>Ga0315902_10000582_pt1 | contig 61572 bp, 44 predicted proteins | sample LakEriMetagenome_9_FD_203523 | JGI IMG/M metagenome (GOLD analysis project Ga0315902, IMG submission 203523) | Freshwater fungal communities from buoy surface, Lake Erie, Ohio, United States - Buoy 12 MA117 | ecosystem: Environmental > Aquatic > Freshwater > Lake > Lake biofilm | place: USA... | reverse complement strand
CGTCGAGTCGCTGACGAACGCCTCGAAGCTGCGGGCCCTGCCGTGGCCGAGCTGCGCCCGGATCGCGGCGATGCACGCCGCATCGACGTCACTGGCGATCACCGCCGCGCCCATCGCCGCCGCGAACTCGCTCATGCCGCCGGCGCCGCACCCCACGTCGAGGACGGTGTCGCCGACGGTGATGCGGAAGCCGGGGGCGAGTTCGCCCGTCGCCCGCTGAAACCAGCCGTTGGCCTGAACGTCGGCCAAGCCGACCGCGCCGGCATCGCTCGGGCGGGTCGGCTTGGCCCCGGCGATTTTGCGAAGCAAACCTGTCATCGCGTCAACCTCCCAAACGACGATCGGGACAAGGCCCGCCGCCCCCGGCATCCGCCTTGGATTCCGCCCGGGACCGGCACCAAGACCACCCCCTCTTAAGGGTGGCCTGCCTGAAATGATCGACCGGCCGCTCGACTGACTTGAGCGATTGTGACGTTCGCATGGCCTGGATCGCGCATCGGACCGGGCATCTGCAACGGCACGGCGTCTGAAGGGTTGGTTCGCAGTCGCCTTGACCCCTTGAGCGATTCCCCGCGAGAATCGACGGTTGGCTCGCGTTTTCAGCCGGAGGCCCGGCCCGCCGCCGCCCCGCCCCTGCCCGACCCGCTGGCCGTCCGCCGCCGCCTCACGGCCCCGCGACCGTCGGCACAACCGATCCCGATTCATGGAAACTCTCGAACGCATCTGGGACTCGCTCTCCAACGGCGCCGCCGCCACCGGCAGCCGCATCGAGCGGTTTATCACCGGCCTGTTCGGCTCCTCCAACGCCCGCTACCTGCGGCGGCTCGAGCCCCGCATCGAGGCCATCAACGCCCTCGAGCCCAAGTATCAGGCGCTGAGCGACGCGGAACTGCGCGGCCAGACGGCCGAGTTCCGCCGCCGGCTCGCCGCCGGCGAGACCCTCGACGACATCCTCGTCGAGGCGTTCGCGGTCTGCCGGGAGGGCGGCCGGCGGTTCCTCGGCATGCGGCACTACGACGTGCAGCTCATCGGCGGCATGGTGCTCCACTCCGGCGCCATCGCCGAGATGATCACCGGCGAGGGCAAGACGCTCGTCGCCACGCTCCCCGCCTATCTCAACGCCCTCGAAGGCAAGGGCGTGCACGTCGTCACGGTCAACGATTACCTCGCCCGCCGCGACATGGAGTGGATGGGGCCGCTGTACCTCGGCCTCGGCCTCACCGTGGGCGCGATCCAGTCGGGCATGGACTCCGGCGAGCGGCAGAAGTCCTACGCCTGCGACATTACCTACGGGACCAACAACGAGTTCGGCTTCGACTACCTCCGCGACAACATGCGGATGGCCGCCCGCGGCGACGACCGCTTCCCCAAGCACCAGCAGCAGAGCCAGGGCCCGCTCCACTTCGCGATCGTCGACGAGGTCGACAACATCCTCGTCGACGAGGCGCGGACGCCGCTCATCATCTCCGGCCCCGCCCACGACGACGTCGCCAAGTACTCCCGCGCCGACCAGATCGCCCGCCAGCTCAAGCCCGAGCAGCACTTCGAGGTCAAGGAGAAGGAGCACACCGTGGCCCTCACCGAGGAGGGCGTGCGGACGGCCGAGAAGCTCGCCGGCGTGGAGAGCTTCTACACCGCCGGCAACATGGAGTGGCCGCACCTCATCGACAACGCCCTCAAGGCCCATCACCTCTACAAGCGCGACGTCAACTACGTCGTGCAGCAGGGGGAGGTGGTGATCGTCGACGAGTTCACCGGCCGCCTGATGCCCGGCCGGCAGTGGTCCGACGGCCTCCACCAGGCCGTCGAGGCGAAGGAGGGCGTGCGGGTCAAGGAGGAGTCGCAGACGCTCGCCACGGTCACGCTGCAGAACTTCTTCAAGCTCTACAAGAAGGTCGGCGGCATGACCGGCACGGCCATGACCGAGGCCACCGAGTTCTGGAAGATCTACAAGCTCGACGTGATCGCCATCCCTCCCAACCGCGGCCTGCAGCGGATCAACCATCCCGACGTCATCTACCGCACCGAGCGGGAGAAATGGATCGCCGTCGCCGACGAGGTGGAGCGGATCAACCGCTTCGACACGCTGGCGCTGACCGACGGCACCTGGAAGGTGGGCACGATCCTCGGCGAGGCCGCCGACGCCTACGAGTTCCGCCCCAAGGGCGAGCGGGAGGCCGAGTCGATCCCCCTGGCCAAGGTCAAGGAAATCCAGCGTCGCGGCCTGCCGGTGCTCGTGGGCACGGTGTCGATCGAGAAGAGCGAGCGGCTTTCCGCACTGCTCGAGAAGCGCGGCGTCGAGCACCAGGTGCTCAACGCCAAGCACCACAAGCGCGAGGCCGAGATCATCGCCCAGGCCGGCCGGCTCGGCGCGGTGACGATCGCCACCAACATGGCCGGCCGCGGCACCGACATCATTCTCGGCGGCAACCCCGAGACGATGGCCTGGGCGAAACTCCAGGACACATACCCCACGCGTCTCGACGTGCCCAAGGAGGAGTGGGACGCGCTGGTTGCCGAGATTTCGACCCGCGAGAACATGAAGACCGAGGGGGAGACGGTCCGCTCGATGGGCGGCCTGCAGATCATCGGCACGGAGCGGCACGAGGCCCGCCGCATCGACCTCCAGCTCCGCGGCCGCTGCGGCCGGCAGGGCGATCCCGGCTCGAGCCGCTTCTTCCTCTCGCTCGAAGACGACCTGATGCGGATCTTCGCCGGCGAGTGGGTGAAGAACGTGCTCACCCGGCTCGGCATGCAGGACGGCGAGGCGATCGAGAGCCGGATGGTGACCCGCCGCGTCGAGGCCGCTCAGAAGAAGGTGGAGGAGCGGAACTTCGAGGTCCGCAAGAATCTGCTCGAGTACGACGAGGTGATGGACGAGCAGCGAAAGCGGGTCTACGGCTTCCGGCAGCGGATTCTCGACCACACCGACGGCGACGCCGACCTGCGGGAGATGATCCTCGAGATGGTCGACCGTCAGATCGACCAGAACATCGGCACCTTCCTCGACAAGGACTACGGCCCCCAGACGTTCGCCGGCTGGGCGGCCGCCCAGCTCGGCTGCGAGCTCGATCCGACCGACTTCCGCGGCATGAATCCCGCCGAGGCGGAGCGGCTGGCGGTGGACGAGGCGGTGCGGCAGTCGGAGGCGCAGATCTTCGAGGCCGTGGACGAGAACCTGCCGTCTGGTGAAGACGAAGCGGAGTGGAATTGGGCGGCCCTGGCCTCGTTCGCGAACGCCCGTTGGAAGCTCTCGGTGAACGACCGGGACCTCAAGCGGGTGGGCCGCGACGGCGTGGCCGAGTTCCTCCAGGAGCGGGCCCGCGCGGCGATCCACCGCATCGACCTGGCGGAGGGCGGCCGCTTCCTGGCCCCCGACTTCGGCCTGCGGAGCGCCTGCGGCTGGACGGAATGGCGGTTCGGCACACAGCTCGACGAGACCGACCTCGCCGCGGTCGAGAAGGCCGGCCACGACGCCAACGCCTTCAAGGAGCTCGTCCGCCGCAAGGCCCGCGAGGTGTATGCCAAGCGGGAGATCGAGTATCCGGTGCTGGTGGGCCTGTCGCACTTCAGCGGCCGACAGCCCGACGGGTCACGGCGGCTCGACCGGGAAGGCCTGCTCGCCTGGGCCCGGGAGCGGTTCGACCCCGACCTCCAGGAAGCGGATCTGGCCTCTGCCGACCTCGACGCCCTGCGGGCCCGCCTCGTGCAGGCCAGCCGCAGGCGGCACGCCCGCGGCGACGACCCGCGCGACGAGATGAAGCGGATGGAGCGGGCCGTGCTCCTCCAGATCCTCGACAACTCGTGGAAGGACCACCTGCTGGCGATGGACCACCTGCGGAGCAGCGTCGGCCTGCGGGGCTACGCCCAGGTCGATCCGAAGGTGGAGTACAAGCGCGAGGGCATGCGGACCTTCGACCTGATGTGGAAGGGCATCGACGAGCGGGTGGTCGACATCGTGTACCGCATCGAGGAGGTCGAGGAGGACGCGCTGCGCAGCACGTGGCGGGAGACCGCGGCCATCCACGCCGAGGCCGCATCGGCCACGCTGGCACCGCCGACCGAGGTGCCAGCGTCCGCGGGCGCCGCCGGCCCGCGGGGGGAAACCGGCCCGGTGGAGCCGATTCGCAACCTCGGCCAGAAGGTGGGCCGCAACGATCCCTGCCCCTGCGGCAGCGGCAAGAAGTTCAAGAACTGCTGCGGCAAGTCGAGCGGCGTGGCCGCGGGGTAGCGTCGCCCTGTCTTGCGGCATGGACGGCGGGATCGTTTTCGGCCCCGAAGTCCCCAGGTTGCCACCCGGGGCTTCTTGGATGGGCGACGAGACCGATTTCCAATTCAAAGGATCTGCAAAACAACGTGCGCAAGCGGATTCCTGCAGCGGCGACGCTCTGCCGAGCCACTCTGCGCAACATCAAAAAGCGCAGGCAGCCTCGAGCGAGTGGAGGGAAATGAGATTGGTAGCCGGGCTCAGCCCGGCTACCGTAAGCCGGAGCCGACGCCGGGACGGCGGCGACGGCGCGAAAGCCTCGGCCCGAAGCGAACGTCCGGCGACTGGGCATGGGCAGTCCCTCATCGGCACCACCCTGGCAACGTCGCTGGGCCCACCCAGAGCGGCCTCGCCCCCCCTTCTTCCGCTCTGAATCTTTGATGCTCCTCGACGTCCTCTACCTCGTCGCGTTCACGGCGCTCCTGCCCTGGGTCGCATGGCGGAAGTTCTCGGTTGGCCGGCCGGTGGCGGCGCCATGGACCCGATTCACCGGCGCGGTCACGGTGCCGCCGCAGCCCACAGGCGCGGCGCGGATCTGGCTGCACGGCGTGAGCGTGGGCGAAGTGCAGCTGCTCTCCACGCTCGCCGCCGAGATCGGCCGCCAGGCGGGGGCCGCCGGCCGGACGGTCGATTGCGTGCTCTCGAGCTCCACGACCACGGGTCTCGAAGTGGCGGCGAAACGGGTCGGCACCGCGCGGTCGTTCCCCTGCCCGCTCGACTTCACCTGGGCGGTGGACCGGGCGCTCGACCGCGTCCGCCCCGACCTGCTCGTCCTCGGTGAGCTCGAACTGTGGCCCAATCTGCTGGCCAGGGCCCGGAAACGCGGCATTCCGATCGTCGTCGCCAACGCGCGGATGAGCCCGCGCAGCGCTGCGGGCTACGCCCGGATCCGCCCGCTCGTGCGGCGGATGCTCGGCCGCGTGGGGCTCGTCGTCGCCCGGTCGCAGGCCGACGCCGACCGGTTCGCGGCCCTCGGTGCTCCGCAGGTCGTGGTGACCGGCTCGCTGAAGTTTGACGGCGTGCGCGGCGATCGCGACGCGCCCGAGATCGAGCGGCTGCGGCGGCTCGCCGGGTTCGCGGCGGATGACATCGTGTTCCTCGCCGGCAGCACGCAGGCCCCCGAGGAGCGGCTGGCGGCGGAGACATTCGTGGCGCTCCGCGCGGCGCACCCAGCCCTGCGGCTGGTGATCGTGCCGCGGCACGTCGAGCGGGCGGCCGAGATCGGCGCGGTCCTCGACGGCCTCGGACTGCGGTGGCAGGCGCGGAGCCGGATCGAGCAGGCGGCCACGGATCCCGCCGCGCGGGTGCTGCTGGTCGATGCGACCGGCGAGCTGGCCTGGTGGTGGGGCACGGCCACGATCGCCTTCGTGGGCGGCAGCCTCGACGGCAGGCGGGGCGGGCAGAACATGCTCGAGCCGGCGGCCTACGGGGCCGCGGTCTGCTTCGGCCCACACACCCGAAACTTTCAGGACGAGGTGGCGCGGCTGCTGGCCGTGCAGGGCGCGGTGGTGGTCGCCGACGGCCGCGAACTCCACGCCTTCGTGGCCCGCTGCCTGCAGCAGCCGGAATGGGCCGCCGCCCTCGGCCGCCGAGCCGCGACGTTCGTGGCCGCCCAGCGCGGCGCCACGGCGACCACGGCCCGGCTGATCCTCGACCGCCTGCCCGACGCGGCGGCCAGCAGCGCATGACGCGGGCCGCAGGCCGGACGGTTGCCGTTCCGCGGCCCGGCCACGATAATCCGAATCTTCCGTCCGGAGCCGCCAGGCCACCGATCCTTCCACCAACCCCTAGCAAGCACGAGGCTGGAACGTGTCACAAGGAAAGTATCTGTTCACGAGCGAGTCGGTCAGCATGGGCCATCCGGACAAGTTGGCGGACCAGATCTCCGACGGCGTGCTCGACGCGTATCTCGCCCAGGACCCGCGCAGCCGCGTGGCCTGCGAGACGATGGTCACGACCGGCCTGGCCGTGATCGCCGGCGAGATCACCTCCAAGGGCACGATCGACTACCAGCAGGTGGTTCGCAACGTGATCCGCGAGGTGGGCTACACCGACGACGAGATGGGGATCGCCGCCGATACCTGCTCCGTGCTCGTGGCCGTCGGCAAGCAGTCGGGCGACATCGCCATGGGCGTCAACGAGGACGAGGCCAAGGGCAAGGACATCGGCGCCGGCGACCAGGGGCTGATGTTCGGCTATGCCTGCAACGAGACGCCGGAGCTGATGCCCCTGCCGATCGCGCTCTCGCACCGGATCCTCAACCGGCTCACCGAGGCCCGCCAGAAGGGCGAGGTCGACTGGCTGCGGCCCGATTCCAAGAGCCAGGTCACGGTGGAGTACGAGGGCAACAAGCCGACCCGCATCGACACCGTCGTGGTCTCCACGCAGCATGCCCCCCACGTTTCGAACGAGGACATCAAGAAGTTCATCGTCGAGAAGATCGTCAAGCCGCTGCTGCCGAAGGACCTCGACACGAGCAACGTCACCTACCACATCAATCCCACGGGGCGGTTCGTGGTCGGCGGCCCACACGGCGACTGTGGCCTGACCGGACGCAAGATCATCGTCGACACCTATGGCGGCTGGGGCCGGCATGGGGGCGGCGCCTTCTCGGGCAAGGATCCGACCAAGGTCGACCGCAGCGCCGCCTACATGGCCCGCCACGTCGCCAAGAACATCGTCGCGTCCGGCCTCGCCGACCGCTGCGAGGTGCAGCTCGCCTACGCAATCGGCGTCAGCGAGCCGGTGAGCGTGCACGTCGACACCGAGGGCACGGGCAAGGTCGAGGACCAGCGGCTCTGCGAGCTGGTCCGCGAGTTTTTCCCGCTCACGCCCCGCGGCATCATCGACTACCTCGACCTGCGGCGGCCGATCTACCGCAAGACGGCGGCCGGCGGCCACTTCGGCCGTGACGGCTTCAGCTGGGAGCAGACCGACCGGGCAGCGGCGTTGGCCGAGGCGGCCAACGCCGCCGCCGTGGCCTGACGCGGGCATGACGGCCTCCTCCACCCGCCGCGGCGGCTGGCCGGCTGCCGCCGGCCTCGACGGCCTCGCGGCCCTGGTCGCGACCGCCCTCGGCGGCGGCGCGGCTGCGGCCGCCCTGGCGGCGGGCCTCGTGCTCGTGGCCCGCCGCGCGGCGGTAGGCTTCGACGCCGCGGTCGGCCCCGGGGTCGTGCTGCCGGTGACGGCCGCGGGCGCGGCGCTCGTGGCGCTCGCCGACGCGGCGGTGCGGGCGGGCGGCCCCCGCCTGGCATCCCATGCCGCGCGGGCGGGGCTCGTGCTGGCCGTGGCGGCGGTGGCTCTGCCGCCGCGTGCCGCCACCTGGCTCGAGGCCGCAGCCACGACACTGGCGATCGCGATCGCGGCGGCCGCCGTGACGCTCGCCCCGCGACCGGGGTCGGCGCGGCCGACCGGTGGCCACTGCCGGCCCACGCGTTCGGCGGCCGCCCGCGGCCGGCCGCGGCCCGTCGCCGACCGGCTGCCAGGCCGTGTACGCCAGCGGTTAACCCGGTATGAAGCCCAGGAGGGCGGCGACCGCCTCCGGGGCCGAATCAACGTCGAGGTCGGAGCCGGAGCCCGACTCGCCCACGGACACGTCGGCTTCTGCCCCGCCTTTGCGACGACGCCGGCCGTCGCGGTATCGACCGACTACGACGGCGTCGAGGCGACGGTGACGGCGGCCGAGGTGCTCCCATGGGGCGTGCGGGTGGAGGTGCGGCTTGCCGAACCCGCCGAGGAGCCGCTGGAGATTCCGGTCGATCTGCTGGTGCGCAGTCCGGAATGAGGGATTCATGGCACGTTGGCCGCGACACGTCTGGACGACGATTTTCACCTACGGCGTGATCTTTGGCGGATTCCCGCTGCTGGGATTCGTGCTGTGGATGTGGGTCCGCGGCCGCCTCTGACAGCGGCCCTTACAAACGAGAAAGGAGCGCGGCGGGATGTTGCATGCGATCGTGATGGCGGGGGGCTCGGGCACGCGTTTCTGGCCGGCCAGCCGGGCCGCGCTTCCCAAGCAACTGCTGCCCTTGGCGGGTGAACGCACGCTGCTCGAGGACACCGTCGCCCGACTCGAGGGCCTGGTGCCGCCGGAGCGGGTGCTGGTGGTGACGTCGGCGCGGCTGCTCGACGCGGCCCGCCGCCAACTGCCTCAGGTTCCCGAGGCCGGGCTCGTGGGCGAGCCATGCAAGCGGGACACCGCCCCCTGCATCGGGCTGGCCGCCCTGCTCGTGTCGCGACACGATCCCGACGCCACGATGGCCGTCATGCCTTCCGACCACGTGATCACGCCGGCCACGAAGTTCCAGGACGCGATCCGCCAGGCGGCGGCACTGGTCGCCGAAGCGCCGGACCGGCTGGTGACCTTCGGCATCCGGCCGACGTATCCCGCCGAGAGCTTCGGATACATCCAGCAGGGCGCCGCGCTCGCCGTCGCCCCCGGCGCCGCCCCGGCCCACGTGGTCGCGCAGTTCCGGGAGAAGCCGCCGGCCCAGGTCGCCGCCGAATACCTGGCCGCCGGCAACTACCTGTGGAACGCCGGCATCTTCGTCTGGAAGGCGGCCACGATCCTCGCCGCGCTCCGTGAGCGGGAGCCCGACTGCCTCGCCCATCTGGAACGGATCGCCGCCGCCTGGGACGGCCCCGACCGCGAGGCCGTCTTCGCCCGTGAGTTCGCCGCCATCAAGGGGATCTCGATCGACTACGCGGTGCTCGAGCACGCCGCCGACGTCGTCGTCATCGAGGCGCCGTTCACATGGGACGACCTCGGGGGCTGGTCCGCGGTGGCCAGGCAGCGGGGCGTCGACGCCGAGGGCAACACGATCGTCGGCCGGCACCTGGGGATCGAGTCGGTGCGCACGATCGTGCATGCCGCGGGCAACCACCTGGTCGTCACCATGGGGCTCGAGGATATGCTTGTGGTGCACACCCCGGACGCGACGCTCGTGGCCGACCGGGCCCGCGAGGAAGCCGTGCGGAAGGTGGTTGCGGAACTCGAGAAACGCGGCTGGCAGGAGTATCTGTGAACGGGTGGCGGCTGACGGCGGCGGTGCTCGGGATGGCGGCCCTGGCGGCGGCCGCCCGAGCGGACGAGACGGCGGCCGACGCCGTGCACCGCCGCGACGCCGCCTGGCTCGAGGCGGCCCGCCGGTCGCGCGAGGCGCTCGAGTGGACGGACGAGGCGGTGCTCCACGACTGGCGGCTGCAGCGGCGGCCGGGCACGGCAGCCTGTCGGATCCTCGATCCGGCCGACGGGCTCGTCCGCGACGGCACGGCGGAAGAGTGCCGCGCGGCCTTCACGGCCCTCGCCGAGTCGGGGCGTGTGCCGCCTGTCACCGACGAAACGGTGATCCTCCTGCACGGCTTGGGCGAGGGGCGGGCCTCGATGCAGCCGCTTGCCGAGCACCTGCGCCGGTCGCTCGACGCCACGGTGCTGACCTTCGGCTACGCCAGCGTGAAGGCCGACATCGACGCCCATGGACGCGCGCTGGCCGCCGTGGTGGCCGGCCTGCCGGCGGCGAAGCGGATCAGTTTCGTCGGTCACAGCCTCGGCAATCTCGTCGTCCGCCGCTGGATGGCGATCGCCGCCCCGGTCGATCGCGGCCGCGCGCATCGCATGGTGATGCTCGGTCCGCCCAATCAGGGCTCCGACCTGGCCCGCATGGCGTCGCGGATCTGGGGTGTCGCCGAGACGGCCGAGGGCGCCGCGCGGGACCTGGTCGTCGAGTGGCAGCGGGTGGCGCCGGGGCTGGCCGTGCCCGAGTGCCCGTTCGGGATCGTGGCTGGCGGCAAGGGGGACGAAGACGGCTACAGCCCGCTGCTGGCCGGCGACGACGACGCGGTGGTCCGTGTCGCGGAGACCCGCCTCCCGGGCGCCGCCGGCTTTCTCGTCCTTCCCGTGCACCACGCCGCCATGATGCGCGACGCCGCCGTGCAGCAGGCGACCCGCGACTTCCTGGCGACCGGCCGCTTCCCGGCCGCCCTCCCCACCGCGCCGCAGACCGCCGAATGACCACGCCCCGCTCACAGCCGATTCCGGCGGGCCGCGTCGCCGGCGTCGATTACGGCCGCCGCCGCATCGGCGTCGCCGTCTGCGACGCCGAGCGGATCCTGGCGAGTCCGCTCTGCATCCACGAAACGCGCGGCGACCACGAGGCCGATGCGACCTTCTTCAGCCGCCTCGCCGGCGCCGAGTCGCTCGTCGGGTTCGTCGTCGGCCTGCCGGTGCACGCCGACGGCACCACGAGCGCGATGTCGGCCGAGGTGGAGCGGTTCGGCGCCTGGCTCGGCCGGATCACCGGCCTCCCGATCGCCTTTCACGACGAGCGTTACAGCTCCCGCGAGGCCGCCGGCATGCTCGCGGGCGTCGGCCTCTCGCGGGGCCGCAAGAAGGCGCGGGCCGACGCCGTCGCCGCCCAGGTCGTGCTCGCGTCGTGGATGGACGCCCAGCGGCATGGTGACGCGGAGTCGGCCTCCCGGCCGCTGGACGGATGACCGCACCGATCTTGCCCATCTCCGCGGCGGAACCGGCCACGCGGCTCGTCGTGGGCTGCGGCTACCTGGGCACGCGGGTCGCCGCCCGCTGGCTGGCCGCGGGTGACCGCGTCGTGGCCGTGACCCGCCGGTCGGAGCGGGCGGACGAGCTCGCGCGGCTCGGCCTGGAGCCGCTCGTGGCCGATGTCACGCATCCCGACTTTCCCGCCACTGTCGGGCTGCCCGCCGCGGCCACGGTCTTCTGGGCGGTGGGCTTCGACCGGTCCTCCGGCACGACGCACCGCGACGTCCACGTCCTCGGCCTCGCCCGCCTGCTCGCCGCCCTGCCGGGCGCGGCGCGTGTCATCCTCTCGAGTTCGACGGGCGTGTGGGGCGACGAGGACGGCCGCGTGGTGACCGAAGAGACGCCCGCCCACCCGACCCGCGACGCGGGGCGGGTGCTGCTGGAGGCCGAGTCGCTCCTCCGGGGGCATTCCCAGGGGCCGGGCGTGGCGTTGCGGTTCGCCGGGCTCTACGGCCCCGGCCGACTGCCGCGGATCGCCGACCTGCGGGCGGGAACACCCATCGCCGCCGATCCCGAAAGCTGGCTGAACCTGATCCACGTGGACGACGCCGCGGAGGTCGTCCGCGTGGTCGCCGCGGCTGCCGCGCCCGGCCCCCTCTACGTAGTCTCCGATGGCCGGCCGGTCCGCCGCCGCGACTGGTACGGCACGCTCGCCACGCTCACCGGCAGTCCCACGCCGCAATTCGACGCAGCCGCCCCGCGCAGTCGCGGCGCCGACAAGCGGGTGGACCCGTCACGACTGTTCGCCGACCTCCCGATCCGGCTCGCCCATCCCGATCCGCTCGCCGCGCTGGCGACGCTCGTCCGCTGAGCCTCAGGCTGCCGCCGCATGGAAGGCGACAAGGTTTTCGATCCCGGAGTCCCCCGGCTCCCGCCGGGGGCTTTTTGGCGGGGACCCGCGTTCCAAGAAGCCCCGGGTGGAAACCCGGGGACACCGGGTACGAAAACCAACCCGCCAGCCATGCCGCACGACGGCAGGTGATTCCCAGGCTCGCTCCCGCACCGGATGGCACGCGGGAAGTCATGCTACCCGGAGTCCCCCGGCTCCCGCCGGGGGCTTTTTGGCGGGGACCCGCGTTCCAAGAAGCCCCGGGTGGAAACCCGGGGACACCGGGTAGACGTCACTGCGGGAGGGGCACCGGCACGGGCGTCTGGAACCGCGGCGCCGGCACCGGCGCGGGCGTGACCGGCCGCACCACCTCGGCCTGCTGCGGGGCCCCGGTCAGTCCGGCGGCCCCAGCCAGGGCCCGCAGGTAATCGACGGACACGTTCATCGCCTCGTCGAAGTAGAAGTCGCGTTTCACGACGGGCCGCTTGTGCGCCTCCATCTCCTCGAGTTTCTTTTCCTCGGCCTCGGCCGCCTTGCCCTCGTTCCACTGCTGCGCGAACACGCTTTCCACCAGCGAGAGCGTCTTCTCCTTCTTGCGCCGCTCGTACCGCTCGATGTCGCCGGCGAGCTTCTTGAACTCGTCGTGGGCGGCGACGCGAACCTGCGACTGCTTCCGCAGGGCCGCCAGCATCGGCTCGCTCACCCGGCCGGCGGCCTTGAATCCCGCCGCCGGCAGGCGGTCGAAGGCGACCGCATAGTCGAGGTCCGACTCGCCGACCGGCAGGTGGTTGGTGATGCTCGGCAGTTCGACGTCGCTCTTCACCCCCTCGAGCTGCGTGCTGGCGCCCGATGGCCGGTAGAACTGCTGCATCGTGATCTTGATGGCGCCGAGCGAGGGAGCGTTGTCGAACCGCTGGAACAACTGCCGCCCCAGGTCGAGGAGGCTCTGCACCGTGCCCTTGCCATGGGTGGCGTTGTCGCCGATGAGCAGGCCGCGGCCATAGTCCTGGATGGCCCCGGCGACGATCTCGCTGGCGCTGGCGCTGAACTTATTGGTGAGCACCACCAGCGGCCCCGACCAGGAGACGCCCGGCTCCGTGTCGTCATACACCTCGACCGACTTGTCCTTCTTCTTCACCTGCACGACCGGGCCGCGATCGATGAACAGCCCGGTGAGCGAGATCGCCTCGGGCAGCGAGCCGCCACCGTTGTTCCGCAGGTCGAGGACGACGCAGTCCACCCCCTTCTGCCGGAAATCGTCGAGCAGCCGCCGGCAGTCCCGCGTGGTGCTCTTGTATTCCGCCTGCCCCTGCCGGGCGGCGTCCATGTCCATGTAGAAGCTCGGCAGGTTGATGACGCCGAAGCGGTACGGCGTGCCGTCGGCCTTCTTGCCGTGCTCGATCACCTCGCCCCGGGCCTCGGCGTCCTTGAGCTCGATCTTGTCGCGGACGATGTCGTAGATCTTGGGGGCCGTCTCACCGACCGGGATCACCTTCAGCCGCACGACGGTGCCGCGCTTGCCACGGACCTTCTTCACCACCTCGTTGAGGTTGAGGTCGACGACGTCCTCGACATCGCCATCGGTCCCCTGCCCCACGCCGACGATCCGATCCTTCGCCTTCAGCCGACCGTCGCGGTCGGCCGCCCCGCCGGGCACCACCTCGGCGACGGTCGTGTGGCCGTCCTCACCCTTGAGCGAGGCCCCGATGCCGTCGAGCTGGAGCCGCATCTGGATCTCGAAGTTCTCCAGCGTGCCGGGCGACATGAAGCTGGTGTGTGGGTCGAGGCTCGCGGTGAGCGAGGAGAGATAGGTCTCGAGCAGCTCGTCGGCGGTCATCTGGTGCATCCGCTTGGCGAAGCTCCGGTAGCGGCGCAGGAGCTTCTCCTTGGCCTCCGCCTCGGGCGTCTTCTCCATCTTCTGGACGAGCAGGTCGTACTTGATCCGCCGCCGCCACAGGTCCTCCGCCTCGGCCTCGTTCCGTGCCCAGGTGGTGACGTCGCGGTCGATGACGATCGATTCATCCTTGGTGAAGTCCTGGGGCGTCTGCAGCAACTTCTCGATCAGCGGCAGCCGGGAATCGACCCGTTGCAGGAACCGCGCCAGCACCTCGTAGGCGAAGGACACGTCGCCGCGCTTGACGAGGTCGTCGAGGGAATCCCGCTTCTGCAGGAACGCATCGACGTCGCTCTGCAGGAAGTAGACCTTCATCGGGTCGAGGGCCTCGAGAAAGCCCTTGAACCAGCGCCGGGCCACCTCGTCGTCGATCGGGCGGCTCAAATAGTGCTCCTTCTCGAGAAAGTTGCGGACGGCGAGCGTGATCGCCCGGTCGTTGGGGCCGGGCTTCGGGGCGCCGCCGGCGACCGGGATGGCGGGCGCGGCACGGGGCGGCTCCGCGGCGGGGACCACGGTGGCCACGACCGCGAGCACTGCCAGGAGGGAGACGCGGCGCAGGCCGAGAAGCAGGTTCGCCAGGCAGGGATGGATCACGCGGTTACTCCTTCGATGGAACGTGCCGGAGAACCGTCATTGTGACGAGTCACGGCGGCCTTGGCGAGGTCTCATTTGCCGGGAGTGAAACGGCGTTTTGCAGTTCCGGGGCCACCTCGATCGCCCGGGCGACCAGGGCCGCCGCCACCGCCGGATCGGCGCCGAGCCGAGCCGCCCGCAGCCACTCGATGTCGGGCCGACGCGCGCGGCCGCGGGCCAGGGCCGCGTCGACCTGTCCTTCTACGTGCCCGCTGAACAGAAGGTGCGGCTGGACGACGATCCGCCGCACGCCGGCGGCCGCACAGGCCTCGGCCAACGCCTCGTCGAGCGTGGGGCGGGCCGCCGCCGCGAAGCCGAGGTGCAGGGCCGGTGCCGGCGGCGCGGCCGTCGTGGCCAGCGTCAGCCGGCACAGCTGACAGACGGCCCGCGGATCGCTCGCGCCGCGGCCGAGGACCACCAGGCGGGTTTCGGCCGCGGCCACAGCGGCCCGTCCCACCAGCGCCTCCGCCCGCCGCCGCCGCGCGAGCGCGACGATGGCCGGGTGGCAACCGAGCGGCTCCGCCTGCCGCACGGCGAGCCCATAACGAGCGGCGGCCGCCGCCAGCGCCTCGGGCACGTCGCGCCGCGCGTGGCCGGCGCGAAACAGCAGCACCGGCGCCGCCACCACGGCGCGGCACCCGCGGCCCACGAGCGCGGCGACCGCGTCCTCGATCGACGGCGTGACGAGTTCCAGGAAGCCGAGTTCCACCGGCGTGCCGGGCAGCAGCGCGGCGACCAGCGCTGCCGTGCGCCGCGTCTCCTCCGCGCCCGTGGCGTCGGCGGTGCCGTGCCCGATGACGATCACCCCGGGGAGATCGGCGGTCGCGGCTCCGTGCATCGCGTCGCCCCCGGTCGGCCTCACGCCCGCCGCGCGATCCGCGGCACGATCGCCGCCACCAGCCCGAGGGTCGCCACCGCCGCCACGAACGGCAGCGCATGCGACGCATGGGCGTCGAAGAGGATCGAGCCGGCGAGCGGCCCCAGGATCCTGCCGAGGGACGCGAACGACTGGTTCACGCCCAGCACCTCGCCCTGCCGCTCGGGATCGGTCCGCCGCGAGATCAGGGCCGACACCGACGGATTCACGGCGGCGAAGCCGGCGACCGCGATCGCGGCCGCCACGAAAAACACCTTTTCGAGCCCGCCCCCTGCCGCACCACGAAACACAGCCCAGGCGACGCCGCCGATCAGACCGAGCCCGAGAATCATCAGCGCCACGCCGCCGGCGAGGAGCGTGCCTTCGGAGAGCCGCTTGGCCAGCGGCCGATAGCCGCCACCGGCGAGCAGCAGCATGAAGCCGATGAAGGCGAACACCAGGAAGTTGCCGTCGTCGTCCATGCCGAAGGCCGTCTTCGTGAGCCGGGCGAGCGTGGCCTCGAAGTTCGCGAAGGCGAAGATGGCGAGGAAATACACGAGCACCAGGCCGCCCACGGCCGGCATGCCGAGGACGGCCGCGGTGCGGGCGAGGCTGGGCCACTCCTTGGCCGCCCGGGCCCCGGGCCGGCGGGTCTCGCGAAACACGGCCGCCGCGATCACCAGCGCGACGAGCGAGAGCAGCGACGCGATCGCGCCCACGCCCCAGGGCTGCCGGCCGAAGAGGCCGAGGCCGAAATAGGCGATCAGCGGCCCGAGCGTGAACCCGCCGCCGAAGGCGATGCCGATCAGGGCCATGCCGCGGGCCCGGTTCTCGGGCGTCGTGCAGTCGGCGATCACCGCGGCCGCCGTGCCGACGCTCGCCCCCGCGATGCCGGCACCGACCCGCGCCACCAGCATCAACGCCAGCGCCGTCTTCGCGGCCTGCGGCGTGATCGAGTCGGCGGTGGAAAAACTCGCGGCGTAGCCGTAGACGGCGTAGAAGACGACCGATCCGGCGAGGCTCAACAGCAGCATCGGCCGCCGCCCGACGCGGTCGGAGATCTGGCCCCACAGCGGGCTGAAGAGGAACTGCATCAGCGAGAACACGGAGAACAACAGGCCGATCACGGCGCCCCTGGCCACGGGCGCCACGCCCAGGGCGTCGAGAAACGGCTGCACCTGCCGCGGCATCACCGGGAGCACGATCCCGAACCCGAGCAGGTCGATGAACACCGTGAGGAACACGACCAGCAGGGCGCCGCGCGGCGGCGTGGCGGCGGCACGACCCCCGGACGGCTGCGACGATGGGGCGGTGGATGCTGCCATGACGATGGGGAGACTGCGGGAACCGCCCGGGGGAGGAAGTGGTACATTGCGGCCGATGTTCGACCGCCTCGCCGCCGACCGCCGCAGCCCGCCGCCGGACGCCATGAGCGTGTCGGAGGTGACCGCCCGCGTCAAGGAGCAGTTGGAGACGCGGTTCGCCGATGTCTGGGTCGCGGGCGAGGTGTCGAACCTGACGCGGGCCTCATCGGGCCACGTCTATCTCTCGCTCAAGGACGAAGCGGCCCTGCTGCGGGCGGTGATCTGGCGGGGCACCGCCGCCCAGTTGGCGATCGATCCGGCCGATGGCCTCCAGGTCGTCTGCCACGGCAGGCTCGAGGTCTACGCACCACGCGGCACCTATCAATTGACGATCGACCGGCTGCACGCGCTCGGCACGGGCGCGCTCGAGGCCCAGCTCCGCCGGTTGCGGGACGCGCTCGACCGCGAGGGGCTGTTCGCACCTTCGCGCAAGCGGCCGATTCCCGCCTTCCCGCGCCGCATCGCCCTGGTCACGAGCCCCACCGGCGCCGCGATCGCCGACTTCCTCACGGCGCTGTTCGCCCGGTGGAAGGGGAGCGAGGTGATCGTCGTGCCGTCGCGGGTGCAGGGCGCCGGGGCCGCCGCGGAGCTCGCGACGGCCCTGGCCGCGGCCGCGCGGATCGTGCCGGCTGTGGACGTGATCGCGCTGGTGCGGGGCGGCGGCAGCCTCGAGGACCTGTGGGCCTTCAACGAGGAGCCGCTCGTCCGCGCGGTCGCCGCCAGCCCGATTCCCGTGGTGTCGGGCGTGGGCCACGAGATCGACGTCACGCTCGCCGACCTCGCCGCCGACCTCCGGGCCCTGACGCCGACCGATGCCGCGGCTCGCGTCTCCCCCGACGGCTCCCAGGTGGCCGCGACCGTGGCGGAGCTCGGCCTGCGGCTGCAGTCCGGCCTCGGCCGGCGGGTCACGCTGGCCCGCGAGCGGGTCGTGCAACTGGCCCGGTCACGAATCTTCGCCGACCCGGCGCGACTCGTCCGCGATCGGCGGCTCGCGCTCGAGCAGCAGGCGGCTCGCCTGCGCCGCCTCACCGGCGCCGCGGTGGCCCGCGGCCGCGAACGGCTCGCGGCCGCGGCCGGCCGGCTGGAGGCGGGCAGCCCCCTGCACCTGCTCGCCCGTGGCTGGTCGGTGACGACGCGGGCGGGCGACCGCAGCGCGCTGCGATCCGTGACCGGACTCCGCGTCGGCGACGAGATCATGACCCAGCTCGCCGATGGCAGACTCTGGAGCCGACTGGAAAGGACGACCGATGACGCCCACCTCTGACACGCAGCCCGCCGACGCCGCCCCCACGTTCGAGTCGGCGCTCAACCAATTGGGCGACATCGTGGCCCGCCTGGAGTCGGGCAGCCTCGGGCTCTCCGAGTCGATCGACGCCTACGAGCGCGGCGTGGCCATCCTCCGCCGCCTCCACGAGGAACTCGCCGCGGCGGAAGAGCGGGTCAACGTGCTCGTGAGGATCGACGACGAGGGCCGGCCGATCCTCGAGCCCGCGGCCTCCGCTGGGGTGACCCAGGCCGCAGACTCCACCCAGCCGGCCGCGCCGCGCGGCCAACGGACGCCGCGGGCCAAGACTGCCCGGCCGCGAAGCCTGCCCGGGATGGACGATGCCACGGCGGAAGCCTAGACTTTTCCGAGGGAAAAGCAGCGGGAGTCGCGGCGCCGAACCGGTCGCGAGACACGGCGACCGCGGACCGTTTCGGCAACCTGGCCGGCCTCCGTCCGGAATCGTGTGACCGCCTCCACCATCACCGCCGCCTGCTCCGACACCGAGATTCGTGCGGCGCTCGAGAAGGTCCGTGGGTTCATCGAACCGCGGCTCGAAGCCAGTCTGGCCGGATCCCCGGAATCCGCGCCCCGGCTCGTCGATGCCATGCGCTACGCGCTGCTCGCGCCCGGCAAGCGGCTCCGGCCGGCGCTCGTGCTCTGGGCGGCGCAGGCCTGTGGCGGCACCTGGGAGGCAGCGGCCCCGGCCGCCGTCGCCGTGGAGATGATCCACGCGTATTCGCTGGTCCACGACGATCTGCCCGCGATGGACGACGACGACCTGCGGCGCGGGCGGCCGACCTGCCATCGGGCCTTCGACGAGGCCACGGCGATCCTCTGCGGCGACGCCCTGCAGGCGCTGGCCTTCGAGATCCTGGCGACGGGCATGCCGGCCGCCGGCGCGGCCCGCGGGTGCGCCGTGCTCGCCCGGGCGGCTGGCGCCGAGGCCCTCGTCGGCGGCCAGATGGACGACCTGGCCACGGAGCGCGGCTGGATCGCCGACCTGCGTCCCGAGCCGGCCACGGTGCAGGTCGCGTGGATGGAGCGGATCAACCGCCGCAAGACCGGCGGCCTGTTCCATGCCGCACTGCAACTCGGTGGCCTGGCGGCCAACGCCGGCGCTGCCCGGCTCGAACTGCTGGCGACCTTCGGCGCCGCCTTCGGCCAAGCCTTCCAGATCGCCGACGACCTGCTCGACGCCGAGGGTACCGAAGCGACGGTCGGCAAGCGGGTGGGCAAGGATGCCGACCGCGGCAAGCTCACCTTCCCCACGGTGCTGGGCGTCGGAGAGTCGCGGCGGCGGGCGGTCGAGTTGGCGGACGCGGCGGCGGCGGCCGTCGCACCGCTGGGAGACGCCGCCGCCGAACTGGCCCGACTGGCACGCTGGATCGTCACCCGCGACCATTGAACATTGCCGCGACGCAGGAGCGAACCGAATCATGGCCGACATTCTTCCCTCGATCCATTCGCCGCGCGACCTCGTCGATCTGCCCATGGCCGATCTCGAGCGGCTCGCCGCCGAGATGCGTCGCGCCCTGTGCGAAGTGGCAGCGACCCGCACCGCACACTTCGCCTCGAACCTCGGCGTGGTCGAACTGTGCCTCGCCCTGCACCGCGTCTTCGACTTCAGCCGCGACCGTCTGATCTGGGACACCGGTCACCAGATCTATCCCCACAAGCTGATCACCGGCCGGTTCGCCCGCTTCGGCACGATCCGCACCCGGGGCGGCCTGATGGGCTATCCCAATCCCGAGGAGAGCCCCTACGACCTGTTCATGACCGGCCACGCCGGCTGCAGCGTCTCCACGGCCCTCGGCCTCGCCAGCGGCGACGACCTGCGGGGAGCGGCGGACCGCCACAGCGTGGCGGTGATCGGCGACGGCGCCCTGCCCTCGGGGATCGTCTTCGAGGCCCTCAACAACGCCGGCTTTCTCAAGAAGCGGCTGCTGATCATCCTCAACGACAACAAGATGTCGATCTGCCCGCGGGTCGGGGCACTGGCTGAGTATCTCGACGTGATCCGCACCAATCCCTGGTACCGCGGCCTCAAGAGCCAGGCCGGCGAGATTATCAAGGGCGTGCCGATGGTGGGCGAGTCGGTCGAGCGGATGCTCGTCAACGTGAAAGACTCGATCAAGACGACGCTCCACGGCGGCGCCCTCTTCGAGGCCCTCGGCGTCAGGTATTTCGGCCCGGTCGAGGGGCACTCGCTCCCCAACCTGATCCGCTACCTGGAACTCGTCAAGGACGAGGAAGGCCCGATTCTCCTCCACGTGCTCACCGAGAAGGGTCACGGGTTCAAGCCGGCCGAGGCCGATCCCGTCTTCTTCCACACGCCGGCCCCCTTCGAGTGCGACGACGACGACTGCATCGTGTCGATCAAGAAGTCTTCAACGCGGGCCTACACCGACGTGGCCGCCGACGCCATCGGCTCCGCGTTGCGCCGTGACCCGCGGGTCACGGTGCTGACGGCGGCGATGTGCCAGGGCAACAAGCTCGAGAAGGTGCGGACGGAGTTCCCCACGCGGTTTTTCGACGTGGGCATCTGCGAGTCGCACGCGGTGGCCTTCGCGGCCGGCCAGGCCAAGGCAGGCTGCCGGCCGATCGTGGACATCTACAGCACGTTCCTCCAGCGGTCGTTCGACCAGGTGTTCCAGGAGGTGTGCCTGCAGAACCTGCCGGTCGTGTTCATGATGGATCGCGCCGGGCTCACCGGCCCGGACGGCCCCACGCACCACGGCTCCTACGACCTCGGCTACATGCGGCTGTTTCCCAACATGACGGTCCTCGCCCCGGGCGACGAGCACGACCTCGGCGCGATGCTCGAGTGGGCGCTGGCCCACGACGGTCCGGTCGCCATCCGCTACCCGAAGGCGGTCGTCGAGCGGCAGCCAGGCCCCCGGCCGCCGCTCGAGTTCGGCCGCGCGGAATTGCTGGCCGAAGGACACGACGGGCTGATCGTCGCCTGCGGCACGCTGCTCGGCGAGGCGGTCACCGCGGCCACGCAGCTGCGGCAGGAGGGCCTCGAGATCGCGGTCGTCAACGCCCGGTTCGTGAAGCCGCTCGACACGTCGCTGCTGCTGGAGCGGATGGAGGCGGCACCCTGGACGGTGACGGTCGAGGAGAACGCCCTGCCGACGGGCTTCGGCTCGGCCGTGCTCGAAATGGTCAACGACGCGCAGGCCGCGGCCCTGGAGGCGGGCGAGCCCCGGCCGGCCGGCGGCCCGATCGTGCGGCTCGGGCTGCCCGACCGCTTCGTGGAGCACGGCGAACGCGGTGAACTGCTCGCCGCGCTCGGTCTCGATGCCGCCGGCATCGCCGCGACCTGCCGGCGGCTGGCCGGTCGCGATCCCCTGCCGGCCCACGCGGACCACGCGGCGGCCCACACCTGATCGCCCCATGTCGTCTGCTTCTCCGACCTCGCGGCTGCACTCGCAGCGGGCCCCGAGCGGCCCGCTGCGGGTCGCCATCGTGGGGCCCGCCGAGCTGCCCGACGTGGCCGCCGAGGCCCGGCGCGTCGCCCGCCTGCTCGCCGACCGGGGACACGAGGCGATCGTGCGGATCGCGACGCGCGATCAATGGGGCATGGGACCGCTGCGGTCCGCGGCGGCATCGGCCCCCGACCTGGTCGTCGTGCTTGGTGGCGACGGCTCGATCCTGCGGACGGCCCGCTGGCTGGCCTACGAGCAGGTGCCCGTGCTGGGGGTGAACCTCGGCACGCTCGGCTTCCTGGCCGGGTTCTCCCGCGAGGACGTGGCCGGAGCCATCGACGAGATCGCGGCCGGACGGTTCCGGCTGGTGGAGCACCTGATGTTCGAGGCGGAAGTCGTCCGCGGAGGCGCGGTCGTGCGCACGGAGCTCGGCCTCAACGAGACCTCGATCCTCGCCGGCCCGCCGTTCTCGATGATCGAGATCCGCCTCCTCGTGGACGGCGAGTTGGCGACCACCTACCGCGCCGACGGGCTGATCGTCTCCACGCCGGTGGGCTCCACGGCCTACAACCTCTCGGCCGGGGGCCCGATCGTCCGCAAGGATCTCGACGCCTTCGTGTTCACACCGCTCAATCCCCACACGCTCTCCAACCGCACGGTGGTCGAGTCGGCGGCCCGGACCTACGAACTGCTCGTGCCTCGGCCCAACGCCGGGTCGGCCTGCGTGGTGGATGGGCAGGTCGTGGCGGCCCTCGAGGCGGGCGACGGCGTCCGCGTCCGCCGGGCGACACCGCGGTTCACCTTGGTGGAAACCAGCCACCACGGCTACTATCGCACGCTCCGGGAGAAACTCGGCTGGGGCGGCGGCCTGCGGGCCGCCGAACCGCGTACGACAGGAGGTCGTTGATGCGCTCGATCGTGATCGCGGCGACGCTGCTCGCCGCCTGGCTGGCGCCGGCGTGCGGCGCCGAGCCGGTGCGGCTGCGGTATCGCTTCCAGGTCGGCGACCGGATCGACATGGATGTCGCCCATCGGGCGGTGACCGAGACGACGATGAACGGCAGCACGCAGACGGTCGAAACGATGACCGACTCCCGGAAGACCTGGAAGGTCGTGGCCGTCGATGCCGCCGGCCGCGCCACGCTCGAGCATTCCGTCGACGACGTCGTGATGACCTCGCGGACGAGCGACAAGGGGGAGGTCCGCTGGGCCAGCGCCGGCACCGCCGATCCACCGCCGGGCTACGAGGGCGTGCGGCAGAGCCTGGGCGTGACGCTGTCGCGGATGGTGATCGACCCCAGCGGTCGCGTCCTCGACCGCCGCGAATTGCGTCCCTGCCCCCCGTCGGCGACGGGAGACCTCGTGGTCGTGCCGCTGCCCGACGAACCGGTGGCGGCGGGCGCCGAGTGGACGATTCCGCAGGATGTCGTGGTCGAGGCGCCCGGGGCCGGCCGCAAGGCGGTCCGCACCCGGCTGCGGTACCGGCTCGAAGACGTCCACGACGGAGTGGCCACGATCCGCGTCGACACCACGGTGCTGACACCCGTGGACGACCCGCGGCTCGAGGCCCGCCTGCTGGAGCGGATCTGGGACGGCACGATCAAGTTCAACGTCGAGGCTGGCCGCGTCACGAGCCGCAAGACTGGCATCGACCGCCGCGTCGTCGGCTTCGGCGGCCCCCAGTCGAGCGTCCGCTACAAGTCGTCGCTCGAAGAGCGCGTCCGCTGAAGACGCATCAGCCGGCGCGGAGGATGTCCTCGACGCGGCGGATCGCATCCTCCACGTCCCACGCCACCTCGGCGAGCACGATCTGCCCGCGGTTGGCGATCCACTCCTCCACGGTCTTCTGGGCGGCGATCACGGTCGAGTGGCTCCGCCGGCCGAAGTAGCCGCCGATCTCGGTCAGGGCGGCGCGGGTATGCCGCCGCGCCAGGTACATCGCCAGCATCCGTGGATGGCTCACGGCCTTCGACCGCCGGGCCGACTGCATGACCGCCGCGTCGATCCCGAAGGCCTTGCAGACGGCCTTCTCGACGTCCGCCAGCCGCACGCTGCGGCCGCTCGACCGCACGAGGTCGGCGAGCGCCTCCTCGGCCATGCCGGCCGACACCGGGATTCCCAGCATCAGGCTGGCGGCCTCGAGCCGGTTGACCGCACCGAACAGTTCACGGGCGTGGCGGGCCATGTGGGTGGCCACATAATGGACGACGTCCTCGGGCACTTGGAGATCCCGCTTCATGCAGATCCGCTCCACGATGCCGCGCCGCACCTCGTAGTCGGGGGGCAAAAGGCGGGCATTCATGCCGCCGCGGAGCCGCGTCACCAGGTCGGAGCCGAGGCCGTCCAGCGCGTCGAGGTCGCGATCGCAGGCGAACACCATCTGCCGCCCCTGGCGGTGCAGTGCATCGACAGTCTGCTGAAACTCGACGAGCGTGGCCCGCTTGCCGACGAAGAACTGGATGTCGTCCACCACGAGCAGATCGGCCGACCGGCAGCTGCGGCGAAATCCCGGCAGCCCGGCGCCATGCAGCGCCTGCAGGAACCCGGTGGTGAACTGCTCAGCCGACAGCGACACGACGTTGATCCCTGGATGGGCCTGCCGGGCGCGGCCGCAGATCCCCTCGAGGAGATGCGTCTTGCCGACGCCGGTCGGGCCGTGGATCACCAGCGGCGACATCTCGCCCGGCCGGGCGGCGGCGATCTCCACGGCCCCGTAGGCCATGCGGTTGCTGGAGCCGACGACGAAGTCCGCCAGGTCGCTGAACGGCCGGCGGCCCGCACCGGCCGTGGGACCGGGGGCCGGGGGCGGGGTCACCGCCGCCACTGCGGCCGCCCGCCGGGCACGCGGCGTCGAAGCGCGCGGCGCCGACTGTTGGCCGGGAGCTACGGCTGGCTGGGTAACGCCCGGCCGCCACGCCACGCGCAACTTCCGACCACAGGCTTCGATCGTGGCGGCATCGAGGTCGGCTTGAAACGTCCGCCGCAGCCACTCCTGCTGGAAGCCCGGCCCGGACTCGACGGTCAGGCACTCAGCCGCTTCGTCGATGGCGAAGACGGCGGCGGCCCCGAACCAGACGGCGAACCGATCGTCACCGACACGCCGCCGAAACGCGTCGCGGACGAGCGTTGCAAGTCCGCCGATGTCCCGGCTCAATGCTCGCGCGCCGACATCGACTGCTTTGGCCATGGATCCGTCCGTCTGTTCCGCAGCTGGCGGTTCCCCGCAGCACCGCCGCCGGCACTCGCTGCATCCATCCTGGCGAACGCATCGTTGCTGCGAGCGTTCGCGGCGCGAGTATAGGAGTGCTGTCAGTGCTGTCAAACCATCGCCGCACGGCGCGAAGAAGAATGACATTCACCTCGCGCAGCCCGCGCGCACCACACCGCCACCATCGGTCACGGAAGGCGTGCTGCACAGCCGACGGTCACCGATCGGCGCCGCGAAACCGCGAAAAAACCGCGATTGATGGCGGTCGATTCCGCACGAGCGGCGGTTTTCTATACTCAGACATCGGGTGACAGACGTTAAGTCTCTCGCCACTTCCACACACCGCGGCTCGCGGGGATGCATGATGCACGACCTTCGATCATCGGCCGCCATTCGGTGCCACGCGTGGGCCGCATGCCTCGCCCTGCTCGGCGCCATCGGGAGCGGCCGAGCGTTGCGGGCGGCCGACGACGCCGCGGCCCCGCCTTTCGTGCCCGGCGAAATCTCCATCGGCGACCCGATCGTCCTTCCCCCGAGCCAGGCCCCGGCGGCCGCACCGACCGCGGCCGCACCGCCGGGAGCCGTCCCGGGCAACGGCTGGCTGGGAATCGTCGTGGCCGAGTCGCGAACCCCCGGCCGGTGGGTCGTGGCCGAGGTCGCGCCCGGCAGCCCAGCGGCCGCAGCGGGCATCCGGGTCGGCGACGACGTGCGGGCCATCAACGGCACGCGGCTGCAGAATGCCGACGACGTGTCACAGTCGCTCACGGCGCTCGCCCCGGGCCAGGCGGTGAGCGTCGCCATCGCCCGCGACGAGTCGGTCGCCGATGTGCGCATGACCGCCGTGCCGCGGCCCGCGCCGGCGGCCGCGCGTGGCTGGCAGGCGGCCCCCGGCGAGCCGTCTCCCGCCGTGCCGGACAGGAGCGGCTTCGCGCGTGCGGAATCGCCGCCAGCCGCCGCCGCGGTGCCCCCCGCCGTCAGCTCGCCCGCCCCGATGCCTGCCCCGTCCGCCGCTGCCGCCCCGACGCAGCCGGCCGTGTCCGTCCTGGCGGCTCCGGCGGCCGCCGCTTCAGACCGTTTCTCTGCACCTTCGGCCTTCGCCGCGGCACCGGCCAGCGGCTTCGGGCCCTCCGCCCCCCCCGGCGTTCCGGCCCCGACGGCGCCGCCATCCATGGCCCAAGAACTTCCGCCGCCGCCGGCCGCTCCCGGCGGGCGTGGCCGCACCGCGCTGGGTGTCCGCACCGTGCCGATCGATTCGGAAACACAGTCGCGGTTTCGCCTGCCGGCCCTCAGTGGTGCCTACGTCATCGGAGTAGTCCAAGATCTGCCCGCTGCCCGCGCCGGCGTTCCGCCCGGCAGCGTCATCGTGGCGCTCGACGCCCGGCCGGTCGGTTCGCCCGATGATCTCACGCGCATGGTGACCCGCGGCCCGGTCGGCAGGCCCGTGTCGCTGGAGTACGTGCTGCCCGGCGGCGCGGCCAAGAAGGCGGAGGTCGTGCTCCAGCCGCTGGAGTTGCCGCTCGAGCGGGCGCTCATCGGCACGGATCCTGCGGCCGCCCCCAGCGTGCCGGCGCTGCTTCCCAGCCCTGCGCCGGGTGGCGTGAGCCCGGCCGCGGAAGCATTCCCCTATCGTGCCAATCGCCCCGCCGACGCCGAGGCTCTCGAGGCGGCCCGTGAGGAATTGCGGCGACTGCGGGCGCGGCTCGACGTCTTGGAGCGTGAACTCGGCGGTGCTCCGGCACCGCAGCCCTGATCGCGATCGCCGGTCAGGCGGCGGATCGCCCAATCGCGTCCAGCCCCTCCAGCCCGTGCTTCGACAGCTCCTCGTCGAGCGGCACACCGGCGGGGCCGGACAGCGCGGCGGCCTGACGGGCCACCCGCGATGGCTCCTTGCGCACGACCCGTTCGCCAGGCCGCCGCCCGCCGTCCGTCGCCCAGCCCTCGGCCGCATCGGAAAGGTGGACCAGGAGACGCTCCACACCGGCCCGGTGGGCCTCGATCCCGTCGCGGTCGAGGTCCGCGGGGATCGCCAGTGGCCGGCTGACGATCGCCCGGGCGCGGGAGAAGGGCCGCGGGATCGCGAACCGATCCCAGGTGCCCAGCCGCCACGGCCGCTCGTAGCCCAGGCCCATGGCGACCAGCGGGATCCGCAGCGTGCTCGCCAGGAACACGCAGCCTGCCGCGAGCTGGCGCCGCGGCCCGCGCGGGCCGTCGGGCGTGATCGTGAGGTTGCCCTCCGCCGCCCGGGCCGCAAGCTCGCGGAGCGCCGTCGAACCGCCATGGAACGTGCTGCCGCGGACGACTCCGAAGCCCATCATCCGGGCGACCCGGTCGAGAATGTTGGCGTCCCAGTGGCGGGACAGCAGCATCGAGATGTTGGAGTGACCGCGGAGATAAAGCGGGAGGAGGATGTTCTCGTGCCAGAAGACGTAGATCTTCGCGCCACGGTAGGCGGGGTGCACCGGATCGACGGTCGGATCGCCGAAGTCGCCCTTGCAGTCGAGCGTGCCCATCCACTGACGGATGGCGGCCGTCGACACGAGCGACCAGGCACCGATCGCGAATGGAGACTTGATCTTCACGCTCGCCGTCCTTCCCTGGACCGCCGCCGGCTCGTCGTCATGCGTCGGGCCACGTTCCCTCGAAGACTTCCTCCGCCGGGCCCGTCATGAACACGGGCCCAGCCCCATCCCACGCCAGATCGAGCCGACCTCCCGGGAGGTCGGCGGCGAGGGTGCCGGCGGTGCGGCCGGTGAGCACGCCGGCCACGCACACGGCCGACGCGCCGGTTCCGCAGGCCATCGTGATCCCGCTGCCGCGTTCCCAGGTTCGCATCCGCACGTGGCCGGGCGCGAGCACCTGCACGAAGTGCACGTTGACGCGGCGCGGGAAGATCGGGTGCGTCTCGATCCGCGGCCCCACGGTTTCCAGCGGCACGCGGGCGACGTCGCGACAATAGAAGACGACGTGCGGATTGCCCATCGACACGCATGTCATCCGCGGATCGAGGCCGCAGGCGTCCCACCAGGGCTCGCGCGTGCCGAGCGCCGGGCAGGCCGCATCGACGATCCGCCCCGCACCGGCGACCGGGATCTCCGCCGCCTCCAGCAGGGGCCGCCCCATGTCGACCCTCACCCGCGAGGTCCGCTCGCCGGTCCGCTCCACGTCGAGCGTGAGCACGCCCCGGCCCGTCTCGATCGCCACCCGGCCCGCGGCCGCGTGGCCGCGGGAAACGACGAGGTGGGCGACGCACCGCACGCCGTTGCCGCACATCTCCGATTCGCTGCCGTCGGCGTTGAACATCCGCATCCGGGCCGCGGCGACCCGCGACGGTTGCACCAGCACGAGGCCGTCGCCGCCGACGCCCCGATGCCGATCCGCAATCCGCGGCGCGAGGCCGGCCGGATCGGATGGCGACTGCTCCTGGAAGCAGTCCACGTAGACGTAGTCGTTGGCTGCCCCGTGCATCTTCACGAACTTCATCGGTCGATCGCTCCTGCCGCCCGTGCCGGATGCGGGATGCTCCGGCTCGAATCACCCAATTTACCAGGCTTCCGCGGCGGCGGGCATCACCGCGCCGGCTCCCACAGCGCCGCCGTCCGGTCCCCGCCACCGCCGCGCCGCTGGGTCTGGAACTTCTGCAACGCCGCGGCCAGCGTCGGGAAGGCCTCGGTGGTGGGCACGGGATTCGCGAGCGTGCCATCGACGTGCACGAGCATGAACTGGCCGCCGGCCCCGCCGAGCAGCCGCTTCATGGCCGGAAGCTGCGTCTCGCTGTCGCCCATGATCGGCCGGAAGGTGAGGTTGATGTTGGAGTCGAAATCGATCTCACCGGCACCGACGAGGCTGATGGCGTCGCCGGACAGTTCGATCGTGTCGAGGTAGGCCCGTGGGCCCTCGATGCGGAAGTCGACGCGGCTCGTGCTGAAGGCGTTGCGGTCGGGCGCCTTGACCCGCAGGATCTTGAGGAGGGCCACGACCACGGAGAGTTCGTAGATGTCGGCATCGCGGAGCCGCACCTGGCCCCGGCCCGCCAGCGAATGCCGTCCGGCCCGCGAGCCGCTGACCTCCACGCCGCCGAACACGCGGCCGCGGTAGCGGTTCGCCGCGCCGGTGACGTCGGCGGCGAGCCGCTCCAGATCGGCGTCGCCGAGCACCGCGGCGAGCGTGAACGCGCCAGGCGCCGCCGCCGCCACGCTGCCGTCGAGCAGGAGCGTGCCGCCGGCCACGCGGGCCGAGAGCCGGCGGCCGCCCGGCTGGCCGGGCACCGCCGCCGCGGTGCCGAACCGCACACCGGCGGCATCCATCGTCAGCGGTCCCTGCACGTGCGTCAGCTGCACGCCGCGGCACATGGCGCTATCGATCGCGACGTCGCCGAGCGTGTACCAGCCGCGGCCGTCGCTCTGGCCGCGGAGCCGGATGCCGCCGTGCACGTGCTCCACGGGCAGGCCGACGTCGAGCGACGCCTGCTGGACGTCGAGGTGCAGATCCCAGGCCGCCGCCGCCGGGCCGGGCACCACCTCGGTGCGGCCGTCGGGCAGGACCGTGGTCACGGGAGCGGTGGAGTAGATGTCGAGGGCTCCCGAAAGCGAAAGCAGTCCCTGCAGATCGACGCTCGACACCGCCTGCCGCAGGCCGGCGGGCAGCGCCCCGAGAACTTCGTGATCGGCCCGGAACCGGTCCGCCGTGAGCCGCTCGAACGACACTCGCCAGCCGCCGTCGGGCGTGAACTGGCACGTGCCGGCGGCTGCGACGGTCGTGCGATCGTGCACGCCGCAGACGTCCTCGAACCGCAGCCGGCCGCCGGCCAGCGTGAGCCGGCCCCGGAGCCGCTCCAGGCGGTAGGGAAACCAGGCCGGCTCGATGGAGACGGTGTCGCCCACCGGCGTCGCCGCGAGCTCCACGTCCGTGCCGCGGGCCTTGACGCGGTGCCGGACCGTGGCGGTGAACTCGGCGTTGCCGCGGGGCTCGACGTCGTTCCAGATCCGCCGCATGCCCGGCGGCAGCGCGTCGCGCAACTCCGGCTCGAGCACCACGCCGCGGCCGACGAGATTGAGCGTCAGCTCGCCGTCGTCGGCCCCGAGCGGCTCGAGCGTGCCCGAGCAGCTGACGACGCCGGTGTCGTTGGAGCCCACCACGTCCTTGATCTCCCAGCGGCCACGGTGCATGCGGATCAGCCCCGAGACGTTCGTGAGCGGATAGGGGAAGCCGGCGTAGCACAGGCTGCACTGCGCGAGCCGGATGTCGAGCGAGTTGGCATGGCCACCCGGCAGTTGTGGCGACCGCTCGTGTCGGAACACGAAGCCGAAGCTGCCCGTGCCGCGGAGCATGCGCACGATGCCGGCGCTCCGCGGCGGCATGGCGGCGAGCAGCGCGTCGTCGATCTGCATCCGCTCGCCCCACACCTCCACGAACCCCGTCGTCCCGTCCGGCGTCCGCGTCAGTTGGCCGTCGACATGCACCGGGTGGCCGCCCGCCTGCCCGATGAGGTGCAGGGCGACGCCGCCGTCCTTGTAGGTCACGGTGCCGACGGTGCGATCGAGCCGGTAGGGGAACCGGTAGTACGTCAGCGAGACGTTGCGGCAACGGATGGTGACGTCGGACGCGATCGCACCGCCGCGCCGGTCGACACGGGCGGTCGCGTCCACCTCGCCGGCCGGCAGCAGGCGGCTCCAGTGGACCGCCAGCGACGCCGGGAGCAGCCCCTCCCAGTGCCGGCCGACGACGAGCCGCTCCGCCTCGACGGCGACCTCGAAATCGGCGGCCTCGGTCCAGCCGCCGAGCCGCCCCGAGCCGCGCAGCAGCGTCGAGCCGGAGTGGGCCTCCAGGCTTTCGCACCGCACACCCTGCCGATCGGCGGTGAACTCCGCGGTCACGTCGCTCAGGGCGAAGGGCAGTTGCGGATGCTCGAAGCGGCCCGACTCGAGCCGGCCCGCGGCCTCGAATGCGACGGCGTCGAGCGCGGTGATGGCGCCCGCGGCCTGCCAGCGGATGCCGAGCCGCCCCTCGAGGCCCGCCAGCCACTTGCCCGGCCCCTGGGTCACGGGCAGCGGCGCCGTAAGCCGCTTGGAGACTTCGATCGCATCGACTGTGCCGGAGACGGCGAACCCGCCCGTCGCCGGCGTGAACCGTCCCGCGAACCCGGCGCGATCGAACCAGTCGCCGGTGCACGTGCCCCGCACCGCGCAGGCCCCACCCGCCTGCCCTGCCGCGGGCGGATCGACCACGACCTCGATCTGTCGCAGCGCGGCCCGGGCCCGCAGCCGCTCATCCTCGAGGAGCAACGTCGCGTCTTCGACGGTCACGGGCAGTGCGGCGGCGGCCGGCGGCCGGCGGGCCAGCCGGGTGAGGTTCCAGCGGCCATCGGCCGCCCGCCGCGCATGCACGACGGGCCGACGGATGCGGATCGCCGTGATCCGCGGCTGGCCGCTCGTCAGTTCGGCCAGGTCGGTGCCGCAGGCGAGCGTGAGCTCGTCGATCCAGACGAGCTGGCGGTGCTGGGGCGGGCTCGACGGATCGACGAACGAAACGCCGCGGACGACGATCCCGTCGCCATCCACGATGCTCGCCGCCTGCACCTGCACGGTCACGCCCGGAAACTCCTCCCGCAGCCGCGCCTCGATCCGACCACGCACGACATCGCCGAACCGCCCCGCGCCGATCGCGCCGGCGGCGATCACGCCGGCCACCGTGAGCGGCAGCGACCAGCGGACGAGGGTCCAAAGAAAGTCGGCGAGCGGTTTCACGAGCAGCTCGAAGGATGCGCCGGCGCGCAAGGGTGCCAAAAGCCCGAAACGGGGCCGGGAAAATAGGCCTGCAGCCGCAGGGGGTCAAGCCGCCGTCAGCCCGCGCCGCCCCGCGAGAACCCGCCGTTCCCCCAGCCTGCGGCCCTTGCTATAGTGCCCGCCTTCGGCCGCTGCCTTTTCCGGGGGAACACGCATGCACGCGCACTCCAAGTCGGATCACGATCTCTCGGGCGCGACGCCCAACGCCCAGCGGCTGCTCTGGGCCGGCTTCATGGCGATCCTCGCCGCCGGCGTGGGCTTCGCCATCCGGGGCGGCATCCTCGACAACTGGGTGGAGCAGTTCGGCTTTACCCAGGAGCAGGTCGGCAAGATCACCGGCGCCGGTCTCTCCGGCTTTTGCTTCGGGATCATCATCGGCGGTGTGATCGTCGACAAGATCGGCTACGGCAAGCTCGTCGCCCTGGCGCTGGCGGGACACGTGCTCTCGGCGCTGGTCACCTTCAGCGCCTCCGCGCCGGCCACGGCCTACCAGCTGCTCTTCTGGGGCTCGTTCATCTTCGCGTTCGCCAACGGCACGCTGGAGGCGGTCGCCAACCCGCTGGTCGCCACCGTGTTCCCGCACAACCGCACCCACTACCTCAACATCCTCCACGCCAGTTGGCCGGCCGGCATGGTGCTCGGGTCGGTGGCCGGCTGGTACCTCGACGACAAGCTCCACCTCGACTGGAAGTATCAGTTGGCGCTGTACCTCGTGCCGACCGTCATCTACGCCCTGATGTTCCTCGGCCAGAAGTTCCCGAAGTCGGAGGCGGCGGCCAAGGGGGCCAGTTTCGTCGACATGTTCCGCGACGTCGGCGTTCTCGGGGCGGCCGTGGCCTGCTTTCTGCTCGCCCTGTTCTTCGGCGACATTCTCAAGGATTTCATCCCCGACCAGGCGGCCACCGCCGGCTACGTGCTCGGGGGCGTCCTGCTCCTCGCCGTGGCCTTCATGACCCGGTTCTCGATCGGCTCGCTGATGCTCTTCATCCTCTTCGTGACGCACGCCCTCGTCGGGGCGGTCGAGCTCGGCACCGACAGTTGGATCCAGAACATCACCGGCAACCTGTTCTCCTCCGAGCAGGGCAAGTGGCTGTTCATCTGGACGTCGGCCATCATGTTCGGCCTCCGCTTCTGCGCCCACTTCATCGAGACGAAGCTGGGCCTGTCGCCCGTCGGCCTGCTTCTGGTCTCGGCGGTGCTGGCCTTCCTCGGGCTGAGGTTCGCCAGCGGCATGAACACGTTCCCGGCGGCGCTCGCGGCACTGGGCATCTACGCGCTGGGCAAGACGTTCTTCTGGCCGACGATGCTGGCCGTGGTCGGCGACCGGTTCCCGCAGACCGGTGCCGTGGCGATGTCGATCATGGGGGGCATCGGCATGCTCTCGGCCGGCCTCATCGGTGGCCCGGGACTCGGCTACTGCAAGGATCGCTTCGCCGGCGCGGCCCTCGAGAAGGCTGCTCCGGCCGTGTACGCGGAGTTCAAGTCAGAGAAGCCGAGCCGGTTCCTCAACGTCGCCAGCACCGAGGCTTTCGGGCTCGACGGCCAGAAGGTGGCCGAGGCCCGCAAGGCGGGTGATGCGGGGACGGACGGGCAGAAGGCCGCGATTGCCGCCGACCAGCAGGGCGACCGCGACACGCTCAAGGCCGACTCGATGATTCCGGCGACGATGGCCGCGATCTACCTCGGACTGATGCTCTATTTCGCGAGCATCGGCGGCTACAAGCGGGTCGAGATGCGGTCATAGGGCGGGCGGACCTCGAGCCGACCGGCCGCCGCCGTCACCCGCACGCCGCCGGGATAGTCGGTGATGCCGCCGGCCGACCCATCCACAGCCCGGACGAGCGTCGCCAGCCGTTCGTAATGAGCGGTCGTCATGTCGCGGCGCGGCCAGCCCTCCCGCTCCCAGAGGGCCGCGAACATCTCCGCGAGGAGATATGGGTCGAGCCCGCCGAGGGAAACCGTGCGCAGTTCGAGCGTGCCGTCGGCGCGGCGGCGGGCATGCGCATCGAGCAGATGCTCGGCGGCGCTCCGCAGGGCGGCCGCCAGTTGGCCGGTCTGGCGCCCCAGCCGGCCGAGCGCCGCCGTGGCGGCCGGATAGGGCCCGGCGGCGCAGCGGGCGAGGATCTCATGGCGGAGAAAGTTGCGGGCGAAGCGGATGTCGGCGTTGGATTCATCGTCCCGCCAGGCCTCCGCCTCGGCCGCGAGATACTCCCGCACGTCGCTCCGCCACACCGCCAACAGCGGCCGGATGAGAGCCACGCCGGCGCAGAGTTCGCGGGCGACCGCCATCCCGGCCAAGCCCGCAGGACCCGTGCCGCGGAGGATGCGGTGGAGGATCGTCTCGGCCTGGTCCTCGGCCGTGTGGGCGACGAGTACGTGCCGGGCGCCGTGCTCACCGGCCACCTCCTCGAGAAACCGATACCGCAGCCGCCGGGCCCGGGCCTCGATGCCCGTGCCGGCCTCGTCGTCGGCAGCGCGGACGGCGAGCCGCCGCCAGACGAACGGCAGCCCCACCCGGGCGGCGAGCGTCGCCACGAACTCCCGATCGGCGGCCGCGGCCGCCCGCAGGTCGTGCTCGGCGTGGGCGACGACGAGGCGGGCCCCCGGCGGAGCCAGGGCGACGAGGCCGAGCAGCAGCGCCGTGCTGTCGGCGCCCCCCGACACGGCCACGACCGTCGGTGCCGCCCAGATGCCCCGGGCGGGCAGGCCGGCGGCGAGGCCGGCGAGGAGCCGGTCGCGGGCTGAGGACGATGGTGCGGCGGAGGAATCCATTGGCTTTCCCGGTTTCCCATTCTGCCAGCCCAGACGGGCCGCGTCCTGCCGGCCGCGTGGCGCAGCGCGGAAGCGGCATTGAGCCAGGCCCCGCCCCGCCCTACCCTCCCGCCGCCGTGGGTGCCCACGGACGACTCGAGGCCGAGAGGAACCCGTCCATGCTCCATCGCACCGCGCTCGCTGCCCGTGGACAAAGCCTTCCTTGGCCTTTGTCCACTGGGTCGACCGGTGGAAACGCCGAGGGTTTCCACGGTCGACATCCCTCACATCCTGCTCGGGCAGACTTATTCCACCGTCTGCTAGGCATCGCCCTGGCCCTGCCCCTGCTCTCGGGCTGCTCGACGCTGATCACGGCGGCCTACCTGCTCCAGCCCGCCGACGTGCCGGCCGAGTATGCCGGCCTCAAGGGCAAGCACGTGGCCGTTGTCTGCAAGCCGATCGTGGAGCTCGAGTTCAGCGACGCCGGCTCGTCCCGGGAGCTGGCGTCACTCGTCGGCGGCCAGATCCAGCAGGCCGTCCGCAAGGTGAAGGTGATCGGACAGCACGAGGTGGCCCGCTGGGTCGACGAGAACGCCTGGGTCGACTACCCGACGCTGGGCAAGGCGCTCGACGCGAACTACGTCGTGGGCATCGACCTCGAGGGCTTTCGTCTCCACGAGGGGGCGACGCTGTACCGTGGCCGGGCCACGGTCCACGTGCGGGTGTTCGACGTGGACAAGAAGGAAGTCGTGTTCGAGAAGCGGATCGACGACTACACGTTCCCGGCCGACAGCGCGATCCCGACGACGGATCGCACCGAGGCCCAGTTCCGGGCGCTGTTCCTGCAGCAGCTGGCCCTGAAGATCTCGCGGTCCTTCCACGCCTACGAGAGCCGCGACGTGTTCGCGAGCGACAATCACGCGCTGTAGGCGGCGGGGCCGTTGCTCCAGTGGCGTAGGCTTCCAGGCATTGCGCATCCGGGCTGCGGAGCCACCGGCCATCGTTGCCCTGGAGTGCCGCCCCGTTGCCTTGAAGCCCGAGGCTCGAGCCGAGGGAATGCAGATGGCCGCGGGTGAATTGACGCGTATTCCCTCAGCTCACGCTTCGGGCTTCCCGGCAACCGGGCACGACGGTCAGAGACCGCCGCTCCAGTATCGGTGCAGCGGCTTTTTCATGGCATGAGGTCACCATCCCAAACGCCCAGCCCCGCCGCCCAACCGGCCGCCCGGATGGCGGCCCCTCCAAAGCCGGCGGAGGCCGGCCAAGCGAGGCGAGGCAGGATGCCGAGGCCACCAGGCCAAACGCCCAGCCCCGCCGCCAAGCCGGCCGCCCGGATGGCGGCCCCTCAACAGCCGGCGGAGGCCGGCCAAGCGAGGCGAGGCAGGATGCCGAGGCCACCAGGCCAAACGCACAGCCCCGCCGCCCAGCCGGCCGCTCGGATGGCGGCCCATCCAAAGCCGGCGGAGGCCGGCCAAGCGAGGCGAGGCAGGATGCCGAGGCCTCGCGTGTTCACAGATTCTTGAGCGGCCGCTTCGGCTTCGGCGGGGCCAGGCGGGCCCGGGCCTGATCATCCGCGGGATTGCCTCCACCGCCGCCCCCGCCGTCGCCCGTCTGCGGCTTATTGACGCCCGTGTACGTCTCGGTCCAGGCATACCCGAGAGGCGTCTTCAGTTCCTTGGCGGCGAGAAAGGCCCACGGCGTGCCCGGGTGATCCTTGACCACGCGCTCCAGATACGTGCGGCACTGCTTGGCGAGTTTGTCCGTCTGCGAGCCGGTCGCCGAGACGTCGTCGCTGGGCTCGAGCACCCAGGTGTCGTTCTTCGGGTTCTTGAACTTCATCCCCGTCTTCGCCTGGGCGAGCATGATGTTGTAGGCGTCGGTGCGGATCTTCACCGCCAGCACCCGCCCCATCGCCAGGTCGTAGCCTGCCTGCCACCGCTTTTCCTCGATTGCGCCGCGGTCGGCGGCGCCTGCGGCGAGGGTGCCGTAGAGGGCGTCGATCTTTGGCTGAATCTTGGCCGCCCCCTTCTGGGCTTCGGCGAGCAGCAGCGCCAAGGCGCCGTCATCGACCCGCGGAAAGGTCATGGTCGGGGCATCCATGGGCGAGATCTGTGAACTGCGGGCGGCCTCGACGAGGGCTTTCTTCGCCTTGTTGGCCGCGATCATCTGATTGATCTTGGCCGCGGCGACGTAATCAGGGCGATACGCCTTGAGGGCGTCCGGCTCGAAAAACCACCGCAGCCGCGACGCCATCGGCGCCACCGCAGCGTCGTTCACCCGGCCGCGGGCACCTCGATTGGCATGGACGGCGAAATAGATGCCCCCCGTCTCGGCACAGAGTTTCGACAGATGGAACGGCCCGAAGCCCGAGTCGATCGGCTCCTCGGCCTCGCGGGGGTGGATGCGGACGAACTCCGGATACAGCGTCTCCGGCCCCTGGTCGACCACCGCCCATTGCTCGCCGCCGTCGTACTGCGGGTCGAACTCCACGAACTTCATCTTGACCTCGCGCATTCCGAACGGCGCGGGCACGCCCACGACGTACACCGGCATGCCCTGACTGCGGCAGAACTGCGCCGTCTGATCGGCGAGCTGCTGGTCGTTGCCTACCTCGTCGGTGAAGGCCACGATCATCACGTTGCGTTTGGGTGGCCCGATCCGCAGCGGCTTGGCCCGCTCGGCCGCCGCCCGAATCGCTGAGAAGGTCATTTCGACGCCCGAATCGTCGACGACGATGTTCTCGATCGCCGCTACGACGGCGTCCGTCTCGGAAGTGGGCTTCTCGATCACCTGCTGCATGCCCTTGCCGTAGGCGAAGACGAGGTTCAGGAGGTCGGGGCGGTTCGCCCGCGCCTTGTTCATGCCGAGCTCGTCGAAAACGCGGCCCAGCCGCGCGGCGATCTCCTTCCGCTGCGCCGCCAGACTCACCGACTGGTCGAACACCCAGCAGACGAGCGTGGGCCGCTGCTCGAGTGACGCCGCGATCTCGACGGTCAGCCGGTCCACCGCTCCACTGGCACCGGTGGTGCCCACGCCGACGTCGCCCTTCACGGCGATGTCGGCGTCCAGTTCCAGACCGGTGGGGAGGACGTCGCCGTCTTCCAGGTTGATTTCCGCCGCGGGGTTGACATCGACCACCACGGGCACGACCGACTCCTCGGCGATCGTGGGCGCCAGCGACTGGGCCATCTCCAGGGCATCTTCGCTCTGGGCTCCGGCCTCCTGCTGGGGCTCGACCGACACGGTCAGTTCCTGGGGCGGATCGAGTAGGACTTCGGTCTCGACCGGCTCGGTGGCGACGATGGCGATCGGCCGCGGCTTGGCGGGAGCCTCGGGCAGGCCGATCAGCGCCATCGAAAGGAGCACCGCGACGTGCAAGACGAGGCTCACCGCCCAGGCGGGCGCGTCGCCGTCGAACGGGGTCTCTTCCTCCCCCGTGTACTCCTGCCACCACAGCCTGACCCGATCAAGCGAACTCACGGTCGGCACCCGCGTAGGAATCTTCGGACCGGGCGGGTGGCCCGGCCCCGCCATGGAATACTTCGGCAGCCTCCCGGTATTCTATTCCCCAGCGGTCGTTTCCGCCCCTTCCTTCGATCGCCGCGGCCTTTTGTTTCGAAAAGCATCATGACAAAGTCCCTGTGCGCGTGGACAATTTCAGCCACCCTGGCTCTGGGAACAGCCGCCCGCGGCCAGGTGGAGGTCGGCGGCGAACCGGCCGGCCCGGCGGCACCCGCACCCCAGGCCCCCGCCGCACCCCCGGCCACATCCGCGCCGGCAGCCGCGGCTGGGCCGGCCCAGCCGCGAGCCGAGGCCACGTCCGACAAGCCAGCGAAGCCGGAGGAACTGGTGCTCGCCACGACCGACGGCATCGACCTGTACGCCTGGTATTACCCGGCCAGGGTTGCGGAGGACGATTCGCCCAAGGCCACCGTGATCCTGCTGCACGACCTCGAGGGATCCCATCGTTCGGTGGAACCCTTGGCCATGGCGCTGCAGTCGGCCGGCTGCGACGTCGTGGCACCCGATCTCCGCGGTCACGGCGGCAGCACGAACCGGGGGGGCGGCGACGTCGATCTCCGCCTGCTGAAGAAGGCCGACTTCGAGCTCATGGCCGCCACCCGCGGCGGACAGATCCGCGACCAATCGGCGATCCGCGGCGACGTGGAGACCGTGCGCAACTGGATCAAGCGGAAGGCTGAAGACGGCAAACTCGACATGAACCGCCTGTTCGTCGTGGGGTCGGGGCTCGGCGCCGCCGTCGCGGCCGCTTGGACCGCCGAGGATGCGAACTGGCCGGCGGGCACCAAGGGAGACCAGGGCCGGCAGGTCCGCGGGCTGGTGCTCATCAGTCCGGCGTGGACGACCCGTGGCTTTTCGATCAGCGGGCCGCTCGCCAACGACGCGGTGCGGGCGGATGTCCCGGTCATGGTGATCGCAGGTCGTGCCGACCGGGACGCCACCAAAGTCTTCGACCAGCTGAAACGGCAACGGCTCACGTCATGGTTTCAGCAGCGGTCCGATGGCACGAAGGACAAGGCGGCAAAGCTCGAAGACCCGGCCAAGGCGAGCCTGTTCTTCTTCGAGTTCGACTCAACCCGCACGGCCGACGCCCTCGCCTCCGACCGCACGCTCAACCCGGCCACGGTGATCGGCAAGTTCTTCGGCATGGCCCTCGCCCGCCCGAAACGCTGACCGACCGCCTCTCCCTTCCTCTCCCACTGCCTGACGGCGCCGCCACCGCATGCGCTCCTGGAAGGGAGGCGAGGGGGTCGGCGAACGCTCGACGAGCGTGTGGCCGCCGCGGCCACAGCGAGAATCTGCAAGACCGCGCAGCGGCGACTTTTGCCGCCCACTCGCCGGCGACCATCCGGCAGGCCCCGCGCGGCGTCGCCGTCACGGCAGCCTCAACTCCATGCCCGCCACGACCAGCTCTGGGCTCCGGAGACGGTCTCGGTTGGCCTCCCAAATCCGCGCGGCCATCCGCTCATCGCCGTAGAACCGCCGCGCCAACGAGCGCAGCGTTTCGCCCGGGGCGACGCGTACAACCCCCGGCCGCTGCTGCGGCGCCGGCACTACCGGCGCCGGCGATGCAGCCGGCGGCCGATCGCCGGTCAGCCAGCCGACGGGCCGCGCCGCCGTCATTGCCAGCGCCGCTTCCGGCGTGAATGGCCCCGTACCGGCGGGGCGGGGTTCGATGGCCCGCGGATCCCCGGTTCGCGACGCGTGCACGGTCCACGCCGGCGGCAGGGTGATCGCGGCCCCGATCGGCAGCACGTTCGGATCGGGCAGCGTGTCGCGGTTGGCGGCCCAGATGGCCGTGGCAGCCGACGCATGACCGTAGAACCGGGTGGCGATGCCGGTCAGATCATCGCCGTCGCGAATCACGTAGGTCTGCGGCACGACCGCCGCCGGCATCTCCGCGACGGGCGGCGGGGCGACCGCATGGGCCGTCCACCCGGCCGCCAACGGCGGCGGCTGATGGGCATCCAGGAGCGGGGGCGGAGGCACGGCGAACGTCGACCGGTAGGCCGCCGCCACATCGGGAGCGAAGCCGGCCAACTCTGCCGCCACGGGGGGCAGTGGTACCGGCGGCGTCGGCGGCTGGTAGTGCGGGTCGGGCGGACCCGCCGGCCCCTGGCTGGCCTGTTCCTCGACCGGCGACCACGCCGGCGTGGGGGACTGCAGCGTGAGCGGCGATGTTGCGGGGGGCGGGCCGACTGAAATCTGCGCTGGCGCTGTCGCGGGCGCGGCGACCGCGGGCGTTCCCTCCCGATGCCTGACCAACTCCTGCACGAGCGGCACGATCGTGGGCCCGGCGAGGGCTGCACCGGCAGCCACCAGTGCCAGCCCGATCAGAAACCGGCAGGCGGCGACGATCCTCGACATGATCCTGACTCCCGTCGCGGCTGGAGTGCCGCATGCGTGGCGACCAGGCAACCATGCCACCCGCAGGGAGCCGCGGTCGTCGGCCGGGGAGACCCGCCGGGCCAGCCACGCCCCGCGTGCCGGTCGGTGTCGGCAGCACCCCTACCGCCACCGCAGGCCAAAGCCCTTACCCGACCGTCACGAACCGCAGGTCACGCCGGCTGGGCCGCGCCGGACGGGCGGACGGACCGCTCCGCAGCCCCGCCGAAGCGGTGCTGCAGCCAGAGCACGATCGGCGCGGCGATGTAGATCGTGCTGTAGGAGCCCGTGATGATGCCCACCAGCATCGTGAACGCGAAGGCATGGATCCCCTGGCCGCCGAACAGGTAGAGGATCAGCGTCGCAAGCAGGGCCGTGCCCGAGGTGAGGATCGTGCGGCTCAACGTCTGGTTGACCGCGCGATCCACCATGTCGGCCGTCACGAACGGGCTCTTCCCCCGGAGCTCGCGGAGCCGGTCGAAGATCACGATCGTGTCGTTGATCGAGAAGCCGATGATCGTCAGCAGGGCGGCGACGACGTCGAGGCTGATCTTGAAGTCGTCCACCAGCGCCCAGCCCATGAAGGGCGCCACGAACTTGCTCAACGCCAGGCAGGCCACGGCCACCAGCACGTCGTGGGCGAGGGCCACGACGGCCGCCAGACCGAAGGCCACGTTCTGGAACCGCACCCACACGTAGAGCACGATCATCACCAGGCTGGCCAGCAGGGCGTACACGGCCGTGAGCTTCGTGTTGCCCGCCACCTTGCCGCCGATGGCGTTGGCCGAGAGGTAGACGGGCGTGCCCGCCAGCTTGGTCGCCACCTGCTCGAGCACCGTGCGCAGCTGTGCCGGTTCGAGCGCGGTGGACACGGCCCAGTTCCGCTCCGGCCGGGTGCGGCTCGCCGTGCCCTCGGCCTCGAGTTCGAAGGCGGCGTCGGGGAAGCCGGCCGCCGCGAACGCGTCGCGCAGCGTCGCCTGCAACGTGACGCGATTGATCTTCTCCGGGAAGTCGAGGGGCGCGACGGTCGTGAGCGCCGCGGGATCGGGCTTCTCCCCCGCCTTGGCAGTCGAAGTCACCTCGCCGAAGCCCATCGAGTAGGTGAGCAGGCGGCCGGGGAACACCTCGCGCAAGGTCTTCTCCACGTCGTTGCCGTCGTCCGGCGTCTCGTCCCGCATCGAGGTGTCGATCTTATAGCGGGTGCCGGGGAGCGCGTCGCCGGCGGTCACGGCGCTCACCGCCACGTCGGGCAGCGCCGAGACGGCCTTCCGCACCGCGGCGATGTCGAGCGGTTGGTCGGGCTTGAACGCGACCTGCACGCTCGTGCCCCCCGTGAAGTCGATGTCGAACAGCCCCTGCCCGCGGAGCCAGGCGGCCGCCAGGCCGGCGAGCACGAAGCACAGCGAGAACAGGATCGCCGGCCGTATCCAGGCCACGAAGCGGAAGTTCGTCTGCCCGAAGAGCCGGGCCATGGAGAGCTTGGTGATCCAGCGATTCCGCTCGGCCAGATCGAAGATCACCCGGGAGCAGAACACGGCCGTGAACAGGTTGAGCGTCAGGCCGAGGATCAGCGTGACGGCGAAGCCCTTCAACTGGTCGGTGCCGATGAAGTACAGCACGAAGCCGGTGATCAGCGTCGTCAGGTTCGAGTCCACGATCGTGGAGAAGGCCCGGCTGAAGCCGTTGCGGATCGCCATCCGCACGGCCGCGCCGCGATCCATCTCCTCCCGCATCCGCTCGTAGATGAGCACGTTGGCGTCCACCGCCATGCCCACGGAGAGCACGAGGCCGGCGAGGCCGGCGAGCGTAAAGGCCGCCTTGATGGAGATCATCAGGGCGAGCACGAGGAGGATGTTGAGGAGCACGGCCAGATCGGCCACGAACCCGGAGAACCGGTAATAGGCGAGCATGAAGGCGAGCACGACGATCGTGGCCAGGAGCATCGCCCGCGCACCGGAGGCGATCGTGTCGGCTCCGAGCTGCGGGCTGATCTTCTGCTCGCTGATCGGCTCGCTGACCAGCGCCGCCGGCAGGCTGCCGGCGTTGAGCACGCCGACGAGCCAATCGACGTCGGACTGCTGGAAGTTGCCGGTGATCTGGCCGTTGGCGGAGATGACGTCGTTGATCCGCGGGGCGGACAAGAGCGTGCTGTCGAGGAGGATGCCCAGCCGGCTGTACTGCCCGTTGGCCTGGTCGGGCAGGTTCTGGCTCGTGAGCACCTGGAACCGCACGGCCCCGTCGGGCTTGAAGGCGAAGTTCACGCACGGCGCCATGTTCGAGTCGTAGCTCGACGATGCCCGGGCGAGCGAGCCGCCGGTGACGTTCATGTTGTCGAGGATCACGAGCGCCTCGGCCCGGCCGTCGGACGAGGTGCGGATCACGAGGCCGCGATTCTCGGCCGGATCCATCTTCGCCGTGTCGAGCTGCACCCAGCGGGCCACCGGCTTGCCGCCGTCGCTGACCGTCTCCCCCGCCGACCGACCGGCAAGTTCGATCGCCCGCCGGTGCCGTGCGTCCTCGGAGTTCGCCGTGATCCGGAACTCCAGCACGCCCGCGCTGGAGACGGTCTTCTTGATCAGATCGACCTCGGCCTGATCGACCTCGGGAACGATCACCTCCAGCTGGTCGAGGCCGAATCGGCGAACCGTGACCTCCTTCTGGCCGCCCGGGTTCACGCGGCGGCTGACGGCCGCGACGAGCTTGTCCATGTCGACGGGCCCGGCCGCCGCGCCATCGGCGTCCTTCTCCCGCTGCTTCGCCTGATCGACCTCGTAGACGAGGATCACGCCACCCTTGAGGTCGATGCCCAGTCGCGGCGGCCAGCCCAGCCAGCAGATCACGCCGCCGGCCGCGGCCGCGACGAGCACCGCCGCGAGCCGTCCCCACATGTCGCTGGCCCGCAGCGACTTGGCGAGCAGCCAGGCGAGGAGCGTCGGGCCCGCGATCGTGAGCAGGGCGAGGCCCCACAGGGCCCACGGCTCGCGCCACCACGCAGCCGCCATGGCGGCTGCGGCGGGCGCTGCGGCGGCCGGAGCCGCGGCGGCCACGTCGGCAGCCTGGGCGAAAAGACCAAGGGCGATGGGGGGCATGTTCATGACTCGTCTCTTCCGGTTCGGGCCTCTGGCTTCTCGTCGCCCAGCACACGGGCGATGCTGGAGAGCGTGACGGTGATCTTCACGTTGGCGGCGTCGTCGATCTTGAGCACCACGCGGTCGGCGTCGCGTTCCACGTTGGCGACGGTGCCGTAGATGCCCGCCGTCGTCACGACGCGGTCGTTCTTCTTCAGGCCGCCGAGCAGGTCCTGCTGCCGCCTGCGCCGCTCCTGCTCGGGGCGAAAAAGCAGCAGATAGGCGGCCACGGCGATCAAGGCCAGCGGCAGCGTGTTGATCAGCGTCTTGAGGAACTCGGGCGGTGGCGCGGCCGCCGGGTCGGCGGCATCCGCCAGCAGGGTGACGAGGGCGAACGGACAAAACATGCGAACGACCATGCCGGCGCGGAGCGGGACTCCCGGACGGACGTCGCCCGGAAGCCCGCAAATGTAGTGGCCCCCGCGCATGCCCGACAAGCCCGCGCCGTGCGGAGCGAGCACGAGGTCGGCTGATTCACTCGGCGACCGGCTCCGCCCCGCCCGCTTGACCCGCAGCCGGCGTGAACGCCGCCAGCAGTTCCTGCCGCGTCCGCGCGAAGTGCCCGCCCGCGATGGCCGCCCGCAGCCGCACGACGAGCCGCTGGTAGAAGGTCAGGTTGTGGATCGAGGCCAGCACGGGCCCCAGCATCTCCCCGGCCAGGAACAGGTGCCGCAGATAGCCGCGGCCATGGCGGCAGGCGACGCACGGGCAGCCCTCCTCGAGGGGACGGTCGTCCGTCGCGTGGACGGCGTTCCGCAGCCGCAACTGGCCCGCGAACGTGTAGACGAGCGAGTTCCGTCCGCACCGCGTGGGCAGGACGCAGTCGAACATGTCCACACCGGCGGCCACCGACTCGACGATGTCCCGGGGCTGGCCCACGCCCATCAGGTACCGCGGCCGGTCAGCCGGCAGGTGCGGCACCGTGGCCCGCAGCGCCGCGTCCATCGCCGCGGGCCCTTCGCCGACGGAGAGCCCCCCGATCGCGTAGCCCGGAAAGCCGATCGCCCGCAACCCTGCCGCGCTTTCCTCCCGCAGGTCGGGCTCCAGGCCTCCCTGCACGATCCCGAACAGCGCCTGACTCGGCCGCGTGTGGGCGTCCCGGCACCGCGCGGCCCACCGGAGCGACCGCCGCATGGCGTCAGCCACCACGGCCCGGTCGTTGGGCAGCGCCACGACGTGATCCATCTGCATCGCCACGTCGGCTCCGATCCGCTCCTGGATCCGCATCGAGTTCTCGGGCGTGAACTCCACGGGGCTGCCGTCGAGGTGCGAGCGGAAGAACGCCCCCTCCTCGGTGACCTTCACCTGCCGGGCGAGGCTGAAGACCTGGAAGCCGCCGGAGTCGGTGAGCGTGGGGCCGTCCCAGCCCATGAAGGCCGCCAGCCCGCCCGCCTGCTCCACGATCGCCTCGCCGGGCCGAAGGTGGAGGTGATACGCATTGGAAAGCACCATCCCCGCGCCGGTCTCCCGCACGCGGCCGATGTCGATCCCCTTGACCGTCGCCGCCGTGGCCACGGGCATGAACAGCGGCGTGGCCACCCTCCCGTGCGGCGTCGTGAGCATGCCCGCCCGCGCCGCGCCATCGGTGGCCTCGAGCGCAAATGCAAAGCCGGGTTTCATACGGCACGCTTGCTTGACTGGGCTGTCGGCAGGGCGTGCAGCACAACCGAAACTGGGGCCACCGTTCGGGGCTGCCCACGCCCCGTCGCCGGACGTTCGCTGCGGCCCTCCGGGCCTTCACTCTCTCGGAGGCGTCTGCGCTCCGCCATCCATGGCTCCGCTGGCCGCCTACGCCGGCTCCCGGGGCATGGGCAGCCCCTCACTGGTCCAACATTGGGCATCCGATCCACGAGGCTCATGACTCCCAGGAAACCACACGGGGCACGCCACAGGCAACCCTCACCATCCGCGCGCCCGAAGACAGCCGCCGGCCGGATTCCATGAGGTGACCAAGCCTCACGATGCCCAACGGCAGGGCACGACGGCCAGATGCCGGCAATCGAGCTGAAGATGCTTGCGGCGGAGCCGGTCGGGGGCACGCGCAGCCGCCGGTGAACTTTGTCTCCGCCGCAGGAGCATCCATTCCGAGCGCGCCGGATGTTGACAAAGTCCGCCGGCGGCGAGCATGCCACCGCCGGCGAACCAATACGCGTTGGCCTGTCCGGCTCTCAGAAGATTCCCAGGGCTTCCAGCGAGTACCGCACGACGAGGCCGGCGACCACCACGCTCACCATGCTCATGAGCTTCACGAGGATGTTGAGGCTCGGGCCGCTGGTGTCCTTGAAGGGGTCGCCCACCGTGTCGCCCACCACGGCCGCCTTGTGGGCGTCGCTGCCCTTGCCGCCGTGCACGCCGCTCTCGATGTACTTCTTGGCGTTGTCCCAGGCGCCGCCCGAGTTGGCCATGAACACGGCCACGCAGAAGCCGGTCGTCAGGCCGCCCACGAGCAGGCCGAGCACGCCGCTCACGCCGAGCAGCAGGCCCACGACCACGGGCACGGCGAGCGCCAGCACCGAGGGGAGCACCATCTCCTTCTGGGCCGCCTTCGTGCTGATGGCCACGGGGGCGGCGTAGTCGGGCAGTTCGGTGCCCTCCATGATGCCCGGCTTCTCGCGGAACTGGCGGCGGACCTCCTCCACCATGCCCTTTGCAGCCCGGCCCACGGCCTTCATCGTCAGGGCGCAGAACACGAACACGCTCATCGCCCCGATGAACATGCCGACGAGCACCTTCGGATTCATGAGCGTGACGTCGTAGAACCGCATGTAGTCCCGCATGGTCGCCTTCTTGACATCGACGATCCGGTTCTCGTTGACGAGCTCGTCGAGGAGCTCGGGAGCCAGGGCCGCCTCGGCCACGGCGCCGCGCACGGCGCCCTGCAGCCCCTTTACGGACGGCGCCACGATCTCCTTGCCGTCGCGGCCCTTGCGGCCGTCGAGCACGGCCGGGTCGAGCACCATGTAGACGTGGTTGTTCTCGGTCTTGTCGCCGACGCCGACGACCAGCCGGTCGGCGAGCTTCACCCAGTCACCGGCGGCGAGTTTCCGCCCGCCGGCCGCCACTTCCTGGACGTTGTCGCGGGTCACCACGGCGGCGTGGCCCCAGCGATCGAAGCCGATCCGCACCTCTTCGACGTAGGCGGCGAGCAGCGCCAGCGCGGTCAGGGCGGCCGAGCCGATCGCAAAGCCCTTGCCGGTGGCGGCGGTCGTGTTGCCCAGGGCGTCGAGGGCGTCGGTCCGTTCGCGGACGATTTCCGGCAGGCCGGCCATCTGGGCGTTCCCGCCGGCGTTGTCGGCGATCGGCCCGTAGGCGTCGGTGGCCAGCGTGATGCCGAGCGTGGAGAGCATGCCGACGGCCGCGATCCCCACGCCATAGAGGCCGAGGGCGAAGGCGTTGGGGTCGGTGAAGTTGAACCCGTTGGCGAAGCCGAAGGCCAGCAGCGTCGCCACGCCGGTGATCAGCACCGGCGCCCAGGTGGAGAGCATGCCCTCAGCCACACCGCCGATGATGATCGTCGCCGGACCGGTCAGGGCCTGGTCGGCGAGTTCCTTGGTCGGGGCATACTCGTTGCTCGTCGCGTACTCCGTCCACTTGCCGATCAGCCAGCCGGCCGCGAGGCCCACGATCACCGAGATGGCGATTCCCAGGTGGGAGAAGCCGCGCATCAGCAGGAACGTGATCCCGAACGTGGCCACGACGATGGCGATCGTGGAGAAGTTGATGCCCTTGGCCAATGCGGCCAGCAAGGCCTTCTGCGAGGAATCTTCCTGGGTCCGAACCTGGTAGATGCCCCACACGGACAGGATCGTGCCCACCGCGGCGATCGCCATCGGCAGAAAAACCGCGTTGAGCTGCATGGCGCCGTCGCCCGTGAAGGCCGCCACGCCGAGGGCGGCCGTGGCCAGGATGCTGCCGCAGTAGCTCTCGTAGAGGTCGGCCCCCATGCCGGCCACGTCGCCGACGTTGTCGCCCACGTTGTCGGCGATCGTCGCCGGGTTCCGCGGATCGTCCTCGGGGATCGAGTGCTCGACCTTGCCCACGAGGTCGGCGCCGACGTCAGCCGCCTTGGTGAAGATGCCGCCGCCGACGCGGGCGAAGAGGGCCTGCGTGCTGGCGCCCATGCCGAAGCAGAGCATCGTGACCGTGATCTCCTCCAGCGACAGCGGCTTGAAGCCGAGCATCGGCACGAGCCAGTAGAGGATGAAGAACCAGAGCATGATGTCGAGCAGGCCGAGCCCCACCACCGTGAGCCCCATGACGGCGCCCGAGCGGAAGGCGATCTGCAGCCCCTCGTTGAGCGACCGCTCGGCGCCGGCGGCCGTGCGGTTGCTGGCGAGCGTGGCCGTCTTCATGCCGAACCAGCCGGCCAGGCCGGAGAACAGGCCGCCGGAGAGGAACGCGAACGGCACCCACAGGCTCTGCACGCCGAGGCCCAAGGCCATCCACAGCAGGAGGACGCAGATGGCAAGGAACGCCCACCCCACGACCTTGTATTGCTGCTTGAGGTACGCATCGGCGCCGGTGCGGACGTAGCCGGCGATGTCGATCATCTTCTGCGTGCCAGCAGGCTGGGCCTCCATCCACTGGAAGAACTGCCAGGCCTGAAAGAGGGCCAGCAACGCCCCGCCCACGCCCACCAGCCACCAGAAGATGTAGAACATGTTCGCGAAGCCCGTCGGCGGCGCCTCGGGATTCAAGGGCGCGCCACCGCAGCCGACGAGCGGCAGGACGAAAAGCGCGGCGACGACGAGAGCGGTGGCACGTTTCACGATCGGAAGACTCCGGAAAGACAGGACACGAGCGGAACGCTTGAAAGGTTGCGGGAAGGCCCCAGGGAGCCCTCCCCTGCCGCGGCCCAGCCGCGCGAGCGCGAAATTGAAACCTCCCCCCGGGGGGAAGTCAAACCGCCGCATTCAGACCGGGGCCTTGCCGATCGCGTGGTAGGCAAACCCCCGGGCCCGCATCTCGCGCGGGGCGTAGAGATTGCGGCCGTCGAAGATCGTCCGGGACTTCATCCGGCGGGCCATTTCGTCGAAATCGGGCCGCCGAAAATCGCCCCACTCCGTCACGATCGCCAGGCAGTCGGCACCATCGAGGGCCTCCATGGGCGCCGCGGCATACGCCAGCCTGTCGCCATACATGGCCCGCACGTTCTCGGTCGCCTCGGGATCGAAAACCGTCACGGCCGCGCCCCCGGCGAGCAGCCGCTCGATGAGATCCAGCGCCGGCGCGTCGCGGACGTCGTCGGTCCGCGGCTTGAATGCCAGCCCCCAGACGGCGACCTTCCGGCCGGCGAGATCGCCGCCGAAATGCGCGGCGATCTTCTCGCCGAGCACCTGCTTCTGGGCGAGGTTCGTCTCGTGCACGGCCGTGAGGATCCGCGGTGCAACTCCCTTGTCGCGGGCCATCGCCGCCAGGGCCTGCACGTCCTTCGGAAAGCAGCTACCGCCATAGCCGGCGCCGGGAAACAGGAAGGCGAAGCCGATGCGGCTGTCGTGGCCGATGCCGCGGCGGACGTCGTCGATGTCGGCCTCCATCCGCTCGCAGAGGTTGGCCACCTCGTTGATGAAGCTGATCTTCGTGGCCAACAGCGCGTTGGCCACGTACTTCGTCATCTCCGCGCTCTCCGGCGCCATGACGAGGAACGGGTTCTCGGTCCGCAGGAACGGCGCGTAGAGCGCCCGCAGGATCTCGCCCACCTCCGCCGACCGCACGCCCACCACCACCCGGTCGGGCTTCTGGAAGTCTTCGATCGCGGCCCCCTCCTTGAGGAACTCGGGGTTGCTTGCCACGCGACAGTCGCGGCCGAGCGCCCCCTTGAGCCGCCGCTCGATGCCGGCGCAGGTGCCGACCGGAACCGTGCTCTTCGTGACCACGACGGCGTCGGCACGCAGGTGCGGGGCGATCGATTCCACCACCTTCCACAGGGCGGAGAGGTCGGCCGAACCATCGGCCGCGGGGGGCGTGCCGACCGCCAGAAACACGACCTCGGCATCACGGATCGCCGTGGCCGTGTCGGTCGTGAACCGCAGCCGTCCGGCCCGGGCGTTCCGCTCGACGAGCTCCTCCAGCCCCGGCTCGTAGATCGGAATCTCGCCCCGGTTCAGCCGCGCCACCTTGTCGGCGTTGATGTCGAGACAGGTGACCGCGTTGCCGCTGTCGGCGAAGCAGGTGCCCGTCACGAGCCCCACGTAACCGGTCCCGACGACGCCGATCTTCATGCCGTCTCCCCTGCGTCCGGCGGAGCGTCGGCTTCCTCCTGCTCGCTCGGCGGCACCGGCACCACGGCGGCGAGCGTGTCGCCGTCGTCCATCCGCATGATCCGCACGCCCTGGGTATTGCGGCCCATCGGCCGGATCTCGCGGACGTTGACCCGCTGGATCTTGCCCCGGGCGGTCATCATCAGCACCTGGTCGTCGTCGCGAACCGTGACGATCGACACGACCGCCCCGTTGCGGGCGGTCGCCTTGATGTCGCGAATGCCCTTGCCGCCGCGGCGCTGGGTGCGATACCGCATGCCGCTCGAACCGGCATCGCCATCCCCCTCGTCACCCCCTTCGCTCTCGGCCGGCTCCTCGGCGGCTGGCGGCTCGCCCCCCTCTTCGTCGGGCGCCGGCCCCGACACGGGCGTGCCCGCGCCGAACGGCGTCCGCTTGCCGTAGCCGTTTTCGCAGACGGTGAGCAGCGTGGCGTCGGGTTCGGCCACGACCATGCCCACGAGCCGGTCGCCACCCCCGAGCTTGATGCCGCGCACGCCGCTGGTGTCGCGGCCCATCGGCCGGGCGTCGCTCTCGGGAAAGCGGATCGACATGCCCTTTGCCGTGGCCAGCACGAGCTCGTCCCCCGGCCTCGTGATCACCGCGTCGACGAGCTCGTCGCCCTCGCGGAGCTTGACCGCGATCAGCCCCTTCGTCCGCCGGCGGCGATACTGCTCCAGCGCCGTCTTCTTCACCATGCCGCTGCGGGTGGCGAGCATGAGGAACTGGTTCGGGTCCTCGAAGCCGCCGACAGCCCGGCAGTCGGCCACCTTCTCGCCCGGCTCGAACTCGAGGAGGTTCACCAGCGCCCGGCCCTTCGAGTCGCGGGCCAATTCGGGGAGCTCGAAGACCCGCATCGAGAACACCTTCCCGAGGGTGGTGAACACCAGCAGCCAGTCGTGCGTGCTGGCCACGAACAGGTGCTCGATCGGATCTTCCTCGCCGGCGCTGGCCCCCTTGAGACCCTTGCCACCGCGGCGCTGGGCCCGGTAGGTGTCGGCCGGCGTCCGCTTCACGTAGCCGGCCCGGCTGATCGTGACCACCATCGTCGCCTCGGTGATCAGTTCGGCCATGTCGCGGATGTCGCCCACCTCGCCGCTGATCTCGGTCCGTCGCTCGTCGGCGTGTTTTGCCTCCAGCTCGGAAAGTTCGCCGCGGATCAGGGCCTTGATGTTGGAGTCGCTGGAGAGGATGCGGCGGAACTCGCCGATCTTGGCCAGCAGCTCGCGATGCTCGCCGCCGAGCTTTTCCTGCTCCAGGTTCACCAGCTGCCCGAGCGTGAGCCGGAGGATGGCGTCGGCCTGGACGGGCGACAGCCCGTAGGTGTCGCTGGCCCCCCGCTCCTCCTGGAGCACGGCGAACCCGTCGGCGCCGAGGGCCCGCTCCAGCAGCGCCGCCGGCGCCTGCAGCTGGCAGAGCCGCTCCTTGGCCTCCGCCTGCGACTTCGACGAGCGGATGATCCGGATCACCTCGTCGATGTTGGCCAGCGCGACGAGCAGGCCCTCGAGCGTGTGCTTGCGACTGCGGGCCTTCTGCAGCAAGTGCTGCGTCCGCCGCCGGATGACGGTCGTGCGGTGCCGGAGGAACTCCTCCAGCATGCTCTTGAACGACAGGATCCGCGGCTTCCCGTCCACGAGCGCCAGGAAGATCAGCGAGAACGAGGTCTGCAGCGGCGAGAACTGGTAGAGCTGATTGAGGACGACGTCGGGATCGGCGTCGCGCTTCAGCTCCAGGATCAGCCGCACCGGCTCCTTGAGGTCGCTCTCGTTGCGGATCGCGGAGATCCCCTTGATGCGGTCCTCGTTGACCAGCTCCGCGATCTTCTCCTCAATCGCGTCGCGGGTCTGCTGGTAGGGGATCTCGGTGACCACGATCCGATGGCGGTTCTTGCCGAACTCCTCGACGTGGGCCCGGGCCCGGAGCGTGATCGTGCTGCGGCCGGTGAGGTAGCCGCGGGCCAGAGCCTCGCGGCCCATCACGATGCCGCCGGTGGGGAAGTCGGGCCCGGGCACGATCTGGAGCAGCTCGGCCATCGAGATGCCCGGGTTGTCGATCATCGCCACCAGCGCCCGGCAGACCTCGCCGAGGTTGTGCGGCGGGATGCTCGTGGCCATGCCCACGGCGATGCCGCCGGCGCCGTTGACGACGAGGTTGGGGAACCGGCTCGGCAGCACGACCGGCTCGGTGTTCCGCTCGTCGTAGCTCGGCACGTAGTCGACCGTGTCGAGGTCGAGGTCGTCGAGCATCAAGGCCGCGATCGGCGACAGCCGGGCCTCGGTGTATCGCATGGCGGCGGCGGGCAGGCCGGCGATCGAGCCGAAGTTGCCCTGCTTGTCCACGAGCACGTGCCGCATGTTCCATTCCTGGGCCATGCGGACGAGCGTGGGGTAGATCACGCTCTCGCCGTGCGGGTGGTAGTTGCCGCTGGTGTCGCCGGAGATCTTGGCGCACTTCACCCGGGCGGCCCCGGGCGACAGGTTGAGGTCGTTCATCGCGACCAGGATCCGGCGCTGCGAGGGCTTGAGGCCGTCGCGCACATCGGGCAGCGCCCGGCTCACGATCACGCTCATGGCGTACGTGAGATAACTGTCCTTGAGCTCCTGCTCGATCGGCAGCTCGACGAGCCGGCCGCCGGAAATGTCCCGCAGGCCGTCGTCCGGGGAGGGGCTGCCGCCGCCTTCGGCAGAGGGATTCACGTCGTCAGCCAAGGAACGGTCTCCGAGCCCAAATACCCGCCGGACATGCTGTCAGTGGAAAAAGTCATCCCTGACCTTTTTCCACTTCATCGACCGCAGGAAACGCCGAGGGTTTCCTGGGTCGATGGCCATCGCATCCCGCTCGGGCAGCCTTGATCCATAGTCTGCGAGCCCCGCGGGATGCTTGAACATACCCGGCATGCCAAGGCGGTCAACCGGCCTGAAACCGCCGCCTGACCGGGGTTTTTCACGGGCTCGTGATGCCTTGACCCGCGCCGCGGCGGCCTCCTATCCTCCCGCCCCCCATCGGCACCCCAGGCACAGGCTGCGCCCCTCATGACCGCACGCTCGCAGGGACTCATCGTCGCCGCCTTCGCGGCGCTCGTGCTCCTGCCGAATCTCGGGGTTCCGCCGCTGTGGGACGACGACGAGCCGCGCAACGCCGCCTGTTCGCTGGCCATGCACGCCACCGGCGACTGGGTTGTGCCCACCTTCAACGGCCGGCTGCGGGTCGAGAAGCCCGCGCTGGTGAACTGGCTCCACCTGGCCGGCTTCGCCGTGGCCGGCGTCAACGAGACCGGCGCCCGGCTCGGCTCCGCGCTGCTCACCATCGCCACCTGCCTGCTCGTGTGGCGGATCGGCACGGCCGCCTTCAGCCCTGCTGTCGGCTGCTGGGCCGGGGTCGCGATGGCCACCTGCCTGTGGACCGGCGTGGGCGGCCGTGCGGCCACGCCCGACGCGCCGCTGGTGTTCTTCACGACGCTCGCCCTGTGGCTGTTCGTGCGGGCCGCCCGGGTGCCGGCGGCCGATGGCCACGGCTGGCGCGACGCGCCGGTGCGACTGACGGCCGGCACGGCCGCGGCGATGGGCGCGGCATGCGGTCTGGCGGCGCTCACCAAGGGTCCCGTGGGCGTCGTGCCGCCGCTGGTGGCGTTCGGCCTGTTCGCCTGGTGGCAGGCGTTCCTCGATCCCGCCCGCTGCGGCTCCCTCGCGTCCCGGACCGCGGCATCGCTGGCCGCGGCCTGTCGCGGCATCAGGCCGCTGCTGCTCCTCGGCGTGGCCGCGGTCGTGGCCGCCCCGTGGTACGCCGCCGTGGCCCTGCGAACCGACGGCGAATGGCTGCGGGGGTTCTTCCTCGTCCACAACGTCGGCCGCTTCGCGGCGCCGATGGAAGGTCATTCGGGTTCACCGCTGCTCTACTACCCCGCCGTCGTGCTCGTCGGCATGTTCCCCTGGTCGATGGCCGCGGCCCTGATCGGCGGCCATGCCATCCGCTCCGCGCGGACCGGAACCGACGGCGTGGCCGTGCGGCTGCTCGCCTGCTGGGCGGCGGCGTGGATCGTCCCCTTCTCGCTGGCCGCCACGAAGCTGCCGGGCTACGTGTGGCCCGCCTACCCGGCGCTCGCCCTGCTGACGGGTCTGTTCTTCGCCGATTGGGTGCGGCTTCCGGCGCCGACGACCGACCGCTGGATGCGGCTGGCCTGGGTGCTGCTCGGCACCGCCGGCATTGCGTTGGCCGTCGGCCTGCCGATGGTGGCCCGCCGCTTCGCCCCCGGCGCCGAGTGGCTCGGCCTGATCGGCATCGTGCCGCTGGTGGGCGCGGTGCTCGCCTGGGCCTGCCAATCCCTGCACTCGCGGCTCGCGGCCTCGGCCGCCCTGGCGGCGACGGCCTGCGCGACGGTCGGCCTGATGATGGCCGTGGGCCCCGGGGCGCTGGGCCGCGCCGGCAGCATGCGGCAACTGATCGCCCGCATGCCCACCGCGGCGCCGGGTGAGCTGCCGATCGCCGGCTACCGGGCGCCACCGAGCAGCGCGTTCTATGGTGGCCGCCTCGGCACCGACGGCCGGATCGCCGACCTGCGGGAACCCGCTCAGGTGGTGGCCTTCATCGCCGACCATCCAGGGGCCCACCTCATCATCGACGCGCGGTTCGAGGAGGAGGTCGCCCCGGCCCTGCCCCCGCACTATCGCGTGCTGCACGCCACCACCACGCTCCCCGAATCCCGCCGGCTCCTCCTCGTAGGGCCGGGAGATCGCCCCGAGCGGCTCGCCGCCGAGGCCGCCGCGCACCGCCACTGAACGATTCCCCTTTCCCGGACCGGACGCATTCATGAAGTTCACGCATCCCACGACCCTGGTTCTCGTCGCGGCCACGGCCGCCCTCGCCGTCGGCTTCTCGCGAACGCCGCTGTGGGACGAGGACGAGCCGCGGTTCGCCGCGATCGCGCGGGCGATGGTCGAGTCGGGCGACTGGGTGGTGCCGATCTACAACGACACGCTCGCCGTCGACAAGCCGGTGCTCATGCACTGGTGCATGGCGGCGGCGATGACCGTCTGCGGACCGAACGAGTTCGCCGCCCGCCTCCCCTCGGCGATCGCCGTCCTGCTCACGGCGTTGGCCCTGCTCCGCGCCGGGCGGCGCTGGTTCGACGTCGAAACGGGCGTCGTGGCGGCGCTGGCGTACGTCGGCTGCCTGCTGGTGGGCATCGAGGCCCATGCGGCCACCCCCGACGCGATCCTCGTGGCCCTCACCGCCTGGGCCACCGTGCTCGCCGCCGAGCCCTTCCTGCCGGACCGACGCGGCGGCACGGCCCCGCCGGCCGACGGCCCACTCCCGCTGCTGTCCGTGCCGCGGGCCGCGGCGATCGGCGGTCTCGCCGGCCTGGCGGTGGTCTGCAAAGGTCCGATCGGTTTCGTGGGCCCTGCCGCGGTGATCGTCCTCTGGGTGGGCTGGCTGGCGGTCGAGCGGCGGCTGGCCGCCGGCACTCGGCTCCTGCCGGCCCTGCTGCCCGCGGCCCTGGCCGCGCTCCGCGCGATCCGGCCGCTGACCATCCTCGCCGCGACGCTCGCCGTCGCCGCCCCGTGGTACGTCGCCGTGTCGCTCCGCACCGACGGCGCATGGACGGCCGGCTTCTTCTTCGTCCACAACGTCGGCCGCTTTCTCTCCCCGATGGAGAAGCACGGCGGCAGCGTCCTCTTCCATCCGCTCACCATGCTCGTGGGCTTCTATCCGTGGTCCTGCTTCCTCCCCCTGGCAATCGCTGTGGCCGGCTGGCGGCTGTGGCGGCGGACGGCCCCGCTGGCAGTCCACGCGACGCTCGGACTGCTGATCGTCTGGCTGGCCGTCTGGGTGGGGGGGTTCTCCGCCGCGGCGACGAAACTCCCCAACTACATCCTGCCGGCCTATCCCGCGGCCGCCCTGCTCGTGGCGGCTCTCGGCGTCGAGGCGGCCCGCCATGCGGCGACCGCCCGTTGGCCGCACGGCTGGTGGCTGGCGTCGGGCCTCGGCTGGCTGGCATTCGGCGGCGCCGCGACGGCCGTGACCGTGCTGGTGGCGACCCGCCACGGCATTCCCGACGCGGAGCCGGCGGCGCTGGTGGGCCTCGTGCCCGTGGGGGGCGCCATCGCCTGCGGCTGGCTCGCGCGGCGGCATCCGCAGGCCGCCGTCGCGGCCCTGACGCTCACGGGACTGATCTACACGGCGCTGGCCGTCGGGCCCGCCGGCAGCCGACTCGCCGGGGCGAACACCCTGCCGGCGCTGGTGCGGGAGATGCAGGCCCGCCACGACGGCGGCGCGCGGCTGGGCACCTATCTGCTGGCCAGCCCGAACGTTGTCTTCTACTCCAACGGCCACGTGCGGCAGTTCGTCATGGAGCACGACACCGACGCGGCCACGTTCCTGCAGACCGGCGCAGACGCCATCCTCCTGCTCCCCGCGGATCGCTACGACGAGATCGCCGCCACGCTGCCGGCGGGCTGGGGCGTGCTGGGGCGGACGCGACCGATCTTCCGCAAGCACGACGTGCTCGCGATCGGGGCGCTGCCCACCGGGGAGCCCGCGTCGCACCGCACCGCCGCCGCTCCCGAGGTGACCCGATGACGCCGACCGGCCCCGAAATCCTCGCCTGCCCATGGCCGGCTTCGGGCTCCGACCGGCGCCGCGCCGGCCGCGGCCTGCTGTCGGTCGTGATCCCGTGCCACAACGAGGAGGAAGTGATCGCGGCCACGCACGCGCGGCTCGCCGCGGTGCTGCCGGCGACGGGCATGGACTTCGAGATCGTGTACGTCGACGACGGCAGCCGCGACGGCACGCTCCGCGCGCTGGAGGCGATCGCCGCGCACGATTCGCGGGCGGTCGTCATCGAATTGGCGCGGAACTTCGGCCAGCAGGCGGCGATGTCGGCCGGCCTGGCGGCCGCGCGGGGCGATGCGATCGTGATCACCGACGCCGACCTGCAGGACCCGCCCGAGGTGATTCCCGAGATGGTCCGCCGCTGGCGGGAGGGCGTGGACGTCGCCTACGGCCGGCGGCGGCACCGCGACGGCGAGACGGCCTTCAAGCTCGTGACCGCGAGCCTGTTCCACCGCCTGTTCGCCAGCCTGATCCCCTACCCCATGCCGGTCGACACCGGCGACTTCAAGCTCATCGACCGCGCGGTGGCCGACGCCGTCAACGCCCTGCCCGAAAAGCGGCGCTACCTGCGGAGCCTGGTGCCCTGGGCCGGGTTCCGCCACGAGCCGGTGTGGTACGACCGTCGCGCCCGGGCGGCGGGCACCACGAAGTACTCGCCCTGGAAGCTGCTCAAGCTCGCCGGCGACGCGCTCGTGCTCGCCTCCGACGCGCCAGTGCGGCTCACCTGGGTGGCCGCGGCCGGGCTCGGCGCGATCGGCATCGTCAGCGGCAGCGCGGCGATCGTCGCCCAGTTGACTGCCGCCACGCCGCGGCCGGGCGTCTCGCTGGCGGCGGTGACGGCCGTCGTGGCGACCGTCGCGGCCGTGCAGACCGCGGCCGTGGCGATCGTGGGCGAGTATGTCGTGCGGGCCTACCGCGAGGCGCAGGGCCGGCCGACGTGGGTCGTGCGCCGCACGCTCGGCCGCGAGCGGGCGACGACGGGCTCGTCACGGGCGGCGTAGGCGGCGGCGTAGGCGGCGGCGCGGACCGCATGTCGGGTGCCTCGGCCACCGCCGCTACCGTGGCGCAAGCCTCCAGGCTTGCGAATGCAGGTTGTGGAGCCCCAGGCCGAACTCGGCTGCTTTTGGAACGGCGATTGAACCAAATCGGTCCCGCGGGGGTCGGGGCTGCCCGTACCCCATCGCCGGGCGCTCGCTGCAGCCTTCCAGGCCTCCGCTCGCTCGAAGCTGCCTGCGCTCCGGCATCCCTGCCTGCGCTGGTCAGCTACGCCGGCTCCCGGGGCATGGGCACCCCCTCCGGGCGGCGTCAACCGCGAGGCTTTGGAGGCGCCGTCACTTCGCCAGCGCGGCCTCGATCGCCTGCACGAGCTTCGCGTCGTCGGGGGCCACGCCACTCTTGAAGCGGCCGATCACGGCGCCGTCCTTGCCGATGAGAAACTTTTCGAAGTTCCAGCCCACCTCGCCCTTGGGGTCGGCCGCCTCGGTGAGCGCCTTGTAGAGCGGGGCCTTGCCCGCACCCTTGACCGTGATCTTGGAGAACATCGGAAACGTCACGCCGTACTTGGACGAACAGAACTCGGCGATCTGAACATCGCTGCCCGGCTCTTGGGCACCGAAGTCGTTCGCCGGGAAGCCAAGGATCACGAAGCCCTTGTCCTTGTGGGCGTCGTAGAGCTTCTGCAGGCCGGCATACTGCCCCGTGTAGCCGCAGCGGCTGGCGACGTTCACGACGAGCACGACCTTGCCCTTGTAGGAGGCCAGATCGACGGGCTTGCCGTCGAGGCCCTTCATCTCGCCGGAGAGCGGCATGGGCGACTCGGCCCGGGCGGCGACGGCGGCGGCGAACGACAGGCACAGCGTGAGGGCGACGAGCTTCATGGGCATACCTCCTCGGGACGACGGGATGAATCTCCGTCATTAGATGCCATGGACCGCTGCTGGCAAAGCGCCGGGCTGCCGGCTCACGAATCCAGCGGCGTCCAGCGATCGAACGTGGCCGCCTGGCCGCGGTGGATGCCGGCTGCATCGACGAGATTCCAGACGATGGCCTGCTCGATGCGAAACCGCCGGCCCGTGCTCGAGATGCGGATCCCGGCGTAGTCGTCGACGTAGCCGTCGCGCCGCGTCCGCTCGAGCAGCCGCGCCCGTTCGTCGCGGTGGACCGGCTCGGCCGTGAGCCGCGACGGCGTCCGCGTGAGCGTGGCGAGATCCATCTCCCAGAGGGCCAGCGCCGCCGCATTGCCGTAGTTGAGGATCGGGTCGGTCTCGGTGCCGTGCGAGACCACGACGAACGGGGCCTGAAACAGCCGCTCGGCCTGTGCCTCGGCAGAGCCCTGCCGCGAGATCAGTTCCCGACCCAGCAGCCGCGCGAACGAGTCGAGCAGCAGTTGCACGTGCGTCGCCATCCGTCACTCCCAAACGCCCCGGGCGGAAGTTTTGATGTTGCGAGTTCTCGATTCCGATGGCCTCATGCCGCGAAAAGGCGTCTGCATTCCGGCTGTAGCGGCGGTCTCCGACCGTCGAATCCGGCCTGTGTCTCCACAACCTGCATTCGCAAGCCTGGAGGCTTGCGCCACGAAGCGGCGGTCTCCGAACGGAATGGGAATGCGCCGGTCGGCGCAACATCAAAAGGCGGAAGCCCGGGGACACCGAGTCTGAATGCCATTCCGCTCGCCATGAAAAACATCGCTGGAGCCGCCCATCCCCTGTATGCGCCCCCCGATCACGCCGGCCCCGCGGCCACGACATCAGCTCCCGCCTGGTCGGCATAGGCCCGGAAATTGTCTTTGAACTTGGCGGCGAGCCGCCGGGCGGCCGCCTCCCAGGCGGCCTCGTCCGGCCATGCGCGGTGCGGCACCAGCAGTGCCTCGTCCACGCCCGGCACCCGCGTCACCGCGTCGAGGCCGAAGACGCCGTCGCGATGCACCGGGGCTGTGTCCAGGGCGCCGGCATGGATCGCGTCGATGATCCGCCGCGTCGCCCCCAGGTCGATCCGCGTCCCCGCGCCATAGCCGCCGCCCGTCCAGCCGGTGTTCACGAGCCAGGCCCGGGCCTCGTGCCGGGCGAGCTTCGCCGCCAGCATCCGCGCGTAGACGGCCGGATGCCGCACCAGGAAGGCGGCGCTGAAGCAGGCCGAGAAGGCCGCCTGCGGCTCCGACACGCCCATCTCCGTGCCCGCCACCCGCGCGGTGTAGCCGGAGAGGAAGTGATACATCGCCTGCTCGCGAGACAGCCGGCTCACCGGCGGCAGCACCCCAGAGGCGTCGCATGTGAGGAAGATGACGTGCCGCGGGTGCGGCCCCACGCACGGCACCTGCGCGTTGTCGATGAACTCGATGGGGTATGCGGCGCGGGTGTTCTCCGTGACCGCGCTCGACTCGTAGTCCACCAGCCGCGTGGCCGAATCGTAGACCACGTTCTCGAGCACCGTGCCGAAGCGGATCGCCCGCCAGATCTCCGGTTCCCGGCGCTCGGTCAGGTGGATGCACTTGGCATAGCACCCGCCCTCGATATTGAACACACCGGCGTCGCCCCAGCCGTGCTCGTCGTCACCGATCAGCCGCCGCGCGGGATCGGCCGAGAGCGTGGTCTTGCCCGTGCCCGAGAGGCCGAAGAACAGCGACACCTCGCCCGGCCGGCCATCCCGGGTGATGCCCTGGTTCGCCGAGCAGTGCATCGACAGCACGCCCCGGCCCGGCAGCAGCCAGTGCATGTAGGTGAACACGCCCTTCTTCATCTCGCCGGCATACTCGGTGCCCAGGATCACCTGCTCGTGCCGCTCGAGCGACAGGTCGATGCTCGTGCGGCTGGTCATGTGGGTCGTGTGTGGATTGGCCGGGAACTGGCCGGCGTTGAAGATCACATAGTCAGGGGCGCCGAACCGCTCCAGCTCGTCGAGCGTGGGCCGGATGAGCATGTTCTGCATGTACAGGGCATGGTAGGCGCGGGCGCAGACCACGCGAACCTTGATCCGACGACTCGGGTCCCAGCCCGCGTAGCCGTCGCACACGTAGATCTGGTCGCGGGTGTTGAGGTAGTCCACGGCCCGCTGGCGGTTGAGCAGAAAGGTATGGTCGTCGATGGGGTGGTTCACGCTGCCCCACCAGACGTCGGCCGCCGACTCGGGGGCCTGCACCACGTGCTTGTCGCCTGGGCTGCGGCCGGTCTTGGCCCCGGAGCGGATCGCGATCGCGCCGGTCGACATGATCGCCGCCGCCTCACGGGAGACGGCGTCCTCGTAGAGCCGGCCCGGCGGGGCGTTGCGAATCACGACGGGAACGGTGATGTCATGCGGCGAGAGATCGACCGGCAGGGGCATGGCGGGCTCCGGAGGCTGGCGGGGGGCTCGACGGGGACGGGGCTGCATGGTCGCGGCCGGCAGACAGGCAGGCGAGGATCGCGGCCGCGGCCAGCAGCCCGCAGCCGCCGCAGCCGAACACGGCCGCCCAGGGGCTGGCCCGCACCCGCAGGCCGCGGATCGCCTGCCGCAGCCGGCGGCTGAACTCAGCCCAGCCCTCGGCGCTCGTGCGGCCGCCCAAGGCCACCACGCTCACGCTCCGCATGCCGCCCCGACCGTCGAGATGCACCTGGATGCCGCGGCCGGGCAACGCCACGGTCTCCCCGGCCCACCGGGCCGTCGGATCGAGCGCGGCCACGATCTCCGCCACGACCGGCCGCAGTTGCTCGAGCGTGATGTTGTAGACGACCAGCCGGGGCCGGGCAGCCAGCAGCAGAGCCGCGAACAGGAGGCCGGCCGCCAGCAGCAGCATCAAGGCCGCCCATGCGGTGCCCCCGACCGCCGGCTGCAGGAGTGCCAGCGGGCCCGCCATCGCCAGCCCCGCGGTGCCCGCGGCCAGGAGCAGGAGGTCGCTGGAGCCGGCCACGACCGCGGGCCGACGCCGCAGGTGCAGGCCGGCGAGTGCGAGCAGATAAGCCGCGGCTGGCAGGATCGCGGCCCACAGGGGCACGGCGGCGAACGACCAGGTCGTCATGAGCGCAGCGCCATCCACACGAGAAAAGCGAGCCAGCAGGCCTCCACCACGAGGGCCGCGACGAACGCCCTGCGGAATCCGTGGCCGCAGCAGTCGGTCATCGGCGGCGCTCCGTCAGACGGTGTCGGGAACGACGAACGCCAGATCGCGGGCGAACGCCTCGGCAAACTCGTAGACGCCATGGAAGTCCTCACGCCGGTCGGCCTTGGTCTTCCGCATCTGCCCGATGTCGATCATGTTGAAGACGATCTCCCCGAGATCGTCGGTCACACGAATGCCCCAGGTGGCCAGGACCGTCGGCGCGAGGTAGCCGTACTGCTGCAGGCCGTAGAGCCGCGCGGCCTCGCACAGCTCCTGCCCCGAAACGTGCCGCTCCGCCTGCCGCTTGCGGCCCCGCCCGGACCGCGACCGCGGCTTGCCGCCCGCCTCGACCTCCGCCAAGGGCTCGAGCTCCTCGGCGGCCGGTTCCGCGCCCATGCCGAGCGTCTCCTGAGCGAACGACAGGGCCTCGAGGACGAACAGGTAGGCGTCGAGGGTGTAGCGGCGGTCGCGGTCCAGAAGCTGGTAGAGCGGATGGGAGGGATCGACGGGCGACATCATGTCCTCGGGACGGGGCGGAAGTCTCGCAGTATATCCGCATCGACGGACCGGCTCGATCGCCCGGCCTGCCCCAGCCGGCGCCGGGTTCACGGGACGCTACCTGTCCGTGGACAAAGCCCTCCATGGCAATCCCGTTCGGCACGAGGGTTGCCGGAGGTGCTCGCCACGTCTTGGGAGGGTCGGGGCTGCCCGTGCCCCGTCGCCGGACGCTCACTGCGCCCATCCTGGGCTGCGTTCGCTCGAAGA
>Ga0315902_10000580_pt1 | contig 61824 bp, 47 predicted proteins | sample LakEriMetagenome_9_FD_203523 | JGI IMG/M metagenome (GOLD analysis project Ga0315902, IMG submission 203523) | Freshwater fungal communities from buoy surface, Lake Erie, Ohio, United States - Buoy 12 MA117 | ecosystem: Environmental > Aquatic > Freshwater > Lake > Lake biofilm | place: USA... | reverse complement strand
GCCACTGCATTTCTAGGTGGAATGTTCCAAGCGGCTACCTATTCAAGAAGGCTTAAGGAAGGGGCCTCTCCAGGATGCGGCTCTGCAGTGGGTGGTGGCCATTGAAGGTGGGTGGTGGCCATTGAAGGTGGGTGGTGGCCATTGAAGTTCCATTTCGGATTCTTGTCGGTGGCTAGCGAATCCATGGCATCAGGTTGGAAACGCCAGGGGAAGGTCGGAGAGCTTATTGAGCCGTACCGCTGGGAATCTTAAAAATAGCCACGGAAGGGCGCGAGCCCTTTGTTGTGCTTCCCTGCCCCAAAGAATCGGACGTCTTGCACCGTGCGGTTAGGAGTCGGCTGCATCCGTCTATCGGCAACGCTTTCCTATCGGCAATGCAGTGCAGTCGTGGCTGGCTCTTGTCCAATGGAACCACGTAGCGGTTGAATGGACCCCATCAAAGCGGTTCGCCGTCCCAGCGCGCAAAGGCTTCCAGAGCGAAGTATTCCGGGAGCCCCAGTAGGTTGTAGCTTTCGGCGGTGCCGCGATTGCGGTCTTCCGCGCGCTGCCAGAACTCGCGGGGGTCGCTGCCTGGGAAGAGGGCTTCATCTTTTTGGCTTTCGTGCATGAAGATCGCTTCTCGCTTGCGCAAGATGTCGCTGGGGCTAAGCGGTACCGCGATATCGATTTCATGAAGCGGATACTCCTGCCAGGCACCGCGATAAAGCAGCACTTCGGGGTTCTTGGAACCCGATTGTCTGTATCGTTCCAGAGCCATGAAGATCGCCTCGGCGCAAACCCGATGCGTGCCGTGGGGGTCAGCCAGATCGCCCGCGACGTAGACTTGATCGGGCGAGACTTTTTGGAGCAGCTCTAGGATGATCTGGATATCTTCTTCGCCGACCGGTTTCTTGGCGATGGTGCCGGTGCGGTAGAAGGGAAGGTCGAGGAAGTGGAGGTTCTCTTCGCGGCAGCCGACGGTGATCGCCCCGGCTCTCGCTTCGCTCCAACGAATCAGACTTTTGATCGCCAGCACCACTTCAGGATCAGGTTGTCCTGGTTGTTTGGATGCCAGTGACTGTTCAACCTGTTGCTCGATGTCGAGCGATTTCTGATGATCGATCTCAAAGATGCGGTTGTATTCGCAGACTAGGTCGGCAACGCGTCGAGCGTCGTGATCGAAGACGGCGATATTTCCGCTGGTCATGTAGGCGATGTGGACATTCTGGTTGTCCTCGACCAAGCGGATCAGCGTGCCGCCCATGCTGATCACATCGTCATCAGGATGGGGGCTAAAGCAGAGCACCGTCTTGACCGTATTGCAGCCGGCCGGGTGGTGCTCGATCGTTTCCATCATCCAGCGGAAAACCCGCTGGGCGATCTGGTGGGCACGGCCCTGGTAGCGCAGCAAGGAGTGGAGATTGTTTTTGCGGAAATCCTCGTCATCCAGCTTCAGCAGCGCCTTGCCGGTTTTGTGGCACAGCCACAGCACCGCCCGCTTGACCAGCGCATCGTCCCAGACGACCGACCCGAGGAGCCATGGAGTGGCGGTCCCGGTAAGTTCCGCCGACGCGGGGCCATCGATCAGCACCTTGGCATCGCCATGGTCTTGGAGCGCCGAGGCCGGCACCCGCTCACTGGCCGGTTGTTCCAGCGTATCGCGAATGATGTGTGCCTTGTGTTCTCCGAGCGCTAGCAGCACGATCCGCTTGGCGGCCAGGATGCTTCCCATGCCGACGGTCAGCGCCTGATTGGGGACATTGTCTTCCCCGAAGAAATCGCTGGCGGCGCTGATCCGTGTCATTGGATCCAGTGTCACCAAGCGTGTTTTGCTCCTTCGCGAAGAGAAAGGTTCATTGAAGCCGATATGGCCATTGCGCCCGATCCCCAGAAGGACCAAGTCAAAGCCACCGAAATGCTGAATGGACTCTTCGAACCGTCGGCAATGCACTTCGACGTCCGAAGCGTGGACCTGGGAGTCGAGAAAGTGGATATGGTCCTGATGGATATTGACCTGCGACAGAAAGTGTTCGGTCAGCCACCGTCGGTGGCTCTGCGGGCTCTCGGAAGGCAGTCCGTAGTATTCATCGATTCCGAAGATGACCACTCGGGAGAAATCGAGCTGATCTTGCTGGTGCAACCGCACCAACTCGCGGTAGGTGCCGACTGGGGTGGAGCCGGTGGGGAGCCCCAAGACGGTGCGCTGTCCCAGTTCGGTCCGTTCACGGATCAGAGCGGCGATCATCGAAGCGGCATATCTGGCCAGATCGCCGTGGGTCTCGAAGACGAAAGCAGGGAGGCGGGTGCCTACGACCGGGCGGGCGACGTGGTTCAGCATGGCGACTACCGTGTCAGGGATGGGATGGAAGGGGCGAGTCGAGGGGGGGCAGCCAGCAGGCTAGCAGCCGTTCGCCGCGTTCGCCCTTATTGTGGTGGATCGAGCGATTGGCTCCAAGGGCCATTTTAGCGGCCGAAGCGTCCCAGGTCTGCTGCAAGCGTCCCTGTCCCGGGTTGCGAAACTCCAGCCCCTGGGCGCAGGAACTCCGAAGTCTTTCCTTGGCGATTCACTCCGCAAATGGATCCCATTCGTCGCGACTGGACCAGACATGAAGCGCAGGGAACTGAAATGCCAGTTCCCCTGCCAGCTCGTCCATCGCAAATCGTTCGCTTGGGCCATGGCCCAAAAGCAACAGATCGATTCCGCGGTGCGATGCCTCCAGCGCCTGATGGTAGGTAGCTTCCCCCGTGATCAGCAACTGACAATCGGCCGTCGCAGCGGCCGTGACCAAGCTTCCTCCGCTGCCACAAACAATCCCAATTCGCTCGATCATGCGGCCAGATTGACCGATCCAACGCAGCTGAGCCTTTGGCAGGACGCGAGCAGCCAATTCGAGTACGGCTTTGCCAGGGAGAGCCATAGGCAACCTGCCGCACCTTCCCGACCCTACCATGGGATTGGTGGCATGGGGGACCATGGGGCAAACCGCTTCCAGTTCCAACCTTCTGGCGATTCGCTGGTTGATTCCCTCCGGGGCGTTATCCCAGGCGGTGTGGGGGCTGTAGACGGAAATTCCGTGTCGGCAAAGCTTCCAGACCATCTTGCCTGCTGGGTCGCTGCAGACGATTTTAGGCAACGGGCGAAAAGGGAGCGGGTGGTGGGTGACGATCAGCTGGGCTCCCCCGGCGATTGCCTCGTCCACCGTCGCTTCCATCACCGTAAGGCATACCATCAGCCGCTCGACTTGGCCGTCTGGGTCTCCGATCAGCAGCCCGACCGAATCCCATGCTTCTGCCAGTTCCAGGGGGGCTAGTTTTTGCAGGTAAGCGACGATCTGCCGCATGTTCATGATCGACGGACTCCTGGGACGCTCGATCGCCCGATGGACACTGGCATCGATTGGTCTACCGCTGGGCCTAAACGCTGGGCCTAGCGCTGTGCCCAGGAAACCGCAATGAACGACGGCACCAGCGGGGGGGCAGTCAGCGATCGGCCGTTGATTCCAAAGGGCTGAGGGGGGAGGCAGCCGGTGACATGATCAGGGCTACTTCCGCCGCTACACCTGCTTTCCCGACCCAAGGCTTGCTTTTCCGTTGGCCGGCCAGCTTACAATGGGCGGTCGTCTACTGGTTGTAAAGAGGGAGCAAGGCGGTTTTCGGAAGGACCCTCGGATGATCGATCGCCGTGGAAGGAGCCCTTATTGGGAGGGGAGGATTGGATGGGAAACCCCTGCCAACCGACCTTGGGTGCGTTCATCGCGACGAACTTCTCTGGAATGGCCACCGGAAGAGGGAGGCCACGGTGTGCCGGACGAGCGGCTGGTGGAGGATGGACGATCTCAGGAAGTTTCGCCGGAGGAGCGGGAACTTTCGCGACTGGGGGAACTCGAAGCGTTGCTGTGGCTGGCACGCGAACCGGTTTCCCTGAAATGGCTTGCGCAGACGCTGCAAATTTCCGGGAGCGCGGAGGTACGGAGCCTTTGTCGACAGTTGAATCATCGCTACGATGCCGATCAACGGGCGATCCGCGTGGAGGAGGTGGCAGGCGGGGTGCAATTGCTCACGAGGCCACAGTTTGCCAAGTGGTTGAGGAGGCTGGAGCATCTTCCGCAGGGCATTCGGTTATCCGGCCCTGCGATGGAGACGCTGGCGGTGATTGCCTATCGGCAGCCGATCGACCGGTCGGAAATCGAGGCGATTCGCGGGGTCGGGTGCGGGGAGGTGCTGCGTCAATTAGTCCAGCGGGAACTGGTAAAAATTTCCGGCCGAAGTGAAGAACTGGGCCGACCCTACCTTTACGGAACAACCAAAAGATTTTTACAACTATTCGGAGTCTCCTCAATCGATGGCCTGCCGCGTGCCGAATGGGTACGGCAGGTCGACGCGCGAGGCGACCGCGATACAATACGCGACCCGGCGGATAATGACTCCCGGCTGGATTGAATCATCGAACGAAGAATGCAGATGCTAGTTTCAGTGAATAAGGAGCCCATGGTGAAACTCACATTCGTCCCACACAGCCAGCCCGCGATGTCCGTGCGGTCGCCCGAATGGGAACTACCCTGGAATCGAGTCCTTCGCGCGATGTCGGAAGATGAAGATTTCGACGAGATCGAAGACGAAGACGAATTCGATGACGACGAAGAAGAAGACGAGGACTACGAAGACGACTTCGAAGACGAAGAAGACGACGAAGAAGAGGAATTCGAAGACGAACTCGAAGAAGATGAAGAGGAATGGGAAGAAGTCGAAGAAGACGATGAGTCGGAAGAGGGCGATTCGGAAGAAGAAGACGAAGATTGGGATGATGACGAGGATGACGATTGGGACGAAGAGGAAGAGGATGAGGAAGATGAGGACTGGGACTGAGCCGGCGGTTTTCGTCGCATCAGTCGAAAGCTTCTGACTCCCTCCGTCGCGATTGGCTCGGGCATCCCCTTGGTGTCCGAGCTAGGTCGGAATGACCAGAGAGCCACCGGATTGAGGTGCCCGTGAGCGGAGTAACGGTGAGCTGTTTTGTTCTGAGCTACCTGCTGGTAGCGGGGCTGGAAGGGACGCGTTGGATCGTGCGCGTCCCGTACCGAATGGCGGTGCAAGTAGGGTTGATGGGGTTGGGTTGGATCGCCCAGACTCTTTACCTTGCCGATCGCTTTGTGTGGCCTGGAGAGGCCGATGCGGGAACGCTACTTCGCAACTGGAACCATTGGGCTCTGGTGGTCTCTTGGGGCTTGGCGACGCTCTATCTGATCCTTTTGCTGCGACGACCTGGACAGCCGACTGGGACCTTCCTTCTCCCTTTGATTCTCGCGCTTCTGGCGCTAGCGTGGCTGGTTCGGGGAATGGCCCCGTTCGAACCGACTGGCTCGATTTCTCTGCTGCGTGCGGTTCATGGCCTGGCGCTGCTGGTTGGGATGATGCTGGTGGCTTTTGGCGCTGCGATCGGTGCGATGTATTTGTTGCAGTCGGCCTGGTTGAAGAGAAAACGGTTGGCGCTGGCCAGTCGGCTGCCGATGCCGTCGCTGGAGTATCTGCAGCAGCTGGGAAGTCGCACCCTGTATGCTTCGGCTGCCAGTGTGGCTGTCGGATTGGTCAGCGGTTTGTGGATGGAGGGGTTGGCCGGGCTGAAGGCCCAGCCGCTTCGCAGTTCCAACCTGCTGGTGGCTCTGCTTCTGATCTGGTTGATCGGCGCAAGTTTCTGGCAGCGTTCCCACGTACGGCGCGGCATCGGTCGTTCCACCGCCCTCGTCTCCATCGCCAGTCTGTTGGTGATGCTGGCGTCGCTGGGGGTGGTGATGGTATCGGCGCATGGTCGAGGCTACCAAAAACGAATCGCCCCAGCGCCCTCCAGTAGCTCATCGGTTCCCTCGCCGGTTCCACCCGAGGTGCCCAGGCCATGACATTGAGGATGGTTGGGTGCAGCCACCACCATGCTCCCCTCGATCTTCGGGAGCGGATCGCCTTCTCGCCGGCTCAGGCGCGCCAAGCGCTCCAGCGTCTCCGGGAGTGGGATGAGCAGATGGAGGCGGTGATTGTCAGCACTTGCAATCGGACCGAGCTTTATGGGGCCTGGGGTGAGGATACATCCGCGTGGTCGGAAGCCCGGTGGATCGACTTTCTTGGTGAATTTCATGGACTTCCCAGGGAATCTTTGCTGCCTCATCTGCAGTCGTCCAGCGACCGCAACGTCGCCAATCATCTCTTTCAAGTCGCTGCCAGCTTGGACAGTCTGGTAGTGGGGGAGACGCAGATCCTTTCGCAGGTCAAGCAAAGCTACGATTGGGCGGTCCAGGAGGGGACCGTCGGACCGCAATTGCATCAGCTCTTCCAGCATGCCTTATTCACCGCAAAGCGGGTTTCCGGGGAGACCGAGATCCATCGCCGGCGCGTCAGTGTTGCGAGTGTGGCTGTCTCCCAGATCGCGATGGAATTCTTCGAGCGGCTGAGCGACAAATCGATCCTGGTGATCGGAGGTGGCGAACTGGGGGAGGAGACGTTGCGGTATTTGGTTGAAGCAGGGGCACGGCAGATCGCCATCTGCAACCGGACCTGGGAGCGTTCGCTGCCTCTTGCCGAACGGTATCAGGGAAAGGCAGTGGCCTGGGAGCAACTGGATGAGGCGCTGCGGGAGGCGGATCTGGCGATCAGCACGACCGGCTCCGATTTGCCGATCGTCACACGCGACCGCTTCGCTGGACTGTGGGCCAATCGCCAGCGTGGTCCCCTGGTGGTGCTCGACCTGGCCGTGCCTCGCGATTTTGATGCGGCCATCGGTCAGATCGACGAGGTCTACCTGTATACGCTCGATGACGTCCAGAAGGTCTGCGAAGCCAATCGGCAGTGGCGTCAAAGCCAGTGGCCCAAGGCCCAGCGCATCGTCGAGGAGGAGGTCGAGCAGTTCTGGCAGCAGTTGCAGCATCGGGGAGCGATCCCGACAATCCGGTCGCTCCAGTCGCAGGCGGAGGCGATCAAGCTGGGGGAACTGCAGCGTCTTCAGGGGAAACTGCAGGTCCATCAACTGGATCCGGCGGTGCAGCGGGAGATCGAGCAGGCGTTTGATCGACTGGTCAATAAACTGCTCCATCCGCCGCTCAAGTCGCTTCGCGAGGAGCGGGATGTCGATGCTTCCGGCTCGCTGGCCAGTGCGATTCGCCGAATTTTCCGCCTCAAGGAGTGATCGCTGCCGCACCCCAAGCGGGTGGCAAGGAAAGTTGTTTCAACAATTATTCGTTCAACAGTGATTGTTGAAACAACTTTCTGAGATTATCCTGCGGCGGGAGGATGGTGACGATGTCCAGCGGTGGCAAGAAGAAGGGGCCTGTATTCGATTCGCCCCAGCAGCAGGCTTGGCTGCAATTGTGGCGGACCTACGACCGCTTGAAGGTCCTCGAAGACCAGCTTTTTGGCTCCTTCGAGATCTCCTCGCAGCAGTACAACCTGCTGCGTCTGCTGGAAGCGGCATCCCCCGATGCCCTCCGAACGCTCGATCTAGCTCGCCGAATGATCTCCCGGTCTCCCGACATCACCCGGATGCTGGACCGTTTGGAATCGCAGGGATGGATCGCCAGAGATCGTCCCAAGGACAATCGTCGCACCGTATTGGTTTCGATCACCCCTGCTGGATTGCGGCTGCTTCAAAAGATCGCTCATCCGCTGGCCGAGTGTCACCGGCAGCAACTGGGGCACCTTGGAAGGGAATCGCTGGCGGATCTGGTGCGGCTGCTGAGGGCCGCCGGTGCGCCGCATGAACCGGAGGGGAGTCCCTGGGGTGCCCCGGGCATTGCCGGTCCACGATGAGAGGACCAACAGAAAGAATACCGATACAAGCGAAATCGCGGCCATGAACAACGTACAACTTGCCGTCCATTTCTTTTTTCAATTGGCAGTTATCCTCGTCGCTTGCCGCATCGTGGGACTGTTGGCAGCTAGGTTGGGGCAGCCTCAGGTGGTGGCCGAGATGATCACTGGGGTGCTGTTGGGGCCGAGCCTTTTTGGGGCGTTGGCGCCGCAGTGGCAGCAGGCGATCTTTCCCTGGGACCCCAGCCAGAGAACCCGCGATACGCAAAGCTACCTTTTCCCCGCCTCCCAATTGGGGCTGGCGCTCTACATGTTTGTGGTCGGCATCGAGTTCCGACCAGAGGTCTTTTCCAGGTATGCGCGAACCAGCGTTGCAGTATCGCTGGCAGGGATGGTAGCCCCATTCACTCTGGGAGTCCTGTTGGCCGCGGGGCTTTATGGTCGAGCCCCGCTGTTTACCGAAAAGGTGGGGTTCTGGGAGGCGGCGCTGTTCCTGGGAGCGTCGATGTGCATCACCGCCTTCCCGATGCTGGCCCGCATCATCCACTACAAGGGTCTGGCGGGAACTCGCATGGGGACGGTGGCCATCGGTGCGGGGGCCATCGATGATGTTTCCGCTTGGTGCATGCTGGCCCTGGTGCTGGCTAGCTTCGAGAAAAACTGGAATCATGCGGTCTGGAGTATCGGTGGTGCCTTTGGCCTGGTGGTCCTCGGTTGGCTTGTAATCCGACCGCTATTGCTGCGATGGCATAGCAGATTCCTTGGCCCCGATGGGTCGCTCAGCGAAGCCGGTCTGGCGATGGCGATGGTGGTTCTGTGCCTAGCTGCCTGGTATACCGATCGATTGGACCTCCATGCCGTTTTCGGGGCATTTCTGGCCGGGACCTGGATACCAAGAGGTGCCCTGGCAGACCAGGTCAAGGCGAAGGTGCAACCGCTTGCGGTCACCCTGCTGCTGCCTCTGTTTTTCACCTACTCGGGGCTCAACACCCAGATCCTGTCGCTGGGAAGCGTGCAGCTGTGGTTGGTTCTCTTGGCGGTTCTTCTGGCCGCGATCGCCGGCAAGGGGCTAGCCTGCTGGGGAGCTGCCCGATTGAGTGGGCTTAGCCATCCGGAAGCGATTGGGATTGGGGTGCTGATGAACGCGCGGGGGTTGATGGAGCTGATCATCATCAACATCGGATTGCAAAAAGGGGTGATCACCAAGGAGCTATTCGCCATTCTGGTGTTGATGGCAATCGTCACCACGCTGATGGCTTCGCCGCTGTTCGACCGTCTGGAATCTCGTTTGCCGCGGGATGCCAAGGGGACCTGACCGCCGCTTCCTGGCTCCCCCATCGACTGCCAAAAATGCAGATCGCATCCCGGCATGTCCAGTGTCTAAGAAGTCTTACCCCGGGACTTTCTCGATTTTCTTTGCTTTCCCCCCTTTCCAAGATGATTTTTGGATCGGGCCTTTTCCGGAACGGGGTTTGCTCTAACATACCGGTGCCGGATCGGGAACCTCATGGCCTATAATGGGTCAAACCAGTTGGTGGCATTGGCCGGTTTGGTCGTGCCATAGCTGAAAGAACCCGGTGACGCAGAGCATAGGGTCGACTCGAGGACCAGGACACAGGAGAGGCGTGGAATGTACGAGAAGTTCACCGACCGGGCCCGCAAGGTCATGCAGCTTGCCAATCAGGAAGCCCAGCGCTTCAATCACGAATACATTGGCACCGAGCATATCCTGCTGGGGTTGGTCAAAGAGGGCAGCGGTGTGGCTGCCAACGTCCTGAAGAATCTCGATGTCGATCTGCGCAAGATCCGCCTGGAAGTGGAGAAGCTGGTGCAGAATGGCCCGGAAACGGTGACCATCGGCAAGCTACCTCAGACGCCGCGCGCTAAGAAGGTGATCGAGTATTCGATGGAAGAGGCGCGGAACCTCAACCACAATTACGTCGGCACCGAACATATCCTCCTGGGTCTGTTGCGGGAGCAGGACGGTGTGGCGGCTCAGGTTTTGATGAATCTGGGGCTGAAGCTGGAAGACGTGCGCGAAGAGGTTTTGAATCTTCTGGGGCACGGTCTGGAAAACGCCGAAGGAGGTCGGGAGGGGAGCCGCGAACCGGGGAGCACCGGGGAATCGGTCACCGGCGGATCGAAGAGTTCGAAGAGCAAGACGCCGGCCCTGGATAGCTTTGGTCGCGATCTGACGGAACTGGCCAAGCAGGGGAAGTTGGATCCTGTCATCGGGAGAGCTCGCGAGATTGAGCGAGCGATTCAGGTGCTGTGCCGGCGCACGAAGAACAATCCAGTTCTTCTCGGCGAGGCGGGCGTCGGAAAGACCGCCATTGTCGAAGGGTTCGCGCAGCGCGTGGTCAATGGGGAGGTTCCCGAAATCCTCGCCGAAAAGCGGATCGTCGTGCTCGATCTGGCCATGATGGTGGCAGGGACGAAGTATCGCGGTCAGTTTGAGGAGCGGATCAAGGCGGTCATGAACGAAGTGCGCCGCGCCCGCAACACGATCCTCTTTATCGATGAACTCCACACACTGGTGGGTGCTGGTGGCGCCGAAGGTGCGATCGACGCTGCGAACGTGCTCAAGCCGGCCTTGGCGCGCGGTGAAATCCAGTGCATCGGCGCCACGACGCTCGATGAGTACCGCAAGTACATCGAAAAGGATAATGCCCTGGCTCGCCGGTTCCAGGAGATCATGGTGGAACCGACCAGCAAAGAGGAGACGGTTGAGATCCTCAAGGGGCTCCGCGAGCGCTATGAAGAGCACCACCGGGTGCAGATCACCGATGATGCCGTTGTGGCGGCGGTGGAGATGAGCGACCGGTATATCACCGCACGCTGCCTGCCTGACAAGGCGATCGATGTGATCGACGAGGCGGGGGCAAGAGTGCGTCTGCGGACGATGAGCAAGCCGCCAGACCTGCAGGAACTCGATGAGGATGTGGAGCGGCTGAACCGGGAGAAAGAGGAAGCGGTTGCTAACCAGGACTTTGAAAAAGCAGCAGCACTCCGCGATCAGGCAGACAAGCTGAAGAAGAAGAAGGAGCAGATCACTCGGGAATGGCGAGAGCGAAGTCGCGAGACCGACGGGGTGGTCGACGAAGAAGTGATCGCCGAAGTCGTTTCCAAAATGACCGGAATCCCGCTGACGCGGCTTTCGACCGAGGATTCTCTGCGGCTGATGAAACTGGAAGACGAACTGCACAAGCGAGTGGTCAGCCAGGATCAGGCGGTCACGGCCGTTGCCAAGGCGGTACGACGAAGTCGTAGCGGGCTGAAGGATCCCAAGCGACCCACGGGCTGCTTCGTCTTCGCCGGACCAACCGGGGTCGGCAAAACATTGCTGGCCAAGGCGCTGGCGGAGTCGCTTTTTGGTGACGCCGACGCGCTGATCCAGATCGACATGAGCGAGTACATGGAGAAGCACAATGTCAGTCGTCTGGTCGGTGCCCCTCCAGGATACGTCGGTTACGAAGAGGGTGGACAGCTGACCGAAAAAATCCGTCGTCGACCCTACGCCGTGGTGCTGCTCGATGAAATCGAAAAGGCGCACCCCGACGTCTTCAACATGCTTCTGCAAGTCATGGAAGAAGGTCGATTGACCGACAGTTTTGGTCGCAATGTCGACTTCCGTAACACGATCTTGATCATGACCACGAACGCTGGGGCTGAGGCGATCAAGAATGAATCGGCATTCGGGTTCCAGAAGCCCGATGGGGATTCTTCGTACGAGAGCATGAAGACTCGCGTGATGGATCAGATCGAACGAGTGTTCCGTCCGGAATTCCTCAACCGACTGGATGACGTCATCATCTTCCGTCACCTCAACAAGGATGACCTGAAGCTGGTGATCGATTACGAATTGCAGAAGGTTCGAGACCGCTTGAAGGAACGTGGCTACGATCTGCTGCTGACCGATAGCGCTAAAGAGTTCCTGATCAGCAAGGGATCCAACCTGGATTACGGTGCCCGACCGTTGCGTCGAGCGATCGAGAGTCGGGTGGAGGATCCGCTGAGTGAAGAGTTGCTGAAGGGGACCTTCGACGGCAAGAATACGATTGTCGTCGATGTCGTTCGCGACAGCGATGGAAAGGTTGCAAGGCTCGATTTCCAAGGGGAGCACCGCGAGTCGGATACGCCTCCTCAGGTGGCAGAGAGCTCGGCATCCTGATCGATCGCCGTGGCGATCCTTCGACACCAGTACGAAAGAGCGGACCGAAAGGCTCCGCTCTTTTTTTTGCGATCATGGGTTGCGATGGCAGTTCCTCTCCGGTCAGCGTGATCGTCCGACCAGCGACTGTTGGAGATTCCTGGTATGCTTCCTGCACGGTCGTCTATCGCTGGAAGGCTTGTCATCGGGCAAGTGATGCATGCAGGAGGGAAGGGAGATGGGGCAGATCCGGGCTGGCTTGGTCCTGGCATGGTTGTGTGGTTGGCTGGCTGTCGCGACGGCTGCTGCGAACGCCCAGGAAACGTCGTCAGTGCGACCAAGCTTTGTCGTTCTGCTAAGCGACGACATGGGGATCTCCGACCTCGGGTGCTATGGGGGCGAGATACACACGCCCCACTTGGACCAACTGGCTGCCAGTGGACTTCGCTTCAGCCAGTTCTACAACACTTCACGCTGCTGCCCGACGCGAGCCAGTTTGCTGACGGGACTCTACCCGCATCAGGCCGGCATCGGGCACATGATGGAGGACCGGGGCCTGCCGGCCTACCAGGGCAATCTCAATCGATCTTGCCGGACCATGGCCGAGGTGCTCAGGGTTGGGGGTTATCGCAATTACGCAGTCGGCAAGTGGCATGTCACCCGGCATACGGCACCCGATGGCCCGAAGGAAAACTGGCCACTGCAGCGGGGGTTTGATCGTTTCTATGGAACGATCCATGGTGCGGGAAGTTTTTATGATCCTTCCTCGCTAGTCCGCGACAATACGATGATTTCCCCGAAGGCTGATCCGCACTACCAGCCCCAGCGATTCTATTACACCGACGCGATTACCGATCATGCGATCCGGTTCCTGGAGGAACATCAGCGGGATCATTCCGACCAGCCATTCCTGCTGTATGTCGCCTACACTGCAGCCCACTGGCCGATGCACGCCATGCCAGAGGATATCGCCAGATATCGAGGACGCTACGACGTCGGATACGAGGCAATTCGGCGGACGCGAATCGATCGAGGGCGAGAACTTGGTTGGATTTCGCCCGAATGGAAGATTCCAGGGTTGCTGAGAGGCTGGCAGGATACCGAGCATCCCCAATGGGAAGCTGCGGGAATGGAAGTGTATGCCGCGATGGTCGATCGCATGGATCAGGGGATCGGTCGTATCTTGCAGACCCTTTCGGAAAAGGGGATCGATCGATCGACTTACGTCCTCTACATGCAGGACAACGGAGCCTGCGCCGAAACGGTGGGACGCAAGGGAAATGCTAAGCATCCCGATACCATTCGCCCATCGCAGCCCACCTTTCCTCCGATGAGCCCCGATCAGTTCGCCACCCCAGGCAGCACACCCGATCAGACTCGCGATGGCTATCCAGTGCGGATGGGGAAGCAGGCGATGCCCGGCGAAGAGGATACCTATGTTGCGTATGGTCCGTCCTGGGCTCAGGTCTCCAATACCCCCTTGCGGGAATTCAAGCACTGGGTGCATGAAGGAGGCATCAGCTCCCCGCTAATCCTTCGTGGCCCATTGGCTGAGGGGCTGGCGGGAAACTGGGTGGACCAGCCAGCCCATCTGATCGATATCGCTGCGACCCTTTACGATCTAGCGGGTGTCTCCTATCCGGTCGATGCCACGGCACTGGAAGGCAACAGTTTGCGACCTTTGATGGAGGGGAAACCGCTCCCGGATCGACTCCTTTTCTGGGAGCATGAGGGGAATCGCGCGGTGCGCCGCGGGGATTGGAAACTGGTAGCCAAGCACTCGATGCCCTGGGAGCTCTATCGCATCCCAGACGACCGTACCGAGCAGGAGGATCTGGCAAAGAAGCATCCCAATCTGGTCGAGGAGATGGCGGCCAGGTACGAGGAATTCGCGAGGCGATGTGGCGTGCAGCCGTGGCCACTGTCCCAGTAAGAGTTCGCAGGCATCGCAGCCCAATCCAGGGCGTTCGGCAGATCGAGGAAGTCCCCTACCACCGGGAGTCATGCATGAGCGACCAGTTGATCCGTGTGACACAGCCCTCTTGGCGAGGTAGGCTTGCGCTCATGGCTTGGTGTGGCAGCCTCCTTGGTCTTGCCGCTTGGCTCCATCTTTCGCCGAGGTTGGCGGCTGAGGAGCTCTTTAGAACGGAACATCCCGAAGGAGACCGCTGGCAGATCGTATCGATCGAAGGCTGGCAGGTTGCTATCAGCAAACGGTTTTCTGACGAGGATCGACCGGCGATAGACTCCACCAGAAAAGTCCTCTCCGCCCAGCTCAAGGAGCTCCAGGGGATGGGGATTCCTGAGATGACCCTCCGCAGGTTGCAACAGGTGCCGATGTGGATTTCTCCGGAGTACCCGGGGATCGTGCCGCGAGCCGAATACCATCCGAGCGCCCAGTGGCTGACCGACAACCACCGCGATCCCATCATGGCCCGCGGAATCGAATGGACCAATACGAGGATCATCGACCAGGAAGCTAGGCGAATGCCGAGCATGGTGCTGCACGAATTAGCGCATGCCTATCATGATCAGGAGTTGGGGTATGACGATCCCGATGCGATCGACCACTTCCAAAGGGCGCAAGCCGGTGGGAGGTACCAGTCAGTGGAGCGGCGGGATGCAGAAGGGAGAGTGAAGAGCGAAGCGGCGTATGCGATCAGCAACGTCCAAGAGTTCTTCGCCGAGTCGACCGAATCTTTCCTGGGTCGGAATGATTATTTTCCTTACAATCGAAGTGAGTTGGAGCAGTTCGATCCAGCGACAGCAAGGTGGATGCGCAAGGTTTGGACGGCAGGGCGGCAGGCGCCGCAGTCGGAAGGACAAGAGTGAAATAGGTCGATCGATACAAGTGAGACGCCGGAGGCGACCGATGTGGAATCGTAGAACCGTTGGCTTGATGATTGCAGGTTGGATCGGTACCCACCTGATGCCAAGAGGCGTCTTGGCTGGTCAATTCAACGCGGTCCTTTCGCTAGGGGATCGAGCACCTGCCTGGGCGGAGCTTCCAGGAACGGATGGAAAGCGACACTCGCTTGCCGATCTGGAGTCGTTCCCGTTGTTGGTGGTCGTCTTTACGTGCAACAGTTGTCCCTACGCGATCGACTACGAAGATCGACTGGTGGCGCTAGGGAAGAAGTACTCGGCTAACGATTCCCAGGTGGCTGTGGTGGCGATCAACGTCAACACGATTCCTTCCGACCGGATGGAAGCGATGAAGGAGCGAGCGGAGTCGAAGGGATTCCCCTTTGCCTATTTGTTTGACGAAACCCAGGAGATCGCTCGGAAGTTCGGTGCTGCCAGAACTCCCGAATGCTTTTTGCTGGACCGAGACCGCAAGATTCTCTACATGGGCGCGATCGATGACAGCAGCGATCCCGCAAAAGTGACTCAGCGCTATCTGGAGGACGCGATCGCTCAATCGCTTACCACCGGGAAGGTTCTCTTGGGGGAAACGCCACCGGTCGGCTGTCGGATTCGCTACCAGGACGGACGTCGTCCTGCCAAATCGCGATGAGCTTGGTAAGGCTCAAACAGACCGAAGAATATCGCCCGTCGGCTGGGGCAGTCGGAGGAGCAAAAAGAGATGGTGCGCTGTAAGAGGGGAAGCTGGAGTTGGCTGGGCTTGCTGCTTGTTGGGATCGCTCTGGGAGTTGGTGGGACTTCGGCCCGGGCGCAGTTTCAGGATGATCAGGAGGCGGCTGGGTTATCCGACAAGGCGATCCAGGCGGTTTCCGGAGAGCGGTCGACATGGAATGGTTTTTCGAGGATCGATTTTTCAGTCGATGGTCGAAAAGTAACCGTGGTGGAACCTCGCCGTGTACTGAAGGGGCGACCTTGGGTCTGGCATGGGGAGTTTTTCGGACATCGTCCGATTCCAGATGTCGCGCTCTTGGGGCGCGGGCACCATATCGTGTTTGCGCCATTCAGCGATCAATTCGGAGGGCCGGCGGCGATCGCTCATTGGGAGAAGGTGTATCGACAATTGGTCCAGCATTTTTCGCTCAGCCCCCAATCGGCGCTGGTGGGCACCAGCCGAGGCGGTCTGTACTGCTACAACTGGGCGGCCAGATATCCTGAGCGAGTGAGTTGTATTTTTGGCGATGCACCCGTCTGCGACCTGAAGAGTTGGCCGCTGGGGATGGGAACTGGAACCCGCAACGAAGCAGAGGTCACCAAGCTACTGACCGTGTACGGGGTAGAGGATGTCCCGCAGCTATTGGAAGTAGCGCTCAACCCGATCGACCGCCTCCAGTCGGTCGCTCAACGGCACATACCGATTCTCCATGTCAGCGGAGATGCCGATTCGATTGTCCCCCTGCCGGAGAATACCGAAGCGATCCAGAAAGCCTATCAGGCACTTGGGGGGAAAATGGAAGTGATCATCAAGCCGGGAATCGGGCACGTGCATGGCCTCGACGACTCGACCCCGATCATCGAATTCATCGATCGCCACCGGCCTGGGCAGGGTTGAGCGATCGGCTCGGTGGCCAGTCTGCACCTTCTTGGGAGTCTGTTGGTGCCTGTCGTAATTTGCCCAGGCCATTCCTGCCGAATTTGGTCTTTCTTTTGCAACCTCCCATCCCGTGCCCGTCGAATCGGATCGTTGCGTTCGAACGGGAACCGCTAGCGAGGCTTTTAGGCGAGTCCTGGAAAACGCAGCTGGGTCCTGGTCGGCTAATGGAATCCAAAGCTCCGTTAGCCGCCTTTAGCGGGAAATAAATTTGCAAGCGGCTTTTTCGCACGGTACGATTAGCTCCGTCGGCTCTTCATAATTCCTTTATCTGCCGGGGCTTATCTGATGAAGAATTCAGTTTTTCGAAACCATCGAAAGGGGTTCACGTTAGTGGAACTCCTGGTGGTCATCGCCATCATCGGCATTTTGGTGGGGCTGTTGCTTCCTGCTGTCCAGGCCGCCCGGGAAGCCGCTCGTCGCGTCCAGTGCTCCAACAATCTCAAGCAGCAGGGATTGGCGATTCAAATGCACCACGATCAGTTCCGCTATTTTCCTCCTGGGGGTTACAACCCGTGGGGAGGAGTCGGAAGCTGGGCGACTCATATCTTGCCGTTTGTCGAGCAGATTTCGTTGTCCAATTTGAACACGAACAACAACGTCGACATCCTTCGCTACAGTGGTGGCCCATCGCTCTTCTTCTGTCCGACGCGGCGCCGTTCCAAGAAGACCCAGTCGCAGGGGAACCGCTACCTGATGGACTACGCAGCGGCGACGCCGGCCAATTCCCCCAACAGTTGGGATCAGTACTGGTATGGAGACGTCTGGGGAATGGCATGGGAACCATTCATCTACCAGGGTGTGATCGCGCGGGGTGGCGTGGATGCCGATGCCAAGTGGCGTGGAACGCGCGTCAAGATGGGGGATGTGACGGACGGCACCAGCAACACTTTGGTGATTTCTGAAAAACAGCTGAACCCGCTAGCCTATCGTACCGGCGATTGGCACGATGACGCCGGATGGGCCGATGGTTGGGATCCGGATGTGATCCGCTACACGGGGTTTCAGCCCAACTCCGATTCCCGCTATGGAAGGCAAGGGGGCTGGGAAGGCTACCGTTTCGGGAGCGCTCACCCTGCAGTCATGGGTGCCGCCATGGCTGATGGCAGCGTTCGCTTTATCACCTTCAATATTGATCTGACGCTCTTCAATCGTCTCGGGCATCGCGCCGATGGGGAGTCGGTGGATTTGGGTGAGTGACAGCAGAGCCTTCCAGTCGGGTAAGGCTAGTTTGAAAAAGAAAAGGTGGGCCGCAAGTGCGGTCCACCTTTATTTTTTGGTTTCGGCTTGTTGCTGCGACGTGAAAGCATTGGTTGGAAGGGGTTCACCACTTCGATCAAGGACTGGCAACCAGTTCGCCGAAGCGAGTGGCGTCTACCTCTTCGATCTGGCCAAGCGTGCCGCCGACATAGCGTTTCCCTTCGATGCCATCCTGTTCCCAGGCGAAGACAACAATTTGACCGGGTTGTGTTTCCTTGGGGGAAAAATTGAAGCGATAAGGCTTCTTGTCTCGGGAGGAGACAAAAAGCGATTCCACATCGCGGACGCCCATCGCCTCCAGTTCCTCCGCCGGTTGTTTGCGGATGAATTCTTTTAGCTCGGTTTCGTTGGCGGGACTCTTGCCTTGATGGGCCCCGATGAATCGTCCGTAATAGACTGCCAGTGGTTTCAGGTTGGACGACTCTCGCTCAGCAATCTCTTCATCTCGCGAGCATCCAGCGCACCATACCAAGCTGACGAGGATCATGGATCGAAGCCAACAAGCAAGCATCTTTGTCTACCTCGCAGGGAGCGAAACCAAACCGATTCTATTCGAAGCCCTTCCTACTTCTTGGAGTGTACCATAGACGTTGGCTGCAATCCAAAAACGAATGGAAAATCACTTGCACCATGGTGTGACGTGACTGAACACCCAGGCTATGTCTTCAAGAGTATTGTCGCTCCCCAGTGGTTCGGAAGAACGATTGAGTGCTATCTGGCGACGACGTTTACGCACAGTTCGATGGGGCAGTGGCTGGAACGGCTGGAGGGGGGCGAGCTGACGGTGGAGGGGCGGACTGCATCGGCGGGTATGCTGCTGCGAGCCGGGCAGGAGGTGCTTTGGCACCGGCCTGGATGGGAAGAGCCTCCGGTTCCCCTGGAGGTCGACTGGTTGTACGAGGACCAGCACCTCCTTGCCGTCGCCAAGCCATCTGGATTGCCGACGCTGCCAGGCGGTGGCTTTTATCAGAACACGCTTCTCGGAAGGGTGCTCCAGCGAGATCCCGGTGCGCGGCCAATGCATCGGCTGGGGCGAGCGACCTCTGGGGTGGTGCTGTTTGCAAGGAACGAAACTTCGGCACGACTCCTTGCGGCGGGGTGGCCGAACTACCGTAAGGTCTACCGTGCGTTGGCCACCGGAAGCCCGTCCTGGATGGATTGGATGGAGTCGACGCCGATCGGGCCGATTCCGTATGCGAGGCTGGGCACCCTGCATGCTGCTTCCCCAACCGGGAAAAGTGCAAGAACACAGTTCCACGTTTTGGAACGACGCAGTTGCCAGGAGACGCTGTTGGAGGCGATTCTCCTGACCGGACGGCCCCATCAGATCCGGATTCATGCCGCTGCGGCGGGCCATCCTTTGGTGGAAGATCCGATCTATCAGGCGGGTGGAATTCCTCGTTCGGATTCGGCGGGGTTGCCTGGCGATGGCGGCTACTGGCTGCATGCGCATCGCCTGCATCTGATCCATCCGGTGGACGGGCGAGTCCTTCAGCTGGAGGCACCCGTACCCGAACGGCTGAGGATGCAGGAGGAGGGGCGTCTAGAATGACTGGGTGATCGATCACTAGCGAGGCACGCAAGTAGACTGCTGGAGGACATGGCGGGCGCATGTTCCTCCCGAAATGTCGAGGGTCTACGGCTAAAGGACGATCCTACCAGCGACCTAGCGTCGGTGTGGACTTGCAACCGGATCGGTTTCGAGTTGCTGTTGGATCAGTGTTTCCAATCCTGTGCCATCTCCAGCAAGGCGTCGATGATCTTGACCGATGCCTGCGGTTCCAGGGAGTTCGTCCCCGGCCACGTTTCATAGCCGCCGAGGGCGAAGTGGCGTGGTGTAGGCAGGTAGCCGAAGTAACCATGAGCCAGTTCCACCATCATGGCTCGGGGCGCCACACAGCGTTTCTTGAACTCCAGTCCTGTCTCGGCAAAGGTTTCGCATGGCGACGTACCGATCACCATCGGCCCGATGCGGATGGCCTGCACTGGCAGTTTGGTCTGAGGGCTTGCCTTGGCGAGCAGTTGCACGCGTCGCGCGTAGATGTCGGGAAGTCCAGGTGGCTGGTTCGGCGGGGGAGGATTCTGCTGGATCTTCGTCGCCCAGGCCATCAGCTCGGGGCCGATCGATCGCCACTGGACATCCAACTCTCGGTACTTCGCGTCCAGCGCATGATCGTTGCGAAACTCCGCTTGGGGAGCGGTGGCAGACACCTTGCTGGCGAGGTCTTCCGCGACGTGACGCATTTGCCCATAGACCGGTTTCGGAGGGCGTGCTTTGGGGAATGGGACGTTATTGACATCCCCGCTGGTTCCATTGGCAAGAATCGCCACCATCGGCGGATCCTGATTGGGACGCGACAGCAGATTCTGAAGCTGTTGGCAGTAGATACCGAAGTAATCAGCCGAGATATGTCCGGGGCCGACGTCGCCGACATAGTGGAGGGAATAGGCGGAATAGATTCCGATGATACGACCATCGGTAGCCTTGGCGATCACAAACGAGAGTTCCGGGTCGGTGGGACCAGCTGGTTCGACCAGATCAGGGCTTTCCACCGGAGGGTTCATCCGCACCTTGTCGATGGCACCGAAGGGATTGGGGGTCATCTTCCCTTCCTTAATGAACCAGCGTCGGTTGAACAGATGCTCTGGTGCCTCGATGCTGCCAAAGCCGACTTCGGCTGGCTCCAAATTCGCAACCGCGCGGCCGACGGCATCGACGATGCGACGCACCACAAACCTCTGGTAGTCATCCAGAGGAACGTCGCTCTGGTAGACCTGCGGATACATCGCATTGCCGATGGCACTGGTGGCTGAATGCGTGTGGGTAGCCGAGATCAAGACGTGCGAAGCTGGGATGGCGTGGCGTCTTGCGATTTCATCCCGAGCTGCCAGGCTCAGTGAGCGATGGATTCCCAGAAGGTCGCATACGACCAGCGCAATCCTGGTCTCGCCTTGTTCCAAGACGATGCAGCGCACCCAAAGTTCGTCATGGATCTGTCGCGAGGCGATCGGCAGGAAACCACCGATGATCTCACCACCTAGATCGGGCGTGATGTTGCTGGTGGCAGCCCCCGCTCGCATCCCTGCATCATCGGTCGAGAGGCAAACCGAAACGCCCTGACACCACGCCAGCACCATCAGGCAGAAAGGCAGCAAGCGGACTTGGGAACACCGGGAGTGGGAAGGGCGATCGGGCATCACAGCGGCTCCTGAGTGCCTCATGGAAGTGGTGGGCGGATCACTGGGGTGGAAGTTCGGTCTGAGAACTCTCTTCTGCGACGGCCTCCGACGGTTCGAAGCCTAGATTCGTGACGTCGCTGATGCGGGACGCTAGGACGCCATATTGCTGAAAGAGATAGAAGAGGATCCACGGCAGTGCCATGCCGAGGATGACTGGATACTTCCATCCCATCGAGGCAATCATGATCGAAAGCAGATAGAAGGTTGCCAAACCCAGCGCGGTCATCATGTAGCAGGCGCCCCATGCTTCACCGCGGGACTGGAACGACTGGTAGACCTCCTTCGAGTAGGGCCGAAAGAAGCTCTGCAAGTCCAGCATCGACAAGAGCAAGGGGGGGAAAAACAGCCAGACGGATATCAGGTAAGCACCAAGCATCATCACCTTGCCTCCCCCGAAATACTGCACTAGCAAAGCCAGGAGACTTCCTGGCAGTGCGGCCATCAGGAAAGCGACCACGACGCAGGTGATCTCCCCGAACCATTCGACCGGATTGAACATCGGCCATTCCTGCACCCGCTTTAATCGATTCGCTGAGGATTCCAGAACGGCCAGCCCATTGGTCAGAAGAGCCGACATCAGGGGAATGCCAAGCCCCGCACCGATCAGTATCCCCAGTAGACTTCCTAGGCCACGCGTCGCTTCGGATTGCTGCGCGAACCACCAGACTGCAAGGAGCAGCCCTGCGGAGAACACTCCCGAAGCGATGGCGATCAGGATCAGACCTGGATCGAAAAGGAAAGAAAAGGATCGCATCAACCAGCCGCGCGTGTCGAAGTCGTAGTTCGCCTCTCCACCATCTTCGGGCGCATCTTCCAGTTCCTGCTTGGCGCGATCCAGAATGTCCTGAGTCGTCTTGGTACCAGTGGATGTCGGGCGAACCGGAGGCGTCTCGTTCTTGAACCGCACCTCCATCGGATCGGCAGCAACAGCCGGTTTGGCCGGTTTTGCAGCCCGCTTGACCGGAGGTGGTGGGGCTTCAAATTGGCTATGGCAGTCGGGGCACTGAATCATCCTTCCGGCCTGCTGGGGTTCCGCGTACATCAGCGTGCCACAAAGCTTGCACTGAACCCGATACTCTTGGGATTCTTCCCTCGGAGGAGGTTGTGGAACTGTTTTCTTCGTCGATGGTTTCGGCGAGGGCGATGAGGCCGATTGCAGCAACTGCTCTGCCGATTCCCTCGACTTTCTAGGCGGCTCTTCTGGAGCCAGTTGCAAGTCGTCATCGGACGCATCAGGACTGATGGCCGAGGGGGGAGACGAGGGTGGCTTGGTGGCACCGCTTCGCGAAGCGGTGCCCTGGGGGCTTGCGACCGATGCGGGCTGTCCTTGCCTGCTGGTGCCACTGGACTGTTTGGGTGCCGGAGAATCACCGGTGGTGGTTGGTGCTGCGGTGTGAGGGCGAGTCGTCGCTGGCCCCTTCCCCTTGGGCGGCTCCGTGCGTTCGTTTTTTTGCCATCGGTAGCGCGTGGTGTCGGTAGGCTTCGGTGGTTCTATTCCGATCTGGACGGCTGGCTGATCCAGCTGGATCCATTCTTCCTCGCGATCCAGCGTAGCGATGCGAGGCGTCTTGATTGTCGCTTCGCACTTCGGGCAGGTTACCGAAGCGCCGGCCTGTGCGGCTGGGACGGAGAGTTTGCCCGAGCACTTGGGACACTGGAACTGAATGCTACCTGTCGATCCGTCACTCATCTCGTTGACTCCTGCCACCGAAAAAGCGCTGTTTGCCTCCCAGTGGTCCCGCCTCCAGGATGATTTCACTGTATCAGGGAGCAGGTTGGGGAAGGAGTGTTTTCTTCATCGATGCGTAATCTTCATACCATTTCGGCAGGAGCGACAAGGAAGCCTCTCCGCGATGGAGGATCACTCGGTAGGCAAGCAGCATCGTTTCCCCAGCGGGCAACGTCGCGCCACCCTCCCGGCTTTCTCCCTCTACCTCAGGAAAATCTTTTCGACCGAAGGGATTATGAGCGAACAGGCCATAGGTGCGCACGTGCCAGCGTCCGGGAGCCCTATAGCCGGAAGGATGACAAAGGATGGCGATTCCAACCCGTTCCCCCTGATGATCGCCAGTGTAGTCAACCCATTCGGCCGGCAGGCCCCACGCATCCCCATCGATTTTGCCACGGGAGGAAGTGATCTTGCCCCCTAGCTTGGCATCTACCTTCATCCACTCGGCCACGCGAATCCCGAATGACCCTTCCTTGGTGTCGCCAAACTCGACCGGGCCATCCGAGGCAAGCAACCGGATATCCAGGTCGATGACCGTCGCCAGATCGCCGCCTGAGAATCGCATGGTGCGCGTCTCGGTGAGGACGCGTTTGCCGGAAGGAGCGAGCCAGTCATGGGTCGAATCGATTTGGCACCATGCTCCCTGAGGATCCTGCTTGGTACTTAGCGATGTCGTGCCGATCGATCCATGTCCAGGCGACTCGGACCAAAAGTCGACTCCGTTGACCGCACCATGCGTCATCCAGAGGGAACGATGATGGGGATGGTCTTGTTTTTCTCCGGCAGTTCCGTCCGACATCGGCCATTGGCGAGTCGCCAGCCAATGGCCCGGGCCGATCAACGGCCAAAGAATTGGCTTGGGACCATCCGCATGTCCAAACCTAGCCACCTGCGTGTCTCCCTGCAGGACTACGGCCGAGGCAGACTCGGCCTTCACGCTCCAGCCCTTGGGGGACTGGCCCTGCACGGTGCTTCTGGAGCAGACGATCGCTGTCAGGCCCAGCAAGCATCGGACCCAAAGGGATTGTCCCAAGAGTGAGATCGACGGCATGGCATGCATCGGTACTGTTCCTTCCATCGCGTCGGGTTTTTTGGCAGCCTTCCGGACGCTGAACTTCCAGCGTTGGGGGATGCAGCGATCGATCATTCGTCGTCTTGGGACGAATTGGCCAGAACTCGGGAGATGCAGAAGGAGACCAGCGACAATACACTGCCGATCGACACCGTCATAAAGAGCCATCCAAGAGTGGTCATAATCGTGTTGCCTTGCGGAGATTCGATATCGAGGAAATGGATCACGGAACAGCGATCTGAGATGGTTAGAGGATCGATCGTCCCTCTTGCTTCCATCGCTTGCTGGCCAACGACACCATGGCCAGGAGAAGCACCATACAGCCAGCGACGATGCCGAATCCGGTAGCCAGCACCGGGTCCTCGAACTTCTTGACCAGTTCCAGCTTACCTTGGGCGTCGCGAGCGATCAGTTGGCTGACAAGGATCCAGATGAGGAACAGCGGGGAGACATAGCGAATGACAAACTGAACGAAAGCGGGAACCTGTAGCTGGGCACCATTGTCGAGTTCCGCCTTGCCTTTCTCGATCCCGAAGACCCAGCCGTAGAGAATCGCCTGGATCAGCGCCAGGACCACGATGAACATCTCACCGCTCCAGTAGTCGATCGCCGAGAGTCCCTTCAGTTCGCCACTTCGCAGGACGATCCACCCCGTCCCGATAAGAGAAAGCACAAACAGGATCGCGGTAGCTCGCATGCGGTTCCATCCCAGTCCTTCTTCGAAGAAGGCCAGTACTGGCTGCAGCATGGAAATGCTGCTGGTGATGGCAGCGAGGAACAGCATGAAGAACCAGAGGAAACCGAAGAAGCTTCCGGCAGGCATTGCAGCGAAGACGTTGGGAAGGGCGTTGAAGCCGAGGGAGAACGAGCTGCTGGTGAACTGTGTCAACGCGGTAGCGCCCAGGAAGATGAAGGCCGCTGGGATGGTGATCAACCCGCCCAGGCAGACTTCGAAGAACTCGTTGACGCTGGAGGCGGTCAGACTGCTCAGGGCGATATCTTGCTTGGGTTTGCAGTAGCTGGCGTAGTTGATGATCACCCCAAAGCCGACCGAAAGCGTGAAGAAGATCTGACCGGCTGCGGCCAGCCAAGTCGATGATTTTCCGAGGACCGAAAAGTCTGGGTTCCACATGTACCCTAGGCCGTTGACGACGTTCTGGTCGGGCGCATTGGGGTTGGCTGGGAGGGTCAGCACTCGAGCCAGTACGCAGATGGCGCAGATCGCCATCAGCGGCATGGCGATATTGCAGAATTTCTCGATCCCCCCACTGAGCCCGCGGTAGACCAGCAGGAAGTTGACCACGAAGGTGATCACCAGAAACACCAGTGGCGCGGTCAATCCTGAGAGAATGGCTGCATCTTTCGAAGAACCGGTAAAGGCCTCGAAGACTGCCTTGTACTTGGCTGGATCGCTTCCATGATTCATCCAGCCCATCAGATAATAGAAGGCATACCCCAGGCACCACGATTCGATCACGATGTAATAGAAGTAGACGGTCATTGGCACCAGGAGGGCCAAGGCCCCCAGATACTTGGCTGCCGGATGGCGCCATAAGGTCGCGAAGATGCCTGGCGCGGAGTTGAAGCCGTGGCGCCCGCCGTAGCGGCCCATCGACCATTCGGCCCAGCAGAGCGGAATACCCACCAGCAGGAGCGCGATGAAGTAAGGGATCATGAACGCACCGCCGCCGTTCTCGGCTGCCTTGCCGGGAAAGCGGAGGAAATTGCCGAGACCAACGGCCGATCCCGCGACTGCTAGGATCACGCCCAGCTTGGAGCCCCACTGCTGCTTTTCGCTCATGAACAAACTCCCGAATCTACGCGGTCTGGATGGTGGTGGAATGGATGGTTTATGGGGGAGGCCAGGGAGCGATGGATCGCGAAATCCACCAGTGACATCCTGGAATCGTCAGCTTAGCTGATCCCTTCCCAGTCTGCACCATTTTGATCGATTCCCTGGCCAGGGAAGTTTGACTGGCGGGCAAGTTGTTCCCCCCAGTTTGCCGAAGCGTTGCAATTAGTTGCTGGTGGCTGGGTTAGCGACGTGGACCGCGACGGGAAGTGCGTTTCCGAAGCGATCGAAATCCCGAAAGGTCCAGACCACCTTCTTCTCTTTGGTGACTTCGATGATTTGAGGCTGGTCGGGGCCCGCATGGCAGTTGACGATCCAGGTGTTGCCATTTGGCAGCCGTTCGACCATCGTCACCCAAGCCAGCCGGATGCCCGGCAGCTCCTTTTCGCCAACCTCCCAGACCGTTTTCCCTTCGGCGTCGACTTCCAGAACACGATGGCCGTCCCCGGTACCAATCAGCGTCGTTCCTGTGGCGGTACGAACGGCGGAGTAGAGCTGGGTTCCGACATCATGCTGCCAGATTACCTTGCCATCGGTGGCGTATTCGCGAATCTTCCGGTCCCCTTCATGCGCGACTAGGTAGGTCTGGCCTGGCGTGGGTCGCACCAGCCGGGTGTCGCGGTGGGCATCAGGTCGGTCGACCGAAAGCGGGATCGACCGAAGGATCTTCTTGTCGCGATCGATCTCTAGGATGCGCCGTGCTCCACTCTCGGCGATCATGGTGGTTCCCGAGGTCAGTCGGCGGAAGGCGTGGATCTCAATCGGTCCACCTTCGGAGGTCTTCCCGGCTTCGTACTTCCAGATCTCTTTGCCCTGCTTGTCGACTTCGATCACGTTGCCAAAACTAGTCTGAAGCAGCCAGTGGCCATTGGGTAAGGCCTGAGCGTCATGGATGTCGCGGATCGGGATCGACCAGACGATGTTGTCTTCGCCATCGACCAGAGCGGCGATTTTCTTCTCGTAGTCGGCGGCCAGAAAAACCCGCTTGCCGCCAGCCTGATGCGATTGGGCGATAGCCGCCGCACCTAGCAGAAGCCATCCGATCACCGCCAAGAATCCCTTGCAAACCATCGCGTTGATCTCCTTCAAGGTCTGAGAAGAAAAAGTCTCTTTAGAAAATGGTTCCCCGACATCACCGAATCAAGTCGGGCACCGGGATCCGCTGGCCATCGTAGGCCAGTCGGATGTTGGGAGGGAGCGTCGCGTTGGTACCGGCGTAATCGAGTTCATGCGACAGATGAGTCAGAAATGCCTGCCTGGGCTTCAGTCGATCGATGATCTCCACCGCTTGATCGACCGAAAGATGAGTGGGATGGGGTCGCGGGCGAAGGGCATCGAGGATGAGGGTGTCGAGCCCATCCAGGAGATGCCAGCTGCTTTCGGGGATCGAACTGACATCGGTGCAGTAGGCGGTCTGGCCGATGCGAAAGCCCAGCACTTCAAAATGGGGTCCGTGGTTCAAACGGATTGGGGTAACCTGGACACCGAGGACCTCGAAAGGATCGAGCGTGATCCGCCGCAAATCCAGCTGCGGTGCGGCTCCCGGATGCGTGGCGGGCCGATCGCTGAATGCGTAGTCGAATGCAACACGGATGCGACGTTCTACCTTCTCTTCACAGAAGAGCGGCACTGGGCCACCGATCGCGAAGGGAAACAGCCTCAGGTCATCCAGTCCGTAGAGGTGATCGACATGTTCGTGGGTGTAGAGCACCGCGTGGACGATGCCGATGCCTTCCCGAAGCAACTGGGTGCGCAGGTCGGGAGAGGTGTCGATCAGTAGGTTCCCCTGTTCCAGGCCGATAACAACCGAACAGCGTGTGCGTCGGTTGCGTGGATCATTGCTTTCGCAAACCTCGCAGGCGCACCCAATCGTCGGGACTCCGACGCTAGTGCCGGTTCCCAGCAGGATCATCTCTCCCCGGAAATCGATCGATTTGAACTGTAGCGGCACCAGATCACTCCGTCTCCAGATTCGTTCTCCCTGGGAACACCCTATCGTAACGCATCGGGACATCCAGCGGGTCCGCCACTGCCCTCTGGCTTCTCTGGCGGGTAAACTACCAACATCTGGCCCGGTGGCTGCTGGAATTTGATAATGGATCCGTAGCCGCCGTGGAATCAGCCGAAAGGTCTCCGCATTGCATTCTGGAGTCGATTTGCCATGAGCCGAATTCCGTATTTGGGTCGCAGCGAAGTGGGTGGGAACCGCCGAGTTTTCCTGGGCGTCATGGGGTGCTTGTTGGCCTTGGTGGCGATGCAATCAACCCATCGCATGGCCCTGGGGCAGGCTGGGGCAACCGAAAAGGAAGCAGCGTCACAGAGCCCGCAGGGGGACGGAAAGAAAAGCGAGGGGAAACCGATGGAACTGGCAACGGTCGGCGGTGGTTGTTTCTGGTGTGTCGAGGCGGTCTTTCAGCGGCTGGAAGGAGTCACCAAAGTGGTCTCCGGCTACGCCGGTGGGCAGACCGAGAATCCCAATTACAAGCAGGTCTGCACGGGGCTGACCGGGCACGCCGAGGTATGCCAGATCACCTACGACCCCTCGGTTGTCTCCTTCGATGAAATCCTAGAAGTCTTCTGGCAGACGCACGATCCCACCACGCTCAATCGCCAGGGCAACGACGTCGGCACCCAGTATCGGTCGGTGGTCTACTATCACTCACCGGAACAGAAGGAGAAGGCCGAGCACTACAGAAAGAAACTGGACGAAGCCAAGATCTTCAAGAACCCGATCGTCACGGAAATCAGTCCGCTACCAAAGTTTTACCCAGCCGAAGACTACCACCAGAATTATTTCAACGACAATCCCGATCAACCTTACTGCCAGGCAGTAGTCAAGTCGAAGGTCGACAAGTTCAAGAAGGTCTTCAGTGAGAAGATGAAGAAAGAGTATGGCGATCGCTGACCATGCCCTTCCCCCCTGCTCGTTTGCTCGCCGCACTTGGGCTGGTGATCGTCAGCCTTCCGGCGGACCCTTGGCCTACGAGGACCAAAGCTCAGCAACCGCCATCGTTCCAGCGTGAGATTCGACCTCTTCTATCGGATCGATGTTTCTCCTGCCATGGTTTTGACGCAGGGGAGCGTCAGGGGGGACTGCGTCTGGACGATGCGGTCAGCGCCGAGAAGGGGGGCGACAGCGGTCAACCTGCGATTGTTCCTGGGATTCTGGAGCAAAGTTCCCTGTGGCAGCGGATCACAGCCGATGCACCCGATCAGAAGATGCCGCCACCGGAAAGCCATAAGCAACTGGCACCCGAGGAGGTGGAGCTGCTGAGGCGATGGATTCTTGCGGGGGCTCAGTACGAAAGTCACTGGGCATTCCAAACGGTGCAGCGGCCGTCGGGCGGTCTGCAGCGTTCGATCGACTATTGGATCGATCAAGTTCTTTCGGAAAGAGAGCTGACGCAATCCGATCCGGCCGAGCCGCGGTTGTTGCTGCGGCGGCTGACGATCGATTTGACCGGGGTGCCTCCCACCGAAGAAGAGCTGCAGGCGTTTGTCGCCGACTCCTCAGATCAAGCCTATCAGAAGCAGGTCGAAAGGCTGTTGGCATCGCCGAGGTTTGGTGAAAGATGGGCGTCTCTGTGGCTGGATGTGGCGCGCTATGGAGACACCAACGGATACCTGCACGATTTGAAACGCAATGCTTGGCCCTGGCGCGACTGGGTGATCGATGCGTTCAACCGCGATCTTCCCTACGATCAGTTTGTGCGAGAGCAGCTGGCGGGAGACCTTTTGCCGGAGGCGACCGAACAGCAGATGCTGGCGACCTCCTTCAACCGCAACCATCTGCTGACGACCGAGGGAGGTTCGATTCCCGAGGAATTCCTGAACGAGTATGCTTCCGATCGTGTCCAGACCTTCGGGACGGCCTTCCTGGGGCTCAGTTTCCAATGCGCCCGCTGCCACGACCACAAGTTTGATCCGATCTCCCAGGAAGATTTTTACAGTCTGCAAAGCTACTTCAATTCGATCGGGGAGCGGCATGACAATTCAGCCGGGTACGCACCGACCCTGGTGGTGCGATCGCCGCTGACCCCTTCGCTGGATCCCCTGCCCGTGATGGTGATGAAGGAAGCCGAACCGAAGCCGACATTCGTTCTTCGACGCGGGCAGTACGATTTGCCGATGAAGGACCGACCGGTCTGGCGGCGCGTCCCTGAGTCGCTGGGGATGGCGAAGGACTCTGTGCCCGATCGATTGGCGCTGGCCAATTGGCTGACCAATCCGCAGCATCCCCTTTTCAGTCGCGTGATGGTCAATCGAGTCTGGCATCGAATTTTTGGGCGCGGACTGGTGGAGTCGCTGGATGATTTCGGACTGCAGGGTGATTATCCTTCGCATCCTGAATTACTGGATGAGCTGGCGGGGGGCTGGATCGAGGGACATACCGAAGTAGCGTCGCATCCCTGGAGCCTCAAGGGGTTGATCCGCCGGATGGTCAGCAGCCGGGTCTATCGTCAATCGGCGGTCATCGACCGGAAGGCAGCCGAGAGGGACCCAGAGAATCGATGGTTGAGCCGGTTTCCCCGGCAGCGTCTGTCGGCCGAGGAGCTGCGAGATCAATCGTTGGCAGTATCCGGGTTGCTGGTGGAGCGACTGGGGGGGCCTCCGGTCTATCCGTATCAGCCAGAGGGGCTGTGGGAAGAACGAGCCAACGAGGGGAGTGACAATCGGGTGTATGTGCGAAGCGAGGGGGAGTCGCTTTTTCGGCGAAGCATCTACACTTTTTGGAAGAGAACCTGCCCACCTGCTTGGCTGGCGGTTTTCGATGCCCCCGATCGGACTCAGTGTGTCGCCCGCCGCGCGTCGACCAGTACCCCGCTGCAAGCACTGGCTCTTTGGAATGATGAACAGATCCTGGAGGCGGCCAAGGGGCTGGCCTACGATCAATGGAAGAGTGCTTCTTCCCTGCCCGCGCCCGACCGCGATGCCCAGATGCTGAAGTCGATGGCGATCCGCTGCACGTCGCTGCCGCTGGGGAAGGAAGAAGAGCAGAGGCTCCTCGAACTGCTGGCTCACTTCCGACATCGGTTCGGTCAGGCTCCCCAGGACGCTACGAAACTAGTGTCGATTGGTACCCTGCACTGGCCCGCGATCGATGAGAAAGAGTTGGCTTCGTGGATGATGGTGGCTAGCACGTTGCTGGGTTCCGATCGCGCCACGGTCCGTCCGTGATCGACAGTGGAGAGAGATTCCTTCCATGCATGGCACTCCTTTGGAACCTCTTCTTCAGATCAATCGTCGCCAGATTCTTGGTCAGGTAGCCGGCGGTCTGGGGTTCCTCGGGGGCTTGGCTGCTTCCCAGTTGTTGCATTCTTCACGGGCAGAGTCCGCCGCAACCGACGCCCCGGCGGCTCGACTTGGCATTCCGCATCACGCTCCCAAGGCCAAGCGGATCATCTACCTCTATCAGGAAGGGGCACCTTCCCAGGTCGATACCTGGGATCATAAGCCTGGTCTGGTCGACTGGTTTGATCAGGAGTTGCCTGCATCGATCCGAGGTGAGCAGCGGCTGACGACGATGACCAGCGGGCAGGGCAGGTTGCCGATTGCACCCAGTCGGTTTGAGTTTGCGCGGTTTGAGAATGAGCAGGAAGGACTGTGGGTCAATCGCTTGCTGAGCCACACCGGTGCGAGGGCAAAAGATTTATGTGTGATCCGGTCGATGAGCACCGAACAGATCAATCATGGACCTGGGGTGACCTTCATGCAGACGGGTCATCCGATTCCTGGGCGGCCATCGATCGGTGCCTGGTTGTCCTATGGGCTGGGGAGCGAGAACCAGAATCTGCCAGCCTTTGTGGTGATGATCAGCCAGGGTCGGGGGCAGATGCAGGCGCTCTTCTCGCATCTCTGGGGAGCCGGATTTCTGCCCGGCGAGCATCAGGGGGTGCAATTCCGAGCGGCGCGCGACCCGGTCCTCTTTCTGAATGATCCAACTGGGCTTCAGCGACAGGATCGTCGTCGGATGCTGGATGCCCTTCAGTCGATGGCTGCCAGCGACCAAGCAACCTATCAGGATGAGTCGGTTCAGTCGCGGATGGCGCAGATGGAGATGGCGTACCGGATGCAATCGAGTGTCCCCGAGCTGACTGATTTTTCAACCGAGAGCGCAGAGACGCTGGAGCGGTATGGGCCGCGGGTGCACGAGACAGGAAGTTATGCGTACAACTGCTTGATGGCGCGTCGCATGGCGGAACGTGGCGTGCGATTCATCCAGCTTTACCATCGTGGTTGGGATCATCATGGCAGTGTTCCTAAGGACCTGCCGATGCAATGCGAGGATGTCGATCAACCGCAAGCCGCGCTGCTGAGGGACCTGAAAGAACGAGGGATGCTTGAGGAGACGCTGGTGCTTTGGGGTGGGGAGTTTGGAAGGACGGTGTATTGCCAGGGGCCGCTGACGCGAGAGCAATATGGTCGGGACCACCATCCCCGGTGCTTCACCGTCTGGTTGGCCGGTGGGGGGATTCGTGGAGGGATTACCCACGGAGCGACCGACGAATTCAGCTACAACGTCGCACGAGATCCGGTGTCGGTCCACGACCTGCACGCGACGATGCTGCATCTCTTGGGGATCGACCATCAGCGCCTCGTCTATCGCTCCCAGGGGCTCGATTTCCGCCTGACCGGAGTCGAGCCGTCGCGAGTGGTTCACGAGATCCTCGGCTAACGTGCTGCGCGCAGGATTGGCGACGAACCCAACATTCTAAAGATTGTTAGAATGTTCGCGGGGTAGCAATCCGTGTCGGAAGAACACAATAGTCTCTCACGGAGGCACAGAGCCACAGAGAAGGTGCAGCGGCCTGGCTTGTAGGGTGTGTGATCCGGTCTTTGAGCGATGGACCGCATGGCGCCAAGCGACAGCCGATCTCCACAATGGTTTGTTGCATATTCGTTCGACCGCGAACACACCAGAACCAAGCGTGGATGTGCGATTGGCTTTTTTGGAAAAGCGCACCAGCAGGAAAGAGGAAAGATCGTCTTCCTGTCAAGTAGACGAATCAAGTTGCTTCGGGAGTTGTTGCTTCCCCGAGGTCTGACCACAGCGATTGCGGTGTGTCCTGGTTGTCGGCGCTACTTTCGCTGGGCAAGCCATTTGGAAGGCTCTTGCGAAGTATGCATGACACCTAGAATCAGTATTTCCGAATCGAACAGATCGTAAAACACAACGTAGGGGAACCGTTGAACCGGCCAATATCGGATGCCAAAGTCGATGGAAGCTCGACGCTTAGGATCAGTAGTCAAGTCCTCTATCGCACCTCGAACCCGGACCAAGAAATCATCGCCTAGGATTGGATTTCTCTCATCGTACCATTCGGCAGCGCTGAGCAAGTCATGTTCGAAAAGGGGATGATAGCGTAACGATCTAGACATCGCGTGAGTCGTTGATTCGCTTCCAAACCTGCTGGTGGGTGGATCCCAGTCGCGGATCGGACAACATCTCCTCCCGCCGTCGTACAGCTTCGTTTACCGCCCACTTCGGTAAAGGAATTGGCGATTCCTGGGCTGCAAGATCGTCCCAAATTTGCTCGACAAGTCGGAGTTTTTCCGACGGCCCAAGATCGCGAATTGAATCTGAGTAAATGTCCATTTCGCCTCCAAGCCTAGGGAGAATAAGGTGAACGATATATGGTCTTCGGCAATATTTCACCTTCTGAAGCGAGCTGTAGGGGAAATACCAGTTTTCTTCATTGAGCGATTCGTGCCCGACAGACCGTAGACGAATTCGATTCGGATCATATAGTCTCAACCCATTGTATGGAGAATCTAGTCCTACAGTCTATAAATTCTGCCGTTTTGCATTTCGAAGGCTCGATGAAGCCGAAACCTTCACGCAGCGGATCGTCGCAAATCACTCACGCGCCACGTTCAGGTAAAGCTGCCAATGCGCTGGTTGATGGCTCACAGAGCCAAAGAAAGCGAAACATGCGGGCTGTTTTGGATTCGCTCGATGTGATGTTCCCACAGCGATCGCCATTTCCCCGTTTGCTTTCTCCGCCGCTCCATGTCTTGGTGCCCTGGTAAGACAATGGCTTCTTGGGGGCAATCCATGGAAATCAGCTGGGGCCAATGCGAACACGACAGGGATCTAGCTTGTTGGGTGGTCGTCAAACGCATGACCGCATGGCGTTAAGCGACAGCCGATCCCCACGATGGTTTGTTGCATATTCGTTCGAGTGCGAACACATGAGAACCAAGCGTGGATGTGCGATTGGCTTTTTCGGAAAAGCGCACCAGCACGAAAGAAAACGAGGCGGCTTCATTCGTTAGGACCACTCTACCGCCGATCAATATTCATGTGAGGAGCTGCTGGTCGGTTCGGGAGGTGGGGTCTGGGAGGTTGCGACCTGACGGATCTTTCTTTCGGTTACTTCCTGAGTCAGCATGGCGATTGCTTCACTGAGCGGCTTGCTGCCCAGGTCCCCTTCCAATCGGTCGCGGAGTGCCACCGAATCGCTTTCGGCTTCCTTGGGTCCGACCACCATCATGTAAGGGATGAGGTCTAGCTGGGCGTCGCGGATCTTGGCCTGGACCTTCGCGCCCCGCATGTCGCTAGTGACGCGGAAGCCGGCGGCCGTCAATCGCTTTTCCACTTCCAATGCATAGTCGTTGGTTTTCTCGCTGAGCGGCATGATGCGGATCTGTTCGGGGGCCAGCCAGAGTGGGAAGGCGCCGGCAAAATGTTCGATCAGCATGCCAACGAATCGCTCCATCGACCCAAACGGGGCTCGGTGGATCATCACCGGCCGATGCGCCGCATTATCCGACCCGATGTATTCCAGTTGGAAGCGTTCGGGCAGGTTGTAATCGAGTTGAACGGTTCCCAGTTGCCACTGGCGGCCGATGCAGTCGCGCACCATGAAGTCGGCTTTCGGGCCGTAGAACGCAGCTTCGCCTTCGGCTGCTTCAAACGGCAATCCCGATTCGACCAGTACCTTGCGCAATGCCGCTTCGGCCATCTGCCAATTCTCTTCGCTACCGACATACTTGTCGCTGGCTGGATCGCGAAGCGACAGCTGGACTCGGTAATCGTTCAGGCCGACGCTGGCCAGGACGAAGCGGGTCAGTTCGATCGTGGCGCGAAACTCCTCTTCGACTTGGTCGGCGGTGCAGAAGATGTGGGCATCATCTTGCGTCAAACCGCGGACACGGAGCATGCCGTTTAGTTCGCCGGTCTGTTCAAATCGGTAAACCGTTCCGAATTCGAAAAGCCGCAGCGGCAGTTGCTTGTAGGAGCGTGGCTGGGATCGGAAGATCTGCGCGTGATGGGGGCAGTTCATCGGCTTGACGAGGTACCGTTCCTGCTGTTTTTGCCAGGCGTTGAGGAAGGCAGCTCGATCCTCTTTCGACCCATCCCAGGGGTACCCTTCCAACGTGCAGCCAAGGACCAAAGCCGCTTCATGAAGCTTCTTTTCATCTTCGGAGGGTAGTCCTTCTTCCGACTGAAGTCTTCGGATCCAGGCATCGACCAAGGCGCCCGCGTCGGCGACAAATAGCGGTGGGAACTGGCTGTCGCGGTAGTAGGGGAAATGCCCGCTAGTCTCATAGAGTTCCACGCGTCCCATGTGCGGGCTGTAGACCGGCTGGTAGCCGCGCTTCAGCATCTCGGCTCGCAGAAAGTCCTCCAGCATGCCGCGGACTCGGGCTCCTTTGGGTAACCAAAGGCAGAATCCCTGGCCGACCTCGGGAGCGATATGAAAGAGCCCCAGTTTCTTGCCGAGGACGCGATGGTCGCGACGTTTGGCTTCTTCGACTTGGTCCAGATGGGCCTGGAGATCTTTGGGGCTGAAGAAAGCGGTCCCGTAGACACGCTGCAGTTGGCGCCCCTTGGCATCCCCCTTCCAGTAGGCTCCCGCCACCGAGAGCACTTTAAAGGCTTTGATCTTCCCGGCGTCGGGCACATGGGGGCCGCGGCACAGGTCGACGAACTCCCCTTGCCGATAGAATCCCAGCTGCTGGTGCTCGGCCAAACCCGTCTGAATATGCTCCACCTTCAGCGACTGACTGAGGTCTTGGCAAAGCTGGACCGCTTCGCCGCGTCCTAGCGTGAAGTACTCAAAGGGCTCCCCCTTGGCGACGATATCGGCCATCTCTTTTTCGATCGCGGCGAAGTCGTCTTCGTTCAATTTCCGAGGGAGATCGAAGTCGTAGTAATAGCCACCCTGAGTGGTCGGGCCGAAGGCCAGCGAGACATCGGGGAACAGCCGCATGATCGCTCTGGCCATCACGTGCGCGCAGGAGTGGCGGAGCACATCGAGCGATTCGGGGTCCTTCTCGGTCAGCAGTCGCAGGGGGACGGGGCGTTGATCGGTGTAGGAAGCGATGGGTCGTTTAGGATCGATCACCAAGTCCCCAACTTTGGCGGCTACGACGGCTTTAGCAAGTCGACTGCCGATCGTTTCAGCCACTTCCAAAGCGGTAACCGAGTCAGGGTGTTGGACTAGAGTGCCATCGGGGAGTTGGATGTCGATCATGCGTAGCTTCCTGCGCGGATGGGCCGAGGGATCCCGAGTCGGCCGCAACGGATGGCCGAAAGTCCCGGTCCGACTGCAGGGCCCCCTGCAGTCGGATCGACTTAGGATGGCAATCCTGGCGAGTTCTGGCAAGACGAATCGACGGTCGTCTTGCTTTTCACCTTGGCCAACCGCTGGCGGCTTAGCGCGTCTCCGGGCCCCAAATCTCCCATTCGGTCAGTCCCGTTTTGGATTCCCCGCGATGCTGGAAAGTGGCGCGGACCTTGGAAAGGGTGACCGGTTCCAGGAGGACCTGGTTGGATCGGCCACCTGAAGGCGACCGAGGGTTGCGGTCGCGTTCCTTCAGCGGTTGCCAGACACCATCGATCCAGCCTTCCAGGAGAAACGATTCGGGGGGCTGCACACCACCTCGATCGTCATAGAAATAGAACTCCATCCGAGCGATAGTTTTTGGCGTGCCGAAATCGAGTTCCAACCAGTCGCTGGGGGTCTTGGAAGACCAGCTGGTCCATCGATTGTGGGGTTTGGCGTCGAGGCTATAGAGACCGTCGATCGCCTGGTCGGCGCGGTCGTAGGGGGAGGTGAAGGAGGCGGAGATTTTGGGAAACTCGGCTCCCTCGACGCGGACCGCTAGGTTGCCTGGGCGACCGGGGGCGGGGGACCACGCTTCCCCGGAGCGGCTCCAGCACTCCACCTCCGAGAGGCCGATTTGTCGGCCTGGCCTGGGGGTCAGCACAATCTTTACCTTTTGTGCCCGCTGGTCTCCCAGTTCGATCCAGAGCGGGCGATGGCCCCAGGAGGAATCGGAAGAAGCGACTTGGGTGGCGACGACCTGCCACTGCCCCGTCGAAGATTCGATCTCCACGCGCACTTCGGCTGGCGCTTGGATCGGTTGATCGGGGCCGTCGTCCAGCAGATAGAGCCCCACCGTCTCGAAGGCTCGGGGCATCCCAAAATCGATCTGCAACCAAGCGGCCTGGTCCTTTTGGTCCGGATCGCTTGCCCATCGATTGGGCGGATGCTGCAGGTACCAGGAGTTGCCATCGTTCAGATCGTTGGCGCGGGTGCCGGGAGCGGAGCTGTTGACGGTGATTTCAGGGAAGGGGCTGAGGGAGTTGTTGACGGCGACGTTGATCGGACGAGGTGGCTTGGGTGCCTTCGCATCTGCAGCAGGGCTTGCGGCATCTAGCCGGATCGGTTCCACGCGGTCGCTGCGATGGACTAGCTTGCCGTCGCGGAAGACCTGCCATCCCTTCCCCTTGCCATAACGAGTTCCGTCGCTGTCCCAAAGGATCGTCCATTGGCTGCCGTGAACTACCAAGTTGTCGACAGCCCACCAGTCCCACTTTGGATCAGCGAGTGGATGGAGGACGATCGCATTGTCCTCGGGCAGGATTCCGATGAGATCCGAGAGAATCAGGTCGACATAGCAACTGTGAAAGTAATGTTCGCTGTGGTTGTAGCCGTCATGTCCTTCCCAGGATCCAGTGTCTGGATTGCATGCCTCGGCCAGGTAGGGCTTCCCGTCTTTTCGATGCGTTTTCGCGTAGGTGCGCAGCAGCGTGCGGTAGTCTTCGGCATCGATCACTTTAGGATCGTACTGACGGAGCACGTTGGCCATTGCCTGCAGGGTCTGAGCGGTGGCGTAGGGCCAGGACTGGCCTGACCAGAAGCAGCAGGATTTGGAAAGCAGGTACATCGGGTCGTTGCGTTCGACGCTTCTTGGACCGAAGGGGGCCTGGAAGTATTCCGCGTCGACCAGGAATCGCCAAGCCTCTTCATATCCTTTCCCCGGCTCGGGGATGGAAAACTGCCAGGGCACATAGCCGATCAATTCGCGACCATGGGGGCTTCCGGCAAAGCGGCCTGTCTGGTGAGTCAAGGAACCGGCCTGGATGGTGTGTCCCTCGTGGGTTTCGTCTCGAAGGAATTTCTGAAGGAAGAAAGAGCGGTCTGGATCCCAGAGTCGCTGCTGGATATTTGATCGGACCCTTGCAGCCTGCTGACGCAACGCAGTTGCCTGATCGGAGCGACCGGCCCAGTCGCACACGGTGGCAATGGCCAACGCATCGGCGTAGAGATAGGAGTTGAGGGTAGGGCGGAATCCCGGAGCGCCTCGCAGAGGATCGGGGGTCTGCCGGCTGTTGATGTTCAGTTCCATGCCATCGTCGTGACCGGTCTGCCAGAACATGCCTTCGCTTTCGGACCAGTGGCGGTCGACCCATCCCTGGTGATTCTTCAGAAGATCATCTAGCAAATCGATCAGGAAGTCGCGGTCGGGATGAATGTGGTGCAGATCCAAGATGGCGGCCGCCAGCCAGCAACTGTAATTCCGTGGTTCGGCCCCCGGAGTCCGAAACCAGTAGCGTGCATAATCGCGAGCGATCTCGGGCGACCTCAGCCAGCGAAGTTCCTGGATCTGATGTCCGGCCGGGCAGCTGATCGCTCCGTAGGTGCCCGACCAGAAGGGGCGGTCGATGAACTCCGTCGATGCGTAGCCGTCGAGTGGTGATCCATAGACCAGATGCTTGGTTACCAGCTCCCAGCGATAGTAATAAATCTCCGTCAGATCGCGATCGGGGCATTCAAAAAGTGGGATTTGCCAACCGAACCAATCGGAATCGCGATTGTCCCAGAAGTCATAGCGATCAAAAGCCTGCTGGATCTTCAGCACCTGGTCTCCAGGTTTCGGAGTGCTACCCGACAGATTGGCAGGGCGATCGATCGGAGAGGACCGTTGGGCCAAAAGGTCGTTTGCTCCCAGAAGCAGGAAGGCGGCTAGGGCAAGCGTAGCTTGGAGGGCTAGGCGATCGAGCTTCCGGGTAGGGAGGGACGCGCGGCGTCGAATCTTGTAGCGAATCAGCGTGTGGAGCGCAGGCATGCCAAAGTCTTCCTAAGAAGAAGCGTGTCGGAGGGAAAGCGTGCGACGTGCAAAACTGTCAGTTTAGCGGCGTGCCGTGGGAGGTTAGTCCGAAGCGACCCGCATTTTTGAAGGGATTTCATCGACGGACGAATCTAAGGCTCGGCAATGGGATACAATTTTGGCTAGTGTCACGGCGTAAGCAGCGGAGGTGTTCGTCCATGGCCCGGGTCGGGTGGGGATGGACGAGGCATCGCCAAAAGGCCGGAAGCTTGGCTGCCGCGGTGTACGTTTTTTCTTTTCTGTTTGCAGGCCCGGAGCGACCATGAGCCCAGGGATCGAAGAAACCATCCAGCGTTTGCAAAGCAACATGGAATCGGTGGTGCTTGGCAAGCCGGAGGTGGTCAAGCTGACGCTAGTGGCGTTGCTGGCTGGAGATCACTTGCTGCTGGAGGATGTGCCGGGTGTTGGCAAGACGCTGTTGGGGAAGGCCCTGGCGCGGAGCATCGAGGGGAAGTTCAATCGCATCCAGTTCACCCCCGATTTGCTTCCCAGCGATATCGTTGGAAGCAGCGTGTTTCACGCGTCGGATGGGGAATTCCGATTCCACCCTGGTCCTATTTTCGCGCATGTGGTTCTGGGAGATGAAATCAACCGCGCCCCCCCGAAGACACAAAGCGCGCTGCTGGAGGCGATGAGTGAGCGGCAGGTGAGCGTCGATGGGACAACGCACAAGTTGCCTGATCCATTCCTGGTGATCGCAACGCAGAACCCCTACGAGTTCGAGGGGACCTACCTGCTTCCCGAAAGCCAGCTTGATCGATTCCTTCTGCGGATCCAAGTCGGATATCCACCGCGTGAGGTGGAGCGGCAGGTCTTCCGATCGCATCAGGCTGGAGAACCGGTCGATGCGCTTCCCAGCGTGGCGTCGGTCGCCGACGTTCTGAAAATTCAGGAAGCTGTCCGGGCTATCCATGCGGACGATAGCGTCCTGGATTACCTGCAGGATATCGTCGAGGGAACTCGCAACCACCGCCGTATCTCGGTGGGGTTGAGCACCCGAGGAGCGCTTGGGCTGTACCGCGCTGGTCAGGCCTTTGCCCTGCTGGAGCGACGTAGTTACATGATCCCGGACGACATCAAAAAACTCGCTGTGCCAGTGATCGCTCATCGTTTGATCCCTGAGGGTTTCAGCGCGGGGACAGAGCGAGACGCTACCGAATCGATGGTCGAAGAGATCCTGTCTGGAATTCGAGTTCCCGTGTAGATGTTGAGGCGCGATGGATGCCTCGAAGTGGTTTCCGGTAGAGGCATCTCATGGAGTCGTCGGCGAGGACTGCGGCGAAGAATCTGATGTTGGCGATGGGGATCGATCGGATCGGCGGATCGAAGGTTCAGGGTGATGCAATGGCAAGCGACCGGGACCGACGGGATGAAGAAGACCGCAATGCACTCTTGGAGGTAGGCGTTCCGCACACTCGGTGGACAAGGGAGGGGTTCAACTTTTCTGCCTTGGTGGTTTTCATTTTAGTGGGAGCGATTCTCCGCGACGTCAATCTGCTGGTGGTGCTGGCGGGGATCCTCTTTGCGTTTTTTCTTCTGCAGTGGCGGCTTGGCGTGAAGAACCTTGCTTGGCTGGTGATGGAGCGGCGGGTGGAGCCTCGCCCGGTCGCTCGCAAGCCCTTTGAAGTGCGATGGGAAGTTCATAACCCGCGGCGCTGGATTGCGGCATCGATGCTGGAAATTCACGACCGATTGATCCCGCCGCAGAAGCCCGGAGGTGACAAGCCGCGTGAAGTCTCGATGCGTATGTTCCTACCCAGAGTGGTTGGTGGGGGAGTCGAACCGATCGCATCGCAGTGTGTCTGTGAGGAGCGGGGGCTTTATCGATGGGGACCGATGGAGATCCATTCGCGTTTCCCGCTGGGATTGCTGTACGCTAAAAGTCGTAGGTGCGGAATCGATGACCTGCCGGTGCGTCCTCCTTTGGGCACGGTGCGAAGCGGGTGGCAGCGGGTTCTTGCTGCGGAGCAAGCGACAGGATGGAGTACGCGCCGGGCGACCGCGATGCAGGAGGGGGATCCTTCAGGGCTGCGAGATTTTCAGCCGGGTGATCCAAGGAAATGGATTCATTGGAGGAGTTCTGCCAAGCGGGGGGCGCTGCAGGTGCGGCAGTTCCAACGCGAGGATTCGTTCCCCGCTGGTATTCTGATCGATCTATGTGACGGGGGAAGCCCTGCGGCGGTCTTGGATGAGACATTGGAGTTTGCTGTGACGCTGGTCAAGCATCTGGTGGATGCCGGGTCTTCTGGGCTCCAGGTGGTTTTGGTCGACCGGGGACAGGTCCGACATTTTGCGGTAGGTGCGGGGAGAGGATTTGACCGATTCTGGGCTTATCTAGCCGAGGTGGAGGGGGCGGATCCCGAGGCATGGAGATCGGGGTGGAAGGAGCTTACCGGTCGGGGCGTGCCCGCTTCGAGCATCTGGGTGATCAGTCCGCGTTCGCTTGGGCAGGGACTTCCCCACCCGCAGACTCCCGGTAGCGGAACGGTGGCTGCTTCGGAAGGACTGCCGGGTGGCCAGCGGCCAGCAGTATGGATTCAAGGATCGGGAGCAGTCGTCCATTCGATCTTTCAGAGATATATGCCATGAGCGATGCGGCAATCGGATCAAGCAAGCCATTCGACATGCGGCATTTCCGTCTGGCGATTCTGATGGGATCGCTGGCGATTCTGGCGGCGGTGCTGGTGGGGCTGGGGGCCGGTGCCTTTGATTTGACGCTTCAGGTGATCGTTGCGGTCATTGCATCGTGGATCTATACCGATCGCCTCCAGTGGATCCGGCTACCTAAACTTCTCGTCTATGTCTTGATGAATGCTGGGGCCATTCTCGCGATTCGCGAGTATCTGACTGCAGGAGAACAATTTCAGCTGGTGTCGGTTGCCAAGCTGCTGATCTACGCGCAGATACCTCTGCTGTTTCAAGTCAAATCCTCTCGTACCTTCGAGCAGATCGGAGTCTTCGTTCTGTTGGAACTGGTGGTTGCCTGCCTTCTGAATGAACGGCTGATCTTCGGGATCTTTCTGATTCCGGCGATCGCACTGAGCGTGACATTGCTGCTGCATCAATCGCAATTGATCGCACAGGAAAGGGCCGTTGGGATGATGGTGGAGCCGCGGGGATGGAAGGAGCGATGGAATCGCTGGACAGGTAGGGAGCGACAGCCGCTAGAGACGACGGTGCGGCTATCGGGAGCCTCGCTGCGGGAGTCGCCGGGAGGCCGTATGCCAGCCGGCTGGTGGTTCGATCAGTCGTTGCCGCTGGCCGCTGCCACCTTGCTCTTTTCGGTCCTCTATTTTTATGCCTTCCCAAGGCTGAACCATGGCTTTTATTCCCATCGCGGCATGGGGGATGCATCGATAGGATTCAATGATTCCATGACGTTGGATCAGGTCGGATCGCTGTTGCAGAACGACGCCGTGGTACTGCGGATTGAATTTGAGACGCTTCAAGGCGAACCCTATGAGCCGACCGAGCCGCCCTATCTTCGGGGAGTCAGCCTGTCGGAGTATCGGCCCAACGGCGACCGCGGGTACTGGTTTCAGGGTGATATGGGCGAGTACCTGATGGACCAGCGAGGGAAGCAGTTGCCGTCGGATTCGCTGGTGAGGGATTCGCTTCGTGAACTTGCCGACCCGGTAGTAGCACGGATTCATGATTCCGGATCGACGGGTGCCTATTCGATGGTGGTCGCGCCCTTCTTTCGGCACGATGATTCGGTGCAGTCGGAGATGATGCGCAAGGTGTGGCAGTTGAGCGATCGGCAGATTACGGGCTTCAATCAGAAGGTTCGCCGCACCTACAGTTTTCGGACCACCGCCTTCCAGCGCGGCATGCAGACGCGATGGATGGCCGACAGCGATGAGTATTTCCTCGATGAGGAGCAACAAACCACGGGGCAACCCGAGGACCCCCGGCTTTTCACACGTCACCAATGGAGCCAGCTGACCCGATTCCACCCCAGCCGGATGCGAGGCGTGCTGGAATGCCGGGATCGGATCTTGAAGCTGGAGGAATTGGTGGATTCGAGTCCCGTGGAGCAGGCTTTTGCGATCGAACGCTACTTGAGCTCCGGGAGGGAATTCCAATACACCATCGATTTGAATCTACCGCGCGATCCACTGCTGGATCCGATCGAGGATTTCGTCGTCCATCAGAAACAAGGCCATTGCCAGTTCTTTGCTTCGGCGATGACCATGATGATGCGATCGCTTCAGGTTCCGACGCGCGTGGTGGTCGGATTTCGGCCAAATGAATACAACGACGTGGGGAACTACTTCCTGGTGAGACAGAATCATGCCCATGCGTGGCTGGAGTGTTTTTTCACCCGGAAGCAACTGGAGGTCAGCGAGCGGTATCCGGAATTGCCCGCGGAATTGACCGGGGCTTGGGTCCGATTTGATCCAACCCCCGCTGGATCTGGTTCCAATGCCGGGGTGGCGATCCGGGAGCCGCAGCGCGCCACATTTGATTTCGTCGAACATCTTTGGAAACGCTATGTGATCGACATGGATCGATCGCATCAGACGCCGCTGATGGAGGAGCTGAGCCGATCTTCCAAGGGGATATATCGCCAATACTATCAGCGGCTCCATGAGTGGCTGGAATCCAGCCTGCCCAAGATGAGCGGAGGATCGAAAGCGGTTTGGATCGATCGAGCAATAGTAGGGGCGTTGTTTCTGCTGGTGCCGGCAGCGACTGGGCTGGTGCTGCTGGGCTGGATTGCATCGCGAGTGCTCTGGAGTAAGCTAACCGGCCCACCCGCAAGGCAACTGCTTTCCGATCAACGCGTTCGCTGGGCCACAGGAGTGCTGCCCCTGATGGAGTCGATGGATCGGGAAGTCTGTAGGAAAGGGGATTCGGAGACCCTCTCCGAGTGGCTCGATCGAGTGCTGGATGCGTGGCGTAGTCAATCGGTCAGTCCTGCCAGCATCGATGCGGTGCGCAGCTTCCTTGCCAGCTACATGACAGCGCGTTACGGTGTATCGATTCCTGCGGAGACAACTCCTCCCTCACAGCTGCCCAATTGGCTTCAGCAGATAGGGTCGGGGCTGGATCAGTTCAAGGCATCGAAGGGCTCTGGCGACCAGTCGGCATCTCATGGGACATGACGAACGGGATTGATAGCTTCATGGTGATCACTATCGATGGACCGGCTGGCGCCGGAAAGAGCACCGCAGCCGCTGGACTTGCCAGGAGGCTGGGCTTCCAATTGCTCAACACAGGTCGCATGTATCGTACTGCCGCTGCCTGGATGCTCCGCCATCGGATTTCCCCTGCGGAGATCGAGTGGCGATGGAAGGATGTTGTGGTCGATTGGCAGGGTGACGATCTGAGGATTGACGGCCAGTTGTTCGAAGCGTCCGAGCTTTCGGATGCAAGCCTGGGGCCGGCGGCCATCCAGGCGGTGGCAGCCAATCGCGCGGTGCGAGAGTCGATGATGGTATTGCAGCGAGCCTGGTGCGAGGGGAAGCGAGTCGTATCGGAGGGGCGCGATCAGGGATCGGTGGTCTTCCCCGACTCGCCCTGCAAAATTTTCCTCACCGCTTCGGTGGACGAACGGGCTCGGAGAAGGTTTGAAGAGCTGCGTCGAAGCGGACATGATCCCAGGTTGGTGGAGATTGTCGCGGCGATCCAGAAGCGAGATGACGATGACCGACAGAGAGAGGTCGGGCCACTGGTGCAACCCAGGGATGCGCGCGTCGTTACAACCGATGGAAAGAGCCCGGAGGAAGTGGTCGAGGAATTGGTACAGATCGTCTGTCAGGAACTATCGCGCGGGATGCCTTTGCCCGAGTGAATGGGGCGGGGGTTAGGTGTTTCGGGGGCGAAGCTAGCGGAAGGGAAAGGTGTGGCTTTTCCGATCGGGATGCGAGGGATTACGATATCACCACCGCCGGTGGTGACGGGAGAGAGATGGAGGATCGAGAGTTTCGCAGAGAGCAGGGGCCGTTTTGAGCAGGAACAATGCAGGCTTGGTTCGGTTCGATCCCACGTGGGGCCAAAGTTGGCTCTACCGAGCGATGCACCTGACGGCACGCTGGGCCGCCATCGGGGCGCTCGATTTGCGGGTGGAGGGAAGGGAGCATTTGGTTCATCCCGCGTTGATTGCCTCGACGCACCAGTCGTTGCTGGATCCCGTGCTGGTAGGGCTGATCGCCAACCACAAAATTCTCTATTTGGCTCGCAAAAGCCTCTTTCGCAATCGTTTCTTCGGTGCCTTTCTGCACTACAACGGAGTGATTCCTTTGGACCGCGAGGGGGGCGGACTTGCTGGACTTCGTCAAACGCTCAGCGCCATCCATGCGGGCCAAAGTGTGCTGATGTTTCCTGAGGGCACCAGGACACCCGATGGCAGCCTGCAGGAAGTCAAGCCAGGGTTTCTGGTGTTGGCGCGACGAGCCGCCGTTCCCGTGGTCCCTTTAGCGATTGTTGGAGCCTACGACGTGTTGCCTCGCGGGCGATCGGCGCCGGGATGGCATCCGGTGGCGATGGTGGTTGGTAAACCGTTACCTCCATCAGTTTTTCAGAAAGGATCGGATAGCGAATCGATCGCACGCTTGCAGGATGCACTGCGGGAGTGCGATCTTCGGGCTAGGCATCTGTGCGCTTGGAAATGCCGTCCCGAAGCGATCGGAACCTCCCCTGCCTCGGCCAGGTAATTCGCAGGCCTGATCCTTACACTGCCAGTGCGCTGTCGCTGGGGACAGTTGCCCCTCCATCGGCTTGGCATGCTGAGATCATGTCAGCCCCCTGAATCCTGGTCACGGAAAGAGCGCCGAGCCGATACGGATCATCGTAGCGCCCTCCTGAATCGCCTCCCGGAAATCGCCGCTCATTCCCATCGAAAGATGAGGCATCGGTAGGTCCGATCCAAATCGCTGGGACATGGCGTCGCGGAGCATTCGGATTGCTGCGAAGGTTTTACTTGCGGCGGTCGATCCCCCTTCCAACGGCGCCATTCCCATGAGGCCACCAACACGGAGTGAGTTCCATCGCAAAGCGGCTTCCAGCAGCGATGGGATTTCCTCCGGGGTCGCTCCCGTCTTAGCTGGTTCGCCGGTCGCGTTGACCTCGATCAGGAGATTCAGGGAAATTCCTTGCTGGGTTGACTCTTCGCCGAGGGCATCGATTAGTCGGATGGAATCGACAGAATGAATCCACGCCAGTAGGGGGAGCGTGCGGCGGACCTTGTTGCGCTGGAGGTGGCCGATCAGGTGCCATCGAATCGGCAGATCTTCCAGTGCTTCGGCCTTCTCCCATAGCATCTGAGGCCGGTTCTCCGCCAAGTCCATGCATCCCGCCTCGGCCAGCAGACGAGCCATAGCGGCATCGACGTATTTGGTCACGCCAAGAATGGTGACCGATTCCCCGCTTCGGCCTGCCTGGGCAGCGATGGAGGTGACTGTCTGCTGAAGTTCTCGCCATCGATCGGCTATCTGTTTGCCGAAATCCGTATTCCCTTTCGGATCTTCACTCATGCCGATTCGGCTTCGACCTCCACCAGCGCATCGAATGTCCCTTCGTCATGATCGAATCGACCTGCGTAGAACTCAGCTGTTAGATGAAGCCCAAGCATCGATCGGCGGCAGACCTGTTCCAGGGAACGATAGAAGACCCATTGCTGATCGCCCAGCTGCAGGCGATAGCCGCCGGCGATGTGGGGTGGCTGGATCTTCAGGTCCTCTCCAATCGTCAACGATCGCCAGGTGTAGGGTGCTTGCAGATGCTTCGACTTGAGGGCCAGGACAACTGGGTTATAGAGTCTTCGACCGTTCGCCTGTTGGGAGAGTACGACGGCATCGCCGCGCTTGAAGACTTCTCCTGAAGAGGGCGAACGTTTCCATTCCGGCAAGCCCAGTGGCAGCAGGAGACCGCGGGGTTGTCCAAGCGATCCGTCGTCGGTGACTTCCGAGATCCAACCTTCGTGATTCTTGTTGTTCTGGACGAATTCCATACCAGCGCCGATCGGCAGCAGTGATTCCATCTTCCAGGAGGCGGCCTGATCAGCCAAAAGCGCATCGGCCAGGAAGCACCAGCCCCCCTCGCGTTCCAGCATCACCTGGCGCTGCACACGGCATTGATCGGAGATTTCGCACTGCAGTTCCAGGTAGTCGACATCGCTGTCGCTGAACCAGCAGACGTGGGTCCAGCCGTGATCGATCTCTAGGGGCTTTCCATCTTTGTGCAGACGGAGGTCCCATAGGCCGCTCAGCACACGCCTTCCACTGGAACCGGTGACATCCAGCCACATGGGGTCGCACGCGAAGTCGACCGCTACCCGGCTTGATTTCGCTCGGTCATCCCTGCGCATCACCGCCCATTCGTTGGCTTCCTGATAAAGTCCAAGTGGCACCTCGACGGCGCGGCCCTCACGTCGCATTCGCAAGTCGAGTCGATTTCTGGTTTCTGGGATGCATCGAGCGACAGTGCGTGCCATGCGTGTCGGGTGTGCGACTTGATTGGTCAACGCGACCCAAAAATCTGGCTCAGCACTGGTGGTCGAACCGTCCATCAGAAGGGGACGGCCCGCTGGATCGCTGCAGGCAAGAGAAAGAATCGCTAAGCGTTCCAGCGCCTTTCTTGCCTTCCGGTCCCAGGCGGGAAGCCCGAGTCGATCGGCGGCCCAGCGGCAGCGAAGCACCGATGCGATCATCATGCGCAAGTGCTGCCCGCCCGATTCGGACCAGAGGTCGGAATTCTCGAGTGAGAGAAGCAATTGCCGATTTAAACGATCCCATGTATCGGTCACCATGCGATGGTGGGATCGGACGTTGGCGACCTGCAGAGCCAGGGCCAACGGGACTTCACAGGACCAGAGCAACCAGCAAGCCAGCGATGATTCGGGAGGATCGGATTCCCAAGTGCGATCCATTTGGGTCAGAATCGATTGCAGGGTTCCAACCCACTGGGCGGGATTCAGCGACCCTCCTAACGGGGCCAGTCCATAAATCCATCCGCAGGCGGCCATCGCCACCATCGGATCGTCACCACGTCCGGGAAGTGCCTGCTGGAGCCATTTGCTGACGGTTTCCGCTGTGTCCGATGTCGACGGACTCTCTGAAGGTTTCTCCTCGCCGCTTTTTCCACGCCGCGTTTTCCCCCCGTGCCCCTCCTGCGGCACGACTAACGACTCCTGTGCCGGACTGGGTGCTTTGTGGTGAAGGATCGTCAGAAGGACCCAGCGATCGGCTGGATCATCGACTTGCAACCCATCCAGACCCCAGCTCAACGGCTGTTCGGAAACAAATCTTGCTCCATCGCTGCGAATGGGGAGCGGCACCTGAAGGTTGTCTTCCGGCAGGGTTTCCTGCCATACTTTCAATTGGTCTTCGCCTAGCGATTCCAGCCATGCCAATGGATCATCGACCGAGCCGACCGAAGCGCCGGCTTGATTGGAGGCAAGCGATCGGTCCTTTTTGCGACTGGATTTGGGGGGGACCCACTTCATACCAAGTTTCCGAACTGCAGGCTGAGAAGATGTCCGAAAGGTGATGGAGACGTTGTCGCCAACGTTCTCCCGCGACACCTTTCCAGAAGGACTCTATTGTTGTCCCTTCCCCACCAGATGCAAGGACGAACCGAACAGGACCGAGGGGGTTATCGGTTGCCATGCCGTTCCTTGGAAAAGCCTGGGCCATTTTTCCAAGCCTACGGCGAGCAGGGATTGAGTGGAAAACTACCGTCAGGTGTGGTAATCCTGTTGGCAGTTGAGGAAGCCCGCCCTGAGATCCAAGAAAATGCAGGGCAGAGGCTTTTGTGTTTTTCCAGCGATGCAGATCGTTCAACGCGGCAAGAGCCCATCCTGTCGACGTTGTTAGGGGTGCGGCCGATGAAAAAAGATGAGAGCCTGAAGCGATCCATCTCGGTTCTTGCAGCGGTTTGGAGTGCCGTTGTATCGACCTGCTTGCTCCCGGATCCAGTTGGTGCTGAAGGAGTTGCTGACCTCCAGGTGTCGCATCGGTACGGGCAGACATTCCTGACGTGGAAAGAAACAGAGGAGTTGACCGCTGACGAGCAGATCCCTTACGAGCAGTACAAGCAGTTGACCACCGAGTGGTCGAATCGTCGACGCTATCGGATTTACCGATCATCCGAACCAATCCGTACCGTCCAAGGGCTTACACCCATCGGCGAGGCCCATGTCCTTTCCTGTTGGAACGACTGCTATCCCTCGCGACCAAGGAGTTCCGATGGGGATTTACTAGATCGCTTCGTCATCGAAGCAGGGAAGCCTCCCCTGGCTGCAAATCGTGGTCTCTACGTGCACCAACCGCAACGCCGCGGTGCTGCCTATTATGCGGTCACGGTGGTCAACGGAAGACGGGAAGAAAGCGAGATCACCGATTCCAATTCGACATCGACAGCGATTGTCGAGTCCCCTGGGGAAGGCGAACCTGTGCTGCAGAGGGAAGAGCACCTGGATGAGAAGCAGGCCTTCAATTCAGCTCTTGGGCCCACGGTCCTGACGTACGTGCGATGGGAGGCGCCGCCCAATGCCAATCGGGAAAACCTGCCGATGGAGTTCATCGTCGGCATTCCAAAAAAGGTGGTGGCCAAACCAGCTTTGGGGCTCCATCTTCACAGTTCTGTGGGGAGCAGTCGTGGTGGGTTTGGCCATTGGATCAACAACCAGCAAGGATCGATTCTGCTTGCGCCCAATCAGACCCCGTTTGACTGGTGGACCGGCTACCACGAAGGTTCGGATGTTCGGAATTGGGGAGCAGCCACGCCCAATTGGAAGGAGGGACGTATTTTCCCTTACACCCAGAATCGACTCTGCTCGTTGGTGCAGTGGGCATTGCGTCGCTTTCGGTGTGATCCCGGGCGCAGCTTCGTAGCTGGCAACTCGATGGGTGGCTCTGGGGCAGCGATGCTTGCGTTTCGTCGTCCCGAGCTTTTCGCCTGGGCAGCCAGTCGCGTGGGAGTCCACCGGCCGCACTTATCGCCAACCTATGCCGAAAACTACAGCATGTCGTACGGTCCGCCGGAAGAGCACCTTCTTTTCGAAGACGGCACCATGGTGTGGGACTATTTCGATGATGTGTGGTTCCTGAAGCAGTATCCCTGGCAAGAAACACCATTCATCACCGTCTCCAACGGCAGGAACGACGACGATATCGGTTGGAAGCAGGCAGTGGATTTGGCAAGAGTGCTGCAGGAGACGAAGCGTCCCCATCTGTTTTCCTGGGGGATGAACGGGCATAGACAGAGTCTGATGATGCCCCTTTCGCTGCAACCGAGCGTGATGCCTCTGGATTTACGAGTCGATCTCAGCGTGCCCGCTTTCACGCGATGTAGCCTGGATCAGGACCCAGGCGATGGGGATCCTTCCCAGGGGGATCCGCAGGGAGGAATGAATCTCTATCTGACATGGCAGACTAGCGACATCGTCGATCGTCCGAATCGTTGGGAAATCTCCTTGAGCTTGGTCGATGCGGCCCCCCAGGACCAGTGTGTGGTCGATGTCACCCCCCGACGGTTGCAGGTTTTCGCCACCGATCCTGGGACGGAATTCGAATGGAGCAACGTGGGATCCGATGGGTTGGTTCAGCAAGGACGAGTTCGGGCAGATGAGTATGGACTGGTGACGGTGGAGCGACTTCAGGTGACCAAACTTGGCAATCGACTGAGCATCTGGAAGCCGTAATCGGGAGCGTCGTGAGCTCCCCCTACAGGGGCGTCGGATCCTTCCTAGTCGGCGTTAAGAGACAAGACTTGCTTTCTTCTGCAATCGCTCTTCAGTATGATTCGACGAAGTCGCCGTCGGGTTGGTCGCGTTCGATGGCCGAGCAGGATGCCTTTCGGTGTCGGCTACAATCGTTGGGATAGGGACTGGAGGCGAAGGATGCTGCAATTTTCCGTGGCGATATCGTTGGTTGCCAAGGCAAAGCCGCGGGCGGCTAGAAAAAGGCTTCGGGGTTGCTTGCTGGCTAGTCTGCTTGCTGGCGCCATGCTGACCGGAGTTTGGCCCTTGGAGAAGGTTTCGGGGCAGATCCTTTCCAGCCAAGAGTTGGAAGCCAAAATCGCTTCTACCTTTGGGGCTCCCCCGCAGATGAAACTGCTGGACGAAAAAGGGCGGGTTTGGATCGACCCAAAAAACCACAGGGTGGTGGTCGATGGGTACATCGCTGTGCGCAAGGGCCAGTTGGAGATGTTCGCTTGCCTGCAAGGGACCAAGGAGCATGAATCGGTGGTCGCCGTATTGTGCAAAGCCGCCACGGTCCATGCAGCTCTTCTGGCCGTCGGCGCAGTACCGGGTGCACCGACGCGGTTTGATCCCTATGTACCGGCTAAAGGAAGCACGATCCAGGTGCATGTGCTCTACCGGCAGCCAGATGGATCGAAAAAGGTTGTCGACGCTCGTTCGATGATCCAGCATGCCGCCACCGGCAAGACGATGACCTTCGACTGGGTCTTTGCGGGAAGCGGTTTCTACAAGGATCCCGAGACCGGGACAGAAAGCTATTTGGCAGAGGGAGGGGATTTGATCTGCGTTGCCAACTTTCCTTCGGCGACGATGGATCTTGCGGTTCGCAGTGCCGACAGCAATTCGGGGCTGGTCTTCATGGCCAACACCGAGGCGATCCCTGAGCAAGGAACACCGGTCAGGCTGGTGCTTGAGGTGGTCGATCGGTCGCCTACGGGGCTTGAGCAGTCGTCGGAGTCGGCCAAGGCCGCGCCAACGAAATCTTCCAGTGGTCCAAGCAACTCATCCGACCTCCAGGAGGGAAGCAATCAGGTTCCCAAGGGGAAGGAACCTCCGGCCACCATTAGGTCAGGCCCTTTGTTTCCCGCTGCTTCCGACGCCTCCCAAGGAGGCTTGGGGGGATGAGCTTTCAAGGGCCGGGTGAAGATTCATTCCCGTCGATGGATTGGGACGATCCCGAGGAGGGATTGTCTCTGGAGCAGTTGAGCGAGGCGTATGCCAAGTTGCTTGCTTCCAGTGAGTCATCTGCCGGGATTCCTGTCAGTCCAGCGCCGCCCAGCACGGTGGTACCGGAACTTTTTCCTGACCCTGGCGAAACCGAGCAGATCGAAGAGTCACTCCAGGCTTGCCCTGTAACTCCCTGGAGCATTCTTGAGGCGGTCCTGTTCGTGGGGCATCCGGAGAACCAGCCGATCACCCCGGAAAGGATCGCTGGATTGATGCGCGGCGTCCGTCCGGCCGAGATCGATCAGTGGGTTCTGGAGCTAAACCAAATGTACCGGCAACGCGGCTATGCGATGGAGATCGCTTCGGCCAGCGGTGGGTACCGGATGCAGTTGCATCCGTCGCTGCATCGCATCAAGCGGTTGCTTGCGGGGGAAGCCAAGCCGTTCAAGTTGCCGCAGGTTGCGATCGACTGCCTGGCGCTGGTCAGCTACCAACCGGGGCTGACGCGTCTGCAGTTGCAGGAACAGTATCCTCAGGCGACAGCCAATACCCTGGCTATGCTGGTGCGACGCAGTCTACTGGAGCTCCGGATGGATCCCGAGGGGCCGGTTGGATCGGGAAGCTACTTTCCTACCCAGAGGCTGTTGGAACTGTTTGGGCTGAGTTCCCTGGACGAGTTACCGCAGGTAGAAGAGGAGTGACTCAACGCGAGGGGCAGCTAATTCCAGAACTGGTCTCGGGCAGTTGGATTTCGCTTGCGCTCTAGAGTTACTTTCGGGTAGGTTGGTTTCCCTATTTTTTGTCGAGGCGGATGATTCCGTCCCAGGGGCGGGAGGCAGCTTGATCGCCGAGGTGCCGAAGGAGGAACCCTGCGGCGCGGTCGCGTCCTTGAAGAGGTTCCAACCAATCCCTGGCCTCCTTCCATCGACCTTGTTGAAACGCGTCTCGGCCCCTCGCGTAGGCAAGCAGGTCGCTGTGCAGATGGTCGATATCCTGCTGCGCCGTCGGGATCACTTCGAAGGCCTGAATGGGTTGCGACATTCCATAAGGGAGTACGCTGGCGATCTCCCGCAATCGGAAGCCCATCGGAGTCTGAAAGGGAGCGACCGCTTCTGCGGTGGCGTGATCGATCAGCATGGGAGCTGGGATCATCTTGGTAATTCCTTCCAGCCTGGCGGCGCGATTGACGACGGGGCCAAAGGCGGTGACTTTCACTTGGTCGGACGATCCAATGCGTCCTGCGACCGCGTTGCCCGACGCGATGCCGATACCAACCTGGAATCCATGCATTCGAGAGTCTTTCATCGCATCGCCGTGAAAGTCTCCGGCGATCGCCAAGGCTGCTTCCAGAGCCCGCAGTGCATCCTGTGAAGTGGCCAGCGGCCAGCCCCAGAAACCCATGGCTGCATCTCCATGAAAATCGCCAATCACCCCACCGGTTCTCAGGATATGGCGGGTCATGACCCCAAGGGCTTCGCTGACCCGCTCTAGGAGTTCCCGTAGCCGCCCCGTCGCCTGTTCGCTCTCCCGGCTGAATCCGCGCAGGTCGCAAAAAAGAATAGAAACACAAGATTCCTTAGGGGCCAGAACCACTTCTGGGTCGCTGCCTGCCAGGGCATCCATCACCACCGGCGAGAAGAACGATCGCAGGCAGTCTTGCTGCCGTTGCAGGTAGCGGTTCTGCCGCAAAGCCGCCAGCGTCGTCGCCACCAGCTCGGCAAACTTCAGCTCCTCCTGCAATTCTCGCGCGATGCGGGAGGTGGATTCGGATGGGAGAGCGCCAGGGATCACTCCATAATCACCTGCGACATAGACAGCCCATCCCGGGCAGGCGTCACTGGCGATTGGCGTGCAGAATGCCCAATCGACCTGCTCGCTCTGAGTGCTGTGGCTTTCGAGTTGCTCGATGGGCATGCCCCAAACATGGAGAATGCTTTGCTCCGACTCAATCGCTTGGCGGATCAGCGACGCGGAGGGGGAGAACTGAACACCGGTCAGGAGTCGGGAGTCCCAGTGAAGGATATCGATCCCCAGCGATTTCCCGTCGCTGGCCGTTGGAGTCTGATCCTCGATGCGGATCGTATCGGTGGAGTTGGCAGGGCCATCCATCGACGATCGAATGATGGCGATGAAGCGGGCCGGTTCGATTCCGATCATCAGCAGATTCACCAGGCGACTGAGCAGCTCCTGATCGCTAGTAGCCCCGCGGATCAGATCGGGTAGCCTGGCGAGCACATCGATGCGTCGGTCGGCATCCCGATATCGGATTTGCTTGAGCGTGGAAGGTTCAAAGCTGTGTTCTGCCGCGTGAATCGATTCGGGCGCGACCACCCTGACCCGCTGCTCTACCAGGCTAAAGGTGGTCTGGCCGATAACGAAATGATCACCAACCTGTAGCTTCAGCTGATCGGCTCGACCGCCACGCCAGAAAATTGGATTCCGTGCATCCGCAAGCCGTTCCACCACTAGAGTTCGACCATCCCATCGCAGCAGGGCATGCCGACGACTGATGCGGTCGTCCCAGGGAGTGCTGAAACGGCATTCCCCACGTCCCAGTTCCAAGGGGATCTGAGAAGCTGTCAGCCTTTTTCTCCAACGATCCTGGGGTTGAGGCCCCTGCGCGATCAAGTCTGCCATGCCCTTCCATCGCTCCTTCGCCTGCGATCCAAGTTCGGCTCCCCGAACTACCACATTGATGTATCATGCAGGAATCTGAACCTTTTCGGAAGCTCCGATCACCTTGGATTCTCTTTGGTGTTGCTGGGTTCCCTCGATGATTCATCGCTAGACCAGCCGCATCAGGATTCGTAGTTCCTGCAGCAGTTGCCACACGGAGTGGTTTCATGAATCTTCCTCAACCCATCGATTCTCGCGACGTAATGCAGGCAATCGACCAGCAGCTGGCCCATGTCTGGATGGTGCGTACCTTTCTGAAGCATTCCGACGAGGCGGCGGAAGACGAGGAGTTGGCGGAGGTGCACCGTGCACTCTATGACTTCATGCTGGCGCTTGGTCCAGCGTATGAGGCAGAGGATGTCGCGCAGTACCTGAAGCTTGCAAGAAAGAAGTGGAGCAAATTGAAAGGGGCCATGGAGACGTTTGTCCAGATCCAACCTGAGGTTTCTGGACACACCAATTTTCGCATGGCATCTCGGTCGCTTCAGTTGGCGGTAGCCGCCATCGGGCGACTTCTGGAATCCACCCCATAAAACAAAGTTACCTGAGGTTGGTGCTCCCGTCGTAGCGTACCGTCCCTTGCCAGCCCATGGTATGATCACGGACGATCGGAAAAGGATGGATCGTTCGATCGATTGCCGCTAGGCAGACGGTCTCGGCATGAAGCCGTGATATGAGAGGGGCGTCTGGTCATTTCCCTTTCGATCTGGCCGATGGAAGCGGCGGCCAACTTCCGCCCCCCCAAGTTCCGGTCAATCGAGATAGCAAGAGTTTCACGGAGGCGTGGCGGAAGCCATCATGTCCCAAGACGCGGTGATCCGGACGACGGGCCTGGTGAAAACCTACCAGGAGGGATGGTTCAGGCGGCGAGCCTATCAGGCGCTTCGAGGGGTGGACCTGGAGGTGCGTCCCCGCGAAATTTTTGGTCTGCTGGGGCCCAATGGCGCGGGGAAGACGACGCTGATCAAAATTCTGCTCGGAATTCTCCATCCCTCAGGTGGCAAGGCGACGGTCTTGGGGCAGCCGGCGGGAAGCCTCGATGCTAGACGCCGCATTGGCTATCTCCCAGAAAACATGGTTTTCCCCCGACACCACACCGGCCACTCCGCCCTCCAGTTCTACGGTCGGCTCAATGGCCTTTCGGAAGAAGTGATTCGCCAGCGCGAGCCGGAGTTGCTGGAGATGGTCGGTCTTAGGGGGCGTGAAGGGGAACTGGTTCGAAAGTACTCCAAGGGGATGCGACAGCGCCTGGGATTGGCTCAGGCGATGATCCATCAGCCCGACATCCTGATCATGGACGAACCGACCGACGGGCTGGACCCCGTGGGCCGATCGCAGATCCGCGAAGTGATCGAACGGTTGCGTGAGATGGGCAAGACCGTCTTTCTCAATAGCCACATTCTGCAAGAAGTCGAACTGGTTTGCGATCGAGTCGCCATCATGGCCAAAGGAAAGCTTCGCCGCCTGGGAACGGTCGCTGAGTTGACGGAGGTCTCGGGTAGCGAAGCAGGGGCATTGACGATACTGCGAGTGATGGCCAGTCCTGAGCAGGTGGCAGCGATTCGGACAAGCGGTAGTCCTGAGGCCCCGCCAGTCCGCGTCTTGCCCCTAACAGGCGGGACGGATGGGGAGTTGACGTTGGAGCTGTCCGACGGAAGTCAGCCGTCGCTGGACCGCTGGATCGATTTGCTCAGGAGCCATTCGATATCGATCGTCGCAGTCGAGCGGAAGAAGCCTCGCCTGGAAGATGTTTTCATGCAGACGGTCGATCGGTCCTCCGTCCCTGAATCCCCACTCGAAACGATGCATGACGAAGGGGAAGGAGGAATGCGATGAGACCGTATCTTGCGATTCTTTACGATGCGTTCCTGGAGGCGATTCAGTCGCGTGTGCTCTGGGTGCTGCTGGCGGCATGGGTGCTACTGCTGGCAGCGATTGCACCGTTTGGGTTTATCGAAGAGAAGTCGTATCAGCTGCGCAGCGGTGATATCCTGCAGCGCTCGCAGCTTCTGGAACAGCTACAGCAGGCAGCCCGTGGAAAGGGGAAGCCTACCCAGCTAGCCGTCGTTGCCGCGTTGCCCGAGTCGGCTCGGGAGCTGTTGACTGAGCAGTCGGAGGACGATCCGAAGAGATTCACCAGTGGCCGACTATCGGACTGGCTCAATGAGGCCGGTCGCTCTCGGTCCCTCTATGATCCCCAGCTATGGCCTCGCGTCGCCTCTCGTGCCGAGTGGAAGCAGATCAGCGAGAAGGATCCCAAGCTCCGTTCCGAAGAAGAGGTTCAGCAGCTCAATCGCCTCCTCCTGGAATGGTCGTTCCCCGGACAACTGGCACCCCTATCCTCGAGCCAGGCTTGGGTTGGTTATGCAGGTTTGAAGGTGGGTGAGCCGCTTCCGGTATCGATCAACCAGGCGCGTGCATTTCTGGAACTGTTCGTCTTGCAGGGCTTGATCAAAATCGGCTTGGGCGTGGTGGCGATGTTTGTTGCCATCATCGTCACCAGCCCGATGATTCCCGACACATTTCAGGCCGGTTCCCTCCATCTCCTGCTCAGCAAACCCATCTCCCGTACGTGGTTGTTCCTATCGAAATTTGCGGGTGGGACCATTTTTGTGCTGATCCATATCGCGTTCCTGCTCAGCGGACTCTACCTGATCGCTGGATGGCGGCTGGGGATCTGGAACGAAGGTCTTTTTCTTTGCATTCCCCTTTTCCTCTTTGTCTTCATGATCTTCTACAGCGTTTCGGCCTTAGCGGGGCTGGTCTGGAAGAACGCGATCGTATCGGTGGTGGTAACAGGTGTCTTTTGGGCGATCTGTTTCGCATTGGGGCTGGTGGAGACGGTGATGCAGCCGATCGTCCGAATCCAGCCCGAAGTGACACACGTTCAGGCGCTGGGGGATCAACTCCTTGCCGCTCGGCAGGATGGTGCGTTGGTCGCGTGGGATCCGAAGGCCAGCCAGTGGCAGCAGGCGTTCGACACAAGGGGAGGAAACCGGAAGATACTCGGGCCTTTCTGGTTGCCTCGGTATGGTGAGCTGTACTTTGGCCGAGCCTTTGTGGCGCCTTTTGGGATCAACAGCGATGGGGTGCGGTTGGGCTACGCCAATCTTCCGGAGTTCGCCACAGCCTCCAGTTCCAGTCCATCATCGACCGGATCGTCGCAGCCCGATTCCCCGCCCGCGTCATCGGCAGCGTCCAGCAAGCCGGCTGGGGAGAGTTGGTTCAGCGGGCAGAGGCTGGAGTCGCTGGAGAATCTGTTGCCGCGGACTCGGCGCGCCATCGGTGGTATGGGCACCTTTCTGGTGCTGACCGATCTGGGGGTCTACGCATTCGATCGGTCGGCCGCATTGGCTCGCAGCAAGCCGAAGAAGGGGCTTGCGGGAATGCTGCAAAATGCGATGGGGCAATTGGGGAGCCAGTCGCGAGAAAGTTATCGTCGATTGACGCCGGAAGATTGGCAAGTCGCGCCCCCAGCTGACCTGGCGCTCAGCGCCGATGAAGCCACACTTTGGGTCTACTCCAAGGGAAAGCTGATGGGGCTTCGGCCCGAGGGGGATCTGTGGAAGCCGGTGGTGCAGCGGGAGGTGATCGATGATGAAGAATCGGTTGCATTGATCGCCGCCAGTCCTGCGGGATGCCTTGTGGTTCCCGCGCAAGGGAATCGGTGGACATGGTGCCCTGCCCCGAAGACCGCCCCTGGCGGCACCGACGCAGCCATGGGGGATGGAGGGGAATCCGATCCGCTTGTCTGGAACGCACCGGTCGACCACCCACCCCGCTCCCTGACGGCTCTTTCCGATGGGCGTTTCGCTATGGTCGACTCCAAGGGATATCTCTGGATGATCGATCCGGCAAATCAGTCGTGCTTGCAACCACCCTGGGACATTCAAGGGAAGGTGGTCAGCGTGACTCCAGGTAACCAGTCCCTTGTGTGGGTGGCGCACCATATACAGAATGTCTCATCGCTCGATCTTTCCAACGGCCAGCTCACACCCATGGTGACGGCAAAGCCGAAACGAGTGGAGTGGATTTACGAATGGCTGGTCCACCCGATCTACTGGGGCTTTCCCAAGCCATCGTCGGTCGACGCAACGATTCTCTACTGCTTGAAGTTGGGCAACGACAACAAACTTTCGCTCGATCCAGCCCTGCTGGGGCAGACGGAGCAGATGGGGGATCCCTGGCAGCCGCTTTGGAGCAATGCGGCATTTGTAGCGGTGATGCTGACGATGTGCTGCGTCTATCTCTACCGACAGGATCTGTGATCGATCGACAGACGGGGATGGCGAATTATCTACCAGCGAGCGGTTCAGATCGCGGTCCACCGCTGCTGGCAGACTGAATTTGTTGGCCGATCTGGAATAGCTCTTCGGCATCGAGAAACTGGTCGGCGCGTTCAAAAAGCTGCCGGATGGCGGCCTTATGGATTTTCATCTTGAGCCCACCAACACCGATGGCGCCATAGTCATGCCGTGCACCTCGAATTTTTCCCTGGTCCATGACCCCGATCGGTTCCAGCCCCAGAGGAGGGACTGCATTCAGGTCAATGGCCACTTGGAGCCGGGCTAGGTGGTTCAGTTGCTGGGATGTGGCCAGTACCGCACCAGCAGCGCCGCAGGCGATCACTCCCTGAATGCGTTCCAGCGAAGCCGGTTGCCATTGATCCCAGGGGCCTGCCACCTCGATGCGATCGACATCGAAGCCTCGATCCGCTAGCGACTGCTGGACGGCTCGACCTCGCTCCACCGATCGGGACTGGAGGATCACCGAAGCTCCTTGCCCCAACAAGAGTCTAGCTACACGCTGACCAACCGGACCTGTAGCCCCCAGCACTGCCACCACAGCGCCCTGCAGAGGAAGGTGGTTTGAGCAGCAGAGTACTGCGGCCGCGGCAGTGGAGTTGGCGCCGTTGGAGTCCAGAAGCACCGAGACGCGCATCGGACCAAAGAAGGTCTGGCGAACCAAATCGGCCAGCCTTTCACCCTGATCTAAGTTCGATCCACCGATGAAAATCCCAGAGCGATTGAGATCTGGAATTCCCCGTGTGAAGATCATGCCATGGACCAGCGAAGCCACATGGCTTTCCTGGACGCCACTTCGAGAGAGCAGCACATCGACTCCGGCATCGATGGCGACCAGAGCATCGAAGCTACTGGCCTGAATGTCCGGGTCCAACTGCAGCAGCACGCTCTTCTTTTGGCTCATAGCGATTTCCTGGGAATTGGGGCGAACAACAGATTGGGAAGGGGGCAAGCCGATCGATCGAAAAAAAAAGGCAGAGTCTTGCAACTCTGCCTGGTCGAAAACTCTTTGCAGTCGTCCCTAGAAACCTTTGAAGGGGTGGGAGGCTGCATCCTTCTTGGCGACCATTTCGCTGGCTGCCGGCTTGTTGCCCATGGCATTCTTGATCGCCAGTTTGGTTGCTTCGTAGTTGTACTGGTAGATCTTCTTGTCGTCTTCGGCCTGGGGATGGATGAAGACACCGCAAACGATCACCAGGTTTTCGGCCTGATCGGTGGGGATCACATTATCGGCCACCGAGTCGGCAACGGCTTTGGCGACGGCGAACTGGGCGGGGCCAAACATCTGGACCGCTTGCTTCATCCCTTTGATCGTCACCTTGGTGATCATCACCGTGGCAGGCTTGACCGCCAGATTCGGTTCCAGCACCGCCAAAAGATTCGTGTGACCAGCACTCTGGGTCGCCAGGGCGTTGGCGAAAGCCGTACCGACCGGACCATTTTTGTCACCGATCAGCAGGTCAATGTGTGCAATTTCGTTCCCGTCGCCCACCAATGCTTCACCAATGTACATGCTCATCGCGTGCTATCCTGTTTGCTCTCTGCCGAACGTTCAAAGTTCCAGGCTGACAATCGACCTGACTGTTGAAAAAGCCTACCAAAGTTGCCAGCCAATGCAACGACAGGATAAGCCGCCCTAGGAAAATTAAGGCCTTCCACCGGAGCGCCGGGAGATCAGTAGGCGCTGCCGAAGGAAGCGATCGTGCTGGCCGTTTCTTCGGAAATACCGGTAGAAAGCTGTTTTTTCTGGAAGGGTTCGATTATTCTGTCCCATGGTTTCGATGGTACATAGGATAAGCGATTGGCATGAGATCTGCTGTTATCGGACTTCGGGGCACGAATGCCCCGGCCGTTGCAAGATTTTGCTGCATCGCACGCTGGCGGTGGAGCATAATGGCACAACGACGGGCCCTTCTCCCCCTGTTGCGCCCGTCCCTTTCATCGCATTTCTGCCGTCGCCGAAAGGACCTGATGATGAATGTTTCAATCGAGTCGATCCGCCGCCGAGTTCTCCCCTTCCTCTGTTCCGTTGCTCTTGGACTGGGTGGTCTTACCACTGTCGGCAAGGAACCAGCCGAAGGGAAGCAACCCTCGCCCAAGGGCAAGGTTGCCAAGAATGCGGAACCAGTCGAGCAGGTGGAATTGTTTGACGCCATGGACCGCGAACTGGTGACGGTCGATTTCATCGCCAAAGATGCTACCGAAGCGAACCTCATTTTCCGCAACAAGACCGGCAAGCCGATCCACCTGAAACTTCCCGAGACGTTCGCTGCAGTTCCTGCCCTGGGGCAAGGCATGGGCGGCATGGGAGGTATGGGTGGTATGGGCGGCATGGGTGGTGGCGGCATGGGTGGCGGAGGTATGGGCGGCGGCGGCATGGGTGGAAATCAGGGCATGGGCGGTGGCATGGGTGGTGGTGGTATGGGCGGCGGCGGTATGGGTGGTATGGGTGGCATGGGCGGTGGCGGGATGGGTGGCATGGGCGGCGGGATGTTCCGCGTCGAACCCGATCAGCCTCGAAAGATGAAGGTTGCCACGGTCTGTTTGGAGCATGGCAAGAAGGACCCAACACCCCGTGTCAAATACAAACTGATTCGCTTGGAAGAGTTCTCGAACGATCCACGAGTGGGTGAGGTCTGCCGCCAGTTGGGTTACAACCGGGTCAATCAGAATTTGGCTCAGGCAGTGGCTTGGCACTTCACCAATGGTTTGACTTGGCAAGAGTTGGCCAACAAGCCTCGCGTGATTTCGCAGTATACGGGGATCGAGCTGTTCTTCTCGCCCTTCGAAATCCAGGGCGGAATGCGGTGGTCTTCTCAGATCGAACAGCAGGTGGCAAGTCAGGAAGATGCAACGGCTGGGACTTCCTCATCCGGTACTTCCAGCAGCAAGTGATCGACTGGTCTTGGATTGCAGGACCTGTCATGACCGACCAACCGGAGCCCAAAAGGCTCCGGTTTTTTGTTTGTGCGACTCAAAG
>Ga0315902_10000577_pt1 | contig 62064 bp, 53 predicted proteins | sample LakEriMetagenome_9_FD_203523 | JGI IMG/M metagenome (GOLD analysis project Ga0315902, IMG submission 203523) | Freshwater fungal communities from buoy surface, Lake Erie, Ohio, United States - Buoy 12 MA117 | ecosystem: Environmental > Aquatic > Freshwater > Lake > Lake biofilm | place: USA... | reverse complement strand
CCCGCGGCCATCATGAGGGCCTTGGTGTCCGCCTTGGAGGTTTCCACGGTCGCGGCACCCTGCGTGGGGCCGAACACAGCGATCTTCCGCTGCTCGAGAAAGTCCACTACGCCCGCGGCCAGCGGCGCTTCGGGGCCTACAACCACCAGATCCACGGCTTCCGACTCCGCGCACGCCGCGACCGCCTTGGGATCATTGCCGTTGAGCGCCACCAACCGTCCCAACTCGGCGATCCCGGGATTCCCCGGAGCCGCCAGCAGCTCAACCGGGGTGTTCTCGCGAGTCAGCGAGTCAGCGAGGGCGTGCTCGCGGCCACCAGAGCCTAGCAGGAGGATCTTCATCCCGGAAATCTAGCCGAGCCGGTGCATGGGCCAACTGATTACCACAGACGGCCACAGACGGACGCAGAGAAAATCAACAAATGAGTTTGGGCAGTGGTCCGCGTCCGTCTGCGGCCGTCTGCGGAAATCCGTTCTACTGACCCCCGTCGCTCACACCGAACCAGCCGGCGGATCACCGTCCACCGACGACGCCGCGCGGAACGCCTCCCGGAACGCCCCCGCCGCGCGCTGCACGGCACTGCCCACTTCCGACGCCGCGGCCCTGGCCCGGTCGGCGTAATACGCACCAGCCTCACGCAGGTCATCGCGGAGTGGTCGCTCCTCGTCGGTGCCGCGCCGGACATACGCCCCGCCGACAATGGCTGCGTAGGCGCCCGACTGCTCCCAGCGATGCAGTTCGCCTGTACGCACCGTGTGGAACGGATGCTCGCGGAGCGCCGTGTTGAGCGCCTTGAGCACCTGATCCCATGTGCCGCCGCTGGCTTCATATTCGGCCGCCTGCGCCAGGTACGCCTCGAGATCGATCGTGTCACCGTGCGCACGCCCACCAGCGAGTTTCAAAAACGCCATCAGGCAGGCACGCGGGTCCTGCGTGGCCAGCAGGCCGGCGCGATCGGCGGAGAACTCCGAGGTGCGATACCACTCCAGCAGCGCGAGCTGAAAGGGCAAGAGCGCAATCGACGCCAGCAGCGGCAGGGCGCTCATGCCGAAGAAGAGCACGATCAGCGCAATGGTGCGGTAGGTCGTGCGCCCCGTCATGATGTGCCCGACCTGCTGACCGAGAATGAACCGCTGTTCGTCGGCGTCGAGCAGTTCCAATGTCCCCGAACTGATCACGATGAAGGGTTGGTCAAAGCCAACGGCCCCCGCATTCGCAATCGGGTTCTGCGCCACGTACAGCTGCGGCTCAGGCTTGCCCGTCTCCGGCCAGTCGAGCGCCTGCAGGACCTCCTGATAGCGCGCGTACAGCTGCGGTCGCTGCGTGGGGCCAACCCGCACGGCGTCGCCCAGGAAAAGTTGCCGAACCCCGCGCTCACCGAAGACGCCGGCGATGCGGCGAATCACGTCATCGAAGGCCGGAATCGCGCGCAGGGTGTGCAGGGCGGCGCGATCGGCGGGGTGCTCCCAGGACACGGAGCTGATCTGTTCGAGTCGAATGGCCATGTCCATCCTACGCAGCGCCCGGCGGTTTGGTGTCAGCTCGGCAATTGCCCGCACCGCCGGGGCGCATCAGGCACCGTCAGATCCCGGCCAGCGCCTGCTCCACATCCGCGATCAGGTCCTCGGCGTCCTCGATACCGCACGACAGCCGCACCATCCCCTCGGTCAACCCCATCGCCAGCTTCACATCCGCCGGCACCGAGCCGTGCGTCATCGTGAACGGATGGTTGGTGAGGCTCTCCACCCCGCCGAGCGACTCCGCCAGAGAGAACACCCGGACCTTCTCGAGGAACTGGCGCGCGTTGTCCTTGGAACCGAGGTCGAGCGTCATCATGCCGCCGAATCCGCTCATCTGCCGCTTGGCCAGCTCGTGATGCGCGTGATTGGTGAGCCCGGGATAGTACACCCGGTCGGCGCCAAGACGCTCCGCGAGAAAGGCTGCGACCTGGCGACCATTCGCATCGTGCTGCTTCATGCGAAGCGGCAGCGTCTTGGTGCCACGCAGTGCGAGCCACGCGTCGAAGGGGCCGGGGACGGCGCCCGCGGCATTGAGAATGAACTGCAACCGATCGGCGAGCGTGTCGTCGTTCACGATCGCCATGCCACCAATCATGTCCGAGTGGCCGTTGATGTACTTGGTGGTCGAATGCCAGACGATATCGGCGCCGAACTCGAGGGGACGCTGAAAAACCGGCGTGGCGAAGGTGTTGTCCACAACAAGCAGTGCGTCGTGCCGCTTCGCGATCTCCGCCATCGCGCGCAGATCCGTGAGGCGCATCAGGGGATTCGTCGGTGTCTCCACCATGAGCGCGCGCGTCGCCGGCGTTACGGCGTCGGCGACGCGCTGCGGTTCACTCATGTCCACATAGGTGAACGACAGCCCCATGTGCTGCAGGATGCGGTCGAACAGGCGGAACGTCCCGCCGTACACGTTTTCCTGGCAGATGATGTGATCACCGGCCTTGAACAGCTTCATGATGGAATCGAGGCACCCCATCCCGCTGCCGAACGCGAAGCCGTGCTGCCCGCCCTCCAGGATCGCGACATTGCGCTCCAGCGCCTGACGCGTCGGGTTCTTGCCCCGCGCGTATTCGTAGCCCTTGTTGACGCCGATGCTTTCCTGCACGTAGGTGGACGTGAGGTACAGCGGCGTCATGATGGCGCCGGACACCGGGTCGGGGCGCTGCCCCGCGTGAATGGCCCGGGTGGCCATACCGCCGGCCAGATCTTCGTCGAAAATTCGCGTCATTGGAAAGCTCGGGGAGGTCGGGACTGATGGCGGGAAGCTAGATCGTCACTCGGCCGCCGGCCAGCAGTGGGGCGATGAGACTGAGGATCAGCCCATCGCGCGTCCAAAAGGGACGGAGTGGCTGGGAGCAATGCGCAGGGGTCAGTCCATATCGCGCCACCGCGTCACGGGCGGCATGCAGGACCTCCGCGTGCGTCAGTGGTGTCCCCTCCACCACCACGAAGGGTTCGTCCCGACCGGGGGTCGCCGTATCGCCAACCAGCGCGAGACCGTGATGTGTGCCCAGATCAACGCGCCGGATCTGCGCGTCGGAACGTACCTCGGCATTCCACGGGGCCTCGTCTAGGAAGACGGCGGTCACCGCCTCGGGGAGTTGGCTGTCAAACGCGTGTGTGGTGAAAATCGCGCCTATATCGTACTGCGTCATCAGCGACGCCAGCGCTTCCGGCGTGGCCTCAGCCGGGAGCAGGTGAATCGTTCGCCCTTCACTCGCAGCCAGCGCGATCAGCGTACGTAGGCCATCGGGAACGAGCATCGCCGCCGGTTTCCCGCTCAGGGACCGAACGAGGGGGGCGCTCCTCTGGAGGAGCGTCAGCCCGGCTGTGACGAGGCGTGCGGCTGCGACGTCCTCGAGGTAACCCCCACCCGCGGCGATGGCGTATGGGACCAACGAGAGAGGATCCTGAAACATGCCTGAACAGTAGTCACCGTGGGTGCAGCCTTGGGAGCGCGTTGGCTGATGACCCTTGGTACCCTAGTTTTAGCGTGGAATCGGTAGGGCGATCGACTTTCGAGGAGTGATATGGCGTTTGATGGATTGATGGTGAGTGTGTCCGGCGTGCGCGGTCGTGTCGGTGAGGCGTTGACGCCGGAGATCGTGGCAACCTTTGCATCGGCGTTCGGCGCGTGGGCTTCGCGCTCGGGCAATCGGACCATCGTCGTGGGGCGGGATAGCCGCGTCTCCGGGCCGATGTTCACGCGTATCGTGCACGGGGCGCTCGAGTCGGTTGGCTGCACCGTCATCGACATCGGGATGGCGCCGACGCCGACCATTCAGCTGGCCGTCGAGCATCACCACGCGGCCGGCGGCCTCGGCATTACAGCGTCACATAATCCGATCGAGTGGAACGCCCTCAAATTCATCGGTCCGTCGGGTCTCTTCCTGTCTGCAGACGAAGGGGCCGAGATGCGTGCGCTGTTGGAGACGGGGATCCCGCGCGCCACGTGGGATCAGTTGGGGCATGTGGAGCGCGATGATGAGGCCGTGGCCCGTCACATCGCTCAGGTGCTGGCCCTCCCGTATCTCGAAGTCGAGGGAATCCGCTCGCGCCGCTTCAAGGTTGCTCTCGATTGTTGTCACGGCGCGGGGAGCGTGATCATGCCGGCGCTGCTGACCGAGCTGGGATGCGAGGTCTACGCGATCAACATGGAGCCGGATGGCCGCTTTCATCGCCCGCCCGAGCCCATCGCCGACAATCTCGGGGAACTCGAAGCACTCGTGAAGAACACCGGGGCCGACATTGGTTTCGCGACCGATCCGGACGTCGATCGGTTGGCGCTCGTGCTCGATGATGGCCGCGCGCCCGGCGAGGATTACACGCTCGCCTTCGCGGCGCGCACCGTCTTGCGGCATCGCCGCGGACCGGTCGTGACGAATCTGTCCACGAGCAAGGTCGTATCGGATGTTGCCGATGCGGCTGGCGTCCCATTCCACTTTGCCAAGGTCGGCGAGGTCAATGTCGCACTGGCGATGCGTGATGCCGGGGCGACGATCGGCGGTGAAGGTAATGGTGGTGTCATTCTTCCCGAGATGCACTTGGGGCGTGACGCGCCGGTTGGTGCGGCGCTGATGCTGCAGCTGATGCACGAGGAGGGACGCCCCTTGTCGCAGCTTGTCGCGGAGCAGCCCCGTTATGTCATCGTGAAGGACAAGCTCGACCGCCCCGATGCGCCGCTGGATACGGTGTATGCGGCACTGCGCACGGCTTTTGCCGACGCCAAGGCCGATACGCAGGACGGCCTGCGCCTCGACTGGCCGGATCGGTGGGTGCATCTCCGTCCGTCCGGTACCGAGCCCATCGTCCGCGTCATCGCGGAAGCTCCGTCTGACGCCGAGGCCCGGGTGTTGATCGCCCAGGCGCGTGAACCGCTCGCGGCGCTGGTCTGAGTCTGTCGATGCGTCTCTCCCTTTTGCCCTGAACGCCCATGTGCGGAATTGTTGGTTACGTCGGCTCGCGGATCGCGACTCCCATGCTCATCGATGGGCTCAAGCGTCTCGAGTATCGCGGCTATGACTCGGCCGGAATTGCGATCATGAACGGACACGGGGTGGAAACGCGCCGTGCGGCCGGCAAGATCGCACGGCTCGAAACGGTGATCGCCAACGATCCCTGCGAGGGGACGGTGGGGATCGCGCACACGCGCTGGGCGACCCACGGGCCGCCAAACGAGACGAACGCGCATCCGCATCTGAGTCAGGATGGCACCATCGCCGTCGTCCACAACGGGATCATCGAAAACGCCACGGTGCTGAAGGCGGGACTCGAGGCGCGCGGCTATGTGTTCAAGTCGGATACCGACACGGAGGTCCTCGCACATCTCGTGGAAACGGCTTATGCCGGCAACCTCGAGGCCGCCGTGATCGAGGCGCTGCGTCAGGTGGATGGGACCTACGGCGTTGCCGTGCTGTCCAGCAAGGAGCCGGGCAAGATCGTGGCGGCCCGCAAGGGGAGCCCGCTCCTGATCGGCATCGGCGACGGCGAGTTCTTTGTGGCGTCCGATGCGTCAGCCATTCTCCAGCATACGCGCCATGTGGTGTATCTCGATGACGGCGATATTGCCATCATCACGCGTGACGGCTACAAGGTGCTCGATCTCGATGCCGTGGCTCTCGAGAAGCCGGTAACGCGCATCGACTGGGATCTCGCGCAAATCGAGCGTGGCGGCTATCCGCACTTCATGCTCAAGGAGATCTTTGAGCAGCCCACCACCATCGGCAACACGATGCGCGGGCGCCTCATCCTCGAGGAGGGATTCTCGAAGCTGGGCGGGCTCAATATCTCGAAGGAAGACCTCCTCGCCATCGACAACATCATCATCACGGCGTGCGGCACGAGCTGGCACTCGGCGCTCATTGGTGAGATGATGATCGAGGAACTGTGCCGTATTCCGGTCGAAGTCGAATACGCCTCGGAATTCCGGTATCGCAATCCGATCGTCACGCCACGGACCTTGTGCATCGTGATCTCGCAGTCCGGCGAGACGGCGGATACGCTGGCGGCCATGCGAGAGGCCAAGCGGCGCGGCGCGCGTACGCTCGGACTGGTGAATGTCGTCGGGTCCACGATTGCCCGCGAGGATGATGGCGGGATCTACCTGCACGCGGGGCCGGAAATCGGCGTGGCCTCGACCAAGGCCTTCACCAGTCAGGTGGTGGCGCTCGCGCTGTTCACGCTCAAGCTGGCCCGCCTCCGAGACCTCAGCGTGGAACGCGGCCGACAGATCGCGCAGGCCCTTGATGCCCTCCCGCAGCAGGTCCAGTCGATTCTCGACCGCGCAGAGGAGATCGAGACGCTGGCTGATGAATTCAAGCGTGCGTCGAACTTCCTGTACCTCGGTCGCGGCTACAACTTCCCGGCCGCCCTCGAAGGGGCACTCAAGCTCAAGGAAATTTCGTACATCCACGCCGAAGGGTATCCCGCGGCGGAGATGAAGCACGGGCCGATTGCCCTGATTGACGAGATGATGCCGGTGGTGTGCATCGCCCCGCACGACGCCGTGTTCGACAAGATCACGTCGAACATCCAGGAGGTGAAGGCGCGGAAGGGGAAGGTGATCGCCATAACGACCCGCGACGAGCCCTCGCTGGCCGGCAGGATCGATTACGAATTCCGCATCCCCGAAACCGTCGACCTTCTGACGCCGATCCTGGCCAGTATCCCGTTACAGCTGCTGGCGTACTACATCGCCGTGAAGCGGGGGTGCAATGTCGATCAGCCGCGCAATCTCGCCAAGAGCGTGACGGTCGAATGAACCGAAACAGCCGCCGCCGGCGGCTTGGGAGGGCCGGTCACCCGGGGCGCTGTGGCGTCTCCGGGTGACTATCTTTCAGGGCTATGACTGACGCTGCCCTGCCAGAGATCGAGTCCACCGCCAGCTCCCTGAGCGAGGGAGAGGTCGCACCGACGGGGGTCCTCGTTGACGACGCCCGTCTGACGCGAGAGATCGCCCGACGCCGCACCTTTGCGATCATCTCGCATCCGGACGCCGGCAAAACCACGCTGACGGAAAAGCTGCTGCTGTATGGCGGAGCCATTCACCTCGCTGGCTCCGTCAAGGCGCGCCGCGCCTCCCGTCACGCCACGTCGGACTGGATGAAGCTCGAGCAGGAGCGTGGCATCTCCGTCACCAGCTCCGTGCTCCAGTTCGAGTTCCTCGGCTACCAGCTCAACCTGCTCGACACACCGGGGCACGAGGACTTTTCCGAGGACACCTACCGCACGCTCGTCGCGGCGGACAGCGCCATCATGCTCCTCGATAATCGCAAGGGCGTCGAAGAGCGCACACGGCAGCTGTTCGACGTCTGCAAGATGCGGCGGACGCCGATTTTCACGCTGGTGAACAAGTGCGATCGCCATGGTGAAGATCCGCTCAAGCTGATTCAGGATGTCGAGACGGACCTCGGCATCGACTGCTACGCGGCGACATGGCCGGTATTCGAGAACGATGTGTTTGTCGGGGTCTACGATCGGCGCAAGCGAGAAGTGCACCTCTTCGAGCGCAGCGGTGATCGCGGTGCGACACGTGCCGATGATACCGTCGTGTCGATTGATGACCCGGCGTTGATCGATGCCATGGGTGAGAGTGCCTTCGATCGCCTTATGAACGATGTCGAGTTGCTCGACGCTGCGGGGCATGAGTACGACCATCAGCGCGTCATCGATGGGGCGTTGACTCCGGTGTTTTTCGGCTCGGCGCTGACCAACTTCGGCATTGAACCGTTTTTGCGGGAGTTCCTCGAACTGGCGCCGCCACCGGGGCCGCGTGAATCAAGTGCCGGCCCGGTCGTACCCGATCGTCCGGACTTCACCGGCTTCGTGTTCAAGATTCAGGCGAACATGGACCCGAAGCACCGAGACCGCGTGGCATTCCTGCGCGTCGTGTCTGGTCACTTCGAAGCCGGGATGCAGGTCATTCATCAGCGCTCCGGGAAGCCGATGCGTCTCGCGGCACCGCAGCAGTTCATGGCACGGGATCGCGTGGCCATCGAAGAGGCATGGCCGGGCGACGTGATCGGTGTGATGGATCGCGGCAACCTGCGGATCGGCGATACGTTGGGTGGCGACGGCAAGTTGGAGTTTCAGGGGATCCCGCGATTCGCGCCGGAGCATTTCGCACGCGCCATGCCCGCTGATCCCATGAAGCGGAAGCAGTTCGATATCGGCCTGCGTCAGCTCACGGAGGAAGGCGCCGCTCAGGTGTTCTTTGCCGAGACCACCGCGGGATCACAGCCCATTGTCGGAGCCGTTGGCCAGCTGCAGTTCGACGTCATGGCCTTCCGTCTCGAATACGAGTACTCGGCACCCTGCAAGTTCGAGAAGATGTCCTACCGGTGGCCCCGCTGGCTCACCGGTCCCAAGGCCGATGTGGAGCGCGTGGCAACGGGACTCGGTCGCATGAAGGTGTACGACCACAAGGGGAACATCGTCGTGCTCTTCCAGGACGCGTGGGCGCTGCGCCGGGCGCTTCAGCACGAGACAACGGTCCAGTTTCACGAGACGGCGCCGTAGTCACACCTGACACGGCGATCGTGCCCTATGCACAACGCGCGCAGATGTCGGTGGACATCTGCGCGCGTTGCTGTTCACGACACCAGCAATGTCAGGCGCTTTTGCCGTTCACTGCCGTCGGATCAATCTGGCGCCCCACATGCCCGATGACGAACCCGCCATCATCGCTGCTGGCGAAGTAGATGCGCAGGCAGGTCGTCGGATTGCTCCCCTTCCGTAGCTGCTCGGGGCATTCGATTTCCCGCTCGCCATCGCGGAACACGTAGGGAGTGCGACGTCCGGCGTCGCCCGGTCCCGGAGAAAAGTCCACACCGAGATCCGAGAAGACCTCGCCCAAGGCACGGCCCAGTGCGCGATCCTGACGTCGGCGACCAACCTCGCCGAGCGCCTTGAGATAGGCCCAGGCGGTGTCCGGGTCGGGAAACTCGGACTCCCGCGCCGACGAGAGTGCCGATGGGAGGATGCGCAGGGCGTCCGTATAGATCGCCTGTGCACGTTCAACCGCCTCGAGCACCGATTGCGGGGCGTCACTGGCTGATCGTGCGATCGGCTGTCGCTCCTTGAGCGCGACGAGAGTGGTGCGAAGGGCGCGGGCTGTCGCACGCTCGGTTTCGAGCGTCTGGCGCGACTCGACCAGACGTTCGCGCGTCCGGGCCAGTTCGCCTTCCGCCGAGCGTACCGCTTCCTCAAGCTGCCGGACGATGGCCAGCAGCTGGGAGCGGTCCATCTCGACGCCAGACTCAGCGGCGGCAAGCGCTTCGGCCGCATCTGGGCGTGATGAGTAGGCCACCGACCGCAGATCGCGCAGCGTATCGGCGACGGCGGGATCGGAGAAGGGGCGCTGGATCGATACGTCGGCAAGCCGTTGCACCAGACGCCGGCGCTCGCCAGGCAGCGCCAACGCACGGGCCAAAATCAGCGGATGCTGGAACGGATCCGACTCGAGTGAAAATCCTGGCAGGTACGCCCGCGCCGAGCCGAGAAACACCGAGCGGGCGTGTCCACCCACGGCATCCGACAGAGCGAAGGTGTCGGCATGGCGGAGCTGAAAGCAGAGCCCGAGACCAAACATCTCCGAGGCAAACTGCTCGGGCGGAATGACGAACCCGCCATCGGGAAGTTCCGTCAGCAGGAGGACGGGCATGGTCCGGGCCGGATCACACAGGACGAACCGCACGAACGCATCGAGCGTACCGGCTTCAAGCTGTGTCGGGACGCGCTGCAGCGGACCATCGTTGGCGACGAGGGTGAACGATGCGTCGAGCTCGGAGAGCAAACGGGGCGGCCGGACCGGCGGCGGCGCGCCATTCGGTGCGCCCCCCTCGGTCCCGACGCGAATGGTGACCTGCCGTTGGACGCTTCCCGACCCAGTCACGGAGGATACGTACGTCACGTTGGTCGACCACTGCAGGGACCGGTCCAGTGGATCCGGCGCGTGGACCACCACGTCCGCGAGCGCCGATCCTTCATGACGGAAGGGCGCCCATCGCAGGATGCGCCCGCCATCGAGGGTGTGGTTCGACGGTGCGTCCCAGCTGAGCGGCTGACCGGAGTCGAGGCCAAGCCAGGAGACGCACGCCGCAAGAAAGGCGGAATCGGCATCTGAACCCGCGTGACGCGGGTTCAGGTCAAAATGCAGCGCAAGACGAGAGTGCACGGTCGTAGTGATTGACATTAACCCGCGATCTTCCGCGCGCGGTGAATCGCGGTCAAACTGCATGTGCTATGCGAATACTACTCCAACGGGTGTCACGCGCCGAAGTTCGGGTTCGTCCCTCTGACTCCGATCAGACACCGAAGATAGTCGGGCAGATTCAATCCGGGTATGTGCTGCTGGTTGGGTTTACCCATGCGGATACCGAGGACGAGGTCCAATGGATGGTCGACAAGGTCATCGGCCTCCGGCTGTTCCCCGATGAGGACGGCAAGCTGAATCGGGATCTCATCGAGGCCGGTGGCAGCCTGCTCGTGGTCTCCCAGTTCACGTTGTATGCCGACGCGCGGAAGGGGCGACGACCGAGCTTTCTGGATTCGGCTCGTCCCGACTACGCGATCCCACTATATAACCAAACGGTGATGATGTTGCGACGGCGCGGGCTCGTGGTCGAAACCGGCGAATTTGGCGCCATGATGGATGTGGAACTCGTCAACGACGGCCCGGTCACCCTGTGGCTTGAACGCGAGCACGACGCGCCGTCTGCCTGAGTCACCGCGGCGCATTTGATTCAATGGACAGTACCATCAGGGGCCCTGCATGACTGCCCTGGAATATTACGGAGTCGTCAGTGCCTGCTCGAGGTCGGCAACGATATCGGACACATGCTCGAGGCCGACGCTGATCCGAATGAGCCCGTCGCTGATGGCGACAGCCTGACGTTCGGCCGCCGTGAGTTTGCTGTGCGTCGTCGAGGCCGGATGGGTCACGATGGTGCGGGTGTCCCCCAGATTCGCCGAGTGCGACGCCATCTGCACGCGATCGAGGAAGCGTCGACCCGCCTCCAGCCCACCGCGCAGCTCCAGCACCACGATCCCGCCGCCCTGTGACATCTGTCGGCGCGCCAGCTCGTGCTGGGGGTGCGACGGGAGGAAGGGATAGCGAACGGCCTCCACGGCTGGATGTCCCTCGAAATGCTGCGCCACCTGCAAGGCGTTCGCACAGTGGCGATCCATGCGGACGGAGAGGGTCTCGAGGGACTTCGACAACAGCCAGGCGTTGAACGCGCTCATTGCGGGCCCAGTATGCCGCGCGAAAAAGCGGCAGTCCGCGAGATACTCCCGGTTGCCGACAATCGCCCCACCAAGAACCCGTCCCTGCCCATCGATATACTTGGTCGCGGAATGGACGACGACCTGCGCGCCGAACGCGAGCGGACGCTGGAGGTATGGCGTAGCAAAGCAATTGTCGACAACCAGCGGAATCCCGCGGGCCCGCGTGAGCCCGGAGAGCCATTCCAGATCGATCAGCTCGAGCCCGGGGTTGCTTGGAGTCTCCACGTAGACGAGGCGCGTGTTGGGGCGCATCAGGCGTTCCCAGCTGGACGGGTCGCCGATGTCGGCATACTCCGTCTGCACCCCCCACTTGGGGAGCACGCGCGTGAAGATCTGGTGCGTGGAGCCGAAGAGGGGGCGGGCGGCCACAATGTGATCGCCCGAGGATACCCGTGCGGCGATGGCCGTGAAGGTCGCCGACATCCCCGAGGCGGTGGCCAGCCCATCCTCTGCTCCCTCGAGGAGGCAGAGCTTCCGGACGAACTCATCGGTGTTCGGATTGGCATACCGACTATACACGTTCCCGCTGACCTCTTCCGAGAACAGCGCCCGCGCGTGCTCGGCATCATCGAATCGGAAGCTCGACGTCAGATAGAGCGGAACCGAGTGCTCGTGCTCCGGCGTCATCGGCGCTTGCGTGCGGATGGCGAGCGTATCGAAGTGCGGTCGGTGCGGGGCGTCGGCCATGGATCGGGAGGCAGGTGACATGCGACGGACAGCGGGATCCCCTAATCTTAACCGACATGGATCCCACGACCGTTCATCGTCCCCGCGTCATTCTGGCGTCGCAGTCACCACGCCGGCGCGAATTGCTCACGCTCGTCGGCATTCCGCATGACGTCTGTCCGGCCAATGTCGACGAAACGGTCTGGCCTGGCGAAGCGCCCGTACCGCACTGTGAGCGGTTGGCACGCGACAAGGCGGCGGTGCTCGCCCGCGCCAATCCCGAGGCCCTCGTCATCGGCTCCGACACGATCGTTGTCGTGGACGGCGACATCCTGGGTAAGCCGACCGACCCCGACGATGCACTGCAGATGCTGACACGGCTGAACGGTCGCGAGCATACCGTGCACACGGCGGTGGCGGTGGCACGGGGCGATACGGTTCTCGCCGGGGTCGAAACGGTGCAAGTGCGTTTTCGATCGCTATCGCCGTCGGACTGGCGCGCCTACATCGCCACGGGGGAGCCGATGGACAAGGCGGGGGCCTACGGTATTCAGGGCTATGGGGCGACCATAGTCGAGCGCATCGACGGCGACTATTTCGCCGTGATGGGCCTTCCGTTGGGTCGACTCGTCGGATTACTGCGCGAGATGGGCTTCGACTACACCTTCGGACCGATCACGCACCGCGTCCCTTCATGAGCGGCGTGATCTGCGCCAAGCGCGACGGTGCATAGACCTCCCGCCAGATCGCCAGCTTCTCGGCGACATCCTCCACCGTGATGCGCGCCATGCGTCCCTCGCGATAGGTCATGTCCACGGGGTAGTCCTCCCCGGGATCTCCGTATGCATCGATCATGAGATCGTGCGCGAAGTCGTACGGCCCGACGCGTTTCGGATTGGTATAGCCGACCAGTGAAATGACTGGCGTACGCAGGGCGATCGCGAGGTGGAGTGGACCGGTATCCGGGGACAGCGCCACCGCCGCCCCGTCGAGTATCGCCGCGAGACGGCGCAGTCCGCTGCCCAGCGCCGAATGGGCCATCGGTGCCTCGCGCAGGATGATGGCTTCAGCCGCGCGCTCTCGTGGCGAATTCCCGCCGACGAGTACCGGCTGCAGGCCATACGCATCCCAGAGGTGATGACAGACGGCGGCCCATCGATGCGGATCCCAGTCTTTTGCCGCTTTGCTGGTCGCAATCACGAGTGGCGCGATAGGGCGATCGAACTGCGAGAGAAAATCGAGCTGCCACTGCCGTTCGTCGTCACTCCACGGCCCGAGCGTCCATGAGGGCGCGCCGTACGGGACCCCGAGGGCATCCAGGAATTCGAAATACTGATCCTGCACATGCTGCCCGGGGTGTGGCGCGATGCGATGCGTCGTGAACAGCCAGTTGGCATCGCGTGCGCGCGCCCGATCGAAGCCCAGCTTCACGGGCGCCCGTGTGAATCCGGTGATGAGCCCGGCCTTGAAATACACTTGCAGCCCCAGGACCACGTCGAACGAACGCGTCGACAGGGCGCGATAGGTCTCCAGAAAGCCGCGCCATCCCTTTGACCGATCGAACAGCACGATGTCATCGACCAGCGGATGACCGCGGACGAGCGTCGCAGGGCCGGGTTGCAGCACCCACGTGATTTTGGCCTGCGGGGCATGCGCCTTGAGGGCATGGATGATCGGCATGACGTGCACGACGTCGCCGACGGCACTCATCATCACGATGCCGATCCGGTCGAGGCGCACCGGGGGAAGCGGCGGCGTGGTGCGCGTCATGCGCGGGCCATCGCAGTCGTGGTCCATTGCACCAGCTGGGTGTCCGTCACGGCGCATCCGAACTGCCGTCGCCATTTCCGGATCGAACGCACCAGACGCTCCACGTTGCGCGACATCGTCTGCACGGATGGGCGTGCCGGATCCCAGTCGATCACGTCGATGTCGATCACGAGCGCATCCACGTGGCCGCGACCACTGCGGCGCAGGAGAATGTTCTTCACGTTGAGATCGGGATGCACCACGCCGGCGTGCGCGAGACGCACCAGCAAATCGAGGACCGCGTCAAAGGCTTCGTCGCCGGAGAGATCATGACCGAGGCCTGAGAGGACCATGCCGAGATCCATTGCACCGTCGACGAAACGACTCACGACGTCGACGCGGGCGCACCCGAATCCCGCATCATACCGCGCGAATCCCACGATCTGGGTGGTCGGAATACCGGCGTCACGTAGCGCTGCCGACTGCTGCATCTCGCGTGGCGCGCGCGTCGGGCGACGAAACCGATCGCCGGTCAATGGCGCCAGCAGGCCACCATGCCACGCATGCCGCACCACCACACGTTCTCCGCCATCGAGTGCGGCCACGTACACCGGCGCGCGGCCGCGGAGTGCCATCGGCTGCGGCATGGCCGCGGCCCAGTCGTACAACGTGGCATGCGTCTCGATGATCTGGTGGAGCGGCGCGAGCAACGACGGCAAGGCGGTGAGGTCTCCCCCAGCGAACTCGACCGTACGGGGCGCGCCTTCGAACTCGCCCGTGACGCGAAACGCGGCGCGTTGATCAGGCGGCACGACCCACCTGCCAGACGGTGAGCGGCGGCCCGTGTCGACGGGCCAAAGACAGATCGGGCCGCGCGTGACGGGGCCACGCGTCGCCGCTTTCACCGAGTCGGGCCGCGATCGATTCGGTGATCAGGATTTCGCCTTCCGCCGCCAGCCGGCAGACGCGATTGGCCGTGTTCACCGTATCCCCGATGATCGTGAAGTCCAGTCGCTGTGGCGAGCCGATGTTCCCCACGAAGGCCTCTCCCCCATGAATGCCGATGCCGATGTCCCACCCCGGACGCCCCTCGCGTGCCCATCGGGCATTCAACATGGCCATGGCGTCCATCATTTCGACGGCGGCCGCGAGCGCCCGCTGCCCATCGTCCGCCCGCGCGTCCGGCACACCCCACCACGCCAACAGGGCATCGCCGATGAATTTGTCGAGGGCCCCGTCGTGATGGAACACGCACTCCACCATCGCCGCAAAGTATTCGTTCAACTGGTCGGCCATGGCGACCGGCGGCAATGACTCGGCGATCGCGGTAAAGCCCCGCACATCGGAAAAGAGCACGACGACGGGGGCGCGAATGCCTCCGGGGACGGCCAATTCGCCGTCGGCGATCCGCGCCGCAATCGACGGCGCGAAGTAGCGGGAGAAATTGGCAACGGCTTGATCAGGTGTCGACACGAGCGGGTCCGTTACCCGCCCCGAGCGGCGCGGGCACGACCGATGGCCGTGAGCATGGCGCGGGCCTTGTTCTCGGTCTCCTCCCATTCCTTCTCGGGGACCGAGTCGTGCACGATGCCGGCACCGGCCTGCACGTTGGCCGTGCCATCCGCGATCACACAGGTGCGAATCGTGATCGCGAGGTCCATGCGGGTATCGCCGGCGCCGATGACGCCGAGTGCTCCGGCATAGGCTCCACGAAGTTCCGGCTCAAGCTCATCAATGATCTCCATCGCCCGCACCTTCGGGGCACCCGTCATGGTGCCCGCCGGAAAGACGGCGCGGAATGCATCCAGGGCACTTGAGCCATCCACGAGTTCTCCCTCGACCTGACTGACGATGTGGAAGACATGCGAGTAGCGCTCGATGACCATCAGGTCGGTAACCTCGACCGTTCCGTATCTCGCGAGTCGCCCGACGTCATTACGCCCGAGATCCACTAGCATGACATGTTCCGCGCGCTCTTTCTCGTCCGCGAGCAGCTCAGCAGCCAACGCGTCGTCTTCCTCGCGCGTTTTTCCGCGCGGCCGTGTCCCGGCAATGGGACGCACCGTCACGCGACCATCTGCGACCCGCAGCAGCATCTCCGGCGAGCTGCCCACGAGCTCCAGTCCGTCCAACTGGAGATGGAACATGTACGGCGACGGATTCAGCGCCCGCAGCGCGCGATAGAGCGTCGTGGTGTCGAAGTCGTGCGGGGTCTCCATCCGTCGCGCCAGCAGCGCCTGAAAGACGTCGCCCGAGAGGATGTACTCCTTGATACGGGCCACATCGTGCAGGAACGCATCGCGCGTGTAGGGGGAGTACGCCGTGGCCGGGGCCGCCGTTTCGTCGATGACGAGCGGTGGGAGGACATCGGGTCCCTGAAGCCGCGCGATCGTCGTATCGAGCGTCGCGGTCGCGCGCGCGTGCAGCGCGGCGAGGGCATCAGCGCCCGCATCGGGCGGCACCGGCACGGACACGATGATGCGCGCCTGCCCGCGCCAATTGTCGATGACGACCAGCGCGTCGGTGAAGACGAAACAGGCATCCGGATAGTCGAGCGCGCGCGGCGGCGGCGAGGGGAGATGCTCGATATGCCGAACCGTGTCATACGAGAAGAAGCCGAAGGCCCCACTCCACAGCGTGCCCAGCTCGGGCGCATCCACCGGGCGCATGTCGCGTACGAGATCCCGCAGATCGCCGATGGGATCCGCGGGGGTGCGGGCATTGTGCCATCCGGCGTCCGGTGACCAGTCCTCGACGACGCCATCGCGCAGGCGCCACGCAGCGCGTGGCTCAGTGCCCAAATAGGTGTAGCGTGACCAGGATTCGCCGCGTGCCACCGCCGATTCCAGCAGGAACGCAAAGGGCCCGCGCCGCAGTTTGGCAAAGGCGGCGACTGGCGTGCAGAGATCGAGCAGGCAGTCACGCCAGACGGGTACCAGCCCACCGGTGGCCCTGCACGATTCGGCGCGGGTGCGGAATTCAGCGAACGTCGTCATCCCGTCAAACTTCGCGGCTTCCCTCGCTGACCGGCAAGCACATTCGTAGCATTGGGCATGACCAGTTCTGAACACAGCGACCACAGCGGGACGCGCATCGCGGCGCAGATCGTGGATGTGGTGCTCTTGGCCCCCGCGTCACCTGGGGCGTCGTCACCGTGGCAGGTGCTGACCCTGCGACGCGCCGCCGGTGTCCGCTGCACCGGTGCATGGGAAATTGTGCACGGCAGCATCGAGGCGGGGGAGCGCCCCGCCGAGGCGGCGCGTCGCGAGATTCGCGAGGAAACGGGGTTCGTCGCCGAACGGCTCTACAGTCTGACGGTGAATCCTTTCTATCTGCCCATGCGCGATACCGTGCAGCTGGCGGTGGTGTTCGCGGCCATCGTGCCCGCCGCGACAGCGCCACAACTCGCCGAGGAGCACGACGAATGGGCGTGGCGTACCCCCGAGGAGGCTCTCACGACCTTGGCGTGGCCACGCGAACATCAGGCGGTGCAGTACGCGCTGCATCTGCTGCGTACCGGCGATGCCGGCCCCGTCGAAGACGTACTGCGCATCCCCGATCCGCGGTGAGGGACGGGAGACGCGAGGTGGATCCCGCGCCTCGCGGCGCGTCGCGCTGGGTTATTTGCGGACGGCGGCGGCGCGCGAGCGGATCAGCGCCCGCTCCCGTTCAACGCGCCGGAGCACGCTCGCCCAGTCGGTCACCGTCGGGCTGCTTTCCATTTGTGCGGTGACCGGCTGATTCACGTCGATCTGCCCGTCGAAGACGAACAGCGCCGACTGCACCTCGCGCTGCTTGAGGCGGTATTCGCCGAAGCCCGGTGTGAGCGGCACCAGATCCAGCGGGCGAAAATCGCGACCCGTGTTGCTGATGATGAACTCTTGCGGCGAGAATCGCGTATCCCCTTGCTCGAGCGCGAAGAAGCTCACGTACCAGACCGAATATGACGGGAGGCGATTGCGCTCCTGAATCGCCTGCAGCTGCGCATCCTTGCTCGCGATCAATTCACGCAGGGCGCGATAGGAATCGGGGGAGAGCAGGCGGATGAACCGCTCGTCGAGCGGAATGGCGCGTACCTGCAGTCCATTCGATGGCGACGTTTTGAGCGCCAGGTCATCCTGTCGCATCGTGCCGTACCCGGCGGGGACCCAGTTCGGGTCCAGCGTGTCGGCTGGCATGCCGATCGGTGCGGACAACGGCTTGGTTTGGGCGGGCAATGTCGAGGCGAGGCCCGAAAGGCCCACGAGGCACGCCACCCCGATCCGGGTACGCCGGAGCATGTTCTGCATGATCACTGCGCCGTCTTCCAGCTGGGCTGCGAGAGGACATCCATCAGCGCGGCGGCCAGATCGTCGCGCCCAACGCCGGTCTCGGCGCTGAAGGGGAGCACCTGCTCGGCATCAACGCCGACGCGTGCCGCCAGTGCGGCAATACTGGATGTGATTTCGGATTTCCGCAGCTTGTCGATCTTGGTGGCGACGACGATCGTCGGGACGCCGAGGTCGGCCAGAAAATCGAGCATGGTGAAATCGTCGTCGGTCGGCTCGTGGCGTGCGTCCAGCAACTGCACTACCGCATGCAACTGCGGACTCCCGCTGAGATAGCCTTCGATCAGCGGGCGCCACTCGGCCTTGCGGCTTTTGCTGATGCGCGCATAGCCGTATCCCGGCAGATCGGCGAGCACGAACTGCCGGTTCACATCGAAGAAGTGAATCTCGCGCGTACGCCCCGGCGTGTTACTGACACGGGCGAAGGCCTTGCGGCGCATCAGCCGATTCAGCAGCGACGACTTGCCCACATTCGAGCGACCGACGAAGGCGATCTCGGGGTAGGTCGGTTCAGGACGCCACCCGTCACGGGTCGCCATGGGACCGAGATACTCGAGATGCCGGATCACGAGCGGGTCCTTCACCGCCTCGGTCATCGCCGGCATGGCGACATTCGCGTCCTCGCTCACGACAGCTGCTCCTGCATGCGGTCCACTAGGACCGGGGTGGGACGGATCATGACATCGGACGGCATGTCGGCTGTGACCCCATCAGCGGGGAGAGGATCCCGGAGCGCCAGTGCCAGCACGTCGTCCATCGACGTCACCACATGCCATGTCACGCCGTCGCGCACCGCAGGCGGCAACTCGTCGAGGTCCCGCGCGTTCCCCTTGGGAATGAGGACATGCGCGAGTCGGTGCCGATGGGCCGCCACCCCCTTTTCGCGCACGCCCCCGATGGGGAGCACGCGCCCGCGCAGCGTGACCTCACCCGTCATGGCCACATCGCCGCGCACGCGACGCCCCGTCAGCGCGCTGACCAGTGCGGTCGCGAGGGCAATACCGGCCGACGGGCCATCCTTGGGCGTGGCCCCGGCGGGCAGGTGCACGTGGATATCGCGTGTGCGATGAAAGTCGGCAGGGAGTCCCAGGGCGGCACTGCGGGCCCGCACATAGCTCAGGGCCGCCGCTGCCGATTCCTTGAGCACATCGCCCAGGGTGCCCGTCAACTGCAGGCGACCGCGACCCGGCACCACGGACACTTCGATCTCGAGGAGCTCCCCACCCGTGCTGGTGTACGCCAGACCGGAGGCCACGCCCACGAGATCCTCGTGAACGAGATCCTCGTCGGCAAAGGGGGCGGGACCCAGCAGGGCCGGGAGTTCGGCGACCGTGACCGCCAGCGAACTCGCGGCGTCGCGGCGGGCGAGCTTCCGGCAGAGGCGCGCAATGCGCCGCTCGAAATCGCGCACGCCGGCCTCGCGCGTCCACCCGCGGAGGACCGCCTGGAGGACGTCGTCGGATATCGTGACGCCCTCGGCGGGCAGCCCGTGCAGGGCGACCTGCTTCGGGACCAGAAACTGCCGGCCGATCGCCAGCTTCTCCGGCTCGAGATACCCCGGAAGCCGGATGATTTCCATGCGATCGCGCAGGGCTTCCGGGATGGACCCCAATCCGTTCGCCGTCGTCAGGAACAGCACCTGCGACAGGTCGTAATCGACCTCGAGATAATGATCGGTGAACGCGTGATGCTGCTCGGGATCGAGCACTTCCAGCAGCGCCGCGGCCGGATCCCCGCGCCAGTCGCTGCCGAGCTTGTCGATTTCGTCGAGCAGGATCACAGGATTGCGGGATTCTGCCCGGCGCATCGCCTGGATGATGCGCCCCGGCATCGACCCGATGTAGGTACGTCGATGCCCACGGATCTCCGCTTCATCGCGCACGCCGCCCAGCGCCATCCGCACGAACTTCCGTCCCAGCGCCGTCGCGATCGATCGCCCGAGGGAGGTCTTTCCCACGCCCGGGGGACCGACGAGGCACAGGACCGGCCCGGGAAGGGCCCCCACGCGCCCCAGGACGGCGATATGGTCGACGATGCGCTCCTTGACCTCCTCGAGGCCGAAGTGGTCGGCATCGAGAATTTGCCGAGCGGCATCGAGATCGTGCGTGTCGGTGGTCGCGGTGTTCCAGGGAAGGGCGAGGACCCAATCGAGCCACCCGCGGGCCACCGCGGCATCCGGGGAGGTGGGGGAGGCCCGCTTGAGGCGTCGGAGTTCGCGCTGTGCACGTGCCGCCACCAGCTCAGGGAGCTCCGCCGCGGCCAGCTGTTTGGTCAGTTCCTCGAATTCGTCGCCGTCCTCCTGTCCCAGCTCGCGATGAATCGCGCGGAGCTGCTCCTGCAGGAAGAACTCGCGTTGGTTCTGGAAGATCGACCCGCGAACCTGCTCGTCGATCTTCTTTTCGAGCTTCAGGAGCTCCAGTTCCCCGCCAAGCAGGTCCACGAGCTGCGACGCCAGATCGGACAGCGTGGGCGAGGCGAGCAGCGCCTGACGGCGGTCGATCGACACCTGCAGATGTGCCGCCACGCCGAAGGCGATGCGTTCATCATCCTCCAGTCCTTGCAGCATGCCATTGACCTCTGGCGGCAGGCGACGCTGGAGCCCCGTGTATTCCTCGAAGAGCGACAGCGCATGCCGGATCCGGGCCCGCGTCCCATCGGCGCCGGCCGACCCGCTCCCGGCGCGTGGCCGCTTGAGCGGGAACGGCTCAACGATCGCGGTAATCAACGGCGAGGTACCGCGGGTCCCGCGTGGCGTAACGAAACGCTGCACCTTCACGCGCTCGATGCCATCCACGAGAATCTTGGTGGTGCCCCCGGCGACACGACTCGCCTGCTGCAGGCGCGCGCGAACACCCACCCGGTACAGATCGCTGGCGCCGGGATGATTCACCTCGGCACTGCGCTGCGTGACGAGCAGCAACTCGCGGTCGCCTTCGAGTGCGGCCGTCACGGCCGCCAGCGAGCCCTCGCGTCCGATCAGCAGCGGCATCGCCACGTGGGGGAACAGCACCACGTCGCGAAGCGGAAGGACCGGCAACCTGGGGCTGCCGGTCCTTGAAGCACGTCGTGCGGTCACGCTTCCTTCTTCTGCCGCTTGGGGGCGATTTCGAGGAGAGGAGGCCCGCCGTTCACGACCGCGGACTCGGTCACTTTCACCTCGACGATATCGTCGCGTGCCGGCAGGTCGAACATCGTCTCGAGCAATGTCTCTTCGAGAATCGCGCGAAGACCACGCGCGCCGGTGCCCCGCTTGAGCGCCTTCGCCGCGACCGCGCGCAACGCCGATTCCTCGAAGGTGATCTTCACCTCCTCGAGATCGAATAGGCGCTGATACTGCTTGGTGAGCGCGTTCTTCGGTTCCTTGAGGATCGACACCAGCGCCTCCTCGTCGAGTGCCTCGAGCGGGACACACACCGGGAGACGGCCCACTAGCTCCGGGATGATGCCGAAGCGGAGGAGGTCATCCGGCTCGACTTCGGCGAAGGGCGTCTTCGGCGTCGTCTTGCCGATGGCGCGGACCTTGTCGTCGGCGCCCTTCTCATCGCCGAAGCCTATCTGTCGACGTCCGGTCCGAGCCTCGATGATCTTCTCGAGGCCGTCGAAGGCGCCGCCACAGATGAACAGGATGTCCTTGGTGTTGATCTGGATGTATTCCTGCTGCGGATGCTTGCGGCCACCCTGCGGCGGGACGCTGGCGACGGTGCCTTCGAGTATCTTGAGCAGCGCCTGCTGTACCCCTTCGCCGGAGACGTCGCGCGTGATGCTGGGGTTCTCGGACTTGCGCGCGATCTTGTCGATCTCGTCGATGTACACGATGCCGCGCTCGCATTCGGCGACGTTGAAGTCGCCGGCCTGCAGGAGACGCACAAGGATGTTCTCGACATCTTCGCCGACATAGCCGGCTTCGGTCAGCGTCGTGGCATCGGCGATCGTGAAGGGGACGTCGAGGATGCGCGCCAGCGTCTGCGCCAGCAGCGTCTTGCCGACGCCCGTCGGGCCGATCAGCAGGATGTTCGACTTGTCCAGCTCGACGTCGTCTTCCTTGGCGTTGCTGGCCGCGTTGATGCGCTTGTAGTGGTTGTACACGGCCACCGACAACGCCTTCTTCGCCGGGTCCTGCCCGATCACGTACTGGTCGAGGATCCCCTTGATCTCACGGGGCGTCGGCACCTGCGTGATCGATTCAGCGACCTCGCGCTCTTCATCCTCCGCCAGAATCTCATTGCAGAGCGCGATGCACTCGTTGCAGATGTAGACCGACGGCCCCGAAATGAACTTCCGGACGGCGTCCTTGGACTTGCCGCAGAAGGAGCAGCGTAGGTGCTTGTCGTGGGACATGACGATCCGGTGCGGGGGAGAACCAGCCAACCTGAGAGTTACCCCATCGCCGGGGCAGGGTCAAGCGAACGCGAGCGAGGGGCAAGGCGCTCGGGCACGCACCCATGGCGGGACGGCCCCGTCCGCCGTAGCGTTGCGGGCATGTGGCCTTTTGAAGCCTTCCTGTTCGTCCATGTCACGACCGGTGCCATCGGTCTCGTCCTCTTCTGGATCCCCGTACTCGGCAAGAAGGGGAATGCGACGCATCGGCGCGTCGGCGCGTGGTACGCCCGATTGATGCTGGTGACCGCCACCATGGCATTCGGCATGGGGACGACCACGCTCCTCAACCCGCTCCCCACGCACCCCAAGCAGGTGGCACTCGGATGGCCCGCCTGGCGGATCGAAGGGATCTTCGGTTGGATGATGCTGTATCTGGCCATTCTCACGATCCATCTGGTGTGGCATGGGGTCGTCACGATCCGCAATCGGCGCACACATGCCGCCAATCGGCATCCGGCGAACGTGGCGCTGAACGTGGTGGTGATACTGGCCGCCCTTGTCTGCGCCTGGCGCGGCTGGCTGATCCACGAGACGCTCATGATGGGGATCAGTGTGGTCGGGGTGGCCTCGGGGCTCACCAACCTCTGGTTCATCACGCGGGAAAGCCCCTCGCGGATGGCGTATCAGCTCGAGCATGTCAAATCGATCGTCGGCTCCGGCATCTCCGTGTATACCGCGTTCATGGCCTTCGGGTTCGTACGCCTGAACCCCGATGGGGCCCTTGATCCGCGCATGTGGGCGATTCCGCTGGTGATCGGCCTGGTCCTCATCATCTACCACCAGACGAAGATTCGTTTGGCGATGCGACGCGCGACGCCGTCCGGGGTCGCCCATGGCTGATGCGGTGGTGCTGTGGCGTCCGCCGGCGCCCGTGCCACGCCCCCCGGTGCCGTCGCTGTTGCGCCTGCTGTGGCGGCGGGAGAAGGACCTGCTCAGCCTGCTCCCTGATATCGCCTACCGGGAGATGGTCACGCCGTTGGGCTACACGCGCCGCGGCATCCTGCTGGTGAATGACCCCGAATGGGTCGGGCGCATTCTCGCCGACCACGACACCTTCCCCAAGAATGACCTCTTTGTCGAGGCGCTTGAGGATCTCGTCGGCAATTCGATGTTCGTCACCAGCGGTGATACCTGGCGGCGACAGCGGCGTATGGTGGATCCGGCGTTCTCGCACATGCGTATCAACCGCGCCTTCGACTTCATGGCGGCGGCCGTCGATGATTTCGAGGCGCAGTGGAGCGAACAGGCGCGGAGTGGCGCCCTCTTCTCGCTGGACTCGGCGATGAGCCATCTCACCGCCGATGTGATTACGCGGACCATCTTTTCCGTGCCGTTGCGGGGCGACACCTCGCAGGAGGTGTTCGACGACTTCATGCGCTTCGAGCGACAGGTGGGGAGCATCGATATCAAGCGCATGCTCTGGGACAAGCCCTGGTCGCCGCATGCGCAATCGGCACCGGTACGCGAGGCGTGCGCGCGCATCCGGACGCATCTGGGCGCGATGCTCGATGCACGACTCGAGCATCCGGAGTACGATGACATTGCCGGGGCCATTCTGGAGGCGCGCGACGATACCGGGGCGCCCTTCACCCGTGAAGGGCTGATCGATCAGCTGGGCGTGTTCTTTCTCGCCGGGCACGAGACGACCGCCAGCTCACTGACGTGGGCGTTCTTCATCCTGTCGCAGCGCCCGGATGTGGCGGCGCGGATTCGCGACGAAGTCGCACGCGTGGTCGGTGACGGCCCGGTGCTCCTCGAGCACACCAAGCGGATGCCCTATGTGCGGAACTTCTTCCGCGAGGTGCTGCGGCTGTATCCACCCATCACCTTCCTGCCACGGGTCGCGGGTCGGGATACCGAGATCGCGGGGCGTCGCGTGAAGCGGGGGACCATGCTGATGATCGCGCCGTGGAGCATGCATCGCCACGTGAAGCTGTGGGAGCATCCGGACCGCTTCGATCCGGACCGCTTCCTCCCCGAGCGCGAAAAGACGCAGGTCCCCGGCGCGTATCTGCCGTTCGGAGCCGGGCCGCGCATCTGTGTCGGGGCGGCCTTCGCGACCATCGAAACGGCCCTCATTCTCGCGCGTCTGGCGCGCCGATTCGACTTCCATACGCACGAACCGGGCGAGGTCAGGCCGTATGCTCGCCTGACGACCCGCCCGGCCGTGGAAATCCGGATGCGGGTCAGCGCACGCTGACCCGCACGCCCTGATCAGCGCGCGCTGACCAGCTCCGCCTGGTGCTGGATGACATTATCGACGAGCCCGTAGACCTTCGCGTCTTCCGCGCTCATGAAGCGATCGCGATCGGTGTCGCGCTCGATCTGTTCGACCGGACGCCCCGTATGCTTCGCCATCAGCTCGTTCATCTTCGAGCGGAGATACAGGATTTCCTTCGCCTGGATCTCGATGTCCGACGCTGACCCGCCACCACCATTCTGCGACGGCTGGTGGATCATGATGCGCGAGTGCGGCAGCGCGCTGCGGTGGCCCGCTGCGCCGGCACAGAGCAGGAACGCTCCCATCGACGCGGCCATGCCCATGCAGGTGGTGTGGACCGGCGCCTTGATGAACTGCATCGTGTCGTACATCGCGAGGCCGGCCGAGACGGAACCGCCCGGCGAGTTGATGTACAGGTGGATCGGCTTCTCGGGGTTATCGGCCTCGAGAAAGAGCATCTGGGCGATGATGATGTTCGCGACGTCGTCGTTGATCGGCGACCCCAGGAACACGATGCGATCCATCAGCAGGCGCGAGAAGATGTCGTACGTCCGCTCGCCGCGGCTGGAGCGCTCGATGATGTACGGCATGTAGATCGATGCCATGTCTGCGACTCTCCGGAACGGGTAGAGGTGCCGTCGCTTACGCCGACGTCACCGGGTTCTTCTCGAGCAACCAGGCGAACACGCGCTCCTCGGTGAGCTCGCGTTCGATTTCGGTCAGGCGACCGGACTTCTGCAGCTGCGCGTACACCTGGCCGGGATCGGCGTTCCGGGCCTTGGCCAGTTCCTCGATCCGGGCATCGACGTCTGACGCGCTCGCCTGCAACGATTCCCGCTCGGCCAGCGTGTCGATCACCAGGTCGCGACGCACCTGCCGTTCGGCCATCGGCATGAACTCCTGCGCGAAATTTTGCCGCTGCTGCTCGGGGACGCCGTACATCTGCATGTAGCCATCGACCATCTGCATGACCCACGCCTTCGGGACGTCGAACGGATTGGCTTCGATGATCTGCTCGATCAGTTGCCCCTTCACATCCGCATCCGCTTCGCGCTTGGCATGCTCCGTCATGTCGGTGCGCACCGCATCACGCAGCGCCTGCACCGTATCAAAGTCACCCACTTCGCGTGCGAACGCGTCGTCCAGCGCCGGCAGCGTCTTCTTCTTCACATCCTTCACGACCACACGCACCAGCTTGGTGGTCCCGCGCTGGGTTTCATCCGGGAAATCGTCCGGCCACCGCACCGACTTTTCGGTCGTCGCGCCCGGCGCCGTTTCCATGATGACCTCCTCGATACCCGGAATGGCCTGGCCACCGCCGAGCACGATGCGGTACTCCTTCCCCTCGGGGAGCGTCCCATCGGCGTCGGCCGTCGCAAGCGAGACGGTGACCATGTCCCCCGGTGCGGCCTTCTCCTCGACTGGCGTCCACTGGGCCTTCTGATCGCGGATGCGCTCGATCTGCTCCTCGATCAGCTCGTCGGTCACGACGTTTTCCTTCCGCGTGATCGTGAAGCCGTCCACCGTGTCGAGGGCGAGCTCCGGGCGCACTTCGCAGTGCAACTCGAACTCGAGCGCTTCGCCGGGGTTGGCCTTGAGGTCATGCACATGCGGCTGCGCGGCGAGCTTGAGCCCCTGCTGCTCGATGGCCACCCGGAACGCTTCGTTGATCACGATCTCAATCGCTTCCTGGCGTACGGCTTCGGGGAAGCGCTTGCGCACCATGGATGGCGGCGCCTTGCCGGGGCGGAAGCCGGGGATACGGACCTGCGTCGCGTACTTGCGCGCCGCCTGATCCTCAAAGGAGGCCACGGTGTCGGCCGGCACGGAAATCTGCAGGCGACGGGAGACGCCAGTGGTCTCGGTCGGGGTAATGGTCAGGTTCATCCCGGGAAATCTAGTGGGGAAGAGAGAGCGCGGGGACTGGCTCGCTTGGCCAATCCCCGCGCGTTCACACCCGGTGTACCGGTCGGAGTTCTGGTGGGCCGTTCAGCCAACCAGCGCCGGTTCCGGCGTGCGTGCCCGCTCGCCGGCAGGGGCCTCACCAATCAGCTCCGCGACGATCTTCCCGCTGGCGATCACGCCCGGGAGCCCTGCGCCCGGATGCGTACCGGCGCCGCAGAAATACAGGTTGCCGATGTCCGGGCTCCGGTTGTGCGGCCGCATGTACGCCGACTGCGTGAGTACCGGCTCCGGCCCGAAGGCGCTTCCCAGATAGCTGTTGAGCGTGCCCTCGAAATATCGCGGATCGACGCGGTGCTCCGTCACGATGTGCTGCTGCAGATCGGGGAGGTAGCGCTCCTCGAGATACTGCATGATCCGGTCGCGGTAGCGCGGCGCCACGGTTTCCCAGTCGATGTCGGCGCCCAGATGCGGCACCGGTGACAGCACGTACCAGCAGTCATGCCCTTCGGGGGCCAGCGAGGGATCCGTGGCCGTGGGGCGGTGCAGATAAAGCGAGAAATCATCGGCGAGGATCTTCCGCTCGAAGATGTCCTCGAGGAGGGCCTTGTAGCGCGGGCCCATGATGATCTCGTGATGGGCAATGTGTTCGTACTTGCGGTTGGTGCCGAAGTAGATGACGAACAGCGACATCGAGTGCCGGAGATTCTCGACCTTTCGATTGGGGACGTGGGGACGCACTTCAGGCTTGAGGAGCGTGCGATAGGCCTGGACCAGATCCCCGTTGCACACCACGGCATCAGCACGCAGCTGCTCGCCGTTCTTGAGGCGGACGCCGGTGGCGCGCTGATTCGCCCCCACCTGGATTTCCTCGACCTCGCTCTCATAGCGGATGGTGCCACCCAGATCCTCGAACGCCCGGACCAGTCCACGCACCAAAGCGCCGGTCCCACCCATGCAGAACAGCACGCCCCACTGCTGCTCGAGCTTGTGGATGAGGGCGTACATCGATGACGACTTGTACGGGTTGCCACCGACCAGCAGGGGATGGAAGGAGAACACCTGCAACAGGCGTTCGTCCTTGAGGTACTGCCCAGCCAGGCCGGCCACTGATTTGTCGGAACGGGTCCGGATGAGGTCCGGGAGGGCTTTCACCATGGAGCTGATCGTCAAAAACGGCTTGTCGATCAGCGGCATGCCGACATTGAAGATCTCCCACGATTTCTTGCGGTACTTCTGGTAGCCGGCCACGTCCGACGGGGAAAACTCGCGCACCTGACGGATCAGATTCTCCTGATCGCCATTGTAGTGGAAGACGGAGCCGTCCTCGAACCGGATGTTGTAGAACGGGTCGAGCAGGACGAGCTGGATGTAGTCTTCGGTCTTGCGGCCGGTGAGGGCGAACAGCTCCTCGATGACCCACGGCGCCGTGATGATCGTCGGGCCTGCGTCGAAGGTGTAGCCGTCCTGCTCGAAGACGTAGGCGCGCCCGCCCGGCTTGTCGAGCTTTTCGACGATCGTGACGTCGTGACCCTGCGCCTGCAGGCGAATGGCGGCGGCCAGGCCACCGAATCCACTGCCGATAACGACAATACGCATGACGGAAATGCTGAAGGTGCAGAGCGCCTGCGCGCCGCCCGATTCAGCGACGCAACAGGATGATGATGTGCCAGAGGTGCAACACGAGCGACGACAGCATCGCGATGGCGAAGCCGAGGGGCGAGGGATCATCCCGGCGATGAAAGATCATCGCCGCGACGAGCGACCCGCCCGCACCGAGAAAGCTCACGATGCGCGCCACGTTGGGCGTGCCAAGTGGCGACTCGGGGTTGCGGCGCTGCCAGAGGACCAGCACGGTGGCCTCGATCAGGATCCACGCCAGAATCCCGATGGGGAGGGCGTCGGAATCGAAGATCGGGACGAGGCGTTCCATGTGGCCGTATCCGGTGTTTAACGCGCCGGGAGTTCGTGCGGTGCCCGGGAAACCCCGAGCGGCGAGGGGGATTTCCGCATGGCTGCCCAGAGCGGAATCCCCATCGCGATCGCGCCGAGGATGCCCGCCGGCACCATGTCCTGCCGCAGGCAAATCGCGATCGGCAGGATGCCGTTGACGGTGTAGAGCCAGAGTGGCAGCGAATGGGGCGCCAGCTCGCGGACCCAGACCGAAGGCGGGATGAATGCGAGGATCGCCCGCGCCACGATGATGCCGGTGAGCAGCCATCCGAGCCAATTGGTGATCGGCATGCCGTAGAACACCGGATACCCGATCGCCTGCTCAAAGGCGCTCCGGTTGGACAGGTCACCGATCTGCCAGTACCAGTGATTGGTCTTCACCATCGCCGGGTCCATCGAGACATCCCACAGCGTCAGGACCACGCCACCCACGAATGCCCACCACCAGCGCGACGTGTTGTCATCCTTGGCCGGCAAAAAGCGGCCGCAGATCGCCAGCGATGCGACCAGCATGTAGAACCACGAGGTCGGGATGTTGAACGGGACGCGACCGAGAATCTTGTATCCCAGCTGGTCGGTGTACTCGTAGGCGCCGAACGGATAGTCCGTGACAGTGCCGGCGTACTCCGACAGGAACGCCAAGCCGAGTGAGACGGCAAAGACCGGGAGCGCGCGGCGGAGTCCGATCACGTGCGCCAGGAAGGCGATCCCGGCGATGGCGCCCAGCGTCACGGTCGTCGCCCCGCCGTAGCGGAAGCCCATCACCATGACTTTCTGATTGGCCGGCGTCTGCAGCCACTCCGGATACGGCGGGATCAGGAAGGTGGAGAAGGCGAACGCGGAAAAGAGCGTGAAGAACGCATGCGCCGCCAGCGCCATCATGGCGACCTTCATCAGCGACCAGCGATTCGAAGACATCGTACTCATGGGCAAATCACCTGCTCAAGCGAGGCGGATCATGGAGTCCACGCGAGCCGACGCCGCGTTGGGCTCCCAGACAATGCGCGGACCATGACCGAGGGTCGTGAGGTCCGGAGGAGTGGCCCGATAGCGCCAGGCGTTCCAGAGAATCCCGACGCGAGCCAGCCGCCCGATGCGGGCGCGCGTGGAGAGCGTGTCGTACCCCTGAGCTTCAATCGCCGACAGGATGCCAGCGTATCCCGTGGCACACGCCGCCGCGCACCGTTGGGCGTCGGGCTCGAGCAGCGCGATCCCCGGCATGGCGGCCGCATACAGCGCGCGGGCTCGACTCACTTCGAACGCCATCAGCCGGGTCCAGCGCGCATCGCGCGCCAGTCCCGTTTCACGGGCGAGCACCTCGTCGGCCGACAGCCCGAATCGGGCGAGATCCTCCCCCGGCAGATAGCAACGGCCGCGCTGGGCATCCTCGCCCACATCCCGGAGGATGTTGGTGAGCTGCATCGCGGTACCCAAGGTGCGCGCGTAGCGGATGGCCTGCGTTTGCAACGCGGGGCCCGCCGGTACACCGAATACGTAGGTGCACATCTCGCCGACGGAGCTGGCCACCCCTTCGCAGTACTGCTCGAGTTCAACCCACGTCTCGTAGCGATGGGCTTCGAGGTCGCGCGCGACCCCGTCGAGTAACTCGAACAGCGGGTCGGCCGCCACGCCATACGCGCGCGTCACCCACGCCAACTCGCGGAAGATCGGGCCGCTGGGCTCTCCATCGAGCGCCGCCTGCAGCGCCTGCCGATACCCATCGAGCTGCGTGCGCAGGATCGCGAGGTCACCATGATCCGCCTGATCGACCAGGTCGTCGGCCACTCGGCAGAATGCATACAACGCATACGCCGCTCGGCGCTTCTCGGCCGGAAGCAGCCGGCTGGCGAGCGAGAAGGTGCGCGCGTGGGCCAACGTAATCCGCGCGCACTCTGCCGCATCCGTCGCGGCGTTTTCAACGGGCGTCGCGATCATGGGTGGGTCGATGGGGCGGGCTGGCGCATCGGCGCGGAGCAGGAAGGGCAGAATTCGGACACAAGTACGCGGCACCCTCACGGGTCCGTGAAGTCAACGCCACGGATCGCGTCAGGTTCCTGCGAGAAAGCACAGCGGAATCCGGTGAATTTAGGACCGACTGGTCGCATTCGTATAGTGCGGTCATTTCGGCAAACTGTCAATAAAAATAGACAATTCGGTTGTAAACATTAAGTGACAAACCCCCGCCTGGTTGACCAGGCGGGGGTTTGTCATGCCGGCTGTGGGCGTTTACCGGTTCAACTCGGCGTCACTGAGCGTCTTCATATACGCGACGAGTTGCCGCTCTTCCGTGGCCGTCAACTTGAGGTCGCCCAGCGTCCCCCGTGGCGCTCCCTCCACGAGTTCCTTGGTCATCGTCCCGGGGAAATCGGGGGCCGGCCAGCAGATACCGTTCTTGGTCAGTGAAACGGGATCCTTGATGGTCGGGAATCGCTTCCATCCCGCGCCGTAGGTGATGTTCGCCGGACACTTCTTGAGATCACGCGTGTTGTAGAAGTGCACCACCTGCTCGAGCGATGTCAGCACGCCGTTGTGCATGTACGTCTTGCCGCCGGACCCCACTTTCTTGGCCACGTTACGAAGGGTCGGTGACTTGAAGTGACCATTGAAGTTCGGGTCCTTCACCACGATTCCGATCCCGGAATCCGGCCATGCCATTCCACGGGGGTTCGATGGATTGCTGGGGACGCCGATGTTGTAATACGAGAAGTCGGTGAAGATTTGCGGCGCGACGTCCGATGAATGGCAGTTCGCGCACCCGGATACACCAAAGAAGAGCGCCTCGCCGGCGCGCTCATCGGACGTCCATCGATCGCGCCCGACAAGATCGAACTTCGACGAATACCGATTGACGGCCGGTGAATTCTCGAACGCGGCCAAGACGTGTCCGACCTGCGTATACGCCTTGATCAACTCCGCCACCTCGGACTCACTGATGACGCCTGACTTGGCGGTCGGGAAGCTGGAAATGACGGCGTCAAATTCCGGCGACAGATCCTGTACGTCATGGCACCGGTCGGGTCCCGTCCAGCCGTATGACAACCAAGCGCCTGCGAAATTGAGATTCGCGAAGCGCACGGTCGTTCCGGCTTCAAAGGCCTTCGCGTAGGCCGACGTCGAAATTTCGTACAACACACACACCGGACCGTATGCATGCTCCATGGCCGACCGGAATGGCCCAAGCCCCTGTTCGGCAATGGCGGTCAGGCCTTTGCCACCTTTTGCACGACCATCCCAGAAATTGCCCCCGCGCCATGTCCGCTCCGCTTCGTCGTAAAAGAGGTTGGGCGAGAGCGAGGCATAGGCCGCTGACGGCGGCTTGCGGTCACCGAACCGGCCAGGGATCGAGCCTTCGAAGAACGCATCGACGAGGCTGACGATCGAGCCGTCATCCGGCGCGGTGAATCCCCACGTACCGATGTGACAGCTCGCGCATGACTGGTTGCCGCGTCGCGAAAGCGATGGGTCGTTGTACACGAACTCCCCCGCAAGAATGACTGGATCCTTGGTTGACGGTGTGGGGCTATTGACCCCACCGGCAGCCAACCGAGCCTCGTCGGGTGGGGCGATAAGATCCGAGCGATCGGTGCACGCGTTCAGGCTGACGAGGAGCACCCCAACCGCAACGGCGCGGCCAAGTGTGGCGTGAGTCATGGTGAAGCCGGGTGGAGGGCGATTGGCGCTGCGACGGAATGCCAACGACCTCAGCAACTCGCGGACCATTGATCGCCGTCACGCTATCGGCACGACGTTTCGATTTCCAGATAGAGAAATGCGCGCTGCCTCGTCACAGGTGATGAGGGGTTCATCTCGCCATGTTGTACGACTGCGTCACGGGGTGTTGTGGGCGTACGACAGTGCCGTGACCCCCCAAGAAAAACGGGCGCCAGGACCGAAGTCCTGACGCCCGTCTGACGACCCGAGGACGTCGAACGGCCTATTTCGCCTTCATGTTCGGGTTGTTGTCACGCTCCACGCGCGGGATCGGGTAGCACGTCGCCGTGCCGACATTCCCGTAGCCCGGCTTGAAGTACGGCTGACCGGCCGGCGTGATGCTCACCACGTTGGCCGGCGCACGGCGGAAGTCCGCCACCCGCTTGCCTTCGAGATAGAAGTCGAGCGCGCGCTGGTTGAACAGCTCCGTCTTCACGCTGGCGGCATCCGACGCACCGGCATAGGCCGGCTTGCCGTTCGCTTCACGACGGGCGTTGATCAGGGCCAGCTGCGCCGCCGTCGTCCCGACTTCCGCCGCGATGTAGTCGGCTTCGAGCTTGGACGCGAGACGGATGCTCGACGCGTACGTCGGGAACTTCGTCTGCTGATAGAAGCCCTCGGGTACCGCGTCCTGCGGGTTCGCCGTCGTCCTGCCCGGCGCGTTGTAGGTAACGCGCGGATCGTTCTGCAGGTGGTACCACTTCGTCACGCTGATCGAGCCGCGATCGAAGGAGAACTGCCACATGCGGTTCGAGAGACGGGTGCGGTTGTTCAGGTCATCCGTGTAGCGGAGGTTGAACACGAACCCGGCGGGTACCGCGGCCGCATCGGCCGCCGCCCCGGCGTTGTCGCCCTTCTGCAGCTTCGCGCGCGCGCGGCCGACGAGCGCCGCGTTCGCCAGGGCCACGCCGTCCGCCGAAGCGTTCGCGCGACCCACATCGATCCCCTTCGAGAGCCAGAACGACGCGGAGTCGAGCAACTGCGCCGTGGTCAGCTCGGGGCCCGACGACAGCGTACCAGTGCAGAAGTCGGAGGCGAGCTGCAGGATCGCGAAGCCGCGGAACGTGGCGGCGCGTGCAATGTTGATGTTGGTCGTCGGCGTCGGCAGCGTGAGGTCGAGGACCTCCTTCGCCGAGGCCGCGGCCAGCTGGATCGGGTTCCACACATCCGCGCTCAACGAGCCGTTGAGATCGGTGATGGTGCGAAAGCCGAATTCGTTGCGGGTCGGGAACGTGTCGGACACGTTCGCCTCACCGGTGAACCAGCCGCCGTACATGGCCAGCCAGCCGATCGCCGTGGCGAAGTTCTGCTGGGCCGAAAGTGCCAGCGTCGTGGCGCCAGAGAGCGGGTCCACGGTGGCTTTGTCGATCACGTTGGGGTTCGTGACCTTGAGGAAGGAATCGCCGCAAGCCGTGGCTCCCACAAGGAGAGCCGCGCCAGCAGCCGTGCGCGTCACCGCGCGTCGGATCGTCTTCATGATCAAGTCGCGGCTTAGAAGGTGAGGTTGAGACGCAGGATCTGCGTCCGCGGATTCGGCAACGTCAGGAAGTCCTGACGCGAGAAAGCGCCGGTCTGCGAGTTGATTTCCGGATCAGCGCCGGAGTAATCCGTCCACAGCTGGACGTTCTGGATCGAGTACGTCAGCGAGGCGGCCTGGAAGCGGCCGCCAAGCTTCCGCGTCAGCGACGACGGCAGGCTGTACGTCAGCGACACGTCGCGGAGGCGGACGAAATCGCCGCGCTCGAGGTAGGCGTCCACCACGTCATTGACGGTAGCCGCATTCCCCTTGTTCGTCACGAAGGCCGGCTGCCCAGGCGTCGGGTTGCCGTAGCGGCGCAGGCGCTCCGTCGGCGACAAGGCGAGCGTATCGAGGCGCAGGTTCGAACGGACCAGCTGCGTCTCGCGGAAGAACGCCGTGTTGTTCTGGATCATGAAGTTGCGCTTGGCATCGAGCAGGGCCGAGATGCGCAGATTCTTGAACAGCGTCACGGTATTCGTGAGGTTCCACTCGAGCGTCGGGAAGAGATTGCCCATCGGCGCGAGCGTGTCGCTGACGGTCACCTTCTTCGAGGCCAGATCGATGGACTCGATCTTCTTCGACACGAACACGCCGAGCTGCTGCCCGACGATTGTCCGCGTCTGGCCGCCCAGGAAGAACGGCAGCACGGTGCCGAGGCTGGTCAGCTCGTTGTGCAGCGTGTTGGCGCCGGCACGGATATCCCAGCGCACGTTCTCGCGGTTGATCGCACCCACATTCATCGCCAATTCGACACCGCGATTCAGCACGGACCCGATGTTGGCGAGCGGGTTCGACGCGAAGCCGAGTGACGGCGGGATCGGCTGGGCGATGATCAGGTCGCTCGTCGTCTTGTTGAAGAACGTCAGTTCGGCCGAGACGCGGTTGTTGAAGAATCCGGCGTCCAGACCAGCTTCGAACTCGGTGCCGCGCTCCGGCTTGAGGTTGGCGTTACCCGGGTTGCCCAGGATGGCGCCGGCGCCCGTGGAACCGGTGATGTTGAACGCGGCCGCCGACAACGTCGTGAGGGCGTCGCCCGGATTCGGCGAACGACCCGTCGTCCCCCACGCGGCGCGGAGACGCAGCGTGTTGACGACGCCCGTGAAGCGCTGGAAGAAGTCTTCTTCACCGATGGCCCAGGAGCCACCGATCTTCGGCAGCACGAACGACGGCGACTCGGTACCGAACGACGAGTTGCGGTCGACACGCACACCGAGCTGGAGGAAGCGCTTGTTCTGATTGCCGATCTGGACCTGACCGAGGTAGCCGTACTGGCGCTGCTCGGTGAAGCCGCTCGTACCGGTCGTCGTCGCCGCCGAGCCGATCGAGTTGTTCGCGTTCGTCACGAAGCCGATACCCGTCGCGCCCGTGACCTGGTTGCGCGTCGACACGACCTGGAGGCCGAACGACGTGTTCGTTTCCCAATCACGACCGAACATCCGGCGGTAGTTGCCGAGATAGTCGAAGGTGTAGCGCTCGGCCGACCGCGCGGTCAGGGAGTTGCTGCCGCCGTCCGTGAGACCGCCGTACCAGAGCGAGTCGTTCTTCGGGAAGAAGCTGCGCTGGTCGTCGCTCGCGAAGTCCATACCGCCCGTGAAGCGGTTCGTGAACCCTTCGAACGGCGTGAAGTTCGCCGTAAGCGAGGTCGTGACGCGCTTGGTGAGCAACTTGCGCGTGATCGCGTTGATGGCGTTGTAGTGACGGTTGGAGTACCAGCCGTCCTGCGTGAGCTGCCCCGTCGGCGAGTCATTACGCGTGAGCGGGCTGCCCAGCAGACCACCGCCGAGCCATCCGAAGATGTTGTTGTCGTTGTCCGGGAGGTCGATGCCGGTCTGCGTCAGGCCAAGGCCCGCGTCGAAGTTGAGCTTCGAGTTCGCGACGTAGTTGGCGTTCGTGCGGACGTTGTAGCGGTTGAACTTGTTGTTCGGCAGCACGCCGAACGAGTTGTCCGAGCCGTACGAGAGGGCATAGCCGTAGTTCTGGCCACCGCCACGCGCGCCCCAGTTGAACACGCGCTGCTCGCCGGTCTGGAAGGCCCCGACGCGCTCAAGCGGGTTGTCCTTGACCAGCGTGCCCACCGCCTGACCGCGGCAGAGCGGGTTGGTGCTGGTGGCGGCGACGAGGGCCGCCGTGCAGAGACCGTAGTTGTCGGGGGGCGTATAGCGCGCCAGCTCCGACTGTCCGCCCTCGAGGCGCAGCGTCTGCTGGAAGCTGTTCGAGCCCGCCTTGCCCTTCTTGGTGATGATCTGGATCACGCCGGCGGAGGCGTCGGCGCCGTAGAGCGTCGCGGCGGCCGGACCCTTCACGACTTCGATGCTCTCGATTTCCTCGGGATTGAGGTCGTTCAGGCGATCGAACTGCTGCCCAGACTGGCCCGAACCGATGAACCCTTCGTTCGTGCGCACACCGTCAATGAAAACGAGCGGCTGATTCGAGAGGTTGATCGACGAGGCGCCGCGGATGCGGATGGCGGTCGCGGTACCCTTGGTGCCCGACTGCGAGGTCAGCGCCACGCCCGGCACGCGCGACTGCAGCAGCGCGGCGACGTTCGTGATGGCGGCGTCCTTGATGGCGTCGGCCGCGCTGACGGAGGCAACAAGTGCCGCCTGCGCCTTACGCTCCTGATTACCGGCGGTTCCGGTCACAACCACTTCGGAGAGGTTGATCACCGACTGCGACATCTGGATGTTGAGCGTCACCGTGGAACCCGCCGTCACCCGGACCGTATCCTGTGACGATTTGTAGCCAATGCGGAACGCCGAAATCCGGGGAACGCCAGGACGGACGTTGGTCAGACGGTACTCGCCGTCCTTGTTGGTCTGCGCTTCGAACGCAGTGCCCGAAATCACGACGCGAACGTCGGCGATGGGCTGCTTGGTCGCGGCATCGGTCACCTTTCCGCTGATCGTCCCCGTTTGCGCCAGCGCGGCGCTGAACGGAAGCACGAGCAGGGAGGTGACGACGACGACCAAGCGACGGGTGATCGCTCGGTGGAACATCAAATCTCTCCTTCCGTGGTGAAAGCGCCGCCATGCTTTATGGAGGCCCAGTTACGGGGCACGCGGCTGGGACGAACCGCGTATCGAAGTGCCCAGCAGTAACCCTATGCAATGAAACGGTGCGCCGTGCCCGGCGGTAGCCGTCATTTTGACATAACCGTTACTGGTCGGAGCGGTGCCGATCCAAGGGGCCACTCGGCAGCATGGTCATGTCGTCGAGATGTTCGCCTTGACGGCGCCTGTACCGCTGTCCACGTTCCGCAGAGAGGTGGTTCAGTCGGGCGCCCGGTCTTTGTTCGGGATTGGACGCCGGCGGATCCCCGGTTCCACTGCCTTCATCAGGCGCACTCCCCAGGCCTGTGCGATGACGCCGTATATCACATTTCTGCTGTATCTGGTCGCCATCGTCGGCTTTGTCGGCCTGGTTTTGGCGCTCAATGCGGTACTCGGGCCGAAGCCGGCTGCGTCCCGCATCAAACTCGAGCCGTTCGAATGCGGCGCGACCGTCATTGACGTCCTCAACGTCAAGGCGGTCCCCATCAAGTATTACGCCGTCGCCATCGTCTTCATCCTGTTCGATCTGGAGACGATGTTCCTTTTCATCTGGACGCTGGGAGCACGCCCGCTTTCCGGGCTGATGGTGTTCACCTTTGCGTTCTTCACCGCGTTGCTCGTGCTCTGCCTGGCCTACGTCTACAAGGCCCGCGTGCTCGACGCCGTGACGGAGTGACGATGTACGGCAAGCCGCTTCCCGTGGTGGACCAGGCGGGGCGCCCCGCCGCCACGCACCAGAAGGACGCCAGTTTCGAGTTCCTCACCACCCGGATCGACGATCTGGCGGGATGGGCCCGCAAATTCTCGCTGTTCCCGTATCCCTTCGTTACGGCCTGTTGCGCCATGGAGTTCATGGCGGTCAGCGGCTCCCAGTACGACACCGACCGCTTTGGGGCGGCGCTGCCCCGCTTTTCACCGCGACAGGCCGACCTCCTCATGGTGGTCGGCACGGTGACGCAAAAGCAGGCGCCGGTCCTCCTCAAGGTCTACGAGCAGATGTGCGAACCGAAGTGGGTGATGGCGTTCGGCGTCTGTGCGAGCACCGGCGGCTTCTATCAGAACTATGCGTCACTCCCGGGCATCGATCGCATCATTCCGGTCGACATTTATGTCCCCGGGTGCCCGCCGCGGCCGGAAATGGTCATCGACGGGATCACGCGGCTGCAGGAGAAGATCGCCAACAGCCGGCATCCGCTCATCAATGAGCGTGTCTGATGGCCACACCTCCCCTGTTTGATCGCCTCCAGCAGACCTTCCCGAGCGGAGACGCCGTCGAAGGCGCGCCGGTGCGGTGTCGTGGCATTGTCCATCAGGTCCTGGTGTTGGAACTGGTGCCCGCGGCGTTGCTCCCCACAATGACTCGACTCAAGACCGAATTCGGCTTCGACCTGTTCCTCGATGTCACGGCGGTCGACTGGCCTGCCGAGACGGCGCGCTTCGAGGTCGTTCATCACGTCTACTCCACGGCCGATCGCGTCCGGGTGCGCTGCAAGACCCGGGTGACGGCTGCCGAACCCACGGTCGATTCCCTCACCGGGCTGTACGGATCCGCCGGCTACATGGAACGCGAATGCCACGACATGTATGGCATCGCGTTCCGCGGCAACCCCGATCTCCGCCCCATCCTCCTGTACGAAGGTTTCGTCGGCCATCCGCTGCGCAAGGACTATCCGAAGCAGCAGGAGCAGCCGCTCGTACCTTATCGCCCACCGCAGAGTGCCCTCGTCCGCTGACCTGATGTCCCGGCCGACGATTCCGAATCCGGTTCGGCCCACGATGACCCCCTCCCGCGAGGATACGGTCGTCGTCAATCTCGGCCCCTCGCACCCGGCGACGCACGGCACGGTCCAGATCATCGCCGAACTCGATGGCGAAAAGATCCTGCGCACCGACGTGCACTGCGGCTATCTGCACCGGGGCTTCGAGAAGGAGTGCGAGGACCATACCTGGCACAACCTGATCCCGTATGTGGACCGCCTGAACTACTGCTCGGCACTCATCAACGATTTCGCCTACTGCGATACCGTCGAGCAGTTGATGGGGATCACCATCACGCCGCGTACGCGCTACCTGCGCACGCTGCTCGCCGAGTATTCGCGTCTGACTGACCACCTCACGTGCGTGGCGGCACAGTTGATGGAGCTGGGTGCCATGACGGCATTCCTCTATCTCGTCACGGTGCGTGACAAGATGTACGAGCACCTCGCAGCGCTCACCGGTGCGCGGGTGACGTACTCCTACGGTCGCATCGGTGGCCTGGCGGACGATGTGCCAGCCGGTTGGTTCGACCGGCTCGAAGAGATTCTGCGCGAATACGAGACGTATATCGCGCGTGTGCACGGACTGGTGGATCGCAATCGCATCTTCATCGACCGTATGCGCGATGTCGGCGTGATCAGCACCGCCGAGGCGATCCATTGGGGATTCACCGGCCCGGTGCTCCGCTCCACCGGTGCGCCGCGTGACCTGCGCAAGGATACTCCGTACCTCGCCTATGCCGAGCTCGACTTCGACGTGCCGGTCGGCGTGAAGGGCGACAACTACGATCGGTACTACGTGCGCATGCGCGAGATGGACGAGTCGGTGTACATGATCCGGCAGTGTGTCGATTTGATGCCCGACGGCCCCATCAATGTCGACGACCGACGGTGCGTGTTCCCTGAGAAGCATCTCGTCTACACGGAAATCGAATCCCTCATCAATCACTTCAAGTTGGTGATGGAAGGGCCGGTGGTGCCAGCCGGCGACATCTATGTTGCGCATGAAGCGGCGAACGGTGAACTCGGTTTCTACTGCGTCAGCACGGGCGAGGGGACCCCGTACAAGGTCCATGTCCGCTCGCCAAGCTTCGTCCACATGGGCGGCATTCACCGCATGCTCGACGGCTATCAGCTCGCCGACGTCGTGACCACCTTCGGGTCGGTCAACATGATCGGTGGAGAGTGCGACCGATGAACAGCACGATGACCAGCATACAGCATCTCATCCCCGAGTTCGAGCGCTGGAAGACGCGCTATCCGGCCGGATTTGAAGGGTCGCTCACCATTCCGTGTCTGCATCGCATTCAGCAGGAGCGCGGGTACATCGCGGACAGCGACATCGACGAGCTCGTGGCCTATCTGGGCGTTCCGCGGACGCAGGTGGATGAGGTGCTCGGGTTCTACACGATGTTCACGCGCACCCCGCGCGGTCGGCATCACCTGCAGGTGTGCCACAATGCGTCGTGCTCGCTGCGCGGGGCCGAAGGCTTGGTGGCACATCTCTGCCTCAAGTTGGGCATTCGTCCGGGGGAAACCACGTCCGACGGTGCGTTCACGCTGACCACGGTGGAGTGTCTCGCGTCGTGTGGGACCGCGCCGATGATGATGGTGAACGAGGCGTACCACGAGAATCTCACCCCGGCAACGGTGGACGCGTTGCTGGAGGAGTTGGCCCGGTGACCCTGCCGTATCAGGTCGGATCCGGGACGAAGTTCTTCATGAACTTCCCGGTCACCGAGAGCTCGCACGCCCTCGAGGCGTATCGCGCCCGGGGCGGCTACAAGGCCCTCACCCGTGTGCTGCAGGAGGGCATGCAGCCCACGGATGTGACCAAGGAAGTGAGCGCCTCGGGGATTCTGGGGCACGGCGGCGCGGCGTTCCCGGCCGGTCGCAAGTGGGGCGTCATCAAGCTCAATGACGGAGAGCCGCACTACGTCTGCATGAATGCGGACGAAGGGGAGCCAGGCACCTTCAAGGACCGCTGGCTTCTCGAGCACGTGCCGCACATGTGCCTCGAAGGGCTCATCATCGCGTCGTACGCCTTGATGGGACGCCACGGCTTCATCTACATCCGCGGTGAATTCGATCTGGCGTATCGCCGCATGCGCGACGCGATCGAAGAAGCCTATGCGGCCGGTCTGCTCGGCGAGAACATCATGGGCTCAGGGTACTCACTCGATGTCGTGTTGTATCAAGGGGCCGGTTCCTACGTCTGCGGTGAAGCGTCGGCGATGCTGGCGTCGCTGGAAGGGAAGAAGGGGTGGCCGCGGAATCGTCCGCCGCGTCTCACGGTCAAAGGGCTGTATCAGAAGCCCACGGTGGTGAACAACGTCGAGACGCTCGCCAACGTGCCGGTGATCATCGGGCAGGGCGTCGAGGTGTTTCGTGCGGTCGGTACGCCGAAGAGCCCCGGGACGCAGATGATCTCCATCTCGGGCCACATCGCGCGCCCCGGAGTCTACGAGGTCGAGTACGGGTATTCGTGGGAAAAATTCCTGTACGAGGATTGCGGTGGCATGCAGGGGGGGAAGGCGCTCAAGTGCGTCATCCCCGGTGGCGTGTCGACCAAGATTCTGAACGCCGACGAGCTCAAGGGCGTCACCCTCGACCACAACTCGGCGCTCGCTGCCGGGTCCCAGCTGGGATCTGGGGGCATGATCGCGATTGCGGAGGGCACGTGCATGGTGCGTCTGGCCCGCGTGATCCAACGCTTCTATCACCACGAATCGTGCGGCCAGTGCACCCCGTGTCGTGAAGGGATGGGGTGGATGGAGCGCGTGCTTGATCGCATCGTGCGCGGGCAGGGGCGCCCCGAGGATATCGATCGGCTGTACTACATCTCGAATGCCAATGACGGCACGACGATCTGCAGCCTCGGCGATTCTGCCGGCTACGCGGTCACGGCGATCCTCGATCACTATCGCGAGGAATTCGAGTACTACGTGAAGAACGGCCGCTCGATGTTCGAAGGGCAGTTGACCGTCGAGGACCCGTTCGCCGAGTCGCTGGCGAAGTGGCATGCGCTGAATCCGGGGCAGCTGTCACCGACGCTTGCGGCGGGAGGACACCACGGATGAGCGACCGCAAGACGCTCGACTTCTTCATCAACGGGGAACCGGCGGTGGCGTTTGACGGCGAGACCGTCATTCAGGCCGCCCGACGCGCCGGGGTGGATATCCCGCATTTTTGCTGGCACCCGAATCTGTCGGTGCCGGGCAATTGCCGCGTGTGCATGGTGGAGGTGGAATCGGACAACGGCGACCCGTGGTTCGATATCGGGTGCAACATGCCGGTGACGGCCGGGATGCGCGTGCTCACCGAGACCGATCGCGTCAAGCAGCTCCGGCGCGAGACGATGCAGTTCATCACGCTGAATCACCCGGTGGACTGCGGCATCTGCAACAAGGCGGGCGAGTGCACGCTGCAGGACTACCACTACGAGCATAACGGCCGCGCGTCGCTGTCGGCCGATCGGAAGAATCACGCGACCAAGTTCTATCCGCTGTCGGATCGCATCATGCTGGACAACGAGCGGTGCATCATGTGCACGCGCTGCGTCCGGTTCACGCATGAGGTATCACAATCGAAGGCGCTGGCCGCGGTCAATCGCGGCGATGGTGCGCTGATTCGTCCGGCAGAGGACGCGAACTTCAACGACGACGCGTACTCGGACAATGTGATCGATATCTGTCCGGTCGGTGCGCTGCTGTCACGGAAGGACATCAGCAACGCGCGTGTCTGGTACACGGAACCGACGCCGTCGGTGTGCCCCGGCTGTGATCGCGGGTGCACGATAGATCTCTGGCATCGGAAGCAATCGTGGGCCTTGCATGCCCTCGATCCGCGACTGAATTCGCGGATCGAGCGGATCACGCCGCGTGAGAATGCCGACGTGAATGGGCCGTGGGCGTGCAACAAGGCGCGTGATCTGGCGGTCATTTTCGAGCGGCCGCGGCTGACGCAGGCGACGGTGGCGGGACGCGCCGTGGATGGCGCCGAGGCGGTGCGCACGGCGACGTCCCTACTGGCGGGTGCGCGTCGCCCGATGGCGCTTATCTCCAGCTGGGGCGCAAACGAGGAGTACGTTGCGTTCGCTCAGGCGTTCGGCAACGGAGCGGCATCGCGGTTGCCGGGGTTCGTGAAGGTCGATCACCAGCCACAGCCGGGTGAGGTTGTCGAGGACGCGGTCCTCATTCGTGCCGATAAGAATCCCAATCGTCGTGGGGCACTCGCCCACTTCGGCGCGTGGGATGGTGTGGTCCCGTCTGATGTTGATGTCCTCATCGTATGGGGCGAAGGCGTGCCGGCCGATGTCGTGCCTCCGGGGACGAAGGTCATTCGTCTGGCTTCGTACGCGACCGCGGAGAGTGCCGGGGCCGACGTGGTGATTCCGGTCAGCATCCAGACGGAGCGCGACGGCCACTACACCAACTTCGCTGGTGTCGTGAGCGGCTTCCGCGCCGCCTTCAAGCCGGTGCAGGGGGTGTGGCACGCCGCCGACGTCTTCGTGGCGATGGGTGCCGCCTTCACGCAGACAGACACATCGGCCGGCGTGGTGGCGGAGGTGGGGGCATGAGCGCATTCCAGCAGATGCTCCCCGATCTCGCCATCTCCGGTGTCTTCATGCTGTATGCCATGGTGATGCTGCTCAGCTTCGGCGGACTGCTCACCTGGGTCGAGCGCAAGCAGTCGGCGGTCATGTCTGATCGCATCGGTGCCAACCGCGCCTACATCCGCATTCCGTTCACGAATATCAAGCTGGTGTGGTTTGGGCTCTTCCACGGCATGGCGGATGGATTGAAGATGCTCCTCAAGGAGAACTTCAAGCCCAACGCGCACGACAAGGTCGGCTACTTCCTCGCGCCATTCATCTGCTTCACGCCGGTGCTCTTGGTCTTCGCCGTCGTCCCGTTCGGCGGCACGATTGATCCGGGCGCCCTGTTCCCGTCGCTGGCCGCGTGGTTCGGTGGGCGGACGTATCCGATGCAGATCGCTACGCTGGATGCGGGCCTGCTGGTCGTCTTCGCCTTCAGCGGGCTGACGATCATCGGCGCGATGCTCGCGGGGTGGGCATCCGAGAACAAGTTCTCACTGCTGGGAGGGCTGCGCGCCGGATCGCAGATGATCTCGTATGAGCTCGTCATGGCGCTGACGATTCTCGGTTTGATCCTCGTGTACGGCACGGTGGATCTCAACGCGATCGTGCAGCATCAGTCGGGCACCATCGGTGGGGTCTTGCCGGCGTGGGGTATCATCTACCAGCCGTTTGCGGCCTTCCTGTTTCTGACCGCGGCGATTGCCGAAAACAAGCGTATCCCGTTCGACCTGCCGGAAGCCGAGTCGGAGCTGATCGCCGGGTATTTCACGGAATACAGTGCCATGAAGCTCGGGCTGTTCATGTTCGCCGAGTTCATTCAGATCGCGATCGTGGCAGCGCTCTTCGCGACGCTGTTCCTCGGTGGATACAATCTGCCGTTCATGACGGACGCCGGCTTCCAGTTCCCCTGGGGGCAGACGATCCTGCTCGACCAGGCGGTGCGGGTGCCGCTGCAGCTCGTGACTTTTCTTGGAAAGGTGGCACTGCTGTGCGTGATCCAGATCCAGATCCGGTGGACGCTCCCGCGTTTCCGCTATGACCAGATGCTCGGCCTCTCCTGGAAGCTGTTGCTCCCCGTCTCGCTGGCCAATCTCGTGGTGACCGTGTTCGTGATGTGGTGGATCGGAGGTGGCGCATGACACAGCCGACGGCCGAACGGCCTCGTCCAACGGGCACACGCACGGTACGTCGCTACGCCCGGCCGACCTATTGGAACGAAACCACGTTGACCCTCTGGGAGAAGCTGTATCTCCCCGAGATCTTGCGCGGCCTGTCCATCACGACGGGCGTGTTCCTGCGGAACATGGCCAAGTGGCTGACGGGGCGTCGTGGTGCGGTGACGACGTACTACCCCGAGGAGAAGCGGGCCGATTTTGCGCCGCGCAATCGCGGGAAGCATATCCTGACGCAACGGCCGGATGGTTCGCCGCAGTGCATCGCGTGCAACATGTGCGCGACGGTGTGCCCGGCGAAGGTCATCGAGATCGAGGCAGGCTTCGATCCCGAGGATCCGGCGCATCCCAAGTTCCCGGTGCGATTCGAGATCGACTACTCGCGCTGCGTCTTCTGTGGTTTGTGTGTCGAGGCTTGCCCGGAGGACGCCATCCGCATGCAGGAAGACGTGCCGAACCTCGTGTCGGACGATCGCTGGAACATGTGGATGACGATGGACGAGATGCTGACCTGGAAGCCGCAGGCGGACGTGGCGAAGCCGTACCCACCAAAGCCGGTGCCGCTTACGCGGCGCTCCGGTTCGGCGGCGGCTGCACCAGTGGCTGCACCGGCGGCGTCAACGGGAGGGACCGTCCCATCGAACCCGTGATTCTCTTCATCGTGGGGCTGGTCGCGCTGATCAGCGCCGCCTCGATGCTCGTGCTCCGCGAACCGATGCGCGTGGCGCTCGCGCTGATCACGTCGATGACGGCGCTCGGAGCCATCTACGGCCTGATCGGTGTCCACTTCATCGCCGCGTTTCAGGTGTTGATCTACGTGGGCGCCGTCATGGTGTTCATGGTGTACGTGATCATGCTGCTCGAGGTCCGTGAGCACGCCGCGGCGCGGCGCTACTCGCGCTGGCTGGTGCCCGCCGGTGCCGTCGGCACGCTCCTCCTTGGCGCGGTTGGCGTCGCGGCCTCGCGCGCTTCCGTGCCCGCAACGGCTGAGGGCGCCACCCGATTCGGTCTGCAGGCGTTCTCCGCGGAATTCCTCTCCACGTACTGGCTCGAGTTCGAGCTGACGACCGTACTGCTCGTCTCCGCGATCGTGGCCGCGCTGGCCGTGATCGCCGTCAGCCGCCGTCGGCAGGGTTAAGCACATGACTCAGGCTTCTGCGCTGCTGTGGCTGTCTGGCGCGCTCTTCCTCATTGGACTGCTCGGCGTGGTCATCCGCCGCAACGCACTCGTCATGCTGATGTGCATGGAACTCATGCTCAACGGCGTGAATCTGTCGCTGGTCACCTTCTCCCAGCAGCGAGGCGATGCGGCGGGGACGGTGCTGGTGTTCCTGTCGTTCGTCGTCGCCACCGCGGAAATCGCGCTGGCAATTCCGATCGTCCTCTTGCTGGTACGGCATACGCGTTCGCTCGACGTCGAGCGGTTCTCCGATCTGCGCGGGTGATGTCATGACCGCTCTCATGCCGCATACCCTCCTCCTGATCGTGCTCCTGCCGCTCGCCGGTTTCCTCGCCAACGGCGTCTTTGCTACCGCCGTGGGAGGCCATCGGTTCTCCCATCGGGTTGCCGCCATCGTCGGGTGCACCGGGCCGCTGCTGGCCTTTGCCCTCACGGTATCGGCCGTCCTTGCCTTGCAGGCGGGCGGGTGGGCACCGATCACCGAGTCGGTGTACCGATGGGCGACGATCGGCGAATCGTCCTTCGAGATCGCATTCCATCTCGACCGCCTCAGCGCCATCATGACGCTGGTAGTGACCGGCATCGGGTCGATGATCCACATCTACTCGACCGGGTACATGCACGACGACAAGAGCTTCGGGCGCTTCTTTGCGTACCTGAATCTCTTCCTGTTCTTCATGCTCCTGCTGGTGCTGGGGCGTTCGATGCTGGTGTTGTTTGTCGGGTGGGAGGGGGTGGGGCTCGCCTCCTATCTCCTGATCGGTTTCTGGTTCGATGAGACGGCCAATGCGGCTGCCGGCCGCAAGGCGTTCATCACCAATCGCGTGGGTGATGCCGGATTCCTGTTGGGGATGTTCCTGTTGTATCGCGCGTTCGGCACGCTCGACATGGACGTCATCAATGCGTCGCTCACGGCGGGACAGACCGCAGGGCTCGCCGCATCGCTCGCGGCGTTGATGCTGTTCGTCGGGGCGACTGGCAAGTCGGCGCAGATCCCGTTGTACGTGTGGCTGCCTGATGCCATGGCCGGTCCGACGCCCGTGTCGGCCCTCATTCATGCGGCGACGATGGTGACCGCCGGCGTATATCTCGTGGCGCGCATGTCGGGGCTCTTCATGCTGGCGCCCGATGCGTCGCAGGTCATCGCCGTAATCGGCGTGCTGACGGCGTTCTTTGCCGCGACGATCGCGCTGGTGCAGACGGACATCAAGAAGGTGCTGGCCTACTCCACCGTGTCGCAGCTGGGATTCATGTTCCTGGCGCTCGGTGTTGGTGCGTATGGTGTGGCGATCTTCCACGTGGTCACGCATGCCTTCTTCAAGGCCTGCCTGTTCCTCGGCGCCGGCAGCGTGATTCACGCGCTCGGTGGTGAGCAGGACATCCGGAAGATGGGCGGGCTCCGAAAGCGGATCCCCGTGACCTTCTGGACCTTCGCCATTGCGACGGCGGCCATTGCTGGTATCCCGGGACTCGCCGGCTTCTTCTCGAAGGACGAGATCCTCTGGTTCGCCTATGCCAGTACGTCGGGTGGGGCGACGTGGCTCTGGGCGCTTGCAGCCGTGACGGCGTTCATGACGGCGTTCTACATGACGCGGCTCACGTGGCTGACCTTCTTCGGTGCCGAACGGATGAGTCCGGAGGTCTCCCACCATGTGCACGAGTCACCGCTCTCGATGACCGGCGTACTCGGGGTGCTCGCGGTGCTGTCGATCATTGGCGGCTACTTCGGGATCGCGCATTTCCTTGAGCCGATGCTGCCATTGCCGGCGGTCGATCCGGCGCGTGAGCACCACGAGCACACGCTGCTGTATCTCTCCATTGCACTGGCGTTTGGCGGGGTTGGGCTCGCGGTCTTCTTGTACGGTGGTGCCGTGGATCGCGTGACCGGCATACGCCGCGCCTTTGCCCCGGTTCATCAACTCCTCGAGGGGAAGTACTTCGTTGATGAGCTGTACGAACGGGTGCTGGGTCGTCCGCTCGTCTGGTTTTCGGAGCGCGTCCTGTTGCAGGGGAGCGACCGGACCGTGCTGGATGGTACGTTGAATGGTCTGGGGCAGACCGCACAGCGGGCGGCTGGGCTGCTTGGCCGCGTGCAGACGGGGAGCCTGCAGTTGTATGCGCTTTTCGTGTTGATCGGCCTCGCGGGTGCCCTCCTCTGGAGTTGGCGCCATGTCTGACGCCATGCTGCTCAATCTTGTGCTCTGGCTTCCGCTGGTTGGTGCCGGATTGCTGATGCTGTTGCCGAGCAAGGATGATCGGGATCCACGTGTGCTCACGATGGGCGTGCTGCTGATGCAGTTCGTGGCAACGCTGTGGCTGTATCAGCGCTTCGATCCCGCCGTTCCCGGGCTGCAGTTTGCCACGACGGTGCCTTGGATCGGTGAATGGGGCGTGTCGTATGCCATTGGGCTCGACGGCGCCAACGTGTTGCTGGTCCTCCTGACGGCGTTCCTCGGGCCGCTGGTGGTGATGGGGGCATGGACGGCGATCTCGTCGCAGCCGCGTTTCTTCCATATCAACGTGCTGCTGCTGCAGTGGGCGATGATGGGGGCGCTGCTCGCGCAGGATCTCTTCCTGTTCTATGTGTTCTGGGAGGCGATGCTGATCCCGATGTTCCTGATCATCGGGATCTGGGGTGGGGCGCGCCGCAGCTACGCGACGATCAAGTTCGTGCTCTACACGGCCTTTGGTTCCATTCTGATGCTGGCGGCCGTGATCTCTCTGGTGCTCGCCCTGCAGCGCGCGGGGGGGACCGCTTCGTTCGCCTTTGCGGACCTGCTGTCCGTGCCGTTGCCGATGACGACGCAACAGCTCCTGTTGGCCGCATTCGCGCTGTCGTTCGCCATCAAGGTACCGATGGTCCCGCTCCACACCTGGTTGCCGGACGCGCACGTTGAGGCACCCACGCCCGGATCCGTGATCCTTGCCGGCGTGCTGCTCAAGATGGGCACCTACGGCTTCATGAAGCTGGGTTTTCCGCTTTTCCCGGATGCGGTCGCGACGTTCACGCCGGTACTCATGACGCTGTCGGTGATCAGCATCGTGTACGGCGCCTGCCTCGCCCTGGTGCAGCAGGACATCAAGAAAATCATCGCGTATTCGTCGATCAGTCACCTCGGCTATGTGATGCTCGGGCTCCTGAGCCTGGATCTGATCGGCATTCAGGGTGCGATCATCCAGATGGTCAGCCATGGACTCGTGGCGGCCGGCCTGTTCCTGCTGGTCGGCATGGTCTACGAGCGGTGCCACACGCGCGATCTCGGGGCCTTTGGTGGACTCGCACGGCAGATGCCCGTGTACGCCATGTTCTTCGTGATCTTCACGCTCGCGAGTGTGGGACTGCCGACGACGAGCGGGTTTACCGGCGAGTTCATGGTGCTCACGGGCGCATTCAACGCCGCGTGGCCGCAGCACCTCGATGGCAACAACCTGCCGCTCGTCTTGGCGATTGTCTCTGTGAGCGGCGTGGTCCTCGGCGCGTTGTATATGCTGCGCTTTGCGCTCACGTTCCTCTTCGGACCAGCCAAAGCGCCGCACCAGCCGCTGACCGATCTGTCCCTCCGGGAACGGAGTGTCCTCGCCATTCTGGCTGTCTCGATCTTCGCGCTCGGGCTTTTCCCAGACGGCGCGCTGCGCAAGACAGAGCTGGCGGCCAAACAGTATCAGCAGCTCGTTTCCACGTCGCGAGTGTCTGCCCATGCCAACTGATTTTGCGCTTCAGGCGATGCTGCCGGAGCATCTGCTCCTCCTCGGCATGGTGGCGCTGATCGTGGCGGCCCTCGTACGCGGCGGGCAGCGCATCGCGCCATGGCTCGGTGCGGCGTCCGTTGTGGGAGCGGTGGCGTCGGCTCTTTGGCTGGCGGCCTCCGGCGTGAGCGGCGAGCCGTTCGTCGGGCAATTGGTGGTATCCCCATCGATCTACATGGCCAAGGCGCTGCTGCTGGCGCTGGCCATTCCGGTGCTGCTGATGGGGCGTGACGAATTCGATACGCTCGAATTCCCGCTGCTTCTGGTGGCGTCGCTCTATGGCCTCTCGCTTCTGCCGTCGGCGCAGAATGCGTTGGTGATGTTCCTCGGGCTCGAGATGATGTCGATCCCAGTTTATGCGTTGGTGGTGCTGGCGTTCCGGCGTCCGCAGGCCGCCGAATCCGCCCTCAAGTATCTGGTCCTGAGTGGTACCGCCACGGCGATGTTCCTGATGGGGATGTCGCTCCTGTATGGATCTACCGGCGCCATGAGTGTGTCCGCCTTCAGCGCCGCGGTTGCCGATGGCGATGGCATGGCGCGCATGGCGGTACTCCTGACATTGCTGTCGCTCTTCCTCAAGGGTGCCGTGGTGCCGTTTCACGGATGGGCGCCAGACACGTATGAGGGCGCAAGTATCCCCGTCACCGCATACATGGCGACGCTGTCGAAGGCGGCGGTGCTGATTGTCACCATGCGCCTGTTTGATGGCGCCATGATCGGGCCGGAGCTCGCTGGGCTCGTCGCGGTGCTCCCGCTGCTCTCGATCGTGTGGGGCAATCTGGCGGCGATGCGACAGACCGGCCTGCGCCGCATGATCGCGTACTCGTCGATCGCGCACGCGGGGTATCTGTTCTATGCGCTGCTGGGAGACCCGGCGGGTCGTACGGACGCGATCATGTTCTACGTGATCGTGTACGCCGCATCCAACCTCCTCGCCTTCGCGGCGGTGCCGCCGGGTGCCGATGATGCCACACGCGATCGTTTGGCTACGCTGGAAGGACTCTTCTACCGGAATCCGTTTGCCGCGACGGCCATCGCGGTCGCGATGCTCTCGCTCTCAGGATTGCCGCCGTTCCCCGGCTTCACGGCCAAGTTCCTGATCTTCCGCACCGTAGTCGATGCGGGCTATACCACGTGGGCGGTACTCGGGCTCGTTGGCAGCTTCCTTGGTCTCTATTTCTATCTGCGTGTGATCATGCGGATGTTCATGACGGCGTCCCCGGCTGGGGCTGCACCGTCCATGACCACCGCCGCTGGCCGACTGGCTAGTGTGCTGTGCCTGATGGCGACGCTGGCGCTGACGATCGCGCCGGGGTGGCTACTCGCGCAGTTCTGATCTCGCCTCCCTGACGCTCTCGGATCACTTCTTCGTGTCTGCTCCCACCTTTGCACTCCCCTACGCAAACGGCCACGACAAGCGCGGCGCCGATTTGCTGAACGATCCCGTCCTGAACAAGGGGACGGCGTTCACTGATGCCGAGCGTGAAGCATTCGGCCTGCTTGGTCTGCTGCCTCCGCGGGTGATGACGCAGGAAGAACAGCTTGAACGCATTCTTCCCGGTGTACGCGGTCGTCCCACGCCGCTCGATCAGTATGCGTATCTGGTCGCGCTCTACGACCGGAATGTTACGCTGTTCTACCGCCTCGTGATGGATCATCTCGAGGAGTTCATGCCGGTCCTATACACCCCCACGGTGGGACAGGCCTGCCAGGAGTTCGGTCGGATCTTCCGACGCAATCGTGGACTGTACATCACGGCCGCCGATGCCGGCCGCGTGCGCAAGGTCCTCGATAATTGGCCACACGACGACGTGCGCATGATCGTCGTGACGGACGGTGAGCGCATCCTTGGCCTCGGCGACCTCGGCGCGAATGGCATGGGCATCCCGATCGGCAAGCTCACGCTGTATACGGCCTGCGCCGGCGTGTCCCCGCATCAGTGCCTCCCCATCACGATCGATGTGGGCACCGACAACGTGGCACTGCGGGAGAGTGCCGCCTACATGGGGCTGCGTCAGCCGCGACTTCGCGGCGCGGCGTATGATGCGCTCATGACCGAGTTCATCGAGGCGGTGCAGGAACGGTTCCCGCTCACATGCCTGCAGTTCGAGGACTTCGGGAATCACAATGCGTTCACCCTGCTCGAGACGTGGCGCGATCGCATCTGCACGTTCAACGATGACATCCAGGGCACCGCATCGGTGACGTTGGCCGGATTGTTGTCGGCGGGGCGTCTGACGGGAGTGCCGCTGCAGGACATGCGCCTGCTCTTCCTGGGTGCTGGTGAAGCGGGCATCGGGATCGGCGATCTGGTGGTCGAGTACCTGGTCGAGCAGGGAATGTCGATCGAGGACGCGCGCCGTCGCTGCTGGTTTGTGGACTCAAAGGGGTTGGTCGAGTCGTCGCGCACCGATCTCGCATCGCATAAGCAGCGCTTTGCACATGTGCATGCGCCCGTCACGTCGCTCCTCGAGGCGGTCGAGACGCTCAAGCCGCACGCCATCATCGGTGTCTCGGGGACGCCGGGGACCTTCACGACCGCCGTACTCGAGGCGATGGCGCGGAATCATGCGCGCCCCATTGTCCTGGCGCTCTCCAATCCGACGTCACAGGCCGAGTGCACGGCCCGGGACGCCTATACGCACACGCAGGGGAAGGCCGTCTTTGCCAGCGGAAGTCCCTTTGGTCCGGTCACCTTCAAGGGGCGCACGTTCGTGCCGGGGCAGGGGAACAATGCCTATATCTTCCCAGGGGTTGGACTTGGGGTGATTGTGGCGGAGTCCACGCGTGTCACCGAGGAGATGTTCGCGGTGGCCGCGAAGACGCTGGCCGACCTCGTCAGCGAGGAAGATCTCGCCATGGGTCGCATCTATCCGAGCCTCGGTCGTATCCGCGAGGTGTCGAAGGCGATTGCCGTAGAAGTGGTGCGGATCGCGTACGAACGCGGCCTGGCGCGGCGTCCGCGCCCAAACAGCATCGAGGATGCCGTCGCCGCTGCGATGTACGAGCCGGTGTATCAGGCGCTCGTTTAAGCCCCCCGCGCGACCAGTTGACAGACACGCCCGGTGTCTCCACCCGACCTCAGTCGGGATCGAGATCGCCGGGCGTGTTCACATTGAAGAAGCTGTGCGCGATGTCGGCGGCGTCTACGGTCGCGACGCGCAGCGTGTCGAGCCATGCGTGGACCGCGCGCCCGCCAGCATTCAGAAAGGGCTCCAACCCGTCGAGAGCAACTCGGCGCAACAACATCACCAGCGGTTGAAGCTGGACCCCGTCGTGGGCAACCGCAGCGTCGTACGCCGTGTCAGACGTATCACCCAGTGCCGACGCGAGCCGAGTGATGATCTGTGGGTCGATCTTTGGCATGTCACCAGCGCAGACCAACAGCAATGGCGTCGACATGGCGGGCATTACCGCATGAAGCCCTGCCAGTGGTCCAGCGTCGCTGAGTTGGTCGCTGAAAACAGGAACGCCCAGCCGCTCGTACGCCTCGCGGGAGCGATTCGCGCTGATAAGGAGTGAGGCGCAGTGGGGCGCGATCCGCTCGATGACGTGGGCGACGAGTGGCCGACCCTTCCACAGTGCGAGGGGCTTGTCGATTCCCCCCATACGACGACCAGCCCCGCCGCAAAGGACGAGGCCGGTGATGTCAGACCGCACGATCACTGAATGGTCGGCTGCCCAAGCAGGCGAACGGCACGACAGGCGAGCGGATGCAGCGATCCCGACGTGCAAACGCTACCGTCTGTAATGGCCAGCAGTTCACGGCGCATCGCCGGGGTCCAGAACTTCTCCAAATGCTCCCGAACGCCATCCACGGCATCCGACTCCGGATAGACGGCGAAGAATTGGGCGATCTGGTTCGCCATGCGCACAAGGTCATCCGTCGGCATGCGTCATCTCCAAGGGGAATCGAACGATGGCACTGACGCCGCCCTCACCAGCGCGGCGATCGCGAGAGAGACTGGCCAGCGGCAGCGCGAGCGCATCGGCCCATCGCAGCGCCAGAGTGGTCGGTGCGGAAATCGTGGCCAAAAGCTGGGCGTTGGTAACCGTGGCCTTGTAGACCAGTTCGTAGCTGCAGCGGCTGCTCATGACCACGAATCCCGGCGTGGCCAATTCGCCACGTGCGGCCAGCGTGCCCACCAGCTTGTCGAGGGCGTTATGTCGCCCGACGTCCTCGCGGACCAGCGTGATCTCACCGTCCAGTGTGCACCAGGCGGCCGCATGTACGGATCGCGTCACGCGATTGAGCGGTTGCAGGGCCGGGAGGGCATCGAAGGCGCGCAGTACGGCGGTCGGGGTAATGGCGAGCCGTTCCTTGGGCTGCGGCGCCTCGCGGGCCTGCAGCGCCGCCAATGATTCGATGCCGCAGAGCCCACATCCGGTATTGCTCGCCAGCGCCCGTGCGCGGAGTGCACCGGGCGCCATCGCCGCCGGATCAACCGTGAGCGAGACACGCACATCATCGAAGAGCGCGGTGATTTCGACCTGTTGCACCGCCGACACATCGCTAACGACCCGTTCGGTGAGCAATAGGCCGACGGCAAGCTCACCGAGATCGGCGGGCGTTGCCAGGAGCACGGTCCAGGGTTCGCCGTTGACCACGATCTCCACCGGCGACTCAATCGCGATCCCCCAGGAGGCATCCTCTTCGGTCCCCGTATCGGGGCGACCGATCGAAACCGTCTGTCGAACGAATCCGCTCATCGTCAATCCACCGGGCGGACTTCCACCGCCGTCACCTTGTATTCGGGGCAGTTGGTTGCCCAGTCGGAGAACTCGGTCGTCACCACGTTGGCCGCCACGTCAGGATGATGGAAGGTGGTATAGACCACGCCCTCGGGGACCCGATCGGAAACATGGGCCCGCAGTGCAATGGCCCCCTTGCGGCTCGCCAACTGCACGCCCTCTCCATCGCCTATACCGCGCACTTCGGCATCGTGCGGATGAATCTCCAGCACATCTTCCGAATGCCATACCGAGTTGGCGGTGCGCCGCGTTTCCGTTCCAACGTTGTACTGTGACAGGATGCGCCCGGTCGTCAGCAACAGTGGGAACTTGCGGGTCGAGCGTTCATCGGTGGGAACATACTGTGTGACCAGAAAGCGCCCCTTGCCGCGCACGAAGCTGGACTCATGCATGATACGGGTGCCGAGCGGACGATCGCCGGTGCAGGGCCACTGCACGCTGCCCACCCGATCGAGATGGGCGAACGAGACGCCGGCAAAGCTCGGCGTGAGGGACGCGATCTCGTCCATGATCGCCGCGGCATTCGGATACGACATCGGGTAGCCGAGCGCGGTCGCGATTCGGCACACGACATCCCACTCCTGCATCCCGGTCCGAGACGGCATCGCCGGACGCACGCGATTGATGCGGCGCTCCGCGTTGGTAAAGGTGCCGTCCTTCTCGAGGAACGCCGTACCGGGGAGGAAAACATGCGCGTACTTCGCCGTCTCGTTCAGGAAGAGATCCTGGACGACCACGCACTCCATCGCCGAGAGGGCCGCCGTCACATGCTGGGTGTTCGGATCGGACTGCGCGAGATCCTCCCCCTGAATGAACATGCCCTTGAACTGCCCGGAGACGGCTGCCGCCAGCATGTTCGGGATGCGCATGCCGGGCTCATGGTCCAGTGCGACGCCCCACGCCTGCTCGAACGCGGCGCGCGTGGTGTCGTCGGAGATATGACGATACCCGGGCAACTCATGCGGGAATGAGCCCATGTCGCAGGAACCCTGCACGTTGTTCTGCCCGCGCAGCGGATTTACTCCCGTACCCTCGCGCCCGATCTGTCCCGCGACCATCGCGAGATTCGCGATGCCGAGCACCATGGTGCTCCCCTGACTGTGCTCAGTCACGCCAAGGCCGTAGTAGATCGCGGCGTTCCCGCCGGTCGCATAGAGGCGGGCTGCCTCACGCACCAGATGGGCAGGGACACCGGTGAACGCTTCAGTGGCCTCCGGCGACTGCTCAGGCTGGGCGATGAACTCCTGCCACTGCTGGTACGAGCGGTCGTCACAGCGCTCGGCGATAAACGCTGCATTGGCGAGCCCTTCCGTTACGATCACATGCGCCAGGGCATTGACCATGGCCACATTGGTGCCGGGCCGCAGCTGCAAATGATGGGCGGCGCGGATGTGCGGGCTCTTCACGAGATCAATCCGGCGCGGATCGATGACGATCAGCTTCGCCCCCTCACGCAGGCGCCGCTTCATGCGCGCACCAAACACGGGGTGCGCATCCGTCGGGTTCGCACCGATGACCATGATGACATCGGCATGTGCCACCGACCGGAAATCCTGCGTGCCAGCAGCCGTACCGAAGGTTTGCTTCAGCCCATAGCCGGTCGGCGAATGGCAGACACGGGCGCACGTATCGATGTTGTTGTTCTGGAACGCCGCCCGGATCATCTTCTGCACGACGTAGACTTCCTCATTCGTGCAGCGCGACGACGACACGCCGCCAATCGCATCGCGCCCATGCTGGCGCTGGATTGTCCGGAACCGTGAGGCAGTAAAATCGATGGCCTCGTCCCAGGAGACCGTGCGCCACGCGTCGGTGATCTGCTCGCGGATCATCGGGGCCAGCACACGGTCCGCATGGGTGGCATAGCCCCACGCAAAGCGCCCCTTCACGCAGGAATGGCCTTCGTTCGCCCCGCCGTCCTCATCCGGCGTCATGCGAACGACGTCATTCCCTTTGAGTTCCGCCTTGAACGAACAGCCCACGCCGCAATACGCACAGGTCGTCTTGACCTCGCGATCCGGGAGCCCGGCGTCGATCACCGACTTCTCCATGAGCGTGGCCGTTGGGCAGGCCTGGACGCACGCGCCGCACGACACACACTCGGAGCTCAGGAAACTCTCGTCGACACCGGCGGTAACCTTCGAGGCGAAGCCACGCTTCGCGATCGTGATCGCGAAGGTCCCCTGAATTTCATCACAGGCTCGTACGCATCGCGAGCAGGCGATGCATTTCGACGCGTCGAAGGTGAAATACGGATTCGATTCGTCCTTCTCGGCGTGCAGATGGTTTGCGCCATCCATCCCGTAGCGGACCTGCCGAAGCCCGACGGTGCCGGCCATGTCCTGCAGCTCGCAATCGCCATTCGCGGCACAGGTCAGGCAGTCGAGCGGGTGATCGGAGATGTACAGCTCCATCACGTTCCGTCGAACGCGCGCCAGCTGCGGCGTCTGCGTCCGGACGACCATCCCGCTCTCGGCCGGGGTGGTGCACGAGGCCGGTAAACCCTTGCGGCCGCTGACCTCCACCAAGCAGAGGCGACAGGATCCGAACGGCTTCAGCGAGTCGGTCGCACACAGCGAGGCCACATTGAGTCCGGCCGATCGCGCAGCCTGCATCAAGGTGGTACCGGCCGGAACCGTGACCTCGACGCCGTCGATGGTGAGATGAACGTTGGGTCGGATGTCGATCATTCGTACCTCATGAGCCGTTCGTGCTCCTGCTCAGCAGATCTCCCGCAAAGTGTCGCATCACGCTGCGTACGGGCATGGGGGTGAGCCCACCCAGGGCACACAGTGAACCGAATTCCATCGTTTCGCACAGCTCCTCGAGCAGCGCCCAGTTCGCCCGTGTCTCCTGCTGCCGACGAATCTTCTGCAGCACTTCCACGCCGCGCGTCGAGCCGATGCGGCATGGCGTACACTTGCCGCACGACTCGTGCGCACAAAAGGCCATGGCGAATTCGGCCTGTGCCCCCATATCGGCCGTATCGTCGAAAACGACGATGCCGCCGTGGCCGAGCATGGCGCCGATCGATGCGAAGTGCTCGTAGGTGAGTGGCGTGTCCCACTGGCTTACGGGGAGATACGCACCGAGCGGTCCGCCAACCTGAACGGCCTTCATGGGACGCCCGCTCCGCGTTCCGCCACCGAAGCGCGTGACGATCTCACGCAGCGTGATGCCGAAGGGCAGCTCCACCAGTCCGCCGCAGCGGATGTTGCCGCCCAGCTGGAATGGCATCGTCCCGGTCGAGCGATCAAGGCCGCGCGCGGCATAGGCTGCGCCACCATCGGCCAGCACATCGGTCACCGCGGCCAACGTCAGGACATTGTTGATGACGGTCGGGCAGCCGAAGAGCCCCTGCAGCGCCGGGAGTGGCGGCTTCGCGCGCACCATGCCGCGTTTTCCTTCGAGACTCTCGAGGAGCGAGGTCTCCTCGCCACAGATGTACGCCCCGGCGCCAATGCGCAGGACGATGTCGAACGCATGGGGGAATCCCAGCACGGATGCGCCCAGCAGCCCGGCCGCGCGCGCCGAGTCCAGCGCCGCCGAAAAAATCGTCGCGGCATGTGGATACTCGGAGCGCAGATACACGTAGCCACGCGTCGCACCGACAGCGATCCCGGCAATGATCATCCCTTCGATCAATTGATATGGATCAGCCTCGATGAGCAGGCGGTCGGCAAAGGTGCCTGAGTCTCCTTCATCGGCATTGCAGACGATGTACTTCGTGGCCCCCGGTGCCTGGCGCACGGTGTTCCACTTGATGCCGGCAGGGAACGCCGCGCCACCGCGTCCGCGAAGACCGGACGTGGTCACCTCCGTCACGATCGCCTCTCCGGACATCCCCAAGGCCCGCCGAATTCCGCGGAGGCCGCCATCCGCCTCATACGCTGCCAACGAGAGCGGATCGATCCGCCCCGCACGGTGGAATGTCAGGCGGGTCTGTCCAGCAAACCACGGGTGCTGTTCGACCGCGCCGATGTATCGCGCATGGGACGTGTTCGGTGCGCCCTCGGCATCAAGCAGCATCGGGACGTCCGCGGGCTCCACATTCGCGAAGCCGACGCGCACGCCCTCATGCATGACCTCAACAAGCGGCTCCAACCACGCCGCCCCACGCGACCCGCTCCGCACGAGTGAGACCGCGACGGAGGCTGTCGCACCCCACTGCATCAGCGCCTGGGCCACGGCGTCCGCACCTACGGATCGGGCGGCCGTGTCGTTCGGAACGAATATCGTGAGGCTCATGTCGTCGCCTCGGTTACGGCCGAGCGCGTCTGCTGGACGAGTGCATCAAAGCGATGCGGGGCGACCAATCCATGCACGGTGTCGCCAATGCGCACCGACGGGCCCAACGCGCAATTGCCGAGGCAATACGTCGCCTCAAGGTGTACCCGTCCGTCTTCGGTGGTCCCGTCCATGGTGACCCCCAACGTCCGTTCGGCGTGGGCGGCCAAGTCACGGCACCCGACGGCCTGACAGGCCTCGGCCATGCACAGCTGGACCACGACGTCACCCACCGGGGTTTCCCGGAAATCACTGTAGAAGGTGACGACGCCGTGGACTTCCGCGCGCGACAGATTGAACGCGTCGGCGATGACCCGGGTCGCGCCAGGAGAGACGCAGCCAAGCTCCCGCTGCACGGCATGCAGCAGCGGGAGCAGATGTTCGGCGTCGTGTGGTACGGTGGCGAGCAGGTCGTCGAGGACGGCCAGCTCGCGGTCAGGGGGGAGTGCCACGACCGGGATTTACATCCGGGACCGCGTTACCGATAGCGGTCCATCAGCTTGTCGAGGGCGGCCTTCCCGGGGCAGAGCGACTCGAAGGGCAGGTCCACCAACGGCGTCTCCGGCGTCCGGAGGACGTCATGCATGTCCCGGCCATTCTCGTCGATGAACAGCAGTCCCGTGGCGATCTCACCACGCCCCTGGCAGGCGCGCACGTGCGCGTAGGCCGATTCGCGGTTGGTCGGGTCGTAATCCGACGCCGTGGCCCGCAGACGGATCGACGAGCCATCGTGCATGGTCACCGTCCGGACGGCCTCACCCGTTTCCGGGACGGTGATTTCGCGCTTGAGCGGGATGAAGTCCGCGTGGACCGCCTCCACCTCGTGCTCGCGAGTGAACGCGTAGCTCTTGGTCGACCCCTCGTGATCATTGAACGACACGCAGGGCGAAATGATGTCGATGATGGCGAAGCCCTTGTGGGCGATCCCGGCCTTGATGATCGGGACCAGCTGCTTCTTGTCGCCGGAGAAGGAGCGCGCCACGAAGGTGGCGCCCAGCGTCAGCGCCAACAGCACCGGGTCGATCGGCGCCTGCTCGTTCGCTTCGCCCTTCTTGGACTTGGAACCGATGTCGGCGGAGGCCGAGAACTGCCCCTTGGTGAGGCCGTAGACGCCGTTGTTCTCAAGGACGTACAGCATGTTCACATTGCGACGGATCGCATGTGACAGCTGGCCGAGTCCGATGGAGAGCGAGTCGCCGTCGCCGGAGACGCCGATATAGGTCAGGCTGCGGTTGGCGGCGGCGGCGCCTGACGTCACCGACGGCATGCGCCCGTGCACGGAATTGAAGCCGTGCGACTGCTTCATGAAATACGCCGTCGTCTTCGACGAGCAGCCGATGCCGCTCATCTTGCCGACGCGATGGGGGGGCAGTTCCAGCTCCCATCCCGCCTGCACGATGGCCGCGGTCACGGAGTCGTGCCCGCAGCCGGCGCACAGCGTGGACATCGCCCCTTCGTAATCGCGGAGCGTGAGTCCCAGCCCATTGGTGCGCGAGCTGGGGTGACGGACCGGTGGCTTGGCAATGGATGTCATGCAGTCACCTTCGCAACGTGGCTGGAGACGGCATCCACTACGACCTTCGCGGTGAGTGGCATGCCGCTGTAATCGAGAATGGGCGTCATCGCGTCGCGCGGGATCCCAAGCTCAATGGCGAGGAGCGACCGCAGCTGCGCATCGCGATTCTGCTCGATGACGAAATTCCGTTCATGTGCGTCGAAGAACGCCTTCACTTCCTCCCCGAAGGGGAACGCGCGGATACGCATCACATCGACGGAGATCCCCTTCGCGCGCAGCTTGTCGGCCGCTTCGCGCACAGCGGCGTCGCACCCGCCGATGGTAACGAGCCCGATATCCGCACCCGGCTGGTTGATGATTGCCGGCTTCGGCATGACCGTCGCGGCATGCTGGAACTTCCGCGTCAGGCGATCGACCAGCTCCTGATACGCATCGGAGTCTTCGGTGTACGCGGCATGCTTGTCATGGCCCGAGCCACGCACGAAGTACGCGCCCTTGCCGCCAACGCCGGGCAGCGTGCGCGCTGCAATGCCGTCGCCGTCCACGTCGAGATACCGTGAGAACTTCGGCAGCTGCTCGAGCGCTGCGGCATCAAGGACCTTGCCGCGATCCGGGCGGTAGTTGTCATCCCAGGTGAACCGCTTCACCATCCAATCGTTCATGCCGATGTCGAGGTCCGTCGCCACGAATACCGGCGTCTGGAACCGCTCGGCCAGATCGAACGACTGCACCGACATCTCGAACGCTTCTCCGGGGTTGGCGGGGAAGAGGATGAGATGTTTGGTGTCGCCATGCGATGCATAGGCGAGCGACATCAGGTCGGCCTGCTGCGTACGCGTGGGCATGCCCGTGGCCGGGCCGCACCGCTGCACGTCGAAGAAGACCGCCGGGATATCGGTGTAGTATGCGAGGCCGATGAACTCCTGCATCAGCGAGATGCCGGGGCCTGAGGTGTTCGTGAAGGCGCGCGCCCCCATCCAGCCGGCACCAATGATGATGCCGGCGGCTGCGAGCTCGTCTTCCGCCTGGAGGATGGCGTACTTGTGCTCGCCGGTCTCCGCGTCGACGCGGTACTTCTCACAGAAGGCCTTGAACTGCTCCATCAGCGCCGTCGCGGGCGTGATCGGATACCACGCGCCGACCGTGGCTCCGGCGTACACGGCACCAAGGGCGCAGGCGGCGTTGCCGTCGATCAGGATGGAGTCGCTGGTCGCATCCATCTTCTCGAGGGAGAACGGCAGCGGGCACTGAAAGTTGGCCTTGGCGTAGTCGTAGCCGAGGCGGATAGCTTTGTGGTTCGAGTCAAGCAGCTTCGGCTTCTTCCCGTACTTCTCCACCAGCATCGACGAGACGACATCCATGTCGATATTGAGAAGGGCGGCGAGCGATCCCGCGTAGACGATATTGCGGAGCAGCGTACGGTCGCGATCGCCCTGGAAGTTCTCGACGCACATCTTGCCGAAGGGGATCCCGAGGATCGTGATCCCTTCACGCACGAGATCAGGCTCAAGTGGCCACGACGAGTCGTACACGAGGTAGCCGCCGGGGCGGACTGTCGCGACGTCCTTGGCGTAGGTCGCCGGGTTGAGCGCCACAACAAGATCGACTTCCGACGGGCGGGCCGTGTAGCCGTCCTTGCTGACGCGGATCTCATACCACGTGGGGAGTCCCTGGATGTTCGACGGGAAGATGTTCTTGCCCGTGACGGGGATCCCCATACGGAAGATCGCCTGCATGAGCAAGCCGTTGGCACTGGCGGAGCCGGTGCCGTTGACGGTGCCCATCTTGAATGAGAAATCGTTGATGCCGCTCATATGCTGGCCGCTCCTGCGAACATTCCCGCGAACGGTTTCTTGAGGTCGAAGACGCGCATGTCCCACGCCGCGGTGGGGCACCGCTCAGCGCAGAGGCCGCAGTGGAGGCAGACGTCCTCGTCTTTCACCATGATGCGCTTCGTCTGCGGTAGGGAATCCGAGACATACACCGCCTGGTCGAGATTGATCGCCGGCGCCGACAACCGCTGACGCAGGTCGCTCTCGCTCGTGCCGTTGGTGGTGATGGTGAGACAGTTCGTCGGGCAGATGTCCACGCAGGCGTCACACTCGATGCAGGCGGATGCTGTGAAGTGCGTCTGCACGTCACAATTGAGGCATCGTCCCACTTCCGTCGCGATCTGCTCCGGCGTGAAGCCGAGCTCGACTACGGTGACGAGATCCTTGAAGCGCTTCGTCAGATCCTCGTGCTGCATCTTCGCGCGCTTCGACG
>Ga0315902_10000576_pt1 | contig 62155 bp, 43 predicted proteins | sample LakEriMetagenome_9_FD_203523 | JGI IMG/M metagenome (GOLD analysis project Ga0315902, IMG submission 203523) | Freshwater fungal communities from buoy surface, Lake Erie, Ohio, United States - Buoy 12 MA117 | ecosystem: Environmental > Aquatic > Freshwater > Lake > Lake biofilm | place: USA... | reverse complement strand
GACCAGCTGCGACCGATGCCGGCGCAGCGCCTCTGTCTTGACGCCGATCACCTCGGCGACGCTCAGTCGCCATGTGGGCTCGGGCGCGTCTGCGCCGAAGGCCTCTGCGGCAATGCCCAGCACGGGCCGTCCCCCCGCCACGTCGCGGAGCCGCCCGTGCGGCATGGTGACGCAGTACACCGCAGGTGACGCGGCACCCATGGCGGCCGCCACTTCCATGACGCGGTCGTGCACCGCGATATGGTCGGGATGCCAGTAGAGGCCGTCCCGATCGAAGGTCACGACCACCGTCGCCTGCACGTCGTGGATCATGGCGCGAATGTGGGATCGGACCTCGTCCTCGTCTTCCCACGGCAGGTACCCGTCCCGAAAGTCAGACAGCCGCACCGTGCCGATACCCAGGCAATGCGAGGCTTCCGCGAGCTCTCGCGAGCGAATCTGGGCGGTCTCGACGGGATCAGCCGTCACCCGGCAGCGGCCTTCGCCGTGCGTGAGGCACAGCAGCGACACCCGGTGCCCCCGGGCGGCGCTGAGTGCCAGCGCGCCCCCTGCGGCCAGGCTCTCGTCATCGGGGTGCGCGAACACCGCAAGCACCGAGGCCATGGCGCTCATCGCACGCGCCCGCGGCAGGCGTCGATGTGGCGACGGTAGAGTGACTCGTAGCCTTCGGTCATGCGGTGCAGGCTGAAGCGGGCCTCGGCCCGCTGCCTGATGTGCCCACGGTCCAGCGACAGCGCGTGGGGCATGCGCGCCACCATCTCGTCGAGGGTGCCGCACACGACGCCGGTCACGCCGTCTTCCACCAGCTCGGCGGCGGCACCGGCGCCGAGCGACACGACCGGCGTGCCACAGGCCGCCGCCTCTGCCAGTACCAGGCCGAACGACTCGGGCTGCTGCACCGGATAGACGAGCGCCGCGGCCGACTGCAGCACGCGCACCTTCTCTGCCGCCGACAGCTCGCCGATGTACTGCACGCGATCGCCATCGACGAACGGCACCACATGCGTGTGGTAATACTCGTTGGCCTCGGCGGCCAGCAGCAGGCGGTGCCCCGATCGGCGCGCCACCTCGATGGCGGGCAGCACACCCTTGCCTTCGGTGAACCGGCCGAGGAACAGCAGCGCTTCTCCCGAGACGGCCCCCGGCACGCACACCGCGGTGTCGACTCCGTGCGGCACCACGCCAATCACCCGCAGGGGCTGGAGGGCGGCGGCCTGCGCGTGAGACACCGCCGAGAAGACGGCCTCGGGATCGCGGTTCCACAGGGCAATCTCCGACGCCTGGGGCAGGTGGTGCACCGTGTGAATCATCGGCGCGGCAGACAGCGCCGTGAACGGCAGCGACAGCGGCGCGTATTCGGCCTGGCAGTGGATCACATCGAAGTGGCGCGCCGCGGCCACCGCCGCCGCGATGTTGGCCACTTCGCAGAACTCCCACGGCCAGAGCGTCGGATCCTCGCGATAGCCCTGCGCGAAGCGTGCCTCGAGCCGGGCGGCCGTGCGCGAGGTGCCGGTGGCAAACAGCGTCACGGCGTGGCCTCGCGCCACCAGGCCGTCGACCAGTTGCGCCGTGAGCGTCTCGATGGACCCCGATCGCTCCGGCGGAATCGACTGGGCCACCGGGGCCACCACGGCGATGCGGAGCGGGGCTGTGGCGTCGGTCACAGGCGCATCCTATCCGACAGCCACCTGCAGCAGGCGGGTCAGCACGCGGCTGGCCTCGAAATGCTCACGCGCCACCTCGGCCGCCGCCAGGGCGTGGCGGCCATAGTCGGCCACCACTCGCTCCAGCGCCTCGACCGCCTCATCGGCCGTCGAGAAGGCCAGCAGCCCCTCTCCGGAGGGCAGGTGGGCGCTCCAGCCCGTGTCCTGCACCACGGCCGGGCGTCCCGAGGCCAGGTAGCACTCGGTGCGGTCGCTGAACCAGCCCGATCGATGGGCGACGTAGGCGTGCTTCGCGACGGCAAACTCTCCCTTCGACTGGTGCAGGAATGCGCGGTAATCCCACAGCGATCGCGAGACGCTCATCGCATCGACCGTCTGCCAGCCGTGCCGGCGCAGCAGCTCCTGCGGCCCGTTCACCGCGAGGTGAAGCGGCACTGTCGTGCGCGACGGCAGGTCGATCACCTTCATGAACTCGCGATCCTTGTTGGCGTCGACATCCGCAAAGCTCTCGATGCGCCAGGTCATCACCGTGGTGAACGCCTCGCCCGGCGGAATCGCCGGGACCCACTGGTCGAGTACCACGGGCTGCCACGTCTTGTGCCATGTCAGGCCGCCGGTCGGAATCTCGCACGCCGGCGTGCCGATGTTCGCCCCGAACGTGAAGACGCGGTCAAACGTCTCGAAGAAGCGCACGTACCACGCGTCACCCTTGGCGAGGGCCAGCTGCGTGAACACCGGGTCGGTGTCGATGAACACCTTCCGGGGAATGGCCGCATACTCGTCGCGCCAGAACCACGACCCGCCTGACAGGTTGATGAAGAGGTCGGCCTCGCGGCACCACTGCCGCACCGTGTCGCGGCTGGCTCCATGGTGCACGCCGTCATAGTTGACGAAGCTCCACCGCTCGCCCAGCCCGAACGGCTCGAGCGCCTGGTGAATGTAACGCGTGCCATACGACGGATCGGTCGACAGCGCATTCTGTTCCGGGTCGTAGATACACTCGCCGGTATCCTCCAGGTAGCACACCTCGTGCCCTAGCGCCCGGAGGCCGAGCAGGTACATCAGCGAGCACCATGTGACCCCACCGTAGGGATAGCGGGCGATGATGCCGGCCACCACAATCTTCATGGCAACGCCTTTATGATGTCGTCGACGGATTCGGGCTCATCGAGGGAACGGCCCACCGACAGCCGTGCGCACATGCGCCGGTACAGCTCGTTGCCGGCGAGCAGCTGATCGTGCGTACCCTGCGCCACCAGGCGCCCCTCGTGCAGCACCAGGATGCGGCTGGCATCGCGAATCGTCGACAGCCGGTGCGCAATCACCAGCACCGTGCGCCCCTGCCTCAGACGCTGCAGGGCCTCGAACACGGCCTCTTCCGAAATGGCATCCAGCGCCGAGGTCGGCTCGTCAAGCACGAGGATGGGCGCCTGCTTGATGACGGCCCGGGCGATGCCGATCCGCTGACGCTCGCCGCCGGACAGCGACCCACCGGCCTCGGCGACCGCCGTGTCGTAGCCGTGGAGCAGCCGCTCGACGAACCGGTCGACCAGCGCCAGCCGTGCCGCCTCGCGCACCTCGGCGTCGCTGGCCCCGAGCCGCCCGTAGCGGATGTTCTCGCCGATGGTGCCCCCGAACAGGATCGGGTCCTGCGGCACCATCGCAATCTGCTCGCGCAGGCTGCGCAGTCCATACGCACGCACGTCGCGCCCATCGATCAGCACCCGGCCGCTCGTCGGCTCGAAGAAACGCGGAATCAGGTTGACCAGCGTCGACTTGCCCGCGCCGGTGAGCCCGACCAGCGCCACCAGGTCTCCGGGATGCGCCTCGAAGCTGATGTCCTCGACGATGGGTCGTGTCTCGTCGTAGGCAAACCCGACCCGCTCGAACACCACGTGCCCGCGGATGCCGGCAGCGTCGCACGACCCCGCCGCCTCGGGCTCTTCGGGACGAAGCGCCAGCGTTTCTCGCACCCGACGTGCGCTCACGCGCGCCTGCTGCAGCGTGCCGGTGGTGTGCGCAATCGACGACAGCGGGTCATACACAGCCGCCAGGTAGGCCACGACGACGAGCAGGCTGCCGACGGTGAGGCGGCCGTCGAGCACATGCCAGCCCCCGACGATCAGCACCAGCGCCGTGCCGGCCAGCGTGATGCCCGTCACCCAGATGGAGAACAGCGACTCCTGCCACGTCAGCCTGATGCGTGCCTCCATCGTCGAGGCCCCCACGGCACGGAAGCGCTGCGCCTCGTGCCCCTCGCGGGCAAAGCTCTTGACGGCCCCGATGGCCGACAGCATTTCGAGCGCGCGATCGAGCAGGTTCGATTCCTGGGCCTTCACCTGCTCGGCCCGTTCGGTCATCGTCTTCGAGTAGTGGCGCAGGCAGAGATACAGGAACGGCAGCACCGCCAGCGACAGCGCCGCCAGCCCGGCATCGAGGCTGGCCAGGACGGCAAACATGACGCCCAGGGTCAGCGCGGCCACGCCCAGCGGGAACACACCGCCCATCAGCAGATCGTTGACACAGTAGGCGTCGGCGTCGATGCGATACGCGGCATCGGCCGTGCGGCCCATCACGTGGTGGCGCATGGGCAGCGCCTGGATGTGCGACACCAGCCGGGCCCGCAGCTCGTACACGATGCGCTGGCCGGTGGCGACCTGCAGCTGCGTGTTACCGGCACGCGCCAGCTCGTGCAGCAGCTGCAGCACAAACCCGGCGAGGGCCACCAGCACCAGCAGCACCGGCGTCTGTCCGCCGCTCACAGAGACCGCCAGCGACTGCAGGGGCTCGGGAAAGGGACGGCCGCCGAACACGTTGTCGACCATCGCCTTGAGCGGCCACGGGGCGAGCGCCGACAGCCCCACCTCGACGAAGGCCAGCGCCACCACCGCCACCACACGGGCCCGGTAGGGCTGCAGGAACGACAGACTCCAGCGGAACTCGTCCATCAGCGACCGGCCTTTGCCGCCGGCACAAGCGGCGTGAAACCCGCCGAGGCACACACCTGGCCGAGTGCCCGGTCGACGACGGCACGCATGCGGATGGCCTGCCAGCCGGCACGCAGCGCGCCACCCAGCAGGGTCACGCCCAGCACCACGGCCGCCGACGGCAGATAGGCGGCGGCCACCGTCTCTGTCACCACCACGAGCGCCAGCAGCGTCAGCAGCACCACCAGCGCGCCGCTGGCACTGGGCCGCAGCTGCGTCGTCGTCCGCAGCAGCGTGCGACCCTCGGCATGCTCCTCGATGAGCACCAGCACCTGCAGCCACCCCCAGCGGCCCACCGCCACGCTGCAGTCACCGTCGAGCCACCAGCCATCGTCCACCGCGATGCGCGGCGCGGGACGCACCGCGCGCAGCGTGCCCACCAGTTCGGTCAGGATGTCGTGCGGCGCATGCCACCGCTCGCTCCAGAAGGCGCGGGACTCCTGGCGGCCAGTGCAGAGCCGGACCCCCTGCCGCACATCAGCGCGCGTCGGCCACGGCGCCTTCCATGGACGGCGGATGACGTGCTCGGGCGACAGCACCTCGGGCGGTGACAGCCGGCCCTGCAGGCGCCCCTTGAACCGCGCCAGCGGCTGGATGAAGTGCATCCAGGCGATCACCAGCCGGTAAATCCACCGGCTCTGTTCGGGCGTGCGCGCGCCGATGCCTGGCAGGCCCGCCAGATCGGTCTGCCATCCGAACCGGAGGCAGCGCACCGCCGTCGTGAGCAGGCCGGCCCCGCCGAGCGACAGGGCGCGCAGCGTCAGCGGATGGCCCGTCAGGGCGCCCAGCACACCGAGGCCCAGCAGCGTCAGCGACAGCACCATCCACGCCGGGGCATGGAACAGGTACTCGAGCCGGTACGATTCGTTGCTGTAGATCGACGGGAAGGGCGCTGACCCCCACACGCCGGTATTCATCCGGCGGCCGCTCAGACCGCGCACGAAGGGCAGCGGACTGTAGATGTGGCCCTTCCACAGCATCTGGCCCCGGAGGAACTTTTCCGGATGGAACGCCCCGAGCCAGGTCTCGCCCTCGCCGTAGCCCACCTGCTGGCGCCAATACGCCTTCACCGTCGACCGGTGGTGGTGCCACACGAGCGCCGACGGCGCGAACCCGATGCGCCCGCCAGCCGCCTGCAGGCGCCAGCACGCATCCACGTCGTCGCCCGCGCGCAGATATACCGGATTGAAGCCGCCGACGGCCATCAGCGCGTCGCGGCGGAACGCCATATTGCACCCGGGCACGTGCTCGGCTACTCGGTCGTCGAGCAGCACATGCGTGGGGCCGCCCGGAGAGCGCGCCACGCACTGCGCCACCCAGTCGTCGTCGGGTGGCACGATGTTGGGCCCGCCGGAGCCGATGAAGTCGCCGGTGACGAATGGCTGCACGAGGTAGGTCAGCCAGTCGGGATCGACCCGGACGTCGGCGTCGGTGTAGGCCACAATCTCGCCGTCGGCCGCATGCATCCCGACGTTGCGCGCCGCGCTGAGGCCGCCGTTGGGGATGTCGATTACCCTGACCTTCGGGTACCGCCGGCCGATCGCGCCCGTGGCGTCGCGCGACCCGTCATTGACGAGGATCACCTCGTAGTCGGGATAGCGCACCTCCATCAGCGAGGCAAGGCACTCATCGAGAGTGTCAGCGGCGTTGTAGGCGCACACGACCACCGACACGCGCGGCCAGCGACGCCGGGCCTCGGCCGGAAACGGCGCCTCAACAAACGTGTCGCGCACCGCGTCGAGCGCCGGCTTGGGCAGTCGCGCACGATCGACCAGCCCGAAGGCCCAGTCGTGCACGTCGTGCCCGCCCCGCCACCACTCGTCGGTCCACGCAAAGGCCACCGCCCCGCACGCCCCTTCCTCGAACGCCACGCGCAGGTGCATGGCCGTGATGCGGGCCTGACCGTCGAGGCCTTCGCGGATGCTGTCGGCCCCCGCCTCGGCCAGCAGCATCGGCTTGTGACCCGCCACGTGCTGCAGCCGCGCCAGGTACGCCCGCAGGTTGGCTTCGCGATGCAGATACACGTTGAAGCTGCAGACGTCGAAGCACGAGGTGTCGAGGAACTCGGTGGGGGGAAAGTTGACGTAGGTCAGCAGGGTCTCGGGCGATGCCTGCTTGCAGGCGTCGTAGAGCTCGCGCAGGAAGGCCTCGACGCGCGGCTGGCCATGCCAGCGCACCACCGACGCAGGAATCTCGTTGCCGAGCGCACAGAGCAGCGTGGCCTCGTGGCGGCCCACCGCGCTCACGGCGGCCACGACATCGTGCCGCACCTGACGGGCCATGGCGGCATCGTCGAGGAAGGCCAGGTGCTGCGCCCACGGCACGCCCACCATCACGCGCAGGCCATGTTCGGCCGCGCAGTCGAGCAGCGCGGTGTCGGGCACCGTGTAGACGCGCACGGTGTTGAGGCCGGCCGCGGCCATCATGCGGAAATCGTGGCGCACCCGGTCAGGCACGGGAAACTGTGCGCCCGAGGCATCGGGCGCAAACGTGCCATAGCTGACGCCCTTGATCAGCAGCCGCTGGCCGCCGGCGTCGATGAACCGGCCGTCCACTCTCGGACGACCGCTGCCTGCCACGCTCATTCGCTCGTACCCGTCACCCCGATGGTCGCCACGGCATCGCCCGCACGCACCGGCGGTCCGGTGATCCCATAGAGCACGTAGCCGTCGACCGGCGACACAATCTGTTCGCGCACCTGGCCGGCGTAGTCGGTCACCGTGCCAATCAGGTCGCCGCGTTTCACCGCGCGCCCCTTCACCTCGACTGGTGTGAAGATGCCGGTGGTCGTGGCCACCGCCTCGGCGGTCGACGGAAACTGCCGGGCCGACGCAGCGCTCATCGCGACCGGGCCCGCCTGCATGTCGAGCGTGCGCAGCAGGTTGCCGACGCCGTCAACCAGCCGGCTGACGAAGGCCTCGTCGCGCCGGCCGTTCTCGCCAATCTCCACCAGGATGGTCGGCACCCCTTCCGAGACCGCCTGCCGGTTCAGCGACCGGTTCCTGTCAATCTGTTCCTCGGTTTCCATCGCATACCGCACGAGATTGGGAAACCCGAACGCCAGCGCCATCCGGCGGGCCGCCGCCTCCTGCCGCCGCGCCAGCGTGCCGCCGTAGAAGCCGACGAAGGGTTCGAGCCACTCGGCACCGTCGCCGCTATGCAATTCCACATGAAGGTCAGAGCGGCTGATCACCTGCGTCGACAGCACGTGCGCCACCCGTTCGCTCTGGGTGCCGTCGGCGCGGCCAGGGAAGACGCGGTTGAGGTTCTTCCGATCGAATGGATTGACGAAGGGCGTGCGCTGCTCGAACGCGGACACATGTGCCAGCCGGACGAGAATCACGGTGCCGGCCAGCTGTGCCGGATCGATGCGCGTCAGCAGCTGCTGGGCAGCGAGGATCGGCGGGTACTCGTAGCCGTGCACCCCGGCCGTGATGACGAGACGGGGACCCGGCCGGGCCCCGTGAAACACCGTCACGGGAATGAAGGTCTCAGGGTCGCTGGCACCTTTCGGCACGGGCAGGTCCAGATCGATCCGTGTGCCCGGTGCCACGTCGCGTCCGCCGAAGGACAGCGCCGCCACGCCCTGCGCCCTGCCGGCCTCCCCTGACGCCAGCACGACCGCCATCACCAGCCACAGGACACGTCTGCGCATCCTGTGATTCTACCTGTGGAGACGCCCCCCCGATGCGCAGCCCGAATCTCAGAAGGCCCAGCGCACCCCGGCCTGAACGAGGCGCGGCATGCCTGGCAGCATCCCGCGGGTGCGATCGACGAGCACCAGGCGATTGTCGATGTTCTTGATGGCCGTGAAGACGGTAGCATTCAGCCGGGGCAGCCGCCACGACACCGTCGCGTTCAGCAGCAGATACTCGGGCAGCAGGCCCCGCTGGCCGTCGGCCGTACCGGCGAAGGTGTTGAGATCATCGCCGAACTGCCGGCTCACGAGATGCCACTCGACCTGCGCGTCGAGCCCGGCGCGGTGACGGTAGCCCGCGGTCAGCGTGCCCGTCCACTCGGGCGCGTACGGCAGGCGGTTGTCCGACACGCTGACGCCACCCGATCCCGCCACCGCGCTGGTGCGCAGACCCGCAAAGCGGGCCACAGGCACCCAGGTAATCGCCACGCGGCTGTAGACATCGTGAGCCGTGCCGCGCAGCTGGTTCAGGTCGAGCCGCGCACTGCCTTCCACGCCACGCTGCAGCGTGGCGCCACCGTTGGTCAGCGTCGCTCCGACGCCGCCGGCGAGACTGGCAGGGACAATCTGGTTCGAGAAGCGCATCTCGAAGGCGGTGAGGTCAGCCGAGAAGACAGACGACACCCGGGTGCGGGCCCCCACCTCGTAGTTCCAGCTGCGTTCGGGGTCGAGGTCAACGACCCCGCCCGTCGTGTTCGAGATGATGTCTTCGGCGCGGGGCGGCGCGAAGCCGCGGTGCGCGCCGGCGAAGACGGCGGTGCCCGGTGTCACCGCGACGGACGCGCCGATGCCCGGAATCAGTTCCGTCATCGCGGTGGTGCCGGATGCCCCGTTGAGCAGGTTCGTACGGCCGTAGTGAATGCGCTCGACGCGCAGGCCCGGTGTCACCGTCAGGCGGCCGGCCAGGACGCGGTGCTGCGCGAACGCCGACCACGCGTCCGTCGTCCGGAGGTTGTGCTCGACAAGGGCACCCGTGCGCGCCGTGGGTGCCGCGCCGTTCACCTGCCGTCGGTCCTGGTGTTCGGTGTGCCAGCGCATGCCGAAGTCGAGCTCCTGGGCCACGCCCCTCGTCCAGCCGGTGCGTCCCCGGACGTCGGCCCCAAGGTGCCAGTACTCGCGCAGCCGCCCTTCGTTGCCGCAGCTGGATAGCAGGCGATCCATGCCGCCGCACCGCGGGTCGGTCGACGTATTCGGCCGCTGCGCCGAAGAGCTCGACTGCCGCCACCAGTCGCGGACAAACACCGAGCCGTACGTGGTGGCCGTAAGGGCCGTGCGGCCGAAGGCCAGCCCACGCCAGCCCATCGTCCCTCCGGCCCGTGCGGCCTCGAAGCGATCGTTCACGAAGGGATTCTGGCGGGGGTTGGCCGCCCACTCGTCCTGGCGGAGGCCGCTGTACGTCACCTGCGACCGTTCGTCGTAATAGTTCAGCTTGGCCGTCAGCCCCTGGGTCGTGCCCATGGACCGCGTGGCCTTCACCATCACATCGGCGAGGTCACTGTGGGTGTAGGCACGGGCGCCATCACTCTGTTTCCGGGCGCCCTGCAGGTACAGCCCGGTCCCGCGGAGTGTGCCGCCGAGCGATGACCCGACCTGACCGAAGGCCCGGTTGCCCCCGGCCACGTCGACAAGGCCGCTGAATTGCGCCGGCGTGTCAGGGGTGATGTAATTCACGACCCCGCCCAGCGTGACCGGGCCCTGCGTGATCTGGCTGGCGCCCTTGAGCACCTCGATGCGGTCGAAGCGTTCGATCGGCGGGTGATAGTAGCTGGCGTTGTCGCCGTAGGGGGCAAAGGCCACCGGCACGCCGTCCTCGAGCAGCAGCGTCTTGCTCGACCGCGTGGGATTCAGTCCACGCATCCCGATGTTGGGGCGCAGGCCCAGGCCTTCTTCGTCGCGGACCACCAGGCCGGGCACCTTGCGCAGAGCCTCGTTGGTGGTGAAGACACGGCTCGCCAGCAGGTCCTCCGATGAGAGCCTGAAGAAGGCGCCGGGAATCCGTCGCCGTTCCTCTTCCGACCCCAGCAGCTGTTCGGCCTGTACGTCGACGCGTTCGACCACGCCGGCCAGGGCCAGCCTCACCCGCAGGGAGCGTGAGGCCCCATCTGGCGCGCCCGCCACCGGCAGCGTGCGTGACTCGAAGCCGGGGTGGGATACCTCCAGCTGGTAGGCGCCGGAGGCGGTCACCTCGAGGCGATAGTCACCGCCGCCGCCCGTCAGGGTCTCGGACACGGCGACCCCGTCCGCAGCGCGAAGCACGACGCGCGCCCCGGAGACTGGCAGGTCCAGCTCATCGACGACGGTCCCGTGCATGACGCGACGCTCTGCGGGCTGCGCAGCGGCGGCCTCGGCACGCGGCGTGGCCAGCACGGCCGATGCGAGAGACACCCACAAAATGAGAATGGTTCGCATTTCGTGACCCAGAATATGCGACCTTTTTGGTCCGGATCAAGTATTTCCACGTGGGGGCCCTCCCCCGCCCCGCCTGGTCTGGGAGGAGTTGACGACAGGCGGCGCGGAGGAGGGGGCGACGGTTCCGCGATGGGGAGGACGCGGAACCGGATTCAGCCGGTAACGGCGTAGCGCCGCAGCCGGGCAAAGGCCAGGCCCCCAAGGGCCAGGGTGGGCAGCAGGAACGTCAGCAGCGCCGGCAGAATCCGGGCGCGGAGGGCCACCGTCGGCTCTTCCGCATACGCAAACCCTGGCAGGGTCGACAGGTCGGTGATCTGTGCCTTCGCCACGATCTTCTGAGTGAAGAACCGGCGCCACTCGTCGTGGAACGCGGCCACCTGGGCGACAAAGTGCCGGTGGCGCTGCGCCCCGGTCCCGGACAGGTCCGACAGGGCCTCCTGCATGACCAGAGCGGGCGACACGACACGGAAGCGGTCTACGAGGGCCTGCTGGCGGGCCAGTTGCTCGTCGAACTGCGCGACGACCGGCCGGACGCGCTTCTCGATGTCGTCGTTCACGGCCAGGCGCACCACGTTGAAATCGGTCATGGCCTGCTCGGCATCGCCCGTCGCCAGTTCCGGATGGTCTTCGTAATAGGCGGCCAGCAGGCGCGCGCCCTGCGCGTTGGCGTCATCCGACGCGACGCGCGTGGCCTGCACGAGGGCCACACGCGAGGGCACCGGGTAGCGCTGCTGCACGACCAGCGTCAGCGCCGACGGCAGAATCACGACCAGCACCAGCCAGGCCCCGGCCAGCAGGGCGGCCGTGGCGGCCGACCCGCGGCCAAGCGAGACGCCGACGAGCGCAATGGCAAACCAGACACCCATATAGGCCGCCACCGTCGCCGTCCACCACAGCAGGCGCTCGATCGTGCGTCCATCCGTCACCGACACGCCGGTCACGGCCAGCGCCCCGACGGCCAGGCACACGACCAGCACGAGGAGCGCGGCGGCCCTCACGGTCACTTTCGCCGGCAGTTCGACCTCGCCTTTGTCATCGTCGTGCTGTCGCCCCTGCTGCTGATCGCGCTGACCTACAACCTCTGGTCGGGCGAGATGGAACTGGGCACCTGGCCCCTCCTGCAGGCGCAGCCAACCGCCCCCTGGCGCGTGCTGCTGCTGCGCGCCGTCCTCCGCGTGCTGCTGGTCGTCGTGCCGCTGCTCGGGCTGCTCGGGCTCGCCGTCTTCATGGCCGGCGTTCCGCTGGATCTCACGTGGGTCCGCGTGGCCGCCGCCACGGTCTTATACGTGCTGGCCTGGATGGCGGCAGTCCTCGTCGTGGCCGCCTGGCGCCGCTCGTCCGAAGTGAACGTGCTCGTGCTGCTCGGCCTGTGGGTGTTCTGGACCGCGCTCGGCCCGGCCCTCGTCAGTGTGGCCGCCGCCAGCCGCTTTCCGCTGCCCGAGGCCCTCGAACTGACGGTCCTGCAGCGGCAGGGCTATCACAGTGCCTGGGATGAGCCCCTGCCGGACGTCATGGAGGCCTTCTACCGACGGTATCCCGAATGGCGCGGCAGCACCGTGCCGAGCGGCCGTTATTCCAATGCCTGGTACTACGCGATGCAGGAGCGGGGCGATGAGGCGGCGCGCGGCGCGGCGGCCCGCTATCGGCAGTCGCTCGAGGCCCGCGACCGGTGGGTGCAGAGGGTGTCGTGGCTGTTGCCCCCGGCGGCCCTCCAGCAGTGGCTCATGCGCGAGGCCCGCACCGACCTGCAGGCCCACCTGTCCTATCTCGACTCGGTGGCGGCCCATCACGAAGCGCTCAAGCGCGCGGCGTTCCCGATGATTTTCGACGACCGCCCGGCGTCAGCGGTCGACTGGACCGCGTTTCCGAATCACCGCCATCACGACTGAGGCAAGGGCACCCGTGGTGCATCACGCCGGCGTCAGTGCGGTGTGGGTCCCTGTCCGGTGTGGTGTGCCTGCGGTGGCGGCGGTGCCGGCGCTGCGGGCCCCGACGACCGCCGCAGCTGGCTGAGGGGCACGAACGACGGGGGTGGGGGTGGAGGCTCGTCCTGCCCGAACACCTTCCGTCCCAGATAGAACGCAGCTGCGCCCACGACCAGCACGACGCCGAGGGTCTGCCACTCGATCACAGGCCCCATCCCATCCAGCGGCCGACCTGGTAGACCAGCAGCGACGCCGCATAGGCCAGCACCGTCATATAGGCCACCATGAACAGCGCCCAGCGCCAGCCGCCCGACTCACGGCGGACGATGGCCACCGTGCTCATGCACTGGCAGGCCAGTGCGAAGAAGACCATCAGCGACACGCCCGCCAGCGGCGTCATCAGCGGCGAGCCATCGGGCCACGTCGCCTGGCGCAGCACCTCGCGCAGCGGTTCATTGGTCTCATCGGCGCCCGAAATGTCGAAGACGACGCCGAGCGTGCCCACGAACACCTCGCGCGCGGCGAACGCGCCGAGGATGCCGACGCCGATGCGCCAGTCGAAGCCGAGCGGGGCAATCACTGGCTCAAACGCGCGGCCCAGCCGGCCGGCCACGCTGTTCCGCAGCTGCGACCCGCTCTCGCGGCTGTCGATCTCGTCCAGCTGCGCCTGCCTGGCCTCATCGTCGAGCGACTGGGCCATGACGGCCGCACGGTCGGCCTCGGCCTGCGCGGTCACCTGGGGATCGCGCGGGTAGGACAGCAGGGCCCACAGCACGATGGTCAGCGCCAGAATCACGGTGCCGGCATCGATGAGGAACGTGCGCACGCGCTGCCAGACCCCCTGCAGCAGAAGCGACAGCACGGGACGACGGTAGGGCGGCAGCTCGAGGACGAACGTCGGCGCCGGCCCGGGCAGCACCGTCCGCCGCAGCACCGCCGCGGCCAGGAGGGCGGCCACCACCGACAGGGCATACATGCCGAAGAGCGCCAGCGCACCGGAACGGATGCCCATCACGCTCGAGCCGGCATCGAAGACGGTCGCCGTGATCAGCACATAGACCGGCAGTCGCGCGCTGCAGGAAGTCAGCGGCAGTACGAGCATGGTCAGCAGCCGGTCCTTGCGCTGCTCGAGCGTGCGCGTCGACATCACCGCCGGCACCGCACACGAGAAGCCCGACAGCATCGGGACGAAGGCCCGTCCGTGCAGGCCGACCGCACGCATCACCCGGTCGATGACAAACGCGGCCCGCGCCAGGTAGCCCAGGTCCTCGAGCAGGCCGATGAAGAAGAACAGCAGGGCAATCTGCGGCACGAACACCACGACATTGCCGACGCCGGCCACGACGCCTTCCACCAGCAGGTTGGTCAGCGGCCCCGGGGGCATCACGGCGCGCACGCCGTCCTGCACGAGGGCCACGAGCGACTCGATGGCCTCGATGGCCGGCTCGGCCCAGGTGAACAGCGCCTGGAACACCACCAGCATGACCAGCCCGAAGGCCACCACGCCGCCGATGCGATGTGTCAGCACCGCGTCGACCCGGTCGGTGAGGCTGCGGCGCTCCGCAGGCGGCGCCGCGGTGGCCGCGGCGATCCACTGGTCAACCAGCCGGTAACGGCTGGCAATGATCTCGAGGTCGATGTCGCGCCCGGCGTCAGCCGCGCGGCGCTGCACGCCGACGACAGCCTCGCGCAGCGGCGCTGGCACGCCCGTCAGCCCATCACTGCCATCGGGCTCGACCGAGAGCAGCAGCCACCGCGCCCACGCCGCAGCCTCCGTCGCACTCTGCATCCACCGCTCGGTGGTAATCAGCGTCGCCAGTGCGGCGACGTCAGCGCTGACCGCTGCCGACAGCTCGAGGGCAGGGGCGGCCGTCTCGTAGGGGGTGGCGACCACCTCGGCGATCACGCGCCGCAGTTCGTCGATGCCAACGCCCTGGCTGGCCACCGTCTGCACGACCCGCGCGCCCGTCAGCCGTTCGAGGGCCGGCACGTCCACGACAATGCCGTCGCGCGCCGCCTCATCAGCCATGTTGAGCACCACGACGACGGGTCGGCCGATTTCAAGCACTTCCAGCGTCAGGTAGAGCCCGCGGGCGAGGGCTGTGGCATCTGCCACCACCAGGATGGCGTCCGGACGCTGGACGCCCCGGCCCATCAGGGATTCGACGGCAATCTGCTCTTCAGGGGAACGGGCGGCCAGTGAGTAGGTGCCGGGGAGATCGACAACCTCGACTTCACCCAGGCCCTCGGCCTGCATCGTCGCCGAACGGCGCTCGATGGTGACCCCGGGGTAGTTGGCCACCTTGGTCCGCGTGCCGCAGAGTGCGTTGAACAGGCTCGACTTGCCGGAGTTGGGGTTACCGGCCACAAGAACCAGCGGTCGGCGCACCGGGGCGCCGACGGGCGGCAGCGGGGTGCTCATGTCACTCGACTTCGATGCGGAGGGCGTCGGCCCGCCTGATGCTGAGGGCGTAGTTGCGCACCCGCAGCTCCATCGGATCCCCGAGAGGCGCTTCGCGCTGCACGGTGACCCGTGTACCGGGCACCAGGCCCATCTCCAGCAGCCGACGCACCACGGGGCGTTCCCCGGTCACGCGACAGACGACGGCCGTCGACCCGACCGGAACCCTGGCCAGCAAACGATGAGGAGTGGGGCTCATGCGCAATTCTGAGATTCTGTCTCAGAATTGGCATGTTACCACGGGCATCGCCCTCGGACGGCGCCCCGGGCTAGGGGGCTGACGAGGTCGCCTCCGGCTTCAGATACCGGCTGAACCACGCCACATAGCGCTGCAGCCGGTCGCGCTCGTAACTGGGCACCGTCAGGCCGTGAAACTGCCCCGGATAGATCACCAGCTCGGTCGGCACCCCCAGGCTCCGCAGGGCCTGGTACATCTGCTCGCTGCCCATGATGGGCACGTTGAAGTCCTTCTCACCACCCATGAAGAGGGTCGGGGTCTTGATGCGATCGGCATGCAGGAAGGGGTAGGACACCTTCGTCCACACGCCGGGATTCTTCCAGGGGGGACCCATCTCCTGGTCATACTGCACGATGTACTGGTCGACGCCGTAGATGCCGAACTGCATCGCGCTGCCGGCCCCGCTGATGGCGGCCTTGAACCGTGTGTCGCTCGCGATGGTGTAGTTCGTGGAAATGCCGCCATAGCTCCACCCGCCGATGCCGAGGCGCTGCGGGTCGGCCACGCCCTGTCGCACGGCCTCGTCCACGGCGCCGAGCAGGTCCATCACTTCCAGCCGCCCCCAGTCAGCGTGGATGGCTCTCTGATACGCAGCCCCGCGCCCGGCACTGCCCCGGTAGTTGATGGCCAGCACCACGAAGCCCTGCGCGGCCAGCACCTCACGGTCGAACGAAAAGGCATGCTCGTCCTGCGCGTTCGGTCCGCCGTGAATGTAAAGCACAGTGGGATACGGAGTGCCCTTCCGGAACCCCGCCGGCTTGACGATGAGGCCGTGCACCTCGGTGCCGTCCTGGCTTTTCGACTGGAAGTCGTCGGTGGTGGCCAGCTGCAGTTCGCCCATCAGTGCGGCGTTGTGGCTGGTCAGGGCCCGCAGCTGACGGCCCTCGAGCGCATAGATCTCGGCAGGCGCTGTCGGCGTCGACATCAGCACGGCGTAGTTTCCGTCACGGCCCGGACTGATGGCACGGATCACACGCTCGCCGGTGGTGATGGGCTCGACACCGCGCGTCGCCACACGGGCCGTTGGCACGGTCGCCACCTGCTGCCGGCGGTCGTCCTGCAGCAGGAACGCAATCTCGGCTCCGTTGTTCACCCACTGGGGATTGGCCACGGCCCGATCGAGCTGCGTCATGAAGAGCGGCAGCGCCGTCAGCGGCGCGGCCGGGCCGGCGGGGACGGGAAACACGGCCAGCTTGTTCAGGTCGTACGCGAAGTTCCGGTCGGTGTCGCCGGTCAGCACCGCCAGGCGCGTGCCGTCGGGGCTCCACTGCGGCCGGCCGGCTTCCGCCTCGGGCGTCGCGGTCACCTGCTGCGGCACCGCCCCGGCACGGGCCTCGACCACCCAGACATCGGTGTTCACCGTGCGATCGGGATCAGCGTGCGCCCGCTTGCTCAGAAACGCCAGCCGCGTGCCATCGGGCGACCATGACGGGCTCTCATCGTCGACCTGTCCGGTGGTGATCACCGTGTGCGTACGCGCGGCCACGTCAAACACCGCCAGGTGGCTGTAGTGCCGCGTGAGGTAGCCTTCGCGATCCTGCTTGAAGTGGTAGCGATCGATCACGATGGGCGGCGGTGTCTTGCGTTTCCAGCCCTCCTTCTTCTCGGGATCGTCGTCGGGATTCTCGTCCCTGATCACAAATGCGAGGCGCGTGCTGTCGGGTGACCACTGGATGTCAGAGACGCCGCCCTTCACGTCACTGACCTTCTGCGCCTCGCCACCGGTGCGGTTCAGCAGCCAGATCTGCGCGCCACGCTTTTTGTCCTCGTCACTGCCCCGCGACGCCACGAAGGCGAGGTACCGGCCATCCGGGCTCCAGCGCGGCGACGATTCACCGTCGGGCGACGATGTCAGCTGCAGCCGTTCGGTGCCATCCCACTTCACCATCCAGATGTCGGTGTTGCGGCGGTCCTTGTCGGCGTCGATGGTCGTGAGGGTGTAGGCCACCCACTGTCCGTCAGGTGATCGCTGCGGGTCGGCCACGGCCTGCAGGCGCGAGTGATCGTCGATGGTGATGGCTCGCCGGGCGGGCTGCGCATGGGCCTGCACCCCTGCGCAGAGCATCAGCGTCGTAACGGCGGCGTAACGGGTGCAGCGCATGGCTTCACTATACGTGCGGGTGTAGACTGTCGCGTCCCCTTTTCTTCACGGAGTTGCCCCGATGACACTGACACGACGACAGATGTTCTCCACGCTGGGTCTTGGCGGGTTGATGCTCTCACGCGGCGGTGCCGTGCTGGGCGCTGCCGCGCAGGCCCCGGCGGCCCCCACGGGCCCGTACACGCTGCCGCCGCTGGCTTATCCGTTCACCGCCCTCGAGCCGCACATCGACGCCATGACGATGCAGATCCACCATGATCGGCATCACCAGACCTACATCACCAACCTCAACAACCTGGTCGCGACGGCCGGGGCGGCCGGCAGAATGCCGCTCGAGGAGATGCTGAAGAACCTCAACCAGCTGCCCGAGAACATCCGCACCGGCATCCGCAACAACGGCGGCGGCCACTGGAACCACGTGCAGTTCTGGACCCTGCTGGCCCCGAACGCAGGCGGCGCCCCCACCGGCGCGATCGCCGACGCCATCAACGGCACCTTCGGCAGCTACGACAAGTTCAAGGAAATGTTCGCCGCGGCGGCCACCGGGCGCTTCGGCAGCGGCTGGGCCTGGCTGAGCGACGAGAACGGCAAGCTCGTCATCCACAGCACCGCCAACCAGGACACGCCGTCCATGGAAAACAAGCGGGCCATCTTCGGCCTCGACGTGTGGGAGCACGCCTACTACCTCAAGTACCAGAACCGCCGCGCCGACTACATCGGCGCCTTCTGGAACGTGATCAACTGGGCCGAGGTCAACAAGCGCCTCAAGGGCTAGGCCCGAGGCCGCCAGGTACACGACCGGACGCCGGTGTTCCCGAGGGGGGGAGCACCGGCGTCTGTCATTCAGGGGCGCCGCACCTCGGCGACGACTTTCATGGCGACCCCGCCATCGGTCGTCAGCACCAGGGGCACCTGATCGCCGGCCGCCAGCGGCTTGTTCACGCCTGACAACCGCAGGAACATCCCGCCGGGCTTCAGGACCGCACCTCCAAAAGACGCGACCGGCAGTTCCTTCACCACCGTGGGTGCCTCGGGCGTGCCCTGCGCAATCTCCACGGATCCAGCGACGTCGCTCGAAACGCCCGTCACGTAGATTTCGTACATCGTCGGGTTGTCGATCGACACATAGCCGATGGTGGTCGTCGCACCTGCGGCCGGGGCCACCACCCAGGCATCAGAGGCCGAGGGCTGTGCCTGCGTGGCTGGTGTGCTGTCGGCACCGGCCAGGGCCAGCAGCACCGCCAGCCCGAGTGTTCTCAGGGTCATTCGCATGTCTCCACGCCGTTCCGCATGCGGACGGCGCCTCAGTATGCCATCACCACCAGGCCCGTGTGCATCCGCGGCGGGGTCGGCCGGCCTATCGCTGCACGGGAAATTTCGAGAGCTTGCGCTGCAGCGACCGGCGGTGCAGGCCCAGCACCCGCGCCGCCTGGGACACGTTGCCCTGGCACTCGGTCAGCACGCGCTGGATGTGCTCCCACTCGACCCGTGCGAGCGACGGCACGGTGAACTCGCGCGCCGCACCCCCATCGCCGCCCGCTCCACGAAGGGCGGTGGCCACCTGGTCAGCATCCACCGGCTTGGTCAGGTAGTCGGCCGCACCGCGCTTGAGGCTTTCGACGGCGGTGGCAATCGCCCCGTAGCCGGTCAGCACGACGATGCGGGTCGTGGCATCGATGGCGTGCAGGGCGGCCACCACGTCGAGGCCGTGCCCATCGGGGAGGCGGAGGTCGACGAGGGCGCACTCGGGACTCTCGCGACGCGCCGCCTCGAGGGCCGCCTCGACAGTGGCCACGCGCGTGACCTCGAAGCCGCGGGCCTCGAGGGCCCGTGCCATCCGCGGCGCAAAGACATCGTCGTCATCAAGCAGCAGGAGACTCTGGGCATCGGACATCGTCACGCTCCGCCTTCGGGCCTGTCGGCCGCCGGCAGCCACAGCGTCGCCCGCGTGCCGCGTGCCTGGGTCGACTCGAGCCGCAGCGCTCCGCCCCAGCGCTCGGCAAACGTCCGCGCCAGGAACAGGCCCAGCCCGAACCCGCTGCCGACCGGCTTGGTCGTGAAGAACGGCTCTCCGGCCCTCGCGAGGGTGTCGGGCGACATGCCGCTGCCGTAGTCTGTGACTTCAAAACGGGCACCGCGGGCGTCGGCAGTCGCCGACATGGCCACGCCAGTGCCCTCGGGTGAGGCATCGAGGGCGTTCCTGACCAGCGTGCGAAGCGCGCGGGATGCCGAAGCCAGCGGCACCGACACCGTGGGAGCATCGGCGGCCACCCGCACCGAGACACGCCCGCGAGCCTCGGCGCTCAGCGTCTGCAGCGCTTCATCGACCAGCTGCTGTGCCGACACGCACTGGGCCTCGTGCGCCACCGAGGCGTCGGCGCGCCCGCTCATCTGGTCGAGAATCTCGCGGCATCGCTCGACCTGCGAGCGAATCAGGCGCGCGTCCTCCGCCAGCATCGGGGGCACCCCCTCGGCCGAGGCGGCAATGTCGAGCTCGCGCGAGGCGACAGCAATGACGCTGAGGGGCGTGGCCAGTTCATGGGCAGCACCAGCGGCCAGCGTGGTCAGCGATGCCAGCCGTTCCTGCTGTGCCGCCACGCGCTGGGCCTCGGCCAGTGCCTGCTCGCGCGCTTCCAGTGCGCGCCTGATACGGGTCACAAACGCGGCCGTCAGGATGGCCGCCACCGCGAATGCCACGCCCATGCCCGCCTGATGCCCGAGGTCGGGCCCCATCGCCCCGTGCGCCGCATGCGGATCGATGGTGCTGCGCAGCGGCGTGATGAACAGCAGCCCGTAGCCCAGCATGGAGGCGGCGGCCGTTGCCCAGGCCCAGCGGGCATTGAGCGTCACCGCCGCCAGCGTGATGTAGACGAGGTAGCTGATCGTGAACGGATTGGATGGCCCGCCGGTGGCCAGCATCAGCGCCGTCAGAATGCCCACATCGAGCAGCAGGCACCCGCCCATGCGCCCTTCCAGGGCATCGCGGTCGTGCTGCTGGCGCCACAGCCAGACGTTGCTGAGCAGCTGCACCGCCAGGAGCGACATGACCCAGCCCATCGGCAGCGCCGCCGCAAGCAGCCCGCCTGCAGCGAGCAGCGCCACCACGGCCCCGGCAATGACCCACCAGCGGAACTGGACCAGCCAGGCAGCGGTGACAACAGGCGTGGCCAGCGGGGGCGTCACGCCTTCATTGTGCGGGGCCTCGTCCCGTCCGCTCATGCGTCAAAGTGCCGCAGGCCTCAGCGCGGCAGTCGCTCGGGCATCTCGGCGACGACGTACGTCATGACCGCCAGCGCGGCTGCCGCCTTCGACACGTCCTCGGGCGGAATGCGCTCGACCGTGTCGGCCGGGGTGTGGTGAATCGTGAAGTACTTGGTCGAGTCGCCGCTGTAGGCCATCATCGGCACGCGTCCGGCCTCGGCGATCGGGCCGATGTCAGCCCCGCCGCCACCGGGCCCCACATACTGCATGTCGATCGGGGCCAGCAGCGTGCCAATCTCGGCAATGATGCGCCGGGCCGACTCTGACCCGGTGAAGGCCAGCCTGGCTGGCTGGAACACGCCCGAGTCAGACTCGATGGCCAGCACGTGGTCGTTCGCATCCTTCACGTAGGCGTCCCGGTAGGCGGTGCCCCCGCGCAGGCCGTTTTCCTCGTTGGTGAACAGCACCAGCCGCACCGTGCGGCGCGGCCTGATGCCGAGCGCCTTCATCAGCCGCAGGCTTTCCCACGTCACGATGCAGCCCACGGCATCGTCCGAGGCCCCGGTGGCGGCATCCCACGAATCGAAGTGGCACCCGACCAGCACAATTTCGTTGGGCCGTTCACGTCCCGTCAGCTCGCCGATCACATTGGCCGATTCGGCGTCGGGTTCGAAGTGCGCCTCCATCGACAGACGCACGCGCACCCGGCGCCCGCGGTCGATGATGCGATGGATGCGCTGGGCGTCCTCGACCGAGATGGCCGCCGCGGGAATTTTCGGCGCATCGTCGCCGTACTGCATGCCGCCTGTGTGCGGGGTCCGCAGGCCCATCGGCCCGACGGATCGCAGCAGTACGCCGACCGCCCCGTGCTGCGCCGCCAGCCGCGCACCGCTGGCACGATAGACGACCGTCTCACCGTAATTGGTGTATGGCACGTCGAAGAGCACGATGCGGCCGCGGGCTTCGGCTGAGCGGCGCTGCAGCTCGTCCTGGCTGCCGACCACCATGACGTCGGCCTCGAGCCCCTCGGGCCGGGTGGCCACCGACCCGCCCAGCCCGAGCAGCGGAATGACGTGGTGCGGCGGCTCGATGATTTCGAGGCGCTCCTGTCCCCGCACCCACTTGGGCCCCATCACTTTCTCTGTGCGCACGCGGTCGAGCCCATCGGCACGCATGGTGTCGGTGGCCCACGCGATGGCCCGGGTCAGGTTGTCCGATCCGGTCAGGCGCGCCCCGTAGGTGTCGGTCAGCTCGGCCAGACGGTTCCAGGCGAACTGGTCGGCCGTGGCGGCGGCGATGATCCGCTGGGCGTCTTTGCGATAGGGTGCCAGCCAGGTCGGTGCGGCCTCCTGCGCCAGTGCCGGCCGGTCGAACGAGGGGTCTGGCAGGCTCAGCGGTGCGGCAGCCAGGACAACAAGCGCGGGAAGCACAAAGGAACGCAGGCGGGCCATGGCCGCGGATTATAATCGGGGGGTCGTGACTCGGGTGCTGTATATCGGGCTGGGGCTCACTTCGGTGGGACTGGCCGCCATCGGGGCCGTGCTGCCGGGAATGCCGACGACGGTGTTCCTGCTGATTGCTCTGTGGGCGTTCTCGCGCTCGAGCCGCCATCTGCACGACTGGCTGCGCAGCGCCCCGCTCTTCCGCGACGCCATGACGCACGTCGACCGCTACCACGCCGAGCGCAGCATCACCCGGGGCGTCAAGGCCGTGGCGGTCGGTGCCGCGTGGACGTCGGTGGCGCTGTTCTTCTATGGCCGCGGCCTCGAACCGTCGGTGACAGCCGTCATCCTCGTGCTGCTGGCCATGGCCTGCACCGTCTTCATGGCCATCACCCGCACGGCCGATACCCGCCGCTCCTGACGCGCTCCCTGTGGCAGACAACACAAGGCCGGACCACCGCCGCGCGGTGACCCGGCCCTGATGAATGCTGGACGACAGCGCCTGGTGGAGGACAGACACGGTCCCAGCCAGTGCCCGCCGTGCGGGCAGGCCGATACGGCAGCGGGCAACCGCCCGCCGCCGCGTCCCACTAGAAGCCCAGCGTGTAGACCACCCGGAAGGTGCGTCCGCGCTCGGCGACGCGATCCTTCAGGTAGTTGAGGTGGTTGCGATAGAGCCGGTCAGCCGCGTTCTCGAGGCGCGCCGTGATGGTGTTGAAGACGCGGCCCTGCACGAAGGAGTACGACGCGAAGAACCGCAGCATCGCATAGCCGTCTGTGGCGGTCTCCTCGCCGAACACGCGGTCCTGCGCCGACGCCATGACGATGTTGCCGCCGGCCTGCAGGCTGCTGCCCTGGTACTTGAGGCCGAAGATGCCGCGTGCCGGGGGCATGCGCGGCAGGTTCTCGTCGGTGTCCTTGATGCGCCCGCGCACCATGTCAATCGTGAAATCGGCAATCCACCGATCGGTGATCTTGAAGTCGCCGTGGGCCTCCATGCCCCACAGGCGGCTGTCGCGCGCCACAAACTCCACGAAGGGCAGGCCCTCGCCGTGGCCATGGTGGCCCTCGTCTCCGTGGTCGTCCCCGTGATCGTCCCCGTGGTCGTCAGACTCACCGTGCACCACACCGAAGCGGTCATCGAACTCCTCTTCGCGCTCCTCGAATTCCTCCTCGGAGATCGGGTTGCGGAAGATGTAGTTGGCAATGTCATTCGAGAAGAACGTGATTTCTCCCTCGAAACGGCCGCCGCGGGCGCGCAGCGAGACGTCGGCGCCCAGGGCCCGCTCGGCGTCGAGCATCGGGTTCCCGATTTCGTACGCAAAGTTCCCGAGGTGGGGACCGAAGAAGTACAGCTCCTCCATGGCAGGTGCGCGGGCCGCCCGCGCAAAGCTGGCCGCCAGGACCAGATTGTCGCGTGCAGCCGACGGGCGCAGCAGCACGCCGGCCGACCCCGACCATTCGGTGAAGTCACGGGCGGGCAGTCCCCCCTGCGGTTCGTAGGTGGTGCGGTCGACGCGTCCGCCGAATTGCAGCGTCGCGTGGGCATTGCCCACTTCCTCGTACACAAACGCCGCGGCGTTCCGCTGACCCACGGGGGGCGAGAGGGCCTCGGCCCCGATCACGTTGAAATCGCGCTGCATGAACCAGCCGCCGACGGTGCCGACCAGGTTGGCCGTCTTGCGGTGCGACAGCAGCAGTTCGCCTTCCACCGAACGGTTCTGGTAGGTCGTGCCGACCTCGGTGCCTTCCAGTTCCTGGTGCTCGTAGTCACGGAATCCGAAGGTGGCACGATACGACTGGAAGAAGCCGTTCATCTGCGAGGCGCCGGCGCGCGCACTCAGCGAGTGACGCCGCGGCGTGAGGCTGACGTTGCCCTCTTCCACAAACGGCACGCCGTACTTGGAGTCGGTGTAGCTGTAGCTGGCACCCGCATACTGGTTGTCGCCCGTCCACGAAGCACCGACGTTGCCCGTGGCCAGCGACGACTGCGAGTTGGGCACCTTGCCCTCGGGGGTGAAGTAGCTGCCGCTGTCCTGTCCGCTGCCGCCCGCCGTGAAGGCAAAGCGCCCGTTGCCCACCGTGATGCCGGCAGCCGAGCCCACCTGGTTGCCGTTGTTGGCCAGATCGAAGTTCACCCGGCCCGTTGGCGCCGTCACCGGCTGCGTGGGAATCTGGTCGGTCACCACGTTCACCAGGCCGCCGATGGCGTTGGCCCCGTAGAGCAGCGTCGCCGGGCCGCGGACGACCTCGACGCGGCGCGCCGACGCCGGATTGATCGGCACACCATGGTCGGCCGACTGGCTCGACAGGTCGCCCATGCGCTGGCCATCCTCGAGCACGATCACGCGGTCGCCATCAAGGCCGCGGATGACCGGGCGGGCCGGGGCGGCACCGAAGGCCCGCGTCGAGATGCCCGGCGAATACTGCAGCGTGCCGGCGATAGTCGTCTCCTGCTGCTGCGCCAGTTCCTGTCCACCCAGCACCGTCGTCGGCTGGTAGGCGTCGAACTGGGGGCGCGGCGACGGGCTGACTGACAGCACCTCGGCAAAGTGAATGTCGAATTCGACGGCGATGTCCTGCACCACCGGCGAGCTGCCAACGGTCACCTCGACACGTCGCGTGGTCGAGCCATCGGCGCGCACGCCCAGGTGATACTCGCCCGGAAGGAGGCCCTCGAAGCGGTACTGACCGCTGGCATCCGTCCGCGTTTCCCGGCGCAATTCGTCGATGACCACCACGGCCCCGGCCAGTGGCTGTCCGCCATCGACCTGCGTGATGGTCCCGCTGAGGGTCGTGCCCGTCTGCGCCTCGGCCGTGATCGGCCACGTCAGCGACAGCGCGAGCAGTAGGATAGAGAAAAGTCGATGAGTCATGACCTTCCTAGACTACCGGCGATGGCCGGGGGCCGATGAGGTCTGACTGGTGGACGGGCCGGAGTTTTCAATGAACGGTCGTTTTCTGGCGATGAATGGATGGATGGTGTCCCTGCTGGCCGTCGTGCTCGGCCTCGTCGGTCCGCTGGCCGCCGCACAGGGGCGGGGCAGCGGACGCATCACAGGCACGGTCACCACCACCGCCGTCCGCCCCCGGCCCATCCGCGTGGCCTTCGACCAGCAGGTCTGCGGGGCGCAGCTGCCCAACGAGGCCATCCTCGTCGGGCCTGGCGGCGCACTGGCGAATGCGGTGGTCACCGTCCGCGGCCTCAAGGCGCGCACGCCGGCCCGGGACGTGCGCGTCACCAACGAACGCTGCGCATTCGTGCCCCGCGTGCAGGTGGTGGCACCGGGCGGCACCATGGCCACCAGCAGCCGCGACCCGATTCTGCACACCACCGTCCTGCACAGCCCCGAGGGGCGGCAGCTGCTGAACCTCGCACTGCCCTCGACCACCGTCGAACTGCGCAGGCCCCTGCCGGCCTCAGGGCCGCTGCGCGTCAGCTGCAGCACCCACCAGTGGATGCGCGGCTGGATTCTCGTGACCGACGAGCTGTCGGTCGTCACCGGGGCCGACGGCACCTTCACGCTGCCCGACCTGGCTCCGGGGCGCTACGAACTGGCGGTCTGGCACGAGCAGCTGAAGGCGGCCTCGCAGACGGTGACCGTGACCGCCGGACAATCGGTGCCGGTCAGCTTCGCGATGCAGTAGAGTGCAGGCCATGCGCACACAGGGCACGCACGTCGGCCTCTCCCTGCTCGGCGCGGTGCTCGCCATCGGCACCGTGCTGGCCCAGACCCCGGGGCCGCTGCCGCCCGTGGCGGGCCAGATGACCGTCACCCCGGTCACCGGGCCCGAGGCGCTCAGGCCCGCCGAAGCCTCGGTGGCCATCAATCCCACCAACCCCCTGCACGTCATCGCGACGCTCATCCAGTCGAACCCGCCGGGCCGTCAGCCCCGATCGTCCAACTGGGGCTATGTCTCGACCGACGGCGGCCGCACCTGGACCGGCACGCCGGCGGCCAATCCGGGCGGGCGCGTGCAGGGTGACGATGTGGTGACGTTCGGCCGGGATGGCACGGCCTTCCACAGCTACATTGCCTTTGACGGCATCCGTGTCGACCGTCCCGAGGTGGCCAGCAGCGGCATCTTCGTCCGCCGCAGTCGCGACGGCGTCGACTGGCAGCCGCCCGTCGCCGTGATCGATCACCTCAACACGGCGATGCCCTTCGAGGACAAGCCGTGGATGATCGTCGACCGCGCCCCCGCATCGCCGCACCGCGGCCATCTCTACGTGGCGTGGACCCGGTTCGATGTGTATGGCAGCAAGGATCCCGCGCACCGCACCCACATCTGGTTTGCACGTTCGAAGGACGGGGGCCAGACCTTCCAGCCGCCCTTCCGCATCTCCGACGAGTCGGGCGACGCGCTCGACGGCGACAACACCGTCGAGGGCGCCGTCCCGGCCGTGGGCGTGAACGGCGAGGTCTACGTGGTCTGGGCGGGGCCGAAGGGCCTCGTCTTCGACCGATCCGACGATGGGGGATGGACGTTCGGCGCAGATCAGGTCATCAGCCCGCTGACCGGAGGCTGGGACATCCCGCTGCCCGGGCTCGACCGCCACAACGGCATGCCCGTCACCGGCGTCGACGTCAGCGGCGGTCCCCACCGGGGCAGCCTCTATGTGAACTTCATCGACCAGCGCAACGGCGACACCGACGTCTTCGTGCTGGCCTCGCGCGACGGCGGACGCACGTGGGACGCGCCCGTGCGCGTCAACGACGACCCGGCCGGCGCCGACCAGATGTTCACGTGGATGGCCGTCGACCCGGCGGACGGCAGCCTGAACGTGATCTTCCACGACCGCCGCGGGCAGAAGGGCACCCTGACCGGCCTCACGCTGGCGCGCAGCATCGACGGCGGGCGGACGTTCATGAACCACCGCGTGCCCGTCGACCCGTTCGACTGCTGCGCCGCCTCGTCGTTTGTGGGCGACTACAACGGCATCGACATCCAGGGCGGGCGCCTCGTGGCCGTGTTTCCGGTGGTGCGCGACGGCAGCCAGCGCATCATGGCCGTCAGTGCGCGGTTCAGGCCCGGCAGCCAGGCCCTGCTCCCCTGAGTCTGCGGTTGCCCAGGGCGTGCGGCGCAACATACGATCCGGGACATGCTCCAGCGACTCTGCTCGGTTGGCCTGCTGCTGTGCCTCGGGGCGGGCGCACTGGTCGCCCAGGCGCCTGCGGCCCCGTCGGACAACCGTGAGCGCGACTACCTGTCGCGCATCCGGCGCCTGACCGTCGAGGGCCGGCGCGCCGGCGAGGGCTACTGGTCGCCCGACGGCTCGCGACTCGTGTTCCAGAGTGAACGCGACCCGGCCAACCCGTTCTACCAGATCTACACCCTCGACTTCGCCACCGGAGAAACGAAGCGCGTGTCACCGGGCACGGGCAAGACCACCTGCGCCTTCTTCAGGCCCGGCTCGGACCAGATTCTCTTCGCCTCGACCCACCACGACCCGCGCTCGCTGCAGCTGCAGAAGGACGAGCTCGATTTCCGCGCCTCGGGCAAGGAGCGCCGCTACGCGTGGGATTACGACCCGGAAATGGACATCTACGCCGTCGCCGAATCGTCGGGCGCGCTCACGCGCCTCACCACGGCCCGTGGCTACGATGCCGAAGCCGGTTACTCGCCCGATGGCCAGTGGATTGTCTTCTCGTCGATGCGCGACGCCTACAACCGCACACTGAGTGCCGCCGAGCAGAAGCAGCTCGAGACCGACCCGAGCTATTTCGGCGAGATCTACATCATGAAGGCCGACGGTACCGCCCAGCGCCGGCTCACCACGGCCGCCGGCTACGACGGCGGGCCCTTCTTCACCACGAAGGGAGACCGCATCGTCTGGCGGCGGTTCGACGAGCAGGGCCTCATCGCCGACATCTGGACCATGAAGCCCGACGGCAGCGATAAGCGGCAGATCACCGACTTCAAGGCGATGAGCTGGGCGCCCTACGAGCATCCCTCGGGCGAATATTTCCTCTTCGCGTCGAACAAGCTCGGGTTCGAGAACTTCGAGGTGTTCGTCGTCGACACCGCCGGCGCGAAGCAGCCCGTGCGCATCACCTACTCGGACGGCTTCGACGGCCTGCCCGTGCCCTCGCCCGACGGACGCCAGGTGGCGTTCACCTCGAGCCGCTCGGGAGGAGGCGCCGGACAGATTTTCCTGGCGCAGTGGAATCACGAGGCCGTGCGGACGGCGCTGGCGGCAGCGCCTGCGCGCCAGTAGGTCCCTCCCTGCCGCTGCCCGCCAATGAGGATGCCCATGCCTGACACCATCCGGTTGCGTCGCCTGTCAGTGCTGGCCGTGCTGGCCACCGTGGCCGCCAGTGCGGCCGCCCAGCCCGCGGCACCGATCAGCACGCGCACACATGTCGAGCGCCTCGCCTCGCCCGCGATGGAAGGCCGGCTCGCCGGGTCTCCCGGCGAACAGCAGGCGGCGCAGTATCTGGTCGAGCAGCTGACGCGCATGGGCGCGCGCCCGCTGCCGGGCCAGTCGTCGATGCTGTCGCCCTTCACGTTCACCGCCGGGTCGAGGGACGGCGGGTCGACCATCACCGTCACCCGCGACGGCCAGACGCCCGCCGCCTTCCGTGCTGCCACCGAGGTGCAGGCCCTGTCGTTCTCTGACTCGGCCGAGGTGACTGGCCCTGTGGTCTTTGCTGGCTACGGCATTGTCGTGCCCTCGTCAGCCACGTTCGGCTACGACAGCTACCAGGGCCTCGACGTCAAGGACCGCATCGTCGTCGTCCTGCGGTACTTCCCCGAGGATGCCGACGCGACCACACGCGCCGCACTCGCCAGATATTCGGACCTGCGCTACAAGGCGCAGGCCGCGCGCCAGCGCGGCGCGAAGGCGCTCGTCGTGATCACCGGCCCGCGGTCGCCCAACGCCGGCGCCGTCGTGCCGATGAGCTTCGACACGGCCCTGGCCGGGTCGGGACTCGTGGCGGCCAGTGCAGGCGGTGCGGTGGCCGACGCCCTCTTCGCCGCGGTGCCAGGCAAGACGCTCGAGTCGGTGCAGAAGGAGTTCGACGCCGGCAATCCGCACACGACCGGGTTTGCCATTCCCGGCGTGACCCTGTCTGTCTCGGCCCGCGTCGTACGCGAGCAGCAGACGGGCCGGAACGTGGTGGCCTACCTGCCCGCCACGCCGTCGGCCGCCGCCACGCGACCGTGGGTGGTGATCGGCGCGCATTACGACCACCTGGGGCGCGGCAGTGCGGGGAACTCGCTGGCCTCGGGGGATCAGGCCGGGCAGATTCACCACGGCGCCGACGACAACGCCTCGGGCACCGCCGCCGTGCTGGCCATCGCCGACGCCCTGGCGCGGGTCCCGCGCAAGCGCCACCTCGTGGTGGCCTTCTGGTCGGGCGAGGAACTGGGCCTCATCGGATCGACGGCCTTTGTGAATGCCCCGCCCGTGCCGATTGCCGAGCTGGCGGCCTACCTCAACTTCGACATGGTGGGACGCTCCACGGACAACAAGCTGACCGTGCAGGCCACCGGCACCAGCCCGGCCTGGCCCCGCCTGCTCGAGCAGGCCAACGTCGCCGCCGGGTTCGACCTCGTGCTGCAGGAAGACCCGTATCAGCCCACCGACGTCAGCAGCTTCAACGGCGTCGGGGTCGCCTCGCTGGCCTTCTTCACCGGGGCGCACACCGACTATCACAAGCCGTCAGACACCGCCGACAAGATCAATTACGAAGACCTGGACCGCATCGCCGGGTTTGCCGGCAGCATCACGCGCCGCCTGCTCGATGCCGACGAGCCTCCGCTCTTCACCAAGGTCGAGCAGAAGACCGACACGGGCGGGCGCGCCGGCCTGCGCATCTTCACCGGCACCATTCCCGACTACGCCACCGACGTGAAAGGCCTGCTGCTCGGCGGCGTCATCGGCGGCGGCCCGGCCGAACAGGCGGGCCTGCAGAAAGGCGATATCATCGTGGAACTGGCTGGCCAGTCGATCGCAAACATCTACGACTACACGTATGCGCTCGACCTGCTCAGGATAGGGCAGCCGGCGACGGTTGTGTACCTGCGCGGCACGGCAAGGCGCACGACCACCCTGACACCATCGGCTCGGAAGTAACGGAGAGAAACGCCGGTCCTCGCGGCGCGAGAACCGGGTGCAGCACGCGCAGGAGGCGCGGTGAAGTTATGGCTCAGATCATTCGCTCGCTTACGTTTGCCCTGGTGCTCGCAGCCGCGTCGGTGGCGCTGCACGCCCAGTCGGTCGCCGGCAACTGGGTGCTCACCATCAACAGCCCGCAGGGCTCGATGGACACCGACGTGACCTTCACGCAGGACGGCACAGCCGTCACCGGCAGCATGAGCAGCCCGATGGGGGAAACCGAGTTCAAGGGTGAAGTCAACGGCTCGACGGTCAAGGTGACCTTCGGCATGGTGACCCCCGGCGGCCCCGTCGACATCGTCATGACCGGCGAAGTGACCGGCGACGAGATGAAGGGCACCATGGATGTCGCCGGCTTCGGCGCCATCGACTTCACCGGCAAGCGCAAGTAGCCGCGCGTCGTCTCAGCAGCCGCTGGTGCCGCACGGCACCAGCCGGCCTGCCCCCGTCAGGGTGCCGCCCTGTGCATTCGAGAAGCTTCCAGCAAACTCGGTCAGGTCGGCATTCCCCGTCCCCGTGAACGTGAAGACGTTCGGCAGGTTGCGGCCCGCGCACGCTCCGGCGGTTCGCGTCCAGGTCAGCAGCGCCAGCCGCGCATCCCCCACCACCCCGCTCACGGTCCAGCGACAGTCGCTGGCAATCTGATCCTCGCCCGTCACGGCCAGGCCGTTCTGCGTCAGCTGGCCTGTTGACGACAGGGTCGTGCCCGCCGAGTCGATCAGGCGCCACCGGCCCGTCATGGTGCCCACGCGCAGGTCGAGCGTCGCGGACGACGTGGCTCCCGTGGATCCGGTGGCCGTGACCCGCACCGTGTAAGTGCCGGCCGTCGCATAGCTCGGGCGCACCGAGGCCAGCCCCGACTGCGTGTTGCCGTTCCCGAAATTCCAGGCATAGCTCAGCGTGGCGTTATCCGACGCCGTGAATCCCTGCGCGGTCAGGACCGGCGTGCCAGACACCAGAATGGCGCCGGTCGGCTCGGCGACGATGCGGCCCTGGGTGATGGTGGGCGTGGGCGTGACGGGTGTCACCGGGGTGACCGGGGTGACGGTGCTGCCGGAATCGCTGTTGGTGCAGCCCGACACGGTCAGTGCCAGGTCCAGGAAGACCATGCGGAGGGACGTTGACATGACCGACAGTATGCCCGATTCACCGTGCCCGCATGTCCACTCATGGTTTCATTACGACCACTCATGGGCCCGGCGCCCGGAGGGGACGCGGCTCCCGTTAGAATCGGGATGTGCTCGCGTCCAACGCCGCCGACCTGCTGAACATCGTGGGCTTTGCCACGGGCACGGCCCTGTACGCGATGCTGCTGGTGCTGGTGCTGCGCCGGCGTCCTCATGGGCAGAGCGGACGTCGTGACTGGCTGCCGCTGGCCACCGCCCTGCTGGGCCTCGTCTGGAATCTGGGGGAACTGGCGGCCTACGGCCTGCCCCGTCTCGGGCTGCTGTCCGACAGCATCCCGCTGTCGGCCGTCTCGTTTCCCGCGCTCGGGTTCCTCGCGGCCGTGGTCGTCCACTCGGTCGCACGCGATCTCGGGGGCGGGCGCTCCGTCGTCGGGCTCGCGTATGCCATGGCGGGGCTGGCCGCCGTGCTCCACGGGGCCACCATGGTCACCGGCAGCACGACCACCTCCACGCTGGCCTTCCAGCTGCTGACGGCCTGCTTCACGCTGCTGATTGTGCCGCTGGGACTGCTGACCCGCGCGCAGGCCCATGCGCGGCGGGCGCTGTGGGTGCTGGCCCTCGTGCTGTTTGCCGTCTCGGCCACACACCTCGGCAGCTTCCACACCCAGCAGGACAGCTGGTGGATGCAGCTGCTCGGCCACCACGCCGCCATTCCCCTCGCCTTTGCGATCCTCTATCAGAACTACCGGTTCGCCCTTGGCGATCTCTTCCTCAAGCGCGCCCTGACCCTGCTGACCGTCGTCACGCTGACCCTCGTGGGCTTCTCTGCGGCCAGCCGCCTGCCGGACGGAGCGGCGGCGCAGGGCGTGATGCTGGGCCTCTGGGTGGGGACTGCGCTGCTGACGCCGTGGCTGCGGCAGCAGGTCACCGTGTTTGTCGACCGCGTGCTGCTCGGGCGCGTCGACTATGCGGTGCTGCGCTCGACACTGGCGCGGCAGGTGGCGGACCAGGCGTCGGTCGCCGGCGTCATGGACACGGTGACCGGGGCGCTGACGCTGGCGCTCAATGCCCGCCGCGTGTCGTGGACCGAGTCGATGCCGGGCCCCCTCTCGGCGGACACGGACACCGTGGTGCCGACCACCGATCCGCCTGTGATTGCGATCCAGCTGGGCGAGCTCACCGGCGGCCGGCGCCTCCTGTCGGATGACATCGCCCTGGTCGAGGCCGTCGTCGGCATCGCGGCGCGGCGCATCGATGCCATCCGTCTGACCCTCGAGCGCTACGAAGTGCAGCTGCGCGAGGAAGAGATGCAGAAGCTGGCCGCCGAGGCCGAGCTGCGCGCCCTGCGGGCGCAGATCAATCCGCACTTCCTCTTCAACGCGCTCACCACCATCGGCTACCTCATCGAAACGGCACCGCCGCGCGCGCTGCGCACTTTGCTTCGGCTGACCGGCCTGCTGCGCGGTGTGCTCCGCCCCGAGGGCGAGTTCACCACGCTGGGCCGTGAACTCGAACTGGTGGAACACTACCTCGACATCGAGCACGAGCGGTTCGAGGAACGGCTGCGCGTCCGCATCGACGTACCGGCCGAGCTGCGCACGGTGCCGCTGCCGGCCCTGGTGCTGCAGCCGCTGGTCGAGAACGCCATCAAGCATGGTGTTGCCCCGAGCGTCCAGGGGGGCGAGGTCACCATCACGGCCCGGCGCCTGGAGGCACCGCCGGCCATGCTCGCACTCACCGTCAGGAACACGGGCAAGCCGCTCGGCCCTGACATCGGACAGGGCGACGGCCACGTCGGCCTCGCCAATGTCGAGCGGCGGCTCGCCGGCCACTATGGCACGCAGGCCACCCTGTCGCTCACGGCCGATGCCACCCAGGCCACCGTGGCCGAGATTCGCCTGCCCCTTTCCCTGCCGCTGGCGACGGCACTCGCTGACCATGACCGAGTCACTGCGTATCGTACTGGCCGATGACGAACGGCCGGCCCGGCGGTTCCTGCGCAACCTCCTCGAGAGCTTTCCCGAGGTGTCGGTCGTCGGCGAGGCCGCCACTGGGCATGAGGCCCTGGCGCTGATCGAGCAGGCGTCGCCGCACCTGGTGCTGCTCGACCTGCACATGCCCGAACTCGGCGGACTCGACACCGCGCGGCTGCTGACCCAGGAGGCGCCTCCGCTGATTGCCTTCGTGACGGCCCACGACGAGTTTGCGGTCGAGGCCTTCGAACTCAATGCCGTCGACTACCTGCTCAAGCCGGTCGAGCGCGACCGGCTGGCCGAGACGCTGCAGCGCGCGCGCCACCGGGTGTCGGGCGCCGAGCGCAGCCGGCGGGTGTCGGCCGCCGTCGCGGCCATGGAGATCGCGGCACGGCGTCCCTACCTCGAACGCCTGCCGGTGCGGCGGCGCGACGAAATGGTGATCCTGCCTGTCAGGCAGATTGCCTCGATTGTGGCAGACGGTGAGCTGATGCACATCACGACGGTGACCGCCGAACGGTTCACCATCAGCCACCGGCTGCACCTGCTCGAGGCGCGCCTCGACCCACGGCGCTTCGTGCGGCTGAGCCGCAGCGCCCTGGCCGCCCTCGACCAGATCCAGCGCGTCAGCCCGATGCCCGGCGGCACCTATCAGGTGACGCTGGCCAACGGACAGGCGCTGCAGGTCAGCCGCATTCAGTCGAGGCGCCTGCGCGAGACCCTGCTGACCCTCTGAGGGCCCCGTGCTTTAATGCACGGATGCGACCGGCTTCCCGACTCTTCTGGCCCCTCTGCCTGACACTGGCCATCGGCGCGCTGCTGCCCCTCGGGGCACAGGGCGACCTGCGGACGCGGGCCCTGGCCCTGCACCGCGAGGCACCGCTCGTCGACGGGCACAACGACTATCCGTGGGCACTGCGCGAGATTGACCGCGGCGGCGACTTTTCGAAGGCCGACATCACCGGGTCGGTCCCGAAGCTGATGACCGACATCCCCCGGCTCAGGGCCGGCGGCATGGGCGCGCAGTTCTGGTCGGTCTATGTGCCCTCGACCATGCAGGGCACCGAGGCGGTGCGGGCCACGCTCGAGCAGATCGACATCGTGCACCGCATGGTGGCCCGATGGCCCGAGACGTTCCAGCTGGCACTCACCGCTGACGAAGCCGAGCGGGCGTTCAGGGCGGGCCGCATCGGCTCGATGATGGGCATGGAAGGCGGGCACTCGATTGACAGCTCGCTCGGCACGCTGCGGCAGATGTATGCCGCCGGCGCACGCTACCTGACGCTGACCCACTCGGACAACGTGCCGTGGGCCGACGCGGCCACGGCTGAACCGAAGCTCGGTGGCCTGTCGCCCTTCGGCGAGGAAGTCGTGCGCGAGATGAACCGGCTCGGCATGCTGGTCGACCTGAGCCATGTCTCGCCCGACACCATGAAGGATGCCATCGCCGTCAGCGAGGCCCCCGTCATCTTCTCGCACTCGACCGCGCGCGCCCTGTGCAACGTGCCCCGGGCCGTGCCCGATGACGTGCTGGCGCTGCTGCCGAAAAACGGCGGCGTGCTGATGGTGACCTTCGTGCCCGGATTCATTTCCCAGAAGGTGGCCGACTGGAACCTGCTCTACTCGGCCCAGCAGCAGCTGCTGCGCGCGCAGTTCCCCGGCAACAGCGCCTACGTGCCTGCCGGCCTCGACCGCTGGCGCAGCGAGCATCCCGAACCCCGGGCCACGCTGTCAGAGGTGGCCGACCACATCGACCACATCCGCAAGGTAGCCGGCATCGACCACATTGGCCTCGGGGGCGACTTTGACGGCATCACCAGCGTGGTGCAGGGCCTCGAGGATGTGTCCACCTATCCCGCCCTGACCGCCGAGCTGCTGCGGCGCGGCTACAGCGATGCTGATGTGAAGAAGATTCTCGGCGGCAACGTGCTGCGGGCCTGGCGGCAGGCCGAGCAGGTGTCGGCCAGGCTGCGTGCGTCGCGCCCGCCGTCGACGCGCACCCTTGAGCAGATGGACGGCCGTCGCTGACGGCCGTCCTCCCGGGCACCCGCTTCAGCGCCGGATGGCGCTGATGACGCGCTGCACGAACTCGGCCTCGTTGCCGCGGTGCCAGCGCCACACGACCACCAGGTCGTGCTCGGGCGAGATGGTGATGGTGTTGCTGCCGGCGCCGCGCGCGCCGTAGGCCGTGGCCGGCAGCCCCGGATAGTTCTTCCCCTGCGTGTTGAGCCACCAGAGGTAGCCGTAGTCGGGCCCGTGCGCGCTCGGCGACGTGGCGGCCTTCACGAAGTCCGGGGGCAGCAGCTGGCGGTCGCCCCAGCGCCCGCCGCGCAGCCAGAGATAGCCGAAGCGCGCCATGTCCCACGAGTGAATCCAGACGCCGCCGCCCCAGCGCGTGCCACCGCTGACCGAGGGCATCCGCCGGCCGTCGATCGTCACGTAGCTGTTGTGGTACGGCACCCACTTCCAGTCGGTCGAGGCGCCGATGGGCGCCATGATTTCGTCGCGGAAGACCTCGGGCACCGGCTTCCGGAACACCCGCAGCAGCGAGAGGCCGAGGCGATTGATGCGCACGTCGTTGTATTCGTAGAACGTGCCCGGACGCTGCAGCTCGCGCGGCTTCCTCTCGCCGTCGCCGAACGCCTCGCGCCCCACGAAGTCGTGCTTCTTGCCGAACATCTCGCCTTCCCACTCGGTCTCCTGCTGCAGGTGCATCTTCCAGGTGACCTCGCTGTTGCGGGGCGAGTCGTAGCCACCGTCCTTCACCGTGGCCCCGACGCGGTCATTCACCGCGACGCGCCCGTCGCGCACGGCCACGGCGGCCACGGTGGCCATCATGCTCTTCGCCACCGAGTACGTCGGATCGACAGCCGTGGTTTCGCCGAACTCGGCGACCACATACCCCTTGTAAATGACGACGCCATTGGTGGCGGCACGGCGTGTGGGCACCGACCCGAGCAGCGAGCCGAAGATGCGTTCCTGATCCGAGAAGTCGAACTCGCGCGTCGACTCACGGCTCTGCGCGAAGGCGACGGCCTCGGCCAGCCGGGCCGGGTCCATGCCGAGCTCGGCCGGGGGCCGGCGTGCCCAGTCGCCCTTCGGCGGGAAGTAGGCGCCGCCCTGGGCGGTCATGGGCGCGGGCCGCACCGACAGCACTGCAATGGTGAGCGTGACGAGCGCCGACAGGCGAAGCAATCGCAGGGTCATGGCAGATGTCTCCCTCGAACGTGACGTCAGTAGCCGGGTCCCAGCAGCACGGCGTTCATGAAGAGCAGCATCGTGCCCTCGCTGAACGCCCGGTAGGTGGCTTCCTCGGCAAAGCCGATGATATGCCCCTGGCCGAGCGGCTGGTGCATGAGATACGCCTTCTCGACGAGCAGGCCCTGATTCTCGGGCCAGATGAGCCCCGAGGCAATGAGGCGGTCGCGCGTGGCGTACACGCCGACATTGCGGCCGCTGTCGAGCCTGAGCGGCGCGAAGACGCGACTGCCCTCAATCATGGTCGCGCCCTCGGCATCGTGGCCCGCCGACAGCCAGTGCTCGGTGTCGATGCGCACGCGCAGCAGCGCCCCGGGCTGCGCGTCGGGCCGCTCGCGCTCGGGCTGGATGGCGGCGTCATAGTTGAAGGCGGCCGCATCGGCCGGCTTGGCCGGCGTCTCGCGCCCCTGCCCGGCAGCGGGCACGTTGCCGGGCATGTCGAGGTTGCCGTTCTTGAGCAGGGGCTTGGTCGACAGCAGGCCCACCCCCTCCGACGTGGCCCAGCGGGTGGCGTCGGCCAGGGTGATGAGCGTGCCGCCGCCGCGCACCCACTCGCGGATGCGTGCCAGCACCGCGTCGCCAATGGCTCCCGCATAGTTGCCTGACGGCAGCACCAGCACGTCGACGTCGCTCCACACTACGCGGCCCAGGGCGCTGACGCGCACCGCCGTCACGCGCTGCCCATAGCGGCGCTCGAGCACATAGCGCGTCCATCCCGCCGACAGCGACTGCGTCGGCGCATCCCAGGCCAGCACCACCCGGGGTGCCCGCAGGGCGGCCGTGTCGTTGCCACCGAGCGAGACGCCGCGGTCAATGAACGCCGAGTCGATGGGCACGACAGTGGCGCCGTGCTTCGTGGCGAGCCGCTGCAGGCGCTCGTGCAGGTCGGCTGGGTTGCCGGCGTGTCTGACCAGCGCCGTGCCGATCGGATAGGTCGTGCCCTGCAGCGTGAAGGTACCGCCGATGCTCGTCACGCGAACGCCGTCGGCCAGGGCCTCGGCCGTGAGGGCCGCGGCCGCCGATCCCCAGGGCAGCAGGTACCCCACCTGTCCGCGGGCAAACGTGCGCGGGGCGGGCGGCGCGTCGTAGGTGTCAGGCACGGGCGTGGCCGCCACCGTCAGCAGCGCGGGGCTGGTCACCACCTCGACGTCGTACAGCAGCGGCAGGCTCCAGGCCGTGATGTCGTAAATCTCATCGGGCAGTCGCCGGGCGCGGCGGGCCTCCTGCGCCTTCACGAACCCCTCGGGCAGCGGCACCGCAGGGTCGAGCAGGTTGCGCACCAGGCGCCCTGCCGGCTGCGCATGCGACACCACATACGCCCCGGCCGGCACCTCGCGCGTACCCACCTTCGTCGGGGCCGTCGTCTGCCGCACGGCAATGCCCTGCGTGGCCAGGTTGCGCGCCAGCGCTGCGGCCCTCGATGGATCGTGCCCGGGCAGCAGCACATACTCGCGCGCCGGGCTCTGTTCGCCTTCGGTGACGGCGGTCTGCCGGAACTCGAGGAAGTTGCGCAGCAGCCGCTCGCGGTTCCGTGCCGCGGTGCGCGCGGTCACGATGGCGGCGTTGAAGTGGTGCATCACGCCGTCGCGGTAGGTCATCACCGTCCCGTCACGCCGCGCGAACGACAGCGCCCGGGCCGAGGGCTGCTCGTATGTCATGCCGATGGACCCGTGGGCCGTCGGCCACGAGTCGCCGTAGCCCGGGTAGAACGCGTCGTACACATCACGGATGTAATACGGCCAGCCGCGCTGGTCGAACCGCTCGGCATTGGCCCGCCCGAACATCTCGAGCGACGCCAGCTGCGACCGGGTCAGGTGCGGGTTGATGGGGTCGGCCGGGGGCGGAAAGAAGTAGTGGTTGTCACCGCCCTGTTCGTGCAGGTCGACCGTCACCTGCGGCCAGAACTCGCGGCCGATGCGGATGCGGCCGCGGCTCTCCGGCTGCGTCTGGGCAAACCAGTCACGGTTCATGTCGAAGAGGTAGTGATTCGACCGTCCGCCCGGCCACGGCTCGTCGTGCTCGGCGTTGTAGGGCACCGGATCGAGATGGGCGGCGCGTCCCTGCAGGTTCTGGAACAGGAAGCGCGCCCGACCGTCGGGGTTCTGCATCGGATCGATGAGCAGCAGCGTTTCGCGCAGGATCAGGTCGACATCGGCATCGCCGCGCGCGGCCAGCAGGTGATACGCCTCGAGCAGGGCCGCGTCGGCCGACGAGATTTCGTTGCCATGCACCCCGTGCGCCAGCCACACGACCGCGGGGTTCTGCTGCAGCAGCCGCTGCTGCTCGGCCGCAGACAGGCCCCGCGGGTCGGCCAGCCGCTGCAGGTCGGCCTTCACGGCATCGAGCGCCGCGATGCGAGCCGGCGAGCCCACGATGAGCATCCACAGCGGACGCCCCTCCCAGCTCCGGGCGTACTCGACCAGCCGCGTGCGGGCCGGGTCGGCCTTCTGCAGGGCCTGCAGGTAGGCGCCAATCTGTTCGGGCGAAGTGATTTCAGTCCCCGGGTCATGCCCCACCACCTGTCGCAGGGTGGGGATGGCGGGGTCATACGTGGCACCCGGCCAGAACGGCTCGGGTGCGGGCTGGGCCGCCGCCGGAAGGGCCGACAGCAGTGTCAGAGTGAGCAGCCATGTGCGCATAGCGCCCTTGAGCTTACCGGATGTGCCGGACGCTGGCGGATGGTCGGCACCTGACGCGGCCAATCCCCCTAGGATCCCTCCCGGATCTTCAGTATTCTTAAAAATCGTTTCCACTTCACAGCGATAGGACTCGATGGACTCCGCGTGGTGGCGTTCACCAGTCGGACACGATGCTTTTTGGGGAGCACAACAATGACATTGAGGTTCGTGAAGCGACTCGGGATCGTCGCCATGCTGCTGACTGCGCAGCTGGCCTGGGCCCAGCCAGCGCAGGTAGGCACCATCGCGGGCACCGTGACCGACGAAAGCGGCGGCGTGCTGCCGGGCGTCACGGTCACCATCACCGACACCCAGCGCGGCGTCACCCGTTCGGGCGTCACCGACACCAACGGCCGATACCTCTTCGGCGCCGTGCCCATTGGTGTGTACGCCGTGCAGGCGCAGCTGCAGGGGTTCGAGACCGTCCAGCGCACCGACAACCTGGTGGAGACCGAAAAGACCACCGCGGTTGACTTCGCGCTCAAGGTCGGCGCGCTCACCGACACCGTCCAGGTCGTCGGCGAAGTGCCCATCGTCGACATGACGAACGTTGCGAATAACTCCCGCATCCGCAATGACCAGTTCGAAAAGCTGCCCATCGGCCGCAGCTACCAGGCGCTGATCGGCACAGTCCCCGGTGTCGTTGGCACCGGCAACGTCAACGCGCTGGGCGCCCTGACGAGCAACAACCAGTTCCTGATCGACAGCGTCGACACCACCGACCCGACCACCGGCACCTTCGGCACGAACCTCAACTTCGAGGCTATCCAGGAAGTGTCGGTCTCAACCTCAGGCGCGTCGGCCGAATACGGCCGCGCTCAGGGCGCCATCGTCAGCGTCATCACCAAGTCGGGCACCAATCGCTTTGAAGGTTCGCTCAAGTACATCGTAGTCAACGACCAGTGGAACCGGCAGAACACCACGAAGAACCAGGTGAGCGGTGTCTCGCTCGAGCGCATCAAGTTCGATCAGGTCAACCCCGTCTACGCCCCGACCCTGGGCGGCCCGATCTGGAAGAACCACGCGTGGTTCTTCGGGTCCTACGAACGGCAGGAGAACACGACCCCCCGTCGCCAGACCGTGGGCCTCATTCCCGAGGACTACCAGCAGACGACCGAGGCTGACTACCTGAACGTCCGCGCGACCGTGCAGCTGAACTCCGCCCACAACGTCTGGGTCAAGTATTACCAGGCCCCGACTAACGGCTTCATCATTGACTACTGGGGAGCTGCCGGTGAGCGCACGGCCCTGACGCGGCAGAACCAGAATGCCAAGAACTGGGCGGCCCAGTGGAGCGGCGTGATTCGCAACAACTGGACGATGGAGGCCGCAGCGGCCACCTATGAGTCGCGCATCGACGTGGTGCCCTTCGAGACCGGTCGGCTGTTCAGTGGCTCGCCAATTTTCAGCCTCGGCGACAATCGCTACTACAACGGTGCCACCTTCGACGGCTTTGTCTCGCGTCCCCGACAGCAGGCCAACGCCGCCAGCACCTGGTTCTTCTCGCGCGGCCAGAGCAGCCACAACATCAAGCTCGGGGTTGACTTCCAGACCGTCGAGTCGGGTGCGCGCTTCGACTACCCGAACCGGCAGCTCTATCTTGTCGACGCCTTCAACCAGGCCACCGGCGCGATCGTGCCGTTCGCGCGCCGCGACTATGAGTCAGGCGACTCGACGTCCACCGGACGCAACCTCGCCGTGTTCCTGCGCGACAAGTTCCAGGTGAACTCGCGCTTCTTCATCGAGGCCGGGCTGCGCTACGAAGCCCAGTCGGGCAAGAGCGACGTGGGCGCCATCACGGTGGATGCCCAGACCATCTCGCCCCGCCTGGCCAGCAGCTACGCGCTGACCGAGGACGGCCGTACCGTGGCTCAGGCCAGCTATGGCCGCTATTACGTCGGCGTGGTGCAGAGCTTCTCTGACGGCTTCGCGGCGATTCCGCAGCAGACCAACTACAAGAACTACCTGTGGGACGGCTCGAACTACGTGTTTGCCAACGAGGTGCGCCTGGGCGCATCGTCGTTTCTGCCCAACACCGACCTGAAGCCCTATCACATGGATGAATACATGGTCGGCGTTCAGCGCCAGTTTGGCCGCACCCTGGCCATCGGCGCCCGTTTCATCTCACGCGACTGGGCCAACCTCATCGATGACATCCGGACGTTCAATGCCGACCGCAGCATCAAGCGCACGGTGGTGAACTACGAGCCGGCCGAGCGTTCCTACCGCGGCATTCAGTTCACCTTCGAGCGCCGCTTTGCCAACAACTGGAGCGCCACGGCCAATTACACCTACTCGCGCACGCGCGGCAACCACTTCGGGACGACGTTCACCTCTCTGGGCGACTATCTCGACGCGGATTGCCGGACCACGGTCGACACGACGATCGGAACTGGTGGCGTCATTCCGTGCGCCACCGTCCAGGACGGCGCAAACAAGTTCGGCCGGCCCGGCTACGACCGTCCGCACAACCTCAAGTTCCAGGGGGCCTACGTAAAGCCCCTTGGCCCGGTGAACCTGGTGCTGGGTGGTGTGGCCGACGTCATCTCGAAGGGTCGCTTCGAGAAGAGCCGTGCGGTTAATGTGCTGTTCCCCGGAACCACGACCAACGCCGGCCCCACGGCTACTTATCTCTACGAACCCCTCGGAACGGATGTGTTCGACGGCCTGCTCATGACCGCCGACCTGTCGGGCGAGCTGACCTGGCGCATTGCCAGAACCTACCAGGCCGGATTCAAGGCCGAGGTGTTCAACGTGACCAACACCGAAACGCAGGTGGGCACCAGCAACACGGCGTGGTGCGGAACGACGGCCAACGCCACCTGTTCCGCGGCAGTCACCAACTACGGGAAGGCCACCGCGCGCGGGCAGTTCGTTCAGCCCACCAGCGTCCGGTTCTCCTTCATCGTCCGCTTCTAATACGCAGGTGCGGCCCCGCCCCTCCGATGGAGGGGTCGGGGCCGCACCCCCTTCCATTCCCCCCGTCGAGCCTCACAGACGACCGCGGGGCTCCGCCGCTGACGCGGCTGCAGGACGCAGCTGCGGGCGCCACGCCCCTCCGCCGCTGGGGCCGAGCGGCGTCCACCGCGCCCCCCTCACGCCCCTCCGCTGAACGAGTCGCCCCTCACGGCCGACCGCGCAGGGTCGCGTCGTGCTGCCGGCCCAGCTGCCAGCCGCACACGGCCCACACCACGGCGATGCCCGCCCCGACCAGGGCCGGGGCCGAGGGCGACGACACCACGGCATCGAGGGCCGTCTTGAACTGCGCCCCGACATAGTCGGCCGCCCGATAGACGGGCACGTCGATGAAGCTCTTGGCCTTGTACTTGGTCTCGGTGTCCATCGTGCTCCACAGCATCTCGCGCCCGGGACGGATGAACGCATACTCGCCGTAGCGCCGCATCACCAGCGACACCGCAATCACCGCAAACACATGCGAGCCGGCCAGCGTCAGAAACGCCCCGATCATCAGCACCGGCACGAACGTCAGCAGCGTCCCCACGCCGAAGCGCGCCGCAATGGCCCCGGTCAGGAACAGCTGCGACACAATCGTCAGCGACTGCACCACAAAGTCGATGGTGGCAAAGACCTCGGTGCGTCGCGTTGTATCGGGGAACGTGTCGCTGACAATCTGCAACTGCTCGAAGTACAGGAACGTGTTCACCGCCGACAGCAGCATCACGAAGAGCGCAATGCCCAGCAGATACGGAGACCGCAGGACAATCGCGATGCCCGCAATGGGGTTGCCGCCCAGGGCCGCATCGGCACGTGACGCAGACGCGGGTGAAGCGCTGGCCGCCGCCGCCCTGATGCCCTCACGGTCGCGCGTCCAGATGCGAATGAGCGTCATCTGGCATCCGATGGCACACAGGAATCCGGCCGTGCCGACATACAGCACCCCGGCGTTCCCCAGCGAATCGACGACGAGTCGCGTCGTCAGCGGGCCCACCAGAGCGCCCAGCGTGCCACCGGCCGCGATGAAGCCGAACAGCCGCGTGGCCTGGTCCCTCGAGAACATCTCGAGCAGAAAGCTCCAGAACACCGAGACCAGCATCAGGTTGAGCACGCTGATCCACACGTAGAAGAACGCCCCGACGCCGATGCTGACACTCGCCCCGTCTGCCTGCAGCACCGAGCCGATGCCGGCCAGGATCAGCGCGACCGCGCCGTAGACACCAGGCAGCAGCAGGCTGCGCCGCACGCGCGCCACCAGCCAGCCGAACAGCGGCACAATCAGCATCGAGAACAGCGCGGTGTACAGCCACAGGTCGGCCACGCGCTCACGGCCCAGGATGGTGGCCACCGTCTCGCGCACGGGGCGCACGGCAAAGTAACTGCCCAGCACGAAGAAAAATAGCAGGAAGGCCGCCAGCACCGCCGGCAGTTCGCGGGGTTCGATGCGGGCGACGCGTGACAGGAACCGATGCAGCAGCGATGACATGGCCGGTGGGCGCCATTATGCGCGAGTCATCCTGTGAAGGGTGTAAAGATTCGCCCCGGGACGGGGCCTGTGCGATCATGCGGCCATGCGCGCATTCTGGGCCCTGCTGCTGTCGGCGTCCGTCGTGGCTCTGCTGCTGCTGAGGCAGCCGGCCGACCCCCCTGTCGTGCGCGAGGATGCGGCAGCCGCCGCGCTGGCCATCGCACCCGCGCCCGCCTTTCCACTCGCAGACAGGCGCACGCGCATGGCCACGGCATTCCCGGCCATCGACCGGCTGATGGCCGACTACGCCGCCGCCGAGCATATCCCCGGGCTCATCTGGGGCATCGTCATCGACGATGGCGTGGCGCATGTGGGCGTGTCGGGCCTGCGAGACGTCGAGCGGAACGCACCGGTCACCCCCGACACGATCTTCCGCATCGCCTCGATGACCAAGAGCTTCACGGCCATGGCCATCCTGAAGCTGCGTGATGAGGGACGTCTGTCGCTCGATGATCCGGCCGAGCGCTTCGTAGCCGAACTGCGCCGCTGGCAGGGCCCCACCGACGATGCGCCGCGCATCACGCTGCGGCACCTGCTGTCGCACTCGGCGGGGTTTCCCGAGGACAACCCCTGGGGCGACCAGCAGCTGGCCGTCAGCGAAGAGGAATTCACCGCCATGCTCGAACGCGGCATGGCCTTCTCGACCGCGCCGGGCACCGCCTACGAATACTCCAACTATGGCTTCGCCATCCTCGGCCGCGTGATTTCGCGCGTGTCTGGCGTGCCATACCGCCAGTACATCCAGCGCGAGATTCTCGATCCGCTCGGCATGGCGGCCACGACGCTCGAGCCCGCGCAGGTGGACGATGCGCTGCGTGCACGCGGCTATCGGTGGGAGGATGCACGCTGGAAGGAAGAGCCGCCACTGCCTGACGGCGCCTTCGGGTCGATGGGCGGCATGCTCACGTCGATGAGCGATTTGTCGCGCTACGTTGCCGCGATGCTGTCGGCGTGGCCGGCGCGCAGCGGCGCCGAGGCGGGTCCCATCCGCCGCGCCTCGCTCCGCGAAATGCAGCAGGTGGCACGCACACGGCCGGCATCCGTCAGCCGGACCCCGGGAACCGGAGCCCTGCAGCTGTTCAGTGGCGGGTACGGCTACGGCCTGCGCATCTCGCAGACGTGCGACTTTGGCCACGTCGTGGCCCACGGCGGCGGGCTGCCCGGCTTCGGCTCGGTGATGCAGTGGCTCCCCGACTACGGCGTCGGCATCATCGTCTTCGGGAATCGCACCTACGCCGGGTTCGGTGGCGTAGCCAACGAGGCATTCTCGGCCCTGGCCGCGACGGGCGGATTGGTGCCGCGGCAGTTCGCGCCCTCGCCGGCCCTGCAGCACGCGCGCAGCGAGGTGCTGGCCCTTCTGGAAGGCTGGAACGACGACCGCGCCGAGACGCTGGCCGCCGTCAACCTGTTCCGCGACCGCTCCATCGACCGGCGTCGGGCCGAGTTCGTGGCGCTGCACGAGGCGGTGGGGTCATGCCGCGACACCGGCGCATTCCTCCCGCTCGAAAATCCCCTGCGCGGCGTGTGGACGCTCGACTGCCAGCGCGGCACCCTGCGGGCCGAAGTGACGCTGGCGCCCACGGTGCCTCCGCTCGTGCAGCATCTCGAAGTGGCGCAGGTGCCCCCGGGGTCGGTGCAGCCCGTGCCGACCTGTGCAGCCGCGGGCGTGCAGTAGGCCTGCGTCGCCGTCCTGCCCGACGCCCTTCGACCGGGCCCGACGAGAGGGAGCGACACGGGACCAGAGGCCGAAGGATAATGCGCAGCGGAACCCTCCTATGCGCATCCGACTCTCGCTTGTCGCCCTCCTGCTCCTGACCGTTGTCGCACTGCCTGCCGCACAGGCTCCGCAGGCCCCTGCCGCGGCGCAGGAGCGCGTCGACCCCGACCTGCTCTGGAAGATTCGCCGCGAAGCCACCGACCGCTCGCAGCTGATGCAGACGCTGCAGGTGCTGACCGACGTGTACGGCCCCCGGCTCACCGGCTCGCCGCAGCTGAAGGCGGCGATGGAATGGGTCGTGACGCAGACCACCAGCTGGGGCCTGAAGAACGCCCACCTCGAACCGTGGGAGTTCGGGCATCCCGGCTGGACCAACGAGCGGCTGTCGATCCACATCGTGTCGCCGGTGAAGGATGCCCTGGTGGCCGAGGCCCTGGCGTGGACACCGGGCACCAACGGACCGGTGACCGCTGAGACGATGCGACTCGAGCTGCCGACCCGACCGACGCAGGCCCAGCTCACGCAGTTCTTCGACGCGCAGCGCGCCAGCGTGAAGGGCCGCATCGTCCTCGTGGGTGTGCCACAGAAAGTCGACGTCACCATCGTGCCGCCGGCCAAGCGCCGCGAGGACGCCGAGGTGCGCGCGCAGTTTGAACGCGACACCCCGGCGGCGCAGGGACCACCGCAGATGCCGGCAGCTCAGAACGGGGACGTCGTGCCTCCGGCCCGCGTGGCCGAGCAGCTCGATGCCTTCCTGGTCAGTGCCGGAGCTGTGGCCCGCATCAACGACGCCGGGCGTGATCACGGGCAGATTCGCGCCTTCAACAACCGCACGTTCGACGTCAGCACGGCGGTGCCCACCGTCGTGATGCGCAACGAAGACTACGGCCGCCTGTGGCGCCTGATGGCCACCGGCCGCACCGTGCAGCTCGACATGCACATCGTCAACCAGGTGCATCCGGAAGGGCGCACGCAGTACAACGTGGTGGCCGAGATTCCCGGCACCGACAAGGCCGCCGAGGTGGTGATGCTCGGGGGGCATCTTGACGCATGGCACTCGGCCACCGGGGCCACCGACAATGCCGTCGGCTCGGCGACGATGCTCGAGGCCATCCGCATCCTGCAGGCCATTGGCGTCCGGCCGCGGCGCACGATTCGCGTGGCGCTGTGGAGCGGCGAAGAGCAGGGGCTGCTCGGGTCGCAGGCCTACGTGAAGCAGCACTTCGGAACGGCCGAGAATCCGAAGCCCGAGTTTGCCGGCTTTGCCGGCTACTTCAACATCGACTCGGGCACGGGACGCGCGCGCGGCATGACCGTATTCGGCCCGTCAGAGGCCGCCCGTGTGCTGCGCGACGCCACAGCGTCGTTTGCCGACAACGGCTTCCTCGGTGCCAACGCGACGAGCAGCCGGCGGCGCGGCGGCTCTGACCACACCTCGTTCAACGAGGCCGGCCTGCCGGGCATCGGCGTCAGCCAGGATCCGATCGAGTACGGCACGCACACGTGGCACACCAACCTCGACACCTACGAGCGCGTCATCGAGGACGATGCCAGGCAGAGTGCGATGGTGATTGCGGCGGCGGTGTACCACCTGGCGATGCGTGACCAGCTGCTGCCGCGTCTCGAAGGTGCGGCGCTGCCGAAGCTGCCGGCGCAGTAGGCGGTCCCGGGGAGAGCGGCCGGTGTCACGCCTTGCGGGGCCCGGCGGCTCCCTGCCCCTATCGGGGATAGAGGCGGGGCGTCGTGAACGTCGAGACCGAGTGGGTCTCGTCGAACGCGATGGCGGCCTTGTAGAACTCCTCCATCACGTCGGGTATCCAGAATCCCAGTTCGCTGTCGCGGCGGAACGTCACATACACATTTGCCCTCACGATCGGGTCGGCAGCGGTCATGGCGGTCTTGACCACGACGCCCGTGCTCGATTCGACCCAGAGGAAGCCGGTGAGCGCGATGTCCTTGCCGCGCGAGGTCTTGATGATGGTCGGCCTGGCCTTCTCGGTGTAGGCGATGCGCTCGACGGCCCGCCCGGCAATGACCTCGTCACCGGCGGCCTTGAACTCGAAGCGCTCGCGCACCTGCGGATGCAGCAGCATCATGCCGAACATCGGGATGTTGATGGTGCGCTGCACGTTTCCGACGTCGTAGCGATGGCTCTCGTCGTGCACGGCAGCCGCCTCGTCGAAGGCCTCGGGACGGCCCGTCTTCAGCAGGCGCACGAGCCGATCGTCCCGATCGCGGACGTGCTTGTCGTTGACTGACACGAGATCGCGATAGGGCACCCAGCCACGGCCGGGACCGGCCTGCACCAGCACATAGTCGCTGTGGATCACCGTGCGCCGCTGCACGCCGCCGGGAATCATGCCTCCGGCCGGGTTGGCGCGGGTCAGGTTCGAGCCGGTGTGCACCGGCCGCTCGAGCCACTGCACATTCTCTTCGTCCAGCGCCAGGGCCCAGAAGTGCTGCTCGTAATCGACGACATAGCGAGACGCCAGGTCGAGCAGGTCGCGCACCGCACGGTTCTGCGCAGCCGGTCGCGCGGGCACACTGCCGACCATGACAAGGCAGACCAGGGCCGTGAGCAGAAGGTCGCGTCGCACGCGCACAGCATACACCCGGGTGACGGCACGGGCGGCTGCCTCCGGGGCGCTAAGATGAAAGGCTCGTGCTGCGCAAACAACTGGCTCCGACGCTTCGACTGGCCGTGCCCGTCATCCTCGCCGAACTGGGCTGGATGGGGATGGGGCTGGTCGACACCCTCATGGTGGCGCCCCTCGGGCCGGCAGCCATTGCCGCGACGGCGGTGGGCAACTCGCTCCATCTCGGCGTAGCCATCTTCGGCATGGGGCTGCTGCTCGGGCTCGACACACTGGTGGCGCAGGCCTACGGGGCCGGTGATCGTGCCCTGTGCCGTCGCTGGCTGACGACGGGCCTCCGGCTCGCGGTGGCCACGACCCTTCCGATGATGCTGGTGCTCGGCGGTATCTGGTGGCTGACGCCGTCGCTCGGCTTTCATCCCGAGACCCAGCCGCTGCTGCAGGGCTACTTCAGTATCCTGGTGCTCAGCACTCCTGCGCTGTTTGTCTACGCCGCCCTGCGCCGATATCTGCAGAGCACCGGCCATGTCACGGCGGTCATGCTGACGCTCGTCACAGCGAACCTGGTCAACTTCGGCGCCAACTGGGCCCTTATCAACGGCCACCTCGGGATGCCCGCGCTCGGAGTCACCGGTGCGGCCTGGGCCACGTGCACCGCGAGGCTCTACATGGTGGCCGTGCTGGCATTCACGGTCTGGAAGAGTGACCGTGGCGTACCCGCCGCCATCGCCACGACGCCCCCGGCCCCCATGCGGCGGCTGCTGTCGCTGGGACTTCCAGCGGCCTCAACGGTCACCGCAGAAGTTGGCATCTTCTCGCTGCTGACAGCGCTTGCGGGCCAGCTGCCTCCGATTGCGACGGCCGCCCACCAGATTGCCCTCAACCTGTCGGCGATGGTGTTCATGGTGCACCTCGGCCTGGCATCGGCCGGGGCCATCCGCGTCGGGCATGCGGTCGGGGCGCGCGACTACGCGGAGGCCCGCCACGCCGGATGGACCGTGATCGTGATGAGCGTGAGCCTGTCGCTCGTGACGGGTGCGATTTTCCTGCTCGTGCCAGAGACGCTGATTGCCGTCTATACGACAGAGGCCGGCGTCGTGCAGCTCGCCTCGCAGCTGCTGGCTATTGCGGCGCTGTTCCAGATCTTCGATGGGCTGCAGGGCGTCACCACGGGAACGCTGCGGGGCCTCGGCGACACGCGCACCGCGATGGTGTCGAACCTGACGGCGTTCTGGCTGATTGGCGCGCCGGTCAGTTACGGGCTCTGCTTCCTGGCGGGCTGGGGAGCACCGGGCCTGTGGTGGGGCCTGCTGCTCGGCCTGGTTCTCACCAGCATCGTGCTGCTGTGGGTGTGGACCCGCACCGTGCGGCAGCGCTCCCTCGGCCTCTGAGGCTGCGGGCCTGCACACCGGGCAGGGCCTGCGCCACCCGTCACGGCCGCGCCAGAAGCGCCTGCACCTCGTGCAGCACGCCGCCGCGCATGACCTGGCGCACGCGACGCAGCTGCCTGATGTCGTCGAGCGGATTGCCATCGACCACGATGAGATCGGCCAGCTTGCCGGCGTCAATCGTCCCGAGATCGGCGCTGATGCCGAGAGCCTCGGCCGGCACGGCCGTGGCGGTGCGCAGTGCTTCGGCCGGCGTCAGCCCGCCGCGCACATAGTGCTCGAGCTCGAGCAGCAGCGACATGCCGTAGGGATTGATCGGCGAGTCGGTGCCCGCCAGCACCCGCCCGCCGCCGCGCACCAGCGTGCGCACCAGCTGTTCCTGCGGCACCACCAGCGCTTCACGCGCCGCACGATCGGCGGCATCGGCAGCTGCCTTCCGAAGCGTGAGAGACGCCTCCAGTGAGTCCGGCGCCAGCCGACGAAGGCGCTCATCCTCGAGCCAGCTGCCGTCGCGCAGCGTCAGCACCTGGTGCCCGCCCTGAATGCCGATCGTCGGCGTCAGGGTCATGCCCGAGGCAATGAGCAGATCGCTGACATCGCGATAGCTGCGCCGCGTCTCGCTCATCTTCGGGTTGAAGCCGCGCCGGCTCGTCCCCCGCACGTGCTCGACGCCGTCGGCCCCGAAGGCCACCGCCGGATACAGCTCATGCGACGTCACCGGCATGCCGGCCCGGTGCGCCGCGGCAATCACACGGCGCTGCAGCAGGTCGGGCAGGCGCACATAGGTCTTGATAAGGTCGAAGCCCATCAGCTGCGCACGGCTCACGTAGGCATCGATGTCGGCACCGCCGTCGAGGGCCACGCCCCCCGAGTAGTAGATGCGCGTGCCATCGATGGGCTCGCCCGTCAGCAGCAGGCGCGGGCCGAGCCGCCGGCCCGATTCGACGGCCTCGCGATCTTCGAGAGCCTCGAAGGCGTTGGCCGCCGGATTTCTCACGGTGGTGATGCCGAACGACAGCCACAGGCGGCCCAGGGCCTCACCGGCATCCTTCCGCAGATGTGTGTGGCTCTCGATGAGGCCCGGCAGCACGGTGCCCTGGCTGGCGTCGACCACGCGTCCCTCGTGCCCGCCGTCTCGATGGGCACGCACCTCGCGAATGCGATCACCGTCGATGATGATGTCAACGTCGGTGCGGGCCGTCGTGCCGCGGGCATCGAACAGGCGGCTGGCGTGCACCGTGACGACGCCCGTCGCACGCGGGGCCGTCCACGTCAGGCGCGGACGAATCGTGCGCACCTCACCCGTCACGGTGTCGACGAGCTTGAGGGTATCGGCGGTCTGGTACAGCACCTGCCGCGAGTCGCCCGCCCACGACGGCGAGCTGGCCAGGTCAGTGGTGAGGCGGCGCACCGACCCGAGCGGCGACCCATCGCGTCCCACGGGGAAGATGCTGACGCTGCCGTCGACGATGGCGACCATCTCGCGGCCATCGGGCGACCACACCGGACCGAGGTTCTGGCGCATGCCGATCGACTTGTGCGGCAGCGGATCAATCCAGCGGTCGGGACTGAACGCATCGCGCCCGTCCACGGACGGCGACGGTTCGACCTGCACCCACAGCACCTGGTTGGTGCCTTCCCGGAAACGCGTCGAGTAGGTGTGGAGGGCCGACATCACCACGGCCCGGCCATCGGGCGACCAGCTGGGCTTGCCTGGCTCGTTGAGCCGCCCATGCGCTGTGCGGGCCTCGCCGCTGGCGACCTGCACTACGCGCAGCTGCGAATCAGGATCGAGGAAGGCGACGCGCGTGCCATCAGGCGAATACGACGGCAGCGCACCCGCCGGGGCCAGGCGGCGGTCCTGTCCGGTCCGCAGGTCCCTGATCCACAGGTCCATCTGGCCCCCCCGGTCAGACGAATACACCAGCGACTGGCCGTCAGGGGCCCACGCCGGATTCATCTCGACCGCGGCGTCCTGCGTCAGCCGCTGCGGGGTCGGCGTGTCAGAGTCGAGTGGCATCAGCCACAGATCGCCCAGGGCCACGAAGGCCGCCCGCTGGCCGTCCGGCGCAATCACGGGCTGCATGAGGCCCCGCACGGACTGCGCCGCGTCGCCCGTCCGCACGGGTCGCTTCGGCACAAAGCCGTCCCGCGTGAACGACACCTGTGCGGTGAAGGGCACCACGGCCGGCGCACCGCCAGCCCGCGGGCGATGCCGCACCTGTCCGCTCGCCGTGTACCAGATCCGTCCGGCACCATCCCACGTGGGGCGGAAGGGGAAGACGTCTTCCTCGGCGTCAGACACCGCCTGGCCGTCCACCAGCAGCCGGCTGACGGCACCGGCGACCGAGACATGCGCCATCGATCGCCCATCGGGCGACCACGACGGCGCATGCGCCACGTCACGGTCGGCCACCACCAGCCGTTCTGCGCCGCCCTCGACCCGTCGCGCATAGATGCCGCGCGCGGCACGGTCAGACACAAAGGCAATCTCGCGTCCATCGGGCGACCAGGCCGGCATGCTGTCATTCGCCGGATCGGTCGTCAGTCGCGTGACAGCCCCCGTGGCCAGCGTGAGCATCCAGATGTCGTAATGCCCGCTTCGGTCCGAGGCAAACGCCAGTCGCGTGCCATCCGGGGACCAGTGCGGTTCGCGATCGTCGAACGGCCCGGCCGTCACCTCGGACAGTCCCGTGCCGTCGGCGTTCATCACCCACAGGTGCCACGTGTCCTTGAGATAGGCCTGGAAGGCCACACGGCGTCCGTCGGGCGACCACGCGGGGGCGTGTGCGTCATAGCCGTCCGGCAGCAGCCGACGCGCGGCGCCACCGCCGGCGTCCATCGACCACAGCACACCCAGCAGGTCGATGATCACCGTGCGCCCGTCGGGCGACGGTGCGGCGGCCATCGACGTCCCTTCCTGCAGCGTCACGCGCACGTCGCGCGTGGTGCCCTGCGCCAGCAGCAGGCCACCCATGCCGCACAGCACTCCGATTCCCATCCCGATGGCACGCCGCATCTCACATCTCCTCTGTCATGTCCGTGTGCACGCTACAGGCCCGGCACCGCCCCACCGGAGGCCATTGGCACGAACAGCGGTGCCCCGGGCCCGGTCGGCCATCCCATCCAGACCCACAGCACCAGCATCAGCATCCACGCCACCAGATTCACGAGCGTGTAGGGCAGCATCATGGCCGTCAGCGTTCCAATACCGGCCTTCGGCGCATAGCGCTGCAGGAACATCAGTACCAGCGGGAAGTTCGACGACAGCGGCGTGATGATGTTCGTCAGGCTGTCGCCCACACGATATGCCGTCTGCGTGAGGGCCGGCGAATAGCCCAGCAGCATGAACATCGGCACCAGCACGGGCCCCAGCAGCGCCCACTTGGCCGAGGCCGACCCGAGGAACAGGTCGATGACGCACGTCAGCAGCATCAGCCCCACGAGCAGGGGAATCGGGCCCAGCCCGAGGCTCTTCAGCCACCCGGCCCCGGCGACGGCCGTCACGACACCAAGGTTCGACCAGGCAAACAGCGCCACGAACTGCGCGATGAAGAACACCACCACCACATAGCCACTGACAAGCGCCATCGTCTCCTGCATGGCCGCATAGGCCTCGGTGTCGCGCCGCATCGTACCGACCATACGCCCGTAGGTGAGGCCGGGGATCAGCCCGAAGAGAAAGAGGAAGAACACCAGCCCACGCAGGAACACCGAATTGACCAGGTCCGGCGACTTCGGGTCTCGCAGGAACCCGGCGTCCGGCAGCAGGCCGGCCAGTACCAGCGCCGCCAGGATCAGCGTAGCCACCAGCGCCCCGCGCAGTCCGCGGCGTTCGGTGGCGGTGAGCGGCACCATGGCATCGGCCACCACGGCGCCGTCGTAGCGGCCAAGCCGAGGTTCGACGATGCGCTCGGTGACAAGGGCGCCGGTCACGGTCACAAGCGGCACGGACGCGGCGAGAAAGAAGTAGCTCGCCACGCCGGTCACCACGGCCGTGGGATCAATCAGCCGCGCGGCATCCTGGGTGATGCCCGCCAGCGTAAAGTCGGTGGGCGACAGCAGCATGTTGGCGGCAAACCCGCCCGACACGCCGGCAAAGGCGGCGGCAAGTCCGGCCAGCGGGTGCCTCCCCGCCGCATGGAAGAGCGACGCACTGAGCGGCAGCAGCAGCACATACCCCACGTCGCCGGCGGTGTGCGACATGGCGCCGGCAAACACCACGCCCCACGTGAGGCCACGGCCGCTCGCGGCACCGATGATGAGCCGCACTGTCGCCCCAAGCAGCCCGCTGCGCTCGGCCACCGACAGGCCCAGCATGCTCACCAGCAGCGGACCCATCGGCCCGAAGCCCGTGAAGTTCGGCACCACGTTGAGCACCAGCCGCTGCAGACCCTCGACCGACAGCAGGTTGACGACCGCCACGCTCTTGCCGGTCAGCGGGTGGGCGACGGCGACACCGAGTGACGCCAGCAGCGCCGACAGCAGCACCACGCTGGCAGACAGCAGCACGAAGAGCGTGGCCGGATGCGGCAGCGCGTTGCCGGCGCGTTCGACGCGCGCCAGCAGCGACGCGAGCCAGCCGTCTTCCATCAATGCCTCCTGTGACCCGCTCATGTCCGCTCCTCACGCAGCACGCCAGCAGCGTCGGCCACAAGCGCCCGGCAGAAGTCAGCCAGCGTCGACTGCAGGGCCGCAAAGCCGCTGCTGCGCGTGCACTGCACTTCGTCCATGTACAGCGCCCGATTGAGTTCCACCTGCAGGCTGTGTCGTCCCTCGCGCGGGGCACCGAAGGTGGCCACCAGATGTCCGCCCTGATACGGGTCATTCACCTGGGTGCGAAGGCCGGCCCTGCGAAACCACGCCGCGGCCCACTCGGTGAGTGCTGGCGACGCTGTCGTGCCCTGCCGATCGCTCACCACCACGTCGGGACGCATCGCCCCGGCATCGACGTTCATCGCGTTCCCGCGCGATTTCATCGAGTGCGCATTGATGTGGACGACATAGCCGTGCACCTGCACCGCCTTCGTCAGCGCATCGGCCACCGCCGCACGATAGGGCCGGTAGTGCCGGACCAGCCGGGCCATCACGGCCTCAGTGCTCAGCGGTTCGGCGTACATCGGCACGCCGGGTAGCGCCAGTCGCCTGATGAGCCCCATCCCGCGGCGCGAGTAGTCGGTCGGCGCCAGCGGGTGCGGCCACGGGCCGGCCAGCAGGGTCGGATCGAGATCGTCCTCGCTGCGGTTGGCGTCAATGTAGGCGCGCGGAAACGTCGCCCGCACCAGCGTGCCGCCGGTCGCAGGCGCGCCGGCCCACAGGTCGTCCACAAAGGCATCCCACGACGTCAGGATTGCGTCGCGGGACGCCACGGGCGCAAAGTCGGCAGGCCACTGCATGCCGCTGTGCGGTGAATCGACCACGAGCGGCGCCGTGGACCCGGTGGGGGCCGTCACCACCACCGGATCGTCGGCCTGTTGGTCCGTCACCTCGCCACAGCCTAGCGGGGAATGGGCTTCAGCGCCGGAAACACCGCACCGGCGCCAACCAAATCCTTCACGAGCGCCGGCAGCTTGCCAATGGCCGCATTGGCCTGATCGATGACCAGCGGCATCGCCGCCCTGGCCTCGCGAATCTGCATCAGCTGCGTCGTTGTCGGCACCGCCGTCGATCCCATGATGGCGTTCTTGAGCTGGCCGATGCGGCCGCGCACGTTCTGTGCGTTGCCGAAGCCTCCGCCGGCCAGCCCCAGCCGGCCGCGCGCCACTTCCAGCTCCTTCTGCACGGCCTCCATCGCGCCCTTCGACGCCGGCGACAGCGTCTGCCCGCGCGTCTGCGCCTGCAGCTGCTGGAACTGCGCCCAGGCCTGCTGCACCACCGCCGCCGCATCATTGGCCGCCTGCTGCATCTGGTGCACGTCGCTCGCCGTCTCGAACCAGGTGCGCCGGTCAGCCTCGCTGATGGCGATGTCGGGATCGCCCTTCACCGTCACCGCCACCGGTGCGGTATCGCGACCATCGACGGTCAGCGTCGCGCGGTAGGTGCCCGGCAGCACGAACGGGCCGTTGTTGCCGCCTCCGCCGAAGCCACCGCCACCCCCACCGGTCTGCCCGTTCGCCCCGGGCGGCGGCGGCACGGGCCGCAGCGGCTGAATCCGCAGGTCCCACTTCACAATGTTGAGCCCCGCGACGGACTGCCCCTTCACGGCATCGCCGCTCAGCTCGCGCACCACGCGGCCACCCGCATCACGGATGGTCCACTTCACATCCTTCGCGTCCGCCTTCAGGCGATACGCCAGCGTCGCACCGGGCGCGGGGTTCTGCCCCAGGAACAGCCGGTCGCCCTCGAAGCCCTTCATCTGATCATTGGCCTGATTGAAGGCCACCGCCGGGTCGGGCTCGAACGCCACAGCGGCCGCATCGCCGCCCCGGCCCCACTGCTGGATGATGCCCACGTCGTCCAGAATCCAGACGCCGCGCGCGTGCGTGGCCAGAATCAGATCGTTGTCACGCGGGTGCTGCTTGATCTCATAGATCGGCATCGTCGGCAGGTTGGCCTTGAGCCGCGTCCACTGCCCGCCCCTGTTCCACGATACCCACAGGCCCGTCTCGGTGCCGAGATACAGCAGATCGGGCACCTTCCGATCCTCGGCCAGCGACCGCACCACTTCCCCCTTCGGCAGGTTCGACACAATCGAACGCCACGTATTGCCGAAGTCGGTCGTCATGAAGACATACGTGCCGTAATCGCCGCCGCGGTGTCCGTCGAACGCCACATACGCCGTGCCGGCCGCCGCTCTCGACGGCAGCACGTCCGACACATACGTGAACTTCGGCACGCCGGGAATCTTCGCCGTCACAGTGCTCCACGTCTTGCCGCTGTCCTGCGTCACACTCACGACGCCATCGTCGCTGCCCACCCACACCACGCCGGCCTTCGCCGCCGATTCCTCGAGCGTGACGATGTTGCCGAACGAGCCCACGCCGTCGTGCTTGGCAATCTTGATGTCCTTGCCGGCGACGCCCATGATCTCGAGCGCCTCGCGGTCGGTGTTCGTCGTCAGGTCGGGGCTGATGGGCTGATAGCTCACCCCCCGGTCACTCGACTTCAACACCACGTTTGCGCCGATGTAGATCGTCTTCGAGTCGAAGGGCGACAACTGCATGGCCGTGTCCCAGTTGAAGCGATACGTCGTCGACGGCTCGAGCGGTTTCTGCTCGGGCGGTTCGGGCCGCACCACCGTGCGTTCGTTGGTGGTGCGATCAATGCGGTTCATGCGCCCGTCCTGCGACTCGGCGTACACGGTGCGGGCGTCGTTCGGATCCATCAGCGGCTGGAACCCGTCGCCACCGTTGATCACATACCAGTCGTCGTTGATGATGCCGCTGTTGGTGCGCACCGCGCTCGGGCCGCACCACGTGTTGTTGTCCTGCAGCCCCGCGCACACGTGGTAGGGCGTCTGCATGTCGAACTCGACATGGTAGGCCTGGGCCAGCAGCAGGTTCGGCAGGAACACCCACGTCGCCGATGCGTCATATGACAGCGCCAGCCCGCCGTCGTTGCCCAGGATGATGTGGCGCGGATTGGCCGGGTTGATCCACATCGCATGATGATCGACATGGATGCGCTCGGCACCATCCTCGCGGAACGTGCGCCCCCCGTCATCAGACACGTGCAGCGACACGCCGAGCACATAGATGCGCGAGTCGGTCTGCGGGTCGATCCGGATCTGGCTGAAGTACATCGGCCGCGGATTCACACTGCTCAGCTTCCGCCACGAGGCCCCGCCATCGTCCGTGCGGTAGACGCCGCTCTCGGTCGCGTGCTCGACGCGCGCATACAGCACGTTCGGGTTGCGCCGGTAGATGTCCATGCCGATGCGGCCCTTCGGCCCCTGAGGCAGGCCGGCCTCGATCTTCGACCACGTCTGTCCGGCATCGGTCGACTTCCAGATCGTGCTGCCGGGCCCGCCGCCGTTCATGCCCCACTGCGCGCGGCGGCGCTGGTAGGTCGCGGCATACAGCGTCTTGTTGTTGCCCGGGTCCATCACCAGCTCGGTGGCACCCGTGTCGTCGTCCACGTGCAGCACGCGCGCCCAGGTGAGGCCGCCGTCCGTGGTCTTGTAGACGCCGCGCTCGCCGCCCGCTGCCCACAGGTCGCCGAGGGCAGCCACGTATACCACGTTGAAGTCGACCGGATCGACGATGATGCGGGCGATCTGGCGGCTGGCCTTCAGCCCCATGTTCTTCCAGTGACGGCCGCCGTCGGTCGACTTGTAGACGCCGTCGCCCCACGAACTGCTCTGGCGATTGTTGTTCTCGCCCGTGCCCACCCACACCAGGTTGGCATCGGTCGGCGCGATGGCCAGGTCACCCACCGACGAGCTGCCCTCGTGGTCGAACACCGAGGCGAACGTGGTGCCGTTGTTGGTCGTCTTGTAGACACCACCCGTCGCCGTGCCCACGTAGAAGGTCGACGGATCACTCTCGAGGACGGCCACGTCATCGACGCGCCCCGACGGCGCGGCCGGACCGATGGCCCGGAAGGCCAGCCGGTCGAGCGGGCCGGTGCCCGGCGAGTCGGTGGTGACAAACGGCGTCGGCTTCGGGGGCGCCTGGGCCAGCAGCGCCGTCCCGGCCAGGACCAGCGCGGCGACGATGGGGAGCGTGTGTCTATTCATGGGGCGTATGTTCCTTTTCGCGGACGCGCCGGTAGGATCGTCGGTTACTTCTTCTCGCTGGCCTCGTCGTAGGCCAGCCCCAGCACGAAGGGCAGGGTGATGCGGGCGTTGGGCCCCACGTAATCCTCGAAGCCCTTGAGGGCCGGCAGCTTCTGCAGCTCTTCCTTCGACTGGCCGGCAGCCACGGCACGGCGGCCCGCCTCGAGCAGCGACGTCAGGTAATCGCGGAACGCCAGCACCCCGGCGCGTTCCATGCGCGGGGTCTGGTTCATCGCGTGTCCGGCGATGAACACCGTATCCGCCGACGCAGTCTTCGCCACGCGCTCGAGCAGCACGATCCAGTTGTCGATGCGCGCGCCGGCGGCACGATCGATATTCGGATGCGCGTGGTTGAACATCAGATCGCCGAGGTGGATGACGTTCGCCTGCTGGAACGTAATCACCGAGTCGCCACTGGTGTGTCCCGGGCCGTAGTGGCGCATCTCGATGCGCTCGTTGCCGAACGACTCGGTCCAGCTGTCGGTGAAGGTGACGTCGGCAATGGCCTGCTGCGCGAGCGTGTTGGCCTGCTCGGCCACGGTCCGCTGCCACTTCGCGCAATTGGCATGGGCCACGATGCGGCGCACGAGCGGCTTGAACGCCATGTTGCCGCCCGTGTGGTCACCGTGGTGGTGCGTGTTGAGCAGCATGGCGATGCCCTTCGGCGCCCGCTGCTTCAGGCCAGCCACGCACAGTTCAGCGGTGTTCATGAACTGGCTGTCAACCGCCACCGCGCCATCGGCATTCACCAGGTAGCCGATGGTGCCGCCCTGTCCGGTGAAGTAACCGACGCCACGGCGAATCTCGGTAAAGGTGGTCGCGGGTGGCGCCTGTGCGGCGGGGGCCTGCGCCCCCACGGGCAGGCGCCCCAGCACAACTCCGGCAGCCGCAGCGGTCGACGTGGCAACAAAGTGACGACGGTTCATGAGGGGCTCCTTGGGACTGCAGCGACGCCCGCAGGGCGTCGGTTCCGATCAGGGACGGTTGAGAAAATCGATCGTGAGGTTGGTGAGGGCCCGCACGCCGACGGGCAGCGCCGATTCGTCGGCGAAAAAGAGCGGCGAGTGATTCTGGGCCGCCGTGGCTTCGCGCCCGGGCGGCGTCACGCCGAGAAAGAAGAACAGCCCCGGCACCTGCTGCTGGAAATACGAGAAGTCTTCAGCGGTGCCCGTCATGGGCGCTTCGCGCACCCGATCGTCACCGGCCGCGCGCCGCAGCGACGGCAGCATCTGCCGGGTCAGGTCCGGATCGTTCTGCGTCACGGGATAGCCCAGGCCCCAGGTCACGGTCGCCGAGCCGCCGGCCGCTTCGGCATACTTCGTGGCCATGTCGGTGATCCGCTGACGGATCTTCGTGCGTTCGCCTTCGTCGAAGGCCCGAACGGTGCCGACGATTTCCGCCGTGTCGGGAATGATGTTCGATCGGTTGCCCCCGGCAAACCTGCCAACGGTGACCACGGCGGGTGCCTGCGAGATGTTGACGTTGCGCGAGACAATCGACTGCATCGACGTCACCACCTGCGCCCCGATCACGATCGGATCGACACCGCCCCACGGCACGGCCCCGTGCGTCTGCCGGCCGTTGATGACGATGGTGAACTCGTCCGCGCTCGCCATGAGCGGCCCCGACCGGTAGTGGATGGTGCCGGCCGTGAACGGAAAGACATGCAGCCCGAACACCGCATCCACCTTCGGATTCTCGAGGACGCCGGCCTTGACCATCGGCTCGGCACCGCCGGGGCCCTCTTCCGCCGGCTGGAACAGGAACTTCACCGTGCCGGCCAGATCGGCCCGGTGCCGGGCCAGCACCGTCGCCGCGCCCATGAGGATCGCCATGTGATTGTCGTGGCCGCAGGCGTGCATGACGCCGGTCTCCTGGCCATTCCACATCACCTTCTGCGTCGACTTGAACGGCAGGTCGACCTGTTCGGTCACGGGCAACCCGTCCATGTCGGCACGCAGGGCCACCACCTTGCCCGATCGGCCGCCCTTCAGCACGCCCACGACCCCTGTGCCTCCGACGCCGGTCTGCACGTCCATGCCGAGCGACCGCAGGTGGTCGGCAATGATGCGCGAGGTCCGCGTCTCCTGCAGACCCAGCTCGGGGAACTGGTGGAAGTCGCGGCGCCAGGTGACGACCTGGGGAAGGATTTCGGTGATCGTCCGATCCACGCCTGCCGGGGCCGGGGCACCAGCCGCGGGCTGGGCCTGACCGACCGCCGGGATGATCACGCTGAGACTGAGGGCGAACCCCGCCAGGTACATGCGCATGCTGTGCCTCCTGAGGCTCCGCATTCTACTATCGGCCACCCGGGGCGCCGACCGCGTGCGTCCGCCCCGCCGCTAGCCGATTTTCCGCCCGAGCCAGGTGAACGGGCCGCCCGGGTTCTTCTCGGGAGGCACCTGGCCCATCATGTCCTTCGCCGCATACTTGGCGCTGACCTGCCACACAAAGTCCATCTCCGACATGATGGCGCCAAGCGCCATGCGCGACTCGACGACCAGCAGCACCGAGGCATAGAGCATGAACACCGACCCCAGCAGCCCCAGCCCCGCCGCCACCCAGGTGAACGACCGGGCTGCCGCCGAAACCACCGCAATGGCCACGCTGCTCGAGATGAACGTGCAGAGCGCCGCGTAGAACGCCACCATCGCCCGCTGCAGCAGCCGGGCCCGCGAGGTCTGCCGATCGAGCTGCTCGAACACAATGGCGCGGCGTTCTTCCCAGAGCGGATCGTCCTCGCGCGACCGGGCCAGCGCCTCGAACCGCTCCGACAGCGTGCGCACGCGATCCACCACGCGCCCCATGCGCGTGCTCGTGGAAAAGATGAGTGCACCGCAGGCGGAGATCAGCACGGCCGGCGTAATCATCGCCGTCAGCACGGCCAGCGCATTCTGCGGGCTTTCGAGACGAGAGAGCCAGTCCATCAGCTGATTGTACAATCCGCCCTATGCAGGCCATCGTTGTCCGTCAGCATGGCGCCCCCGAGGTGCTTCAGGTCGACACACTGCCTGACCCGGTCGCCGGCCCAGGCGAGGTGCGAGTCCGGGTCGCCGCCATCGGCGTGAACCCCTACGACACCTACATGCGCGCCGGCGGCTATGCCAATGCGCCCGACTGTCCCTACATTCCCGGCGCCGACGCCGCTGGCGTCATCGACCAGGTCGGGCCCGGCGTGACAGGGCTGGCGGTCGGCGACCGCGTCTACGTGGGCGGCACCGTCGCCGGCAAGTCGCACGGGGCCTACGCCTCGCTGGTCACCTGCCGTCCCTCGCAGGTGCACGCGCTGCCCGCACGACTCTCGTTCGCTCAGGGCGCCGCCATCCACGTGCCCTATGCCACGGCCTGGCGTGCCCTCTACGGCCGGGCTCAGCTGCAGCCCGGCGACACGGTCTTCGTGCACGGCGGCAGCGGCGCGGTAGGGCTCGCCACCATCCAGATCGCCCGCGGCGCCGGTCACACGGTAGTGGCTACCGCCAGCACCCCCGAGGGCACCGCGCTGGCGCAGCAGGCCGGGGCCTCGCACGTGTTCAACCACCGCTCGCCCGGGTATCTCGAGCAGGTCGGCACCGCCCTGCCCGGGGGGCCGAACGTCATCGTCGAGATGCTGGCCAATGTGAACCTTGACCATGACCTGACCCTGCTGGCCAGGCACGGTCGCATCGTCGTGGTGGGCAACCGCGGGCGCGTCGAGATCGACCCCAGAAAGACCATGGGGAAGGAAGCGGCGGTGCTGGGGATGGCCCTGTGGAACCTGTCAGAGGACGAACTGGCCGGCATTCATCGCCAGCTCGCGCCGGGCCTGGCCGATGGCACGCTCACGCCGGTCGTGAGCGTCGAACTGCCGCTGGCAGACGCGCCGCGCGCGCACACGCTCATCCTCGAGCCGGGGGCGCGCGGGAAGATTGTCCTGGTGCCCTGACGGGCTTACTTGCCGCCGCCGACGCGGGCCAGCTCTTCGTCGATCACCT
>Ga0315902_10000575_pt1 | contig 62167 bp, 114 predicted proteins | sample LakEriMetagenome_9_FD_203523 | JGI IMG/M metagenome (GOLD analysis project Ga0315902, IMG submission 203523) | Freshwater fungal communities from buoy surface, Lake Erie, Ohio, United States - Buoy 12 MA117 | ecosystem: Environmental > Aquatic > Freshwater > Lake > Lake biofilm | place: USA... | reverse complement strand
CTGATAAGGAAGATTGGCAATTAGCAAAAAAGATCGAACCTAAATCTCGTTTCTTTGCTGCTGTAGTAGTACGTGGTGAAGAGCATTTAGGAGCTCGTTTGTGGGAATTTGGTAAATTAACTAATGATCAACTCGTTGGTATCGCTGCTGATGATGATTATGGTGATTTTACTGACATCACAGATGGTAGAGACTTTACAATTGAGGCTACTGAAGATGTAATTGCTGGTAGAAAAGGTATTAAATGTAATTTACGTGTAAAACCTAAAACATCTCCTATTTCAGAAGATGCTGCTCTCGTAACAAAATTGCTTGATGAACAACCTGACATCTTAGGAATCAATCGTAAGTACACTTACGATGCCTTAAAAGACATCTTATCTAAGTGGTTAAATCCTGAAGACGAAGCTGCTACTGAAACTCCAATCGCATCGAAAGATGAAGATGAAGAGGATGATTTCTTAAATGAGATCAACAAGCCAGTAACACCAGCTTACACTTTAGAAAACAACGCTGCTAAAACTAGCAACGCTGACAAATTTGACAACTTATTTAATGATTAATTATGGCAAAAAAAGACAGTAGTTTGACCTCAGTAGTATCTGAGTCACTAAAAAAGTCCTTTGATATTGACGCTTTCAAGAAATCTAAATTTCTAGATCAGTCTGTAAAATTTAAACCTCAAAAGTGGATCCCACTTTCGAAAGCGTTTCAAGATGTACTGTCTATTCCTGGTATTCCGATGGGCCACATAACCTTGTTACGTGGCCACTCGGATACAGGTAAAACAACAGCGATGCTTGAGGCAGCAGTAGCAGCACAAAAGATGGGTGTATTGCCTGTCTTTATTGTTACTGAGATGAAATGGAATTGGGAGCATGCTCAACAAATGGGATTTGAAATGGATCCTGTAGTTGATAAAGAAACAGGTGAAATTACAGATTATAAAGGTTTCTTCATCTATGTAGATAGAGGATCGCTCAATACAATTGAGGATGTAGCAGCATTTATTGCTGATCTACTCAACGAGCAAGCAAAAGGTAAATTACCATTTGATTTATTATTCCTATGGGATTCAGTTGGATCAGTACCATGTCGTTTGTCTATTGAATCAAATAAAAATAACAACGAGTGGAATGCTGGAGCAATGTCTCAACAATTTGGTAATTTTATCAATCAGAAGATTATTTTATCACGTAAAGAAAATCAACCATACACTAACACATTCGTTGCTGTAAATAAGGTTTGGGTTGCTAAACCAAATTCACCAATGGAAATGCCTAAATTGAAAAATAAGGGTGGTGATACTATGTTCTTTGATTCTTCATTTGTAATTACCTTTGGTAATGTAACCAATAGTGGTACAAGTAAGATTAAAGCAACTAAGGATGGTAAAGATGTTGAATTTGCTAAACGCACTAAAATATCAGCTGATAAAAACCACGTTACTGGAGTACAAACAAAAGGAACTGTAGTAATGACAGTTCACGGCTTTATTGAAGACGATAAAAAAGCAATTGATGAATATAAGAAAGCACACTCAAAAGAGTGGTTGCAAATCTTAGGATCAACTGATTTTGATGTTGTTGAAGAAAGCGAAATGGAAGAAAACATAAAAGATATAATCGACACTGATGCAGAAGAGTAAATATGAACAATTACTCTCTAACATACAGCCAGATATACGCAAAGAACTTAATTCAATATTGATCGTAGACGGCCTTAATACATTTTTAAGGTCGTTTACAATGATCAATCATATAAATCCTGACGGACATCATATTGGTGGTTTGACAGGATTTTTAAAATCAATAGGATACACTATTCGTATGTGTGATCCTACTAAAGTAATTATCGTATTTGACGGTGTTGGAGGTTCAAACGCAAGACGAAATCTATTTCCTGACTATAAGGCAAATAGAAATACAAACCGAATGACTAATTACTCTATATTCCAGTCAAAAGATGAGGAACAAGAGAGTATTAACAATCAAATGGAGCGTTTGATTCAATATTTACAATGTTTACCTATTACAATTGTTAGTATAGATGGACTAGAGGCAGATGATATTATTGGTTATTTAGCTACTAAATTTGAAAAACATAGTGAAACCTCTAAGGTAACTATTATGTCTGCTGATAAGGACTTCCTTCAATTAGTATCTCCTAAAGTATCACTTTACTCCCCTACTAAAAAGAAATTATATACTCCAAAAGATGTACTTGAGGAATTTGGGGTAAGCAGCATTAATTTTATAAATTATAAGATATTATTAGGTGATGCATCTGATAACGTTCCTGGGGTTACTGGTTTAGGACCTAAAAAGCTAATTAAACTATTCCCAGAATTAACAGGTAATAAAGTTACTTTAGATAGTATAATTGAAAAATCAGCAGGATTAATTAATGAAAATAAATTATATTTATCTGTTGTAGAAAGAAGTCGTCAACTGTATATTAATCAACAGTTAATGTCTTTAGATGGAGACTTCCTATCACCTGAAAATAAGCAACTGGTAAAAGATGCATTTAACAATTCATATAGTTTAAATTTACCAATCTTTATTCAGTTATATCATAATGATAAATTAGGAGAAAGTATTCCTAATGTATCCTCTTGGTTAACACAATTATTTGGTTATCTAAACTCTTTTAAATAAATTTAGGTTATGACGACTTTACAAAAACTTTCCACATACGGACCTGTATTCCAAGTTAAGGTATTAGGTGCCTTACTAACACAACGACAGTTCCTAATTAATATTATTGATTCACTTGATTCAGAGTATTTTGAATCGTCTGCTCATAAATGGGTTGTAGAGTACGTTCAAAAATACTTTGGAGAATATCACACTACACCTACAGTAGAGACAATGTCTATTGAGGTTAAGAAAATTGAAAATGAAGTATTAAGAATATCAATTGCTGAGGCGCTTAAAGAGGCATATAAAATGTCAGATCAATCTGATTTAGAATGGGTTGAATCTGAATTTAGTAATTTCTGCCGCAATCAACAAGTTAAAAAAGCAATCTTAAATTCAGTTCAGTTACTTGAAATGAATGATTTTGATAGCATTTTACAATTAATTGGTAAAGCAGTACGAGCAGGCGAGGATAAAACAGTAGGATTAGATTACAATTTAGATATTGAAGCTAGATATCGCGAGGATGATCGTAGCTGTATTCCGTTTCCTTGGCCTACATTTAATGAATTAACACAAGGTGGATATGGTAAGGGCGATTTAGTACTAGTATTTGGTAACCCAGGTGGCGGTAAATCATGGGCCGTAACGGCAATGGGTGCTTATGCAGCAGCATTAGGGTACAATGTGGTACACTACTCATTAGAGCTAGGCGAAGGGTACATTGGTAAACGCTACGATGCTATATTCTCTGGTATTGAGGTAGATAAATTACATTTACACCGTAAAGAGGTGGATGCAATAGTGGGTAAAGTAAAGGGTAAAGTAATCATTAAAGAATACCCACCTAAAAGAGCATCATTTGATACTATAGAGGCACATTTGCAGCAGTTAGAGCATCAAAATGATTTTAAACCCGATTTAATTATCATCGATTACCTAGATTATATGCGCACTAAGGGTAGAAAAGAACGTAAAGATGAAATTGATGATGTTTACGTAGCTGCTAAAGCATTTGGTAAAGAAAAGGGTATACCTATTGTATCTCCATCACAAGCAAATAGAACAGCGGCTAAATCCGACATTATTGAAGGTGATAATGCAGCTGGATCATATGATAAAATAATGATTGGGGATATAATTATATCCTTAGCCCGTAAACGTAAAGATAAAATTGAAGGTACAGGGCGCTTCCATATTATGAAAAACAGATATGGAGCTGATGGTATGACCTTTAAAGCAAAGATAAATACATCAAACGGATTTATTGAAGTAGATAGTGATCCACTTGATGATGACGATATAGAAACTAGTATTACTAATAAGAAACCAGTAAATGACTTTTCAAATGTTGATGTAGAAGAAAGGCAACTTCTTCAACAGAAATTTTTCAAACTCGAATCTTAGACGAAGTATATACTATATTTATAACTACACAATCAGTAATTTATGATAACGGTTAAACGATTCACGGCTGCATGGTGCGGTCCGTGCCGACAGCTTGCTCCTCTTTTTACAACACTGGAAAGTGAATTTCCAAATGTTGAATTTCAAACTATAGATGTAGACACATCTCGTGAGGAGGTACAGGAAAATTTCATTACTAGTGTGCCAACAGTTATATTCTTTAAAGATGGTGTTGCCAAACAACGTTTTTCAGGGGTACAACCAAAGTCTATGTATACTGATACTATTATTTCACTTAATTAAAAAACAAAACAAAAATGAACGTAGAACAGAGTATTCTGTCTGATATCACCGTTTACATGAAGTATGCGAAATTCAGACCAGAGTTAAACAGAAGAGAAACATGGGAGGAATTAGTAGATCGAAACAAAGAAATGCATTTAAAAAAATTCCCAAAATTAAAAGATGAAATTGAAGAAGCTTATAAATTCGTTTACGATAAGAAAGTATTACCATCAATGCGCTCTATGCAATTTGCAGGTAAGCCCGTTGACATCAATAATGCTCGTATATTTAATTGCTCTTATCTGCCTATTAATGACATCGCTGCCTTCAGCGAAATAATGTTCCTCCTCCTCTCTGGTTGTGGTGTTGGTTACTCTGTTCAAACACATCATATTGAGGAATTACCTGAGGTAAGAAAACCACTTAAATCAAAGCGTTACTTAGTAGGTGACAGCATTGAAGGATGGGCTGACGCCGTTAAGGTATTAATGAAATCTTATCTACGTGGTGGTCCATTACCATTATTTGATTTTAGAGATATTCGCCCTAAAGGTGCTCAATTAATCACTGTAGGTGGTAAAGCACCTGGTCCTGAACCACTTAAAATTGCCTTAGTACATGTTCAATCTATTCTAGATGGTAAAAAAGATGGTGAAAAATTAACATCATTAGAATGTCATGATATTATTTGTCATTTAGCTGATGCTGTATTATCAGGTGGTATTCGTCGTGCTGCCCTCATTGCATTATTCAATCTGAATGATGATGATATGTTAACGTGTAAGTTTGGAAATTGGTGGGAAAATAATCCACAACGTGGAAGAGCTAATAACACAGCTGTACTTATCAAATCTAAAATTGATAAAGATACTTTCCTTGATTTATGGAAGAAAATTGAATTAAGCAACTCCGGTGAGCCAGGATTTATCTTCTCAAATGATAAAGACGCTGGTACTAACCCATGTGCTGAAATTAACTTGAAACCAAATCAATTCTGTAATCTATGTGAGGTAAATGCCTCAACTATTGAATCACAAGAGGATTTAAATGCTAGAGTTAAAGCAGCATCATTCATCGGTACATTACAAGCATCATACACTGATTTCCATTATCTAAGAGATGTATGGAAGAAAACAACTGAAAAAGAAGCATTATTAGGTATTGGAATGACTGGTATTGCCTCAGGTGAGGTATTAAAATATAGCTTAAAAGAGGCAGCTAAAATTGCTGTTGAGGAAAATGCTCGTGTAGCCGAAATCCTTGATATTAATAAAGCAGCTCGTGTTACATGTGTTAAACCATCAGGTACTACCTCATTAGTATTAGGTACATCAAGTGGTATTCATGCTTGGCATGATGACTTCTATTTAAGACGTATTCGCATTGGTAAGAATGAGGCATTATATACTCACTTATCAATTCATCATCCTGAATTGTTAGAGGATGATTTCTTTAAACCAAACATCCAAGCCATTGTAACCATTCCTCAGCGTGCTCCAGAGGGATCAATTGTACGCCCTAAAGAAACAGCAATTGAATTACTTGAGCGTATTAAAAAATTCAATAAAGAATGGATTAAACCAGGGCATAGAAAAGGAAATAACATGCATAATGTATCAGCTACAGTAAACATTAAACAAGATGAATGGCCAACTGTAGGTGAGTGGTTATGGGAAAATAAAGAGTACTTTACCGCATTATCATTCCTACCTGAGGATTTAGGAACATATACTCAAGCTCCATTTGAAACTATTACAGAAGAGCAATTTAATGAGAGGATAGGCCATCTACATTCATTAGATTTATCTAAAGTAATTGAGTTTAGCGATGAAACAAACTTACAAGACCAAGCAGCGTGTGCAGGAGGTGCCTGTGAAGTTGCCTAAACAATATGTAGAAGGTATTCATTACTATATAGAGGAAGAGCGCGTGATATTCACTGCGCTCTTCCACATTCAAAGAGGACAATGTTGCGGAAATGGATGTAGACATTGCCCTTATGAGCCAAAACATACTAAAGGAAAGGTGGTAATGTCAGAAGAATTTAGTAAATTTAATAATACAAAAGAAAATGGATCCAAATAAATTACACGAGCGAATACTTGAAATACAGAAAAACATTGAAAATGTTCCTGAAACAGAACAAGCAGCAATGTTATCTGAATTACTTGATATTACCTCTAAAATTGAACAATCTCTTACTGAAATACAAATTGAAGATATTGATCTTGATGATTTAAATATAAATGAAGATGAAGAGTAAAATTCATGACATATTAATGATTGTAGGCTTATTAATATTAGCCTGTATATTATTTGGTTTACCACTCCAAATATTATGGAACCTATTAATGCCAGAATTATTTAGCTTACCTTACATTACGTTTTGGCAAGCATGTGGGTTACAATTAATGGCAGCACTATTATTCAAATCTAATATTAATATAGATAAAAAATAAATTAATATGTTTCAATCAACTAAGTTATTTGATGGATATAGTTGCGTATTCCGTCAATGGAAAGCAGAAGGGACACATTGTCGCTTTCTTCATGGTTATGGAGTATCATTTAGAGTATGGTTTGAGGGTGAATTAGACGAACGTAATTGGGTTTGGGATTTCGGAGGAATGAAACGTGCTAAAGGCACTATTGATGGTAAAAATCCTAAAGCCTGGATGGATTATATGTTTGATCATACAACACTTATTGCAGAAGATGATCCAGGAATAGGTGGATTTAAAACAATGGATCAATTAGGTATTATTCAACTTAGAATACTTCCAGCTGTTGGGGCAGAGCAGTTTGCAAAATATGTCTTTGAGAAATTGAACGTATTTGTTCAAGAGGAAACTAGCGGTAGAGTTAAAGTTGCGAGAGTAGAATTTATGGAACACTCTAAAAACACCGCTATATATGAACAAGAAAACTAAAAAAACTCAACGCAAAAAAATTATTGAACAAAATCCACCACTATATCTTAGTGAGGGACATTGGGAAGAGGCTATGTTAGAGCATAACAGCTACTGGGATGTGGATGTAATTGCTAAAGCAAATGCTCCTGTCTATAAGAAAATAGATAAGTGGGCTAAAAAGTATGCCGAAGCATCTTCTTGGTTAGGAAAATGGTATTGTCAAATTCAAATCGATAAATTAAGAAATAAATTAGTAAAATATAAATAATATGGACCCTTTATATCATTATATATTCTGGTATAACCCAGTTGAAAAAACATGGTACTCTGTAACTAGAGACACTCAATTAGCCTTTTTTAATGGTAATAGAAAAGAATCAAATTATTTAAAATCTAGTGATATTAATACTCTTATCGAATTAATTTGTAAACCAAATAAACTAAAAGAAGCAAATGAAAGTAAGTCATGAGTTGCCCATTAGCCTCCTCCACCACAGTTATCAGTGGAATGATTATGACTATTGTCTCCCTCATTTAATAGATAAATACGAACAATATCGTTTGTTTTTTCAAAAAGCTAGACTAGATCAAAGATTTATTATTATGGATAATGGATTATTTGAAGGTGTAAAACACACCGAACAGGATCTATTCGATAAGATGTGGATTGTAAAACCCAATGTATTCATTGTACCTGATGAATGGAATGATTCAATTACTACCCTAAGAAATGCTAAGCATTGGATGATTAACCGTAAAGGATTCCTACCAGAGGATACTAATCTAATGGCAGTATGTCAAGGTAAAACAATAGGTGAATTAATTACTACATATCAAAATTTAGTTGATATGGGTTATAAATACATTGCATTCAACCATTCAAGCGTTGCATATACTGAATTTTATCCTCAACATAAACCATTAAATGCTCAAATGTTAGGTAGAATTGAGTTGATTAGAACATTGCTTGAAAAAGATACTATTAGAAAAGATATATATCATCACCTACTAGGATGTTCATTACCACAAGAGATGATGGCTTATAGTGATTTTAATTGGATTAAATCAGTTGATACATCAAATCCAATTATTATAGGAGCTAGTGGAGTAAGATATGGAGATAACGGAATTGACTATAAACCAAAAACTAAAATTGAAGAATTATTTGATTTAAATTTGGAAGACAAGTTAGAAGATATTACATTTAACATAAATAAATTTAAAAGTTATGTCAGAAAAGCTATTATCACTGTTTGATTATTTAGGTTATCCTGCTGGAAACCAATTAGGAGAACAAGTAGCAGCATATGCTAAGATCAGAAAAACAAAATGTAGTATACGTCATGTATCTACAAAAACATATACTGGACCAGTAATGTTATATACTAAAGCATTTCTAGATGAATACTTTGAGGCTAAAAAAGTATTTGAAGGTGATTACGATGAAATCAATACTACATTGATGGAAGATAGTTTTAAATCTCAAGAACAAGAAAATCAAAACAGAATATTTTAATATGAAACAAGCAGTATTATCACTAAGTGGAGGAATGGATAGCTCCACCTTGCTGCTTCATCTACTCGCCAATGGCTATGAAGTAACAGCTCTATCCTTTGATTATGGACAGAAACACCGTGTTGAGCTTGAACGTGCTCAAGAATTAGTTAAGTACGTTAATGATCAAAACTGTGGATGTGGTGGTAAACCAATCTATGGTAATGTAACCCATCAAATTATTAAATTAGATGGACTACAACAACTACTCAATTCAGCATTAGTTGAAGGTGGTCAAGATGTACCTGAAGGACACTACGAGCAATCCAATATGAAGGAAACAGTAGTTCCTAATCGCAACAAAATATTTAGCTCACTAATCCAAGCAGTAGCATTATCAGTAGCTACTAAAGGTGAAAAACAACCAGTAGATATTGCATTAGGTATTCATGCTGGTGATCATGCTATCTATCCTGATTGCAGACAAGAGTTTAGGGATGCTGATATGGAAGCGTTTAAAATTGGTAACTGGGATTCTGAATTAGTTAATTTCTATACTCCATATCTTAACACAGATAAGTTTGGTATTTTACAAGATGGAGAGTTGGCTTGTCAGAAACTTAGACTTAACTTCGATGAAGTTTATAAGCGCACAAATACCTCTTATAAGCCAATTAAGCATTATTACAGACCAGAAACATATGCTTTTAAGTGGTACAGCGATTATAAATCAGCAGCATCAGTAGAGCGAATTGAGGCATTTTTAAAACTCGGTCGTCCTGATCCTGTGGAATATGCTGATGAAACAGGACCTGTTAGTTGGGAAGTAGCTAAAGAGCATGTAGAATCAGTATTATTAGAGCATAAAAGAACAAACATTTAAACAAAAACCCGATATAGTTATGAGTTATCAAACTAAGGTTCGTGCGAATTACCTTAACCGCACCGCTAAATTGGCTTTCTTTAAGAATCGCCAACGCAATGGAGATGTAGCTCGTCTTGCTGACGAAACAGGCTACACTGAACGTATGATTTATTACGTTATTCGTGGCGAGCGTCGTGTTAAACAAGAAGTTGCTAACGCAATGTACAATTTGACACGCCGTCGTATGCACAATGAAGATTACATTGTAGCAACGGCTTAATCAACCCTTGACATCTCCACCCCTTGAGGGTGGGGATGTTTTTTAATTTAATGTTATGGAATATATTATAAAATTTATATTAGTAGCTCTAGCAATGGTCGTAGCTGATGTTTGCTGGACATTTTACTTTATCAAAGTAGAAGAACGCAAAGTAATAGCATCAGGTGTTTGGTCATCACTTATTATTATAGCAAGTGCATTTATTACAACTAGCTATGTAGAGGATAGATCATTAGTACCAGCAGCTGTAATTGGTGCCTTTATAGGTACAGCAGGTACTGTATGGTATAAAAAGAAAAAAGAAAATAAATGATCCACGAAGTACAACATCTATTAGGAATATGTGGTGAAAAACACTTCAGTATATTGAGTGTACTTGCAGATTGGCAAAATATAAGTCCTATATTTAATTATATAAAAATATTGTTTAAATGACAGTTAAAGAGTTAATAGAGCAACTACAGCAATTAGATCCTGACTTACATGTATTCACTCAAGGATATGAAGGCGGATATGAGGATGTTTATGTAGGTAAAGAGGTAATGAAAATTGCTTTAAACGTACATGAAGAATGGTATTACGGTAAGCATGAAGATGTTAATAATGCCTACTATGTACCTGATAAATCAAAATACACAATCGTAAAAGGAATAATATTATGAGTAAAATTGATCCAAACAAATTATTAATATCTAGTGACTTCTACTCTGTCCAAGGTGAGGGTATCTCCTCTGGAGTGCCCTCTTACTTTGTAAGATTAGGTATCTGTAACCTAACTTGCGGTATGAGCAGAGCATTTGCTAATAAATTAGCTAAAGAACAATCACTAGAAGACGGAGAAATATTCGTTGGTGATTTACATGCTGAAGGCAAAGCAACTTGGACTTGTGACTCTACATCTCAGTGGTTATGGAGAGGTGAAGATAAAGAGTTTCAATATCTGATTGATAGATGGAAAGAAGAAGGTGTTTACGGAGGCATCCTAAACGGTAATATTCATATTATTTGGACTGGTGGCGAACCAACAATTAAGGGCCATCAAGAATCAATTGTTAATTTTCATAATTATTGGAGAAGTTTAATGGGACCTTATGATATGAGTAAGGTATTTAATGAGATTGAAACTAACGGTACAATCGTTATTGATAAACCATTATTCGACCGCCTTGAGCAAATTAACTGCTCACCTAAGCTAGCTAACTCAGGTATGACAGAAAAGCAACGTATTGTTCCAGAAGCAATTAAACGTATAATGCAACATAACAACTATCAATTTAAGTTTGTTATTAGCACAGAAGATGATGTTAAAGAGATCTTTAGAGACTTTGTAGAGCCATTTAACATACCTTTAAAGCGTATTGTCTGCATGCCAGGTTTAGACGATGCAGCTAACTTTGAAGAAAGAACTCGATTCTGTCTTGAAATGGCTAAGAAGTATCGTTTTAGAGGTTTAACTAGATTACATATTGCGGCTTGGAATAAAACATTAAATGTATGATTATGACAATTATAGAAAAATTTTACGCTATTACAGGAGAACCTGCAGAAGGCGAAATGGAGAATTACAGTTACGGTTTAGACAATCTAACATTAGAACAACAAAAACAGATAGAAGATCTACTAAAAGGACATTTATCCTTCGGTAAAGTAGAATGGATGGAGTTACCTGCTGGATTAATCAAAAATAGTAAAGGTGAGGAAGTAGCGGTAGTAGCCAAAACTAGAAAGATTGATGATGAACCTACTGAAGATAAAAGTGATAAAACTTTATACTTATATAAAGTACTGTATTCACCCGTTATTTACGACCCAATAGATCTACACAGACCTGTAAAAGACAGTATGGTTATGTCTCCTTTATTATATAATCCTCATACATACGAACCTTATAGAACTTTAGCTATTTCTTGGAAACCTGAAGATCTATTTTACGAAAAAGAAATTCAACCTATTACATGGGAGGATGAAAAAACATATCTAAGAGAAAAATTAGAAACACTACTAGCCAATCCAGAAGATTATAAACCAATAGGTAAGAGAGCAGTGTTGATAAGATATGCTCTTGATAAAACAGAAGAATAAAACATTAAATGTATAACATGAAAAATATCAACAAGCTAGAACTACTGATTATTTTAATTACAGCAGTATGTATATTCTTCAGTGAATATCTATTCCTATTTAAAAATGAACCAACTAAAGCTATCTTTATTGGGTTATGGCCTCCAACTATTCTCGGACTATTAAATTATATTAATTCAAAAAGAAAATAAAATGGAAATCATCATTTTATCCTCGGTTGTGTCACTCCTCTTTGCTGTATTCATTATCTTAGTTGTAAAAGAAGCTGCTAAGGGTCCATCTGAGACAGAAGATAATGTTAGGGCGAATTTTGTAAAGAAAGTTGGGAAAATATTTGATCATGAATGATAAAACATTAAATGTATAATGAGATATCTATTGTTAATACTCTTATTATTTACATCTTGTCGTAAACAAACTGAATCTTACTTCTGGTATTATCAGGTAGAAACAAATTCAGATAATGTTGAAGCGACATATAGAATGCTTGATGGTACTTATAAAACACAAAGAGTATTTAATGGGTGGATATATGGTTGGGGTAGTACATCTTTAAATGAAAAATATTATATTAAGTTAACTAATAAATCACAATTTGGAGGGTTTATGTTGGCAAGAATAATTAGAGATAGTGATACATTAGATATAGCAGTTAGTGACACTGTAACAAAATTACCAAGATGAAAGAGTTAGATCTTCATGGTGTATCTCATTATGATGTAAGAGATGTAGTTGAAAACTTCATCCTAATGAATAATCCTCCATTTAGAATAATAACAGGATATTCTGAAAGAATGAGAAATCTAACTCAAAATACACTTGATAAACATAAACTTCAACATTATATTCCAGCTCATAACCCAGGAGAAATAATTGTAATAGATTAAAATAAATTAATATGGAAATTACAAACACTAAACAACACATTGAAGCATTACTTGCTGAAATCCAAGTATTAAGATCTAGATTTGAAGACACAGACACAGGTCATCTCCGTACAACAGTAAATGTACTAGAGGATCGAGTTAAAGAACTTTTAAATTCATTATAATGGCTAAAGATACCTGCATTATGTGTGGTGTAGAAACACCATACGACTTTGAAACACATATTGACCTACGTATTGGCTACATTGAAGGTGCTGGTCAATTATGTTCAGCGTGCTATAATAAAGGCAATAATCGCAATCATTTAACTGTACCTGAATGGTTAGTTGAAAATTATCCTAATGATCAAGAATTAGGAGCCAAAGTAAGAGAAATATATTGGCAAAATAAAAGTTTATAATATGGATATTGAAAAGCGTATTAGAAAAGTACTTGCTGAATATGGTGCTCAATCTAATATCATTGAAATGTATTTAGATGAAGCATTTGCTTATGATGATATTAGTGCTTATAAAGATATGTCTGATGATGACATCACTGAAGATTTTGATGCTTGGTTGGAAGAATAAGATTAGTATATTATATTCAAATAAAATAAAAAATGGAACTATTAAAGAAGTCAAATGGTAGTTTACCTCGTACACAGAAAGAGGTAGATAAAATGATTGAAAAAGCAGCTAAAGCATACGGTGATTTCCTTAACGCCGTAGGATTTGATTATACAGCTGATAGACAAACAGTAGATACTCCTCGTCGTGTAGCCAAAGCATGGCTTAAGGATTTGATTGTAGGTAGTATTACTGATGAACCAAATATCACAGTATTTCCTAATGATGAAGGTTATAGTGGATTAGTTATCCAATCAGGGATTCCTATCGTTAGTATGTGTGCACATCACAATCTTGCATTCACAGGTTATGCTACATTAGCATACGTACCTAGTGAAAATGTAATTGGATTAAGTAAATTGAATCGTATTGTAGAATGGTTTTCTCGTAGACCACAAATGCAAGAATCACTTACTCAACAAATTCATGATTATCTAGCTACTAAAATGGATTGCCCATCAGTAGCAGTAAGCATCGCTTGTAAACATACATGCTGCTCACATCGTGGAATTAAACATCCATCTGTAATGACTACAAATAAATTTAGTGGTGTGTTTATGGAAAAGGACAATTTAATTCGTGAGGAATTCTTACATGCAATTGAGGTTAACGGAACAAAAATGAAGTAATGGATAGACGATTTTTAAACTGGAATGATGTTGATAGAGCAATTAATAGAATAGTTGCTAGCATTAACAGTAGTGGGGTTAAATTTGAAGCCGTTGGAGGATTACCTCGTGGAGGATTAATCCCAGCTGTAATGCTATCTCACAGATTAAGTGTTCCCTTCGTAGCTCAAGCTAATATATCATCAATAGAAGGTAATATTTTAGTTGTAGATGATATCTGTGATACAGGTAGAACATTAAAGCGATTTAAGTTTGAAAACAATATCTACACTGCCGCTCTACACTGGAAACAATCAGCTGACTATCAACCCAATTACTTTTGGGAAATTGCTTACGAAAACGAGTGGATAGTATATCCATGGGAAAATAAAGACTCAAAAACAATACCAGATTATGCAACCAAAGGAGAGTAAAACAAGTTGGCATTTTTGGATTAGCTTTGCTAAATCATGCATTCGATTATTCGCAGCATTTGCTTTAATTGGACAAAGTTTCACAACAGCAGGGTTATCATTTATATTGGCTGAATTATTAGGTATAGTAGAAGAACTATGAAAAAAATAATATTCTGTTTACCTGGTAGAGAATTCAGTGGACGATTTCTACAATGTTGGACTGAATTGGTGTATGCATGTTTACAAAACGGCATACAACCAATAATGTCCCAACATTATTCTCCCTTACTATACTACGTTCGCAACATGTGTTTAGGAGGAGATTCAGTAGCTGGTATTGATCAAAAGCCATTTCAAGGTAAATTTGACTACGATTATATAATGTGGATCGATTCTGATATTGTATTTACACCAGAACAATTCTTCAGATTAATAGATGCAGATAAAGATATAGTTAGTGGACTATATAAAATGCAAAATAATATTCATTATGCTACTGTAGAGAAATGGGAAGATGAATTCTATCTTAAAAATGGTAGTTACGAATTTCTAACTGCTGAAATGGTAGCTAAAAAGAAAGAATTATTCCCTGTAGCATATACTGGATTTGGATGGATATTAATGAAGAAAGGTGTATTTGAATCTCTTGAATACCCCTGGTTCCAACCAACATGGAAAGAGTGGGAATACAAGGGAAAACAAATTAGGGAGTTCATGATGGAGGACGTATCGTTCTGTAATCTAATCCAACAAAAAGGATATCAAATATGGATTGATCCTCAAGTAGTAGTTGGTCACGAAAAAATGATGGTATTACAATGAAAATATTCATTCCACTAATATGTTACAACCATACTTGTAACACTGAGTATATGATGTCTATTCTTAAACTGCTTAACGCAGCTAAAGATAGAAAACTAAATGTATCATTCTATCCAATATTCTTTGAAAGCCTAGTATCACGAGCTAGAAATGCAGCTGTAGCTCACTTTCTAGAAGATAAAGAAAATACTCATATACTATTTATAGATTCAGATATTATATTTGAACCTGAAGATGTACTCAAGCTAATCCAAGCAAATAAAGAGGTAGTAGCAGGAATATATCCTAAAAAATACATTGTATGGGATCGCTTAAAACAACATCCTGACTCTGAACGAGTTGATTTCCCCGTTGGTGGACAAATTAAAATGACTGAGGATAATTTCCTTGAACTAGACTATCTACCAACAGGCTTCTTACTAATAAGTAGAACAGCAATCAATAAAATTATTAAAGCACATCCAGAGCTAAAATATAAAAACGATATTGATGGTTATATGAGCGCTGGGGATAATTTCTATGATTTATTTAAAGTAGGTATTCGCAACGGAATATACGAGAGTGAAGATTGGGGTTTCTGCTCATTATGGAAATCAGTAGGTGGTAAAGTATTAATTCATCCTGATATTAATGTTAAACATTTGGGTTGGCATGAATACTCAGGTAACTTATTAAAATATATAATTGATCTAAATAAATAATTATGTTAAACGCACAACAAATCCTAGATGAAGGATTATTACACCTTGAACACACTAAAGGTAAACCAGCACAAGTTGGATATGATCTTACTTTAAAATCAATTAATAAAGTAGGATACAGAATTGGAGCAAATATGTATGGAGGTGGTAATATTGGTAAAGTATTAAAAGATAAAACCATATTAACTACATATACTACCCTTGATAAAATACAGCTAGATGGAGTTACTGGTTGGCTTTTACACCCAAACACATACGATATTACATTTTGGGAAGGATGTAAAATCCCGGATAACCGTGTAGCATTTATTAAACAACGTTCATCACTATGGCGTAACGGTACATTGATCAACAGTCCTGTATTTGATCCTGGATTCGAAACTGAATTTATGGGTACTATTATGTTGGTTACTGAGCCATTATTTATTGAAGAGGACGCACGAGTAGCACAGATCTACTTTCATGAATGTGATCCTGCTGAAAAATATGATGGACAGTGGCAAAACGATAAGCAGCGAACTTCACTATAAGGCATATTTATATGTATGCCATTAACATTATCTAATATAGGAGGAGCTGGTAACTTTACATTAGTTAATAATAGTAATAGTGGTAAATTTAATATATCTATTGCTAATACTATAGTTACTGATAGTCTTACTTTGCAATTAGATGCTAGTAATTCTACATCATATCCAGGTTCAGGAACAACTTGGTTTGATTTAGCAGGTACACAACAAAATATTACACTTGTAAATTCTCCAACATTTACTTCTGGTACACCATCATATTTTACTTTTAATGGATCAAATCAACGTGGTTCAGGAACAGGAGTTGTATTATCATCAACAACATATACTAAAGCAGTATGGTTCTATTTAAATTCATATGTTGATAATAATATAGTAAGTAGTGATACAGGAGGTCATTATATGTTTTTTCAAGGAGGAAATAAAATGTATAATGGGCATTCTAACTGGGCTGGATTTCCATCTAATTATCCATCAACAGCTACATTTAGCTTAAATACATGGTATAATGTAGCACTTACATTTAATACAACTGATGGAATGAAACTTTATATCAATGGTAATTTAGATAGTTCTTATACTACAATTAAAACAGCATTTACTGGAAATGGCTCAACAAATATAGCATCATATGGAGCTGGTAATTTATTAAATGGTAGAATAGCTAAAGTATACTGTTACATTAAAACATTAACAGCAGCTGAAGTTTTACAAAATTATAATGCTGATAAAGCACAATTTGGTTTATAATTTGATCTTGTCAAAATAATTACTTATATTTAAGGGTTATGTATCAAGCAATTTTCTACGAGGGAAAACCCAATTATAAATTTCATTTACGTGATGATAAAAAGGGTTGGAGCGAATTTAAATTTGATATACCACGTTATCAAATTGATGATAATGGTCAATTTCCAACATTAGATGGTAAGCGTACTAAAAAGGTTACTAAATATGAGTGGAATGATAATCATTTATATGAATCGGATGTTGATCGCTTAACAGCAGTATTAATTGACAAATATAAGGATAGTGATGATACTCCTGAATGGCAAAATATAATTTACTTTGACATTGAGTGTGAAATTGGAGGTGCCTTAACTACTGAGTATATTAAATCAGCACCAATGAAGATTACCTCAATCTCATTGTATGATGCTACAGCTAAAAAATATTATTGCTTAATATTAGATGAAAAAAAGCAACTGCAACCTATAAATGAAAATGATAAACAAGTAGTGCCTTGTGATAATGAAGAGCAGCTATTAAGTTTATTTCTTGATTTATGGGAATCGGTTGATCCAACTATTATTACAGGTTGGAATAGTGGGTTCTTTGATGTGCCTTATCTATACTATCGTTTATGTAATGTATTAGGATCAGATCAAGCAGCTCGCTTATCTCCAATTCGCAAGTTCAAATTTACTGAATGGGATCAATATCAACCAATTGAAATTGGAGGTATTAATCATTTAGATTATCTACTACTATATAAAAAATATAATCCTAAAAACGAACCATCTTATAAATTAGGTGATATAGGAACTAAATACGTTAATTTAGGTAAGATAGAATATGAGGGTAATTTAGATAGACTATTTAGAGAAAATCCAAATAAATTTATTGAGTATAATATTCGTGACGTTGAAATTATTATTGAATTAGAAAAGAAATTTAAATTCATTGAATTAACAGTTGCTATCTGTCATTTGTGTCATGTACCTTATGAAATGATTTACTTATCAACTGTATTAAATGATGGAGCTATATTGACATATCTTAAACGTCAAAATATAGTATCACCAAATAAACCTACTACTACTAATCCATCATTAAAAGAAGCACATGAAGAATATGCTGGCGGATACTTAAAAGACCCAGTACCAGGACTATATGAATGGGTTATTGACTTGGACTTTACCTCGCTGTATCCGTCTATTATTCGTTCTTTAAATATGGGAATTGAGACATTCGTTGGGCGAATAGTAAATAAAGACAAATACGATAATAATTGGACATTAGATGATCTAAAGCAAATGGATCCTAATGATACAGTTACTATTGAAAAATTAACTGAAAAACGAGGTACACAACAAGCAGTTGTAAAAGTAGGTGTAATTATTAAGTTAATTGAGGAAAATAATTGGATGGTTGCAGCATCAGGTGCTATGTTTAGAACAGATAAATCATCAGTAGTTTGTGATGTATTAACTGATTGGTTCAATAAACGTGTTGAGTATAAAAACTCAATGAAAAAAGCATATAAATCAGGTGATGCTGTTAAAGGTGAATTTTACAATCGTCGTCAACACGCTTACAAAATTAAATTGAACGACGTTTACGGTTGTTATGCTATTAATGGTTGGCGCTATACAGACGGACATAAAATGATATCTAAAGCAATTACATTAACTGGTCAACGTGTAACCCAAGAATCAATTAAATTTGTAAATGATTGGATGAATATGCATTTAGGTACTGATGGTAAAGACTATGTTGTTACCTCAGATACAGACTCATTATTTATTCAGGTTAAAGATTTAGCACTACGTAGAAATCCAGGATTAGCTGTTGCTGGTAAGGAAGAATGGATTAAATATATTTTAGAAATTGCTACTGAAATACAAAGAGCAGCAAATGAAAATATTGATCGTGTAGCTAAGGATTACTTTAATGTTAAAGATCGCCCTCACTACTTTGAATTAAAACAAGAGGTAGTTATTGAAAGGGGCTACTTTGCAGGTAAAAGACGCTATGCAATGTATATTGTAAATAAAGAGGGTGTTACTGTTGATGAAATGGTAATGATGGGTCTTGATCTAATGAAATCAAATATGACCCCACTATATTCTGAATTTGGTGAGGGGTTACTTAAGGATATTATGTTTGGTAAACCTAAAGCTGAAATTGATCAAAAGATAATTGATTTTAAAAAGTATGTTAAAACAATGCCTATTGATCAAATTGCTAAACCAACTGGAGTAAAGCAAATAGAATCATATATTGAGCGTGCTCCTAAAGTAGGTGAAATATTTAGCACATTAAAACTAAAATGCCCTATCAATACTAAAGCAGCTATCTACTATAACGACTTGCTTAAATTTAAAAAAGCAGATAAAAAATACCCTCGATTCACTGTTGGTGATAAAATGAAATACATTCAACTTAAAACCAACCCATATGGAATTGATGTGATTGGCTTTACAGGTAATGATCCTGACTTTATTGTTAAGCTGATTGATGAATTCGCTGATAGGGAAGAGGGATTTGAATCAACATTATTAAATAAATTAAAAGGCATTTATGAGGATTTAGGTTGGAACTTCCCATCACTAAACGATAAGGTAAATAAATTCTTTAAATTTGTTTAATCCAAATAAAAATCATATATTCACACTATGGATAAGCAATTATTAGTATCAGTTATTGAAAAGTACTACCTAAACGGAGTACACGAGAAAGTAAAATGGACAATTAAGGACAAAAAAATCCAAATCTTATTTACCTCAGCCACTAAGGATCTAGCTGGTTCAGTTGAGGCAGATGGGTTTGATATTGAGGATTGTACCTTAGGTGTGTACGATACAAATAAACTACTTAAATTAATTGGTATTACTAATCAATTCGTTCAATTAAATGTTGAATCTAAAAACGGTATAGCAACTAAATTAAGTATTGCTGATATGGAATACGATTTAGTTTACCATCTTGCTGATTTGAGAATGATGCCAATGGAGACAATGGTATTAGATGAATCTCAAATTACGTTTGGATATTCATTTGAAATTGATGCTGAATTTATTGAGCGTTACAATAAGGCTAAAAAAGCATTAGGTAGCGATGAGGTTAAAATACAAGCATTATTTAATGATGAAAGCGAAAAAGGTATATATCTTACATTAGGTGGTAAAACATCATATGATGATAAGATTAGCTTCCAATCACCTGCTCCATCATTTGAAGTACCATCATCTGAGTTTCAATACAATGCTAATTACTTATTTGAGATATTTACAGAAAATAAAGGCGCAACTGGTACAGGGTACTTTGATGAAAATGGAATATTGAAATTAGTGTTTGAAGAAGAAAATGGGATAAAAGCCTTGTATTATTTGCCACCGAAGAACTAATCCGTATATATTTATCATTGAGATACGACAGGTCTCAGTTATGACTATTTATTAACCGCTACCTTAGGGAGCACAAAAGTGAACATTATGACACAATTTGCAGCACATTTTGGCATTGAGCCATTCGACATCGTTTGGAAGAATTTCTTCGACACAAACGCACAGTTCAACACATTTGAACAAAAAATCAACTATCCAGTTGACATTTACGAAACAGACAAAGGATTACGTTTCGAATTAGCCGTAGTAGGCCTTGACAAATCAGATATCGACATTCAGGTAGAAGGAGATACACTCCGCATTAAACACGAAAGACAAGAACAAGAGGCACGTCAGTACCTTCAAAGAGGTATTGCTAAGCGCTCGTTTGATCTAGCTTGGAAAGTAGCCGTTAAATTTAATTTAGCTAATCTTGAGGCTAAATTGGATAAGGGCTTATTAATCATCGACATTCCTTATGCCGATGAACAAGCACCAAAGAAAATCAAGATTAAGTAAGTTTTGAAATCAAAAAGATCTGTCGTATTTTTAAGTTATGGAAATCATAGTATATAAAGGTGAAGCCGCTTGGGGCAGATCAGCTTATCTAAAATTGATAGATGATAAGGTGGTATTTGACTGCTCGAATGAAGAGTATGGTCCAATTGAGTTTGACCTTAAATTACTAATTGAAGCACTAAAAAAACATAAAAATGAAGATTAAACCACTGCATAATCACGTAGTGATTAAACAACAAGATGAAACTGAAACAATGTATGGTAACATTGTAGTACCTGATATGGGTAAAGAAAAACCATTAATGGGTGAGGTTCTAGCTATAGGACCTGGAGTACATTCAGTTACAGGAACTTGGATTGAAACTAAAGTACAAGTAGGTGAAACAGTAGTGTTTCCTGCCTTTGGTGGAACTAAAATGACTATTGAAGGTGAAGAGTATGTTGTAATGAAAGAATCTGATTTGTTGGCAATTTTAGAAAAATAAGATATGAGTAAAATTATAAAATTTAATCGCGAAGCGAAAGAAAAACTACAAGCCGGTATTGATAAAGTAAATAACGCTGTAGCAGTTACAATGGGTCCTTTTGGACGTAACGTGTTAATTGAAAAAGAACACGGACAAGTAGCATCAACTAAAGATGGTGTTACGGTTGCTAAAACAATTTCATTGGAGGATCCAATTGAAAATATGGCTGCCACTATTATTAAACAAGCAGCATCAAAAACAGTTGATCAAGCAGGTGATGGTACAACTACCTCAACTGTATTAGCACATGCTATTGCCTCTCAAGCATTAGCAGTTACTGCTCATTCATCTACTAATGCTACTCAAGTAAAGCGTGGTATTGAAGAGGCTGTTAAAACAGTAGTTGCTGAATTAAAAACAATGTCAGTAGATGTTACTGATGAAAAGCAAATTAAACAAATTGCCACATTATCAGCTAATGGTGATACTGAAATTGGAGAATTAGTAGCTACAGCAATTGATAAAGTAGGTAGAGATGGAATTGTAACAGTAGAGGAATCACGCTCAGGTGAAACTGAACTTGAGGTGGTTGAGGGAATGCAATTTGATCGTGGTTATAAATCACCTTATATGGTGACTGATAACAACACAATGCAAGCAATTTTAAATGATGCTTTTATCTTATTATATGATGGTCGTTTAAGTGCAATTAAGGATTTACTTCCTATCCTTGAGCGTGTATCATCTGATAATAAAGCATTATTGATTGTAGCTGAAGATATTGATGGTGAGGCACTTTCAACCCTCATTGTAAATAAAATGAGAGGTATCTTAAAAGTAGCTGCTGTTAAAGCACCTGATTTTGGTGAGCGCCGTACACTCATTCTTGAGGATATTGCTACTGTAACTGGTGGTACTGTAATTTCACCTACCAAAGGTATGAGATTAGATCGCTTCAATATGGAGTGGTTAGGTAAAGCTAGAACAGTTACTGTAGGTAAAGATACCACTACTATTGTAGATGGTAAAGGTAGTGAAGATAAAATTAATGAGCGTATTGTAGAATTAAAATCTCAGATTGAAGCATCTAGTTCACCATATGAAATTGAGCGTTTACAAGATCGCTTAGCTAAAATCGTTGGTGGTGTAGCTATTATTAATGTAGGTGGTGGTACTGAGGTTGAAATGAGAGAAAAGAAAGATCGTATTGATGATGCTTTACAAGCTACAAAAGCTGCTCTTGATGAAGGTATCTTACCAGGTGCCGGTGTATCATTGTTACATGCTAGTAGAAAAATTAATGTACTTGGTGGTAACGATAAAGCTAAAGGAGCATTGATCGTGTTTAAAGCCTGCGGCAAACCATTCAAACAAATACTTGAAAACGCTGGTGAAGAAACAAATGAATGGCTAATGAAATTATCTACAACAGAAAGCAACCCTTGGTATAATAAAGTACCAGATATTGCTACTGGAGAATTAATAGATGCTTCCGAATCAGGTATTATTGATCCAACTAAAGTAGTACGTTGCGCACTTGAAAACGCTGCTCACGCTGCCGTTACGTTACTAATGACTGAATGTGTCATTCATGAAAAACCAACCGATAAGAAAAAATCAGATGATTTTGGAATGGCAGATTTAGGAATGTAAATTTAAGAAAACAATAGTTATGAAGCAACATTCACTTTGGATCGAGAAATATAGATCAGAAACATTAGAACAATATATAGGCAACGATGCGGTTAAAGATCGCATCGCTGCTTGTATTACAGCAAATGATATCCCTCACTTTATATTTGGTGGTACTGCTGGTACAGGTAAAACTACATTAGCAAAATTAATTGTTAAAAATATTAAATGTGATTATCTCTACATTAATGCTAGTGATGAAAACGGTATTGATGTTATTAGAGATAAAGTAAAAACATTTGCCTCTACATCTACATTTCAACCACTTAAAGTTGTAATATTAGATGAGGCTGATTTTTTAACTCAACCAGCCCAAGCAGCACTTCGTAACTTGATTGAGGAATATTCAATGGTTACTCGATTTGTACTTACTTGTAACTATATTGAGCGTTTAATTGAACCACTTCAATCACGCTGTGAAATTCATATGTTAAAACCACCTACTAAAGGTGCTGTTGCAAAGCATATTTGCACTAATATCCTTGATGTTGAAGGTATAAAATATGAATTACCAAATGTAGCTACATTAGTTAATGAATATTATCCTGATGTTCGCTCAATTATTAAAAATCTACAAGCAGGTGTTAAAGATGGTAAATATGAGTGGATTACCCTTAATACTGATTGGCTTAATGCTGTAGTTGAAACATTAAAAGCAAGAGATAAAAAAGCATGGTATACTATTAGACAAATAGTAGCTGATTCGCAAGTAGATGATTTTCAAGTAGCATATAAATACTTATTTGACAACCTAGATAAATTCAGTTATGGACATGATGCTGAATTATCAGTAGTATTAGATGAACATATTTGGAGAGCAGGTGTAGTACCTGATAAGGAAATTAACTTTGCTGCATGTATAGCTAAAATATTAGAAACAACTAAAAAACAAGTAATATGAGTCAAGAACAAATTAATTTAAATATCACATTAGATAAAACTACAGGTGTAGTATGTGAAAAATGTGAAAACGAGGTATTCATTGAAGGAATGATGCTTCGTAAAGCATCTCGTTTTATAACAGGAACAGCACAAGATGCTCTTATCCCTATTCCAGTATTTACTTGTAGTAAATGTGGACATATAAATGAAGAATTTATACCAATGCAATTAAGAAATAATGATACTAAAACTATTTAATAAATACAAAATGAAAACAAAAGAATTACAACAAGAAAACGAAGCATTACAAGCTCGAGTTTTAGGACTAGCTGAAACATTAAGAGCATCAGATAATAAAATTAAATTTTTAGAAACTGAGCTTCAAGATCTTTTTAAAAAGTATAAAGATTTATTGGCTGAGGTAGAGCATCTTCGTATGTTGGGAAATACATCAACTAAAAACCAAAACGATTCAAGATATTATTAATGAATATATTTGACCATATTAAGAACATCACTACTAATAAGGGACCATACCTAGGTGACGAGGGATGGAATAATTGGATGATCAATCGTTATCTAAGTATGGACCCTGATTATTGTGAGGTAGTCAATTATGTCCAAAAGAATACTTGGCAAATGAAAGGAGAATACCTATACAATCTGTATAAGGACCTTATTCCAAAACAATACAAGTATCTTAAATATATTAAAGCAACTAATAAGAAAGAATATAAGGTTGATCAAGTAGAGGCAGTAGCTGCCTACTATGAAATTAGTAAAAAGGAAGCTAAACAATATATTGATATGCTTCCCGAAGATGAATTAGAAAATATAATACTACAAATCAATGGCTAAATACATTAACGGAGAAACAGAGTATAGAAAATATCTAATGGAAATGGAACAAGAACGAGAAGATGTATTTCAACCTGATTCGGTAGTAAGCTCAATTATAAATGAATTTCTTGCTCGTTCTAAAAAAGGTAAAGCAAAATACGGTGTTGATTTAGATCGTACTGATTTATCATTACTAGAGTGGATTGAACATGCTAAACAAGAACATATGGATGCTATCTTGTATTTAGAAAAAATTAAACAAACAATTAGTGGCAAAGAAAAAAATATCTGATATAGAGTTAAAAATCAGAAACTTCCAAAAGCCAAATATTGATCATGCCTTTCAGCGTAGCGTTTCCTATTCTCAATATTCAATGTGGAGTTCATGCCCACATAAGTGGTATTTAACCTATGTAGAAAATAAGCAACCGTACCAAGCTAGTATCCATACTGTGTTTGGGACAGCATTTCATGAAACATTACAAGAATATATTACTGTAATGTATAATGAAAGTGGAGCTGCCGCTGATAGAATAGATTTAGAAGCATTATTTCAAGAAAAATTTAGAGAGGTATATTCTAAGGAATATAAAGCAATGGGTACACATTTTAGCAATGCTGAGGAAATGGGTGAGTTCTTTAATGATGCTATTGCTATATTAACCTTTATAAAGAAAAATCGTAATAGATTATTTACAATACGTAAAGTACGTTTGCTTGGAATAGAGTTACCCTTGTTACTAAAAATAGCTAATAATTTATTCTACAAAGCATTTGTTGATTTTGCTTTATATGATGAAGAATTAAATAAAATTTACATATATGACATTAAAACATCAACCAGAGGATGGTCAGATAATGACAAAAAAGATGATGCTAAGATTGCTCAAGTACTCTTATACAAGCAGTACTTTGCAACTCAATATAATGTCGACGTAGAAAAAATCGAGGTTGAATTCTTCATTGTTAAACGCAAAATCTGGGAACAATCCGAATATCCAATTCCAAGAGTCCAATCATTTAAACCAGCAAGCGGAAAAAATAAACGCAAGCAAGCAATAGATAACTTTCAAGCATTTGTAAAAGATTGCTTTGATGAAAGTGGAAAACCGATTATAAAGTCGTACCTTAAAAATGTAGGTGAAAAATCATGTAAATGGTGTCCCTACAACGATAAACAAGATCTTTGCGATAAAGTAAAATAATATGATAAAAGAATTTATACCATATGAACAAGCATTAGAACTTAAAGAACTTGGGTTTGATGAACCTTGTATGTTCTCTTACCATAGGAATAATACAGATTATATTGATAGCACTTATGTTGAATTATCTAATTACAACGCTACTAAAAAATTAGTATCCGCAGTTTTATACCAACAAGCCTTTAGATGGTTTAGAGAGAAGTATGGTTATGACATTCATATTAGAGGTGCAATTTTTAGAGCATCTTATGTTATTGGGATACCTAAAGAAATAAACATAAAATCAGTTGATGGGTATCCATTAGTGATGTCTTGGGATTATATTATTGATGAAACTGGGGAAAGAAAAACTTATGAAGAAGCAGAACTTGCTTGTCTTAAAAAACTTATTGAAATCGTTAAAAACAAATAAATAAACTATAGTTCTCTATAGCTTTCTATATATTTATAATCGATGAAACAGATAACAAAAGCAATTCAAATTGACATTAAAATTCATGAACAGTTAAAACAATACTGTAATGATAATGGTCTTAAAATGCAAAAATTAATTGAAAAATTGATTATAAAACAAATAGAAAATGAACATCAACCCTCGAACAGCAGTATACATTATCAAGAAGGAAAATAAACCAGTATATATAGGAAAAAGTATGGATCCTTATAGTAGATGGTTAACTCATCACCCATACTTTGGAGAAAATGCAGTAATGGAGATAATAGATGAATATAATGATCCTGAAATAGAATGGATTGGTAGATTTAAAAATAAAGGAATAATATTAGAAAATAAAAGTAGTAATAAATCTTATACTAATAAATGGAAAGTAGGAGATGTATATATTAAACCACTTTCTAAAGGAAGACCAATAAGAGATGATGTTTTTATATAGACGTATATATTTATATCAAATATATTATTATGGGAAACAAAATGCAATTAACAAGCGTGAAGGTTCCTGAAGATTTATTTGAGCAATTTAAAATTGCATGTGTTAAGTACAAGTTTAGTGTTCAAAAATTAACAGAGCGCTCAATGTTCTTATACCTAACAAATGATGAATTCAGAAAAACTATTCATAACCAATTAGACACAACATTTACAGGAAGTATTTAAAACAGTTACATGAAAGAAGGTTATATTCCGCAAGAAAAACGTAAGAAAATTTTATTGCTGTGTGACGATATTCGAATGACAAGTGGTATTTCCACTATGGCACGTGAAATCGTTATTGGTACAGCCCATCATTATAATTGGGTAAACGTAGGTGGAGCTATTACTCACCCCGATAAAGGTAAGCGTTTTGATCTTAATGATGATACTAATAAAAATGCCGGTATTACTGATGCAAGTGTATTCCTTTATCCTGTAGATGGATATGGGTCACCAGAATTAATTAGACACCTTATTCAAATTGAAAAACCAGATGCATTAATGATGTTTACTGATCCAAGATATTGGATTTGGTTATTTCAAATGGAACATGAGATTAGAAAGCAAATACCTATTATTTATCTTAATATTTGGGATGATTTACCTTATCCAATGTATAATAAGTCATTTTATGAATCATGTGATTGCTTAATGGCTATCTCAAAACAAACTGAAAATCTTAATCATTGTGTATTAGGTCCTGAAGTAGCAGCTGAAAAAGTAATTAAATATGTTCCACATGGTATTAATGAAAGATTTTTCTTTCCTATTACTACTGAACATCATGAATATTTAGCTTTACAAGAATATAAAAAAGCACTTTATCAAGGTAAAGAATATGATTTTAATTTACTTTACAATGCTAGAAATATTCGTCGTAAATCAGTTCCTGATTTAATGTTAGCTTGGAAAATATTCATTGATCAGTTACCACTAGAAGAAGCTAAAAAATGTGTATTTACACTTCACACTCAACCCATAGATGAAAATGGAACTGATCTTCCAGCTGTAAGAGATATGTTATTTGGAAGGAATCCTCAATACAATCTTGTATTTTCAACGACTAAAAATCCATCTAACATCATGAATTTACTTTACAATTCAGTTGATGTTGTAGCTCTTATAAGCTCAAATGAAGGATGGGGATTATCACTTACTGAAGCAATGATGTGTGGTAAACCAATTATCGCTACAGTAACAGGTGGAATGCAAGATCAAATGCGTTTTGAAGATGAAAACCATGAATGGATTAAATTTACCCCTGAATTTGGATCAAATCATAGAGGCAAATATAAAGATCATGGTGACTGGGCATTTCCAGTATTTCCTTCAAACCATAGTTTAGTTGGATCAGTACCTACACCTTATATCTTTGATGATAGAGCTGAACCACATGATATAGCTGAGCAAATTATGAAGGTTTACAGATTAAAAATGGATCGTCCTGATTTATATAAAATGATATGTAAACATGCCTATGAATGGGTTATATCAGATGAATCAATGATGACAGCAAGAAAAATGTCTGAAAATGTGATTGATGCTATTGATACAACATTTAGTAAATGGCAACCTAGATATGCATTTGAGTTAATGAGAGTAGAACCACTTGAACAACCTAAACATTACGTAAAACACGTTATCGCCTAATAATATGAAACCACTAGTTTTTATAAGCTGCCCAATTGATACATTTTCTGGTTATGGTGCTCGCTCAAGAGATATTGCTTTAGCAATTATTAAATCAGATAAGTATAATGTTAAAATACTTCCTCAACGTTGGGGTGCTACACCGTTTGGATTTTTACAAGCAAATAATCCTGATCATAAATTAATGATTGATTGCCTCTGGCAACAACCCCAACTTCCAAAACAACCAGATTGCTGGATTCAAATTACTGTACCAAATGAATTCCAACCAGTGGGTAAATTTAATATTGGTATTACTGCTGGTATTGAAACTACTGTTTGTGCTCCCCAATGGATTGATGGTATTAATAGAATGGATTTAACATTAGTATCATCTGAACATGCTAAAAAAGTATTTCAAAATAGTTCATTTGAAGAAAAAAATAATCAAACAGGACAAGTAACAAGACAGATCAAACTTGAAAAACCAGTAGAGGTATTATTTGAAGGTTTAAATACTGAAATCTATAAAAAATTAGATAGTGTTAAAGGTGAAATAACTGAAACATTAAATGATATAATTAGTGAGGAATTTAACTTTTTATTTGTAGGTCATTGGTTACAAGGCGAGATTGGACAAGATAGAAAAGATGTAGGTATGTTAATTAAAACATTCCTTGAAACATTTAAAAACAAAAAACAACGCCCTGGTCTTATCATTAAAACATCTGCTGGTAACTACTCTATTATGGATAGAGATTCTATTTTAGATAAGATTAGACAAATTGAAGAATCAGTAGATGGTGATTTACCAAGCATTTATTTATTACATGGTGAATTAAGTGATGAAGAAATAAATGAATTATATAATCATCCTAAAGTAAAAGCACACGTATCATTTACTAAAGGTGAAGGATACGGTCGTCCATTAATTGAAGCAACAGTAAGCCAAAAACCAGTAATTGCCCCAAATTATAGTGGCCATACTGATTTTCTTGATGCTGAAATGTCTACACTATTGTTAGGTCAAATTACTCAAATTCATCCTTCAGCTGTAGTACAAGATATGCTTATACCTGAGTCGGGTTGGTTTACTGTTGATTATAGTAAAGCAGCTGATACACTTGAAGATATTTATAAAAATTATAAAAAATATATCGATGGTGCAAAACGTCAAGCATATAAATCACGTACTGAATTTAGTTTAGAGAAAATGAATGAAAAATTAGTTAATATACTTGATGAAAAAGTGCCTAGACAAGCAGAATTAAAATTACCAACATTAAAGAAAATTGAATTACCTAAAAAACCAGAATAATGCAAGAAAGTCTTATTACATGCCCTAGATGTGGAGGTAATGCTTGTCACGAAGCAACAAATGGTCATTTTACAGTATGGAGTTGCTTTGGATGTGGATTTACAGCTAACAGTACTACTACAGAAGATAATTTAAAAACTATAGAAGAGGTAATGCCTCAACTTTATATTGATCTTAAATTCAAAGACGATAAAGGACATAATTGGTATCCATCTACAGTAATATTAGAAGATAAATCAATGGTATTTGCTGATGGTAAATCTACTGAAGATTGGAAATGGGCAGGTGTATTATCTAAAGATAGTAAAGCAGATATGACAACTGTAAAACACTTTGATGAAAGAGATTTTATGGAAGCGCTTGATTATATAGGCTTCTTTGAAAAACAAAAATAACGTTATGTTAAGAATTAGTTATGCTATTACTGCTTGGAATGAACACCAAGAGTTAGAACGTTTGTTAGATATGTTACATTCTAATATTCGTCCTGAAGATGAAATAGTCCTTCAATTAGATAATAATGCTACTGATGAAGTAAAAAAAGTAGCTGGGAAATATAACGTAGGTGCTCCATATGAATATCATAGAATATTTTTTGGATTGAATAATGACTTTGCAACATTTAAAAATAATTTAAGCAAACATTGCACCAGGGAATATATCTTTCAAATTGATGCTGATGAATATCCGCATCCTCATTTATTAGCATCATTACCTGATGTATTAGAATTTAATAACAGTATAGGTGTATTTTTAACTCCTAGAATCAATACAGTAGAAGGTTTAACTGAACAACATATTCAACAATGGGGTTGGAATGTTAATGATAAAGGTTGGGTTAATTTTCCTGATTATCAATGGCGTATTTGGAAAAATAGATCTAACATACAATGGATAAATAAAGTACATGAGCGTTTAGATGGGTTTAGTGAATATACTCTCTTACCCCAATTAGAAGAATATTGTTTATTTCATCCTAAAGATATTAAAAGACAAGAAAGACAAAATAACTTTTATAATACGTTATAATGCTTAAGTTTCATACTAATTTTGATCCTATATTTCACTTTTTAAAAGATAAATATGCTGATAAACCATTTACTATCTGGCATGAGTCTTTTCCTAAAAATTTTGAAGAGCTACAAGAGAATCCTTATAACTTTCTATTATTAGTAGAACCAAATGAATTATTTGGATTACATAGTAATGCAATACTAAACCAACATTTATTTACAGCAATATTAAGTTGGGGACCTCTAGTTATTAATCAATGTAGTAATGGAATTAGATTTACTTTTAATGGAAGATCATTAGACTATAATTTTATAGATTCTATTAAAGATAAACCTAAAAAATTTGAAGTATCATTTTTAAGTGGTAATAAAGATTTAATTGAGGGTCATAAATTAAGACAAAAAGCATATGCTTTAAACGATCAAGTTAAAATACCTAAAAAATGGTATTATGTATTAGATGATTTTGATCATGAAGCTGGAGTTAGACCAGGATACCAGCAATACTCTAAAGATTTATCTCATATTCCTTCAGGAGTAGACCCAATAGGATATGGAAAAAGATTCTTATATGAAGAATCAATGTTTAACGTAGTAATAGAAAGCTGTTGGAATGATAATTGGTATAATAAAATTGGAGATAGTTTTCTAACTAAATGTCTTCCATTATATTGGGGTTGTCCTAATATAAGTGAATTTGGTTATGATGAAAGAGGTATTATACGATTTACAGATGAAAATGAATTAATTGATATATTAAATTCACTAACACCTGAAACCTATAACCAAATGAAACCATACATAGATTATAATTATGAGGTAGCTAGGTTAGATGAAATAGAATCAAATGCAATTCATTTTTTTGATGAATTTATTAAATTAAACAATTTATGATATTCCCAGAGGTAAAAATATACCAACCAGATGTATTTACTGATTTTAGAGGTGATTTATTAACTTTATACAATAGAGATACATTTGATCCTAAATTAGATTTTAAACATGATAAAATATCTACCTCAAGAAAATACACATTAAGAGGAATGCATGGTGATAATAAATCGTGGAAATTAACCTCGTGCCTACAGGGTGAAATGTATTTTGTAGTAATAGATAATAGACCAGAATCACCTAATTACTTAAAGTGGGATTGGGTTATACTTGACGATAGAACTAGAAAACAAGTGTTAACACCACCTCAATTTGCAATTGGGTTTTTAGTGTTAAGCGAACAAGCTTTATTACATTATAAATGGGCTTATGAAGGTGAATATGCTGATGTTGATCAACAATTTACTTTAAAATGGAATGATCCTCAAATAGGAATATATTGGCCAATTGATAATCCAATTTTACAAAAACGTGATAAATGAAAGAGTTAATTAAAAAAATAGTAACAATAGCTACTGCTAAAAAGGAAGGACATATAGCTAGTTCACTTTCTATTTTAGATATAATGTATATTTTATATAATAACGTTATAGATAGTAAAGATCGTTTTATACTAAGTAAAGGACATGCATCATTAGGATTGTATGTTATACTTGATCATTTTAAATTACTTGAAGATGATCTTAATACATTTTGTGATTTTGATAGTAAACTAGGAGGTCATCCAACAGATAAAATTAAGGGTGTTGAGTCGTCAACTGGATCTTTAGGGCATGGTTTACCTATGGCTGTTGGATTTGCTTTGGCATATAAAATAAAGGGTATTAAAAATAAAGTATATGCTTTAATAGGCGATGGAGAAGCAAATGAAGGAACTATATGGGAATCAGCTTTATTAGCTAATCACCATTCTTTAAATAATTTATATTGCATTATTGATTTCAATCATTCAACAGATAGAGCAGTAGAATTAGGAAATTTAAAAAATAAATTTGAAGCATTTGGTTGGGATGTAATTGAAATTAATGGTCATAATCAAAAAGAAATACACGAAGCATTATCACACCAGAATAATAAACCAGTGTGTATTATTGCAAACACAATTAAAGGAAAAGGAATATCAATGATGGAAAATAATCCTGAATGGCATCATAAATTTCCAAATGAAGAAGAACTTAATCAAATATTAAATAGTTTATGAGAAAGCAATTTGCATCTACTTTATATGAAATGATGAAAACAGATGAAAATATCTGTGTGCTGTTAGGAGATATTGGTGTATTTGGGTTTAGAAAATGTTTTGAGGAATTTCCAACTAGAACCTACAATATTGGTATCTTAGAACAATCAATGATAAGTTTAGCAGCTGGATTAAGCAAAACAGATCTTATACCAGTAGTACATACTATTACTCCATTTATAGTTGAACGAGCATTAGAGCAAATAAAAGTAGATTTTGGATATCAAAAATTAAATGGTAACTTTGTAAGTGTAGGAAACTCATATGATTACGCAGGATTGGGATGCACTCACCATTGCCCAGGAGATATAACAATATTGTCTTCTATTCCAGGTATGCAGTTAGTAGCTCCAGGTAATGCTAAGGAATTTGATTTATTATTTAGACAATCATATAATAATGGATCACCAACCTATTTTAGATTAAGTGAGTATTCTCATAATTTAGATTTAGATGTTGAATTTGGTAAAGCTAAAGTAATTAAAACAGGTACATTAGCTACTGTAGTATGTTTTGGTAATATGTTAAACCAAGTATATGATGCTGTAGCTAATTTAGATGTTACTTTACTTTATTATTCTACTATACTACCATTTGATGGTGAAACGTTAAAACAATATTTTAATGAAAATATTGTAGTGTGTGAGCCGTTTTATGAGGGATCAACTAACTATCTTATCAATAAAACGTTAAGTGGTTTAAAATATAGTTTACATAACATAGGAGTACCTAGAGAATTTATTTTAAACTATGGTAAAAAACAACAAATAGACGAAATGTTGGGATTAGATACTGAATCAATTAAAAACACACTATATGGACTTTTTAAAAAGTGAAATAAATAACATTGTAAATAATATTGACTTTTCATCTTTACAAGATAAAAAAGTACTAATTACAGGGGCTTCAGGACTTGTAGGATTTTATTTATCCCAATGCTTAGGAGCATTACAAGAAGAATTAAATATTGAGGTATGGTTATCTTATAAAAGTGATCAACCTGAGTATTTTAAACCATATTTTGGTTTCAAACATAATGTTTTAAAAGGAGACATTACTGAAATAAAATTAGACTCTGAATCGTTTGATGTTATTATTCACTCCTCAGGGTATGCTCAACCATCTAAATTTTTAGATGATAGAATAAAGACTATTAATATTAATACTGAGGTAACAACTAAACTACTAAATGCTTTAAAAAAGGATGGTAAATTCTTATTTGTAAGCAGCAGTGAGGTTTATAGTGGTAACGATAACTTTAATATTACCGAATCAGATATAGGAACTAGTACCCCAGACCATAATAGAGCATGTTATATTGAATCTAAGCGCTGCGGAGAAACAATATGCCATACATATGCCTTATCAGGATATCATGTTAAAATAGCTAGATTAAGTTTAGCTTATGGTCCATTTACTAAAAAGGGGGATAGCAGAGTACTAAGTAATATTATTGATAAAGGTTTAAATAAAGATACTATTACATTAATGGATGATGGTTCTTCTATTAGAACATATTGCTATATAACAGATATAATTGAAATGTTCTGGAATATATTATTATTTGGAAAACATACAACATATAACGTTGCTGGTTTTTCAAAAGTATCAATCAAAGAATTAGCCATATTTGTAGGAGATAAACTAAATAAAGAAGTTAAAACACCAGAGGTAACAGAAAGTTTGGCTGGTAGCCCTAAAGTCGTTAACATTAGTATAGATAGATATATTCAAGAGTTTAATAAAACCTTATTTGTAGATATAAGTGAAGGTTTAAATAGGACCATAGGTTGGCATAAACATATAAATAATTAATTATGATCAAATTAGTAAGTGATACAATTAATAAACAAGATATAGCATCATTAATAGAGTGGTTATCACAAGATGAAATACCTCAATTAACTAAAGGTAAACTAACCATTCAATTAGAAGAAAAATGGGCAAATAAGTTAGGAACTAAATATTCTGTATTTGTTAACTCAGGATCATCAGCTATACTATTAACTTTAGCTGCTTTAAAATGGACTAGTAGATTAAAAAACTTTAAAGTAGTAGTTCCTTCTCTTAGTTGGGCTACTGATTTATCTTCTCCTGTGTTATTAGGGTTAGAACCAATTTTATGTGATTGTAATTTAGAAGATCTATCTTGTGATTTAAATAAGCTAGAACAAATATTTGAAAAAGAAAAACCAGGTGCTCTTATATTAGTGTCAGTTTTAGGATTAGTACCTAATATGGATGCTGTAGTTGAGTTATGTAAAAAACATAATGTTATTCTTTTAGAGGATGTTTGTGAAAGTATGGGTTCAAAATATAAAGGTAAGTATTTAGGTACTTTTGGATTAGCATCATTCTTCTCAATGTATTTTGGCCATCATTTGAGTACAATTGAAGGTGGATTTATTAATACAGATGATGAAGATTTATATTATGCCTTATTAATGATGCGTAGTCATGGATGGGCTCGTGATTTGCCTGCTCATAAGCAACTTGAATATAACAACAAATATAATGTAGATAATTTTAAAGCATTATATAATTTCTATACATTTGGGTTTAATTTACGATCTACTGATTTACAAGCATTTATCGGATTAAGAGCAATTGATAAACTAGACAGATTTGCTGAAAATAGGAATAATAATTTTAAATATTATATGGCAAATCTTAAAAACAATGAATTAAATCTTCGCAATAATGAAGGTGATTTTATATCTAATTTTGCCATACCAGTTATAAGTAAAGATAAAAAAACCATAGTTAAAAACTTAATAGATAACCAAATCGAATGTAGACCTCTTATTGCAGGCGATTTATCTCAAAAACCATTTTGGTATGATTATTTTGGGGAGGTGTATATGGAAAATTGTAGTAAAGTAGATGAATTTGGGTTTTATATTCCTAATCATCAAGATTTAACAAAAGAACAAATTGATCAAATAATTAAAATAGTAAATAATGAGTAAAAAAGCACTTATTACAGGTATAAATGGACAAGATGGTTCTTACTTATCTGAGTTTCTATTAAATAAAGAATATGAGGTAGTAGGAATACTAAAACGCAACTCAGTAGCAGAAAATCAAACATTTAGATTAGATCCTGTATTTGGTAAAGTTAGCTTAGAATACGCTGATTTAACTGATATGGCATCTTTAGTTAGAGTTATAAGTAAATATCGTCCTGATGAAATTTATCATCTAGGAGCTCAATCTCATGTAGCAATATCATTTGATCAACCAGTATACACAGCACAAGCAACAGGTATTGGAACATTAAATATAATTGAAGCTGCTAGATTAATTAAACCAAGTGCTAAAATATATCAAGCATCTTCATCTGAAATGTTTGGAAATAATATTGATGCTGATGGATACCAAAGAGAAACAACACCAATGAACCCAGTATCTCCTTACGGATGTGCTAAGGTATTTGGATATAATATAAGTAGAAATTATAGACATTCATATAATATGTTTATTTCAAATGGTATTTTATTCAATCATGAATCTCCAAGACGTGGTACTAACTTTGTTACTAATAAAGTAGTAAAAGAAGCAGTTAAAATTAAACTAGGATTATCTAATGAATTAAAATTAGGTAATCTAGATGCATCTAGAGATTGGGGTCATGCTAAAGACTATGTTGAGGCAATGTGGTTAATACTACAACAAGATAACCCAGATGACTTTGTGTGTGCTACAGGTATTTCTCATACTGTAAGAGAATTATGTGATTATGTATTTTCATCTTTAGATTTGGATTATACAAAATATGTAACAAAAGATAAAAGATACTTACGCCCTGAAGAATTAAATAATTTAAAAGGTGATTCTACTAAATTGAGACAAGTAACAGGTTGGGAACCAACTTATACATTTGAAACAATGTTAGATGAAATGATTCAATATTGGATTAGTTATTATAATAAATAAAATGGAAAAAACAGCTATATTATTAGGATGTAGAAACGATGGTTACAAAGAAGATGAGCGTGTTATAGTTTGTTTAACATCAATGGTAGAAACATTTGACGAAGTGTGGTTCTGTGATTGGAATTCACCCGCTGAAAATGGTCCTCTATTATGGAAATTAAAAGATAAAATCCCACAAGTAGGAAAAATTAGGCATTTTGTTATTGATGAACAAACAGCTAAAATTTTAACAAACTATAATCCTAATGTAAGCCCATTTAATGGTGTTATATCTCAAAATATAATGCTTAGAAGATGTACAGCTGATTGGGTTGTATGTTCTACAATGGATATTGTTGCTCCTAAAAAACAACATTTAGATGATTTTATTTCTAAAGCAAATAAAAACACATTTTACACTGTTTCAAGACGTGATATAGAGTATGGTGATTTAGAAAATATAGGATTTGATAACTGGAGACAATTTAGAAATAAATTAGATGTTGAAAGCCAACCCCGCTACTACCCAGCAAAGGTAACACCAAATGATAATTATAGTTTGATTAATTGTTGTGGTGATTTTCAACTAGCCCATAAAAATGTATGGGATAAAATTAAAGGATATGAAGAAGAAATGATATATGCCTGTTTTAATGACACAAATATTCAGAAAAAAGCAGTATTAAATGGATATGGATTAGAAGCTATTTATGATTTACCATTATACCATTTATCTCATAGAGGTATGGGCAATGATGGTTCATCTCCTTCAAAACAAATATATAATAATGCTTGGGATTGGGTAGAGTGGTTCACTGAATCTCAAAACAATAATGATTGGGGTTTAGGTGAAACTGAAATTGAATTTGAAGTATTTTAAAATATTTATAAGAAATCCAGTTTATGCCTCGTCAACGTCGCTCCAAATTAGACCCATTAAGTCGAATCATGACTCTCGGTGATATAGAAACTGAGATAGTAAATGATATTATTCATAGTATATATGAGATAAATGAAGAGGATATTAAAAAACAAACAGCAGAACCAATAAAACTAATAATCAACTCAGCTGGTGGGGAAATATACAGTGGATTAGCTTTAATTGATGTAATTGGCACTTCGTTTACTCCAATCCATACAATATGTCATGGCTCAGCCATGTCTATGGGTTTAATAGTGTTTGTAGCTGGTCATCAAAGAATGGCGAGCCCCAATGCTACATTTATGTATCATGAAGCTATGTATGGTCTTGAGGGGAAAACAATGTATCATAAACAAGAAATGAAAGAAGCAAATCGTGTTGATAAGATATGTGATGATTATTTATTATCTAAAACAAAGTTAACACAAAAATTACTAGATAATGTTAAAAAAACACAAGCAGAATGGTATTTCGATGCGAAAACTGCGTTGAAACATGGTGTGGTAAGTGAAATTCTGTAATATTTATATCTAAACGCATACAATGGCTGAATTTAAACCAAAACTTAAAGTAGACGTAAACCATAACCCAACTAAAAAGGGTATTAAGGTACAGTTTGTATTACCATCTGCAATTGAAGGTGATGCTAAGGCAGCCGCTACTCAAAAATTACAGGAAAAACTAAACCAAGGATTATCTCAGTATAAATTAACAGTTAGCCAGGACACAGATGTACCTTATGCTAACGTAATTGGATTCTTAATTCCAATTGCTGATGTTAAAATGTTTATCAAAAACGCTATTAGCGGAGGAGAACCAGCACCACCACCAGCTGAAGAACCACAAATTTAAGATAATGAGACGTAAAGTGCCTGTATTTCGAGTAAGCGCAAGACCAGGTACCTCATATAATAAACTTACAGAGATACCTGAGTTAAGAGATATTATTATAGAGGAAACAGTATTAGCAATTAAGGAGGGGATTAGAAAAAAGAAAAAATCTACTCCAATATTTGAAATTGCTGGGTCTGATTGCTATGTAGAATTAGAAAAAACTAATTGGAAACCATCTCTTGAAAGTGCTCTTGAATATTATATCGAAAGAGAAGAATATGATAAGTGTGCTGAATGTAAAAATTTAATAAATCAGTTATGAATGATGAACATACAGAAGGTATAAAACAATCAATTGAAGACATTATTGGATCAGATACTGTTTTAAAACGTAAGAAAAAAACAGAGGAAGATATTCAGCGTGAATCGTTTGAAAAAATTATCCTATTAATGGATGAAATTCAAACTAGAGGAGTATTATTACATGCTGAATTAGGATTAGATTATTCCAACTATGATGAAAAATTCTATGAAATAATCGATAGATTATTTGCTATGCATTTTGGAAGAGAAGCAGCTGAAGTTATATTCTTCTATATCTATGAAAGACAAAATCCAGACGGCTCAGTTAATGAGTTAATAGATCAAAATAATGAAATTATATTATTACAATCTCCAACTGATTTGTGGTATTTAGTTAACCACATTAAAAATAAAACTAAAAAGATAAAACAAAAGTAGTTATGCCTTTAGCTAAACCTATTACTAGGGAAGACGTTTTGCGTGCTATGCGATTTACAAAATCGAATCGTGCTGCTGCTAAGTATTTAGGTTGCTCATATCAACATTATAAGCCGTTTGCTAAGTTATTTAAGGTAGATGAAAGTGATTATAATTCACCTTCATTATTTGATGTTCATAAAAATCAAAGTGGTAAAGGTATTCCTAAATTTCTACCTGATAGGAAAAAATCACCTAATGTAAAGCAAATTGTAGAAACAGGTACTGGTTGGGAATCATTTACACCTGAAAAAATTAAATCAAGGTTAATAGCTGAAAATTACCTAAAAGAAGAATGTTATGCTTGTGGGTTCTGTGAACGTAGAGTTACTGACTATAAAATACCACTATTATTAAATTTTAAAGATGGAAACAAATTTAACTATCTTCTTTCTAACCTTGAGTTACTGTGTTACAACCATTACTTTCTATTGGTTGCTGACCCACTTACCCCAGATCAAGTACGTCATATTGAAGATAATACAGAAGTTAAAGCAGTGGCTCACGATTGGGATCTAGATGAAGCTCATTTAGAGAACATGAAAGCATTAGGACTGTTGGATTAGTCAAAATAAGGTTGTATATTTAGGTTATAAATAAAAATTATGTTAAACAGACCAGAATTAGCACAGCAATTTGCTGAGTTTGACCTACCAACAGAAGTAAAACAAGCCTATAAAGCAGGTATGCCTTTAGTAGGTTCAGTTAATTTTACTAAAATGATGATGTTTGCAAACCAAGTTCAATTAACAAATGATGATATGGATTACTTTGCAAGCTTACCTCCACAAAGAATGGAAGGTGAAACTTATGAGGAAATGAAAACGAGAACTCGATTCACTCAAAAGCTTCATAAATATAGAGCTTACTTATACGATTATTCAGTGTATGAAAGCAAATAATACATTAAAATTAACATTACCACTAATAACCAGCAATGCTGATATGAATATTGGTATTTATAAAACAAATAATATGGCACAATTCTTTCAAGTTAAAGTACAGTTTACTGTAGAAGACAGTAAAGGTAAAGTAAAAAAACAAAATGTACTATATCTAGTAGATGCTCAGTCAGTAACTGAGGCTGAAGCTAGAACAGTACAATTCCTAACCGCTCAAGGCGAACAGGAATTTGAAGTAAAAGCAGCTTCGGAATCTCCCATTGCACAAGTAGTTACTGCAGAGTAACTGCTGATCGGGATGTAGTACAGTCCGGTAGTATGCTTGGTTTGGGACCAAGAGGTCGTTGGTTCGAATCCAGCCATCCCGACATGCTCGGTTCGTCTAACGGTTAGGACACCACCCTTTCACGGTGGTGATACGAGTTCGATTCTCGTACCGAGTACCTGAAGACGGTGCTAATAAGCATTGACGCCACCGAGGTTAATTGGGATTTAGGCAAGTGCCTATATCGGTTAGAAAAGCCAGTTATAAAAAGCAGTTGTCCACGCACCCATCTACTGCTTTCCCTCACCTGACCCTTAGCTCAGTAGGTTAGAGCAAGCTTCAGTACTTCGCGAATCCAAAACGCAAGGAAAAAAGCCGTGCCACTGGTTCGATTCCAGTAGGGTCAGCAAATATGGAGATTTGGCAGAGTGGCTGAATGCGGCGGTCTTGAAAACCGTTATACGTGAATAGCGTATCTGGGGTTCGAATCCCTGAGTCTCCGCATGGGAATTTATATATTAGTGTTTTTATTTCAGATTATGTTTAATGTCTTCAAAACAATGGAGATAAAATATACTTATGAAAACAAAGTAAACGAATTAATGCTAAATTCAATTTGGATTAATTTAGTGTCTTTAGGTTCAGTTTACTTTGCTATTGATAATTTATTTAAAGGAAATTGGTCTGTAATTATAGTTTATATAATGGGAAGTGTAGCTGGAAAGTGGGTAGCAATGAAACATTTTGAAAACTATAGACAAAAAATATATGAAATGTTTTCTAAAAAAAAGAGGACAAGCAAAATGAAGGTTGTACATTCACGTAAATAAAATGTTATGGAAGTATTTGGCTGTTATTATTTATTAACTCTTTTATATTGCATGATAATGCAAGCAAGAAGATGGAAACAAGATGCTATGGCTGGTGGATTAGGAATTTCCCCAGGATTAGATACTTTATCTTTACTAATCATGTGTTGGGCTTTAGCACCCGTTGATATATTTTTGAAATGGGTTGAGGTATATAAAGAAGCAGAAGAGGCAAGACGTCGTGGAGCTAAAAAAAGATTGTAAGGTGGTGAAATAACCTAGGTTATGGTAGACACTCCCACTCGTCTCGTGGGCGCGGAGCTCGAAATAGGTAAGTAATATGGATTGACCACGTAGCGCGCTATGTTGTTATTTACTAAATCGCCGCATGTTGGTTCGAATCCAACCCTTACAACACACCTGAGTGTTGAAACAGGTAGACAAGAGAGACTTAAAATCTCTTGAGCAGTAATGCTCGTGCCGGTTCGACTCCGGCCTCAGGTACATAGTTACTGTTCTTTGACATATAAGGAGAAACAAATTATGGAAACACTATCATTCATTTTAGGGATAGCGTTTGTGGTGGTTATTGTTACGGCAATAGTTGCTGTTTACGCATTCGTTAAGGTAAATAAAGTAAACAAAATAGTTGAACAAAATGAACAAACACTAAGTCAAGAAATAGAGCTTGTTCATAGAACAATATCTGATAATCAAGATAAAGTCTACAGAGATATGCAAGATCGTTATCAAACCCTTATTGCTATTGTAGATTCACGTTGTGATAAATTAGAAAACAAATTATATAACAAAAAATAAAAAATAAGTTGAAGAACAGTAACTAATATTTATTTATATGGCATGTCATTGCTTACATTTAAAAGATTCAAAAGAGTTCTTCGCGTTGCTTAAACAACGCGATCCTGAACTTATATTGAAAATGGTCAAATGTGTACTTAGTGCTGCCAAAAGAGGTAAAGATAAAATAGACATATTTGAAATTACCTTTAAAAATATGGATGAACTAACATTTGGTATTGATCAGTCTCAATATAAAGAAATGTTAGGTAATTGTATGGATGATTTAATTGCTATGGAAGAATATGAATTGTGTGCTGAGGTTAAAAAAATATTAGAGAAAAAAACTCGTAAAACGAGAAAGCCAAAAGCTGAAGTTCTTTAAAATATGGGGGAGTCCAGGTATTGCTCCGTAATGTGAAGGTACCACTACATGCAGGCGTTTGGATATGTCGCCTTTAAACAAATTTTCAAACAATAAATGACGAAATGTCAACAATGACCTTCGACGACTTAATGGCGTTCGTAGGTGCCGATTACGCTGTAGCAGCCTAATCCGCGAGGGGCAGCTGATAGCCTTGCAACAGAACAGCACTTTAGTTTTCCTAGTTATGTCAAAACTAGGTGGTGGAGCCGACGTTAACCAAAATCAACGTCCCCAATTACTGATCAGCTTGCAGATCTAAGCATGTGATACGCTGGTGTTATTGTTCCTTATGGATACACGGGTTCGATTCCCGTCTCCTCCACAAATTAAGCCTCTAATAAAGGCTTATATCCAACATATATGAAAAATCTACTTATTATTGCTTTATTGACGATTACGTCTTTAGGAGCAAACGCACAACCACCAATGCAACGTCCATTACCTAATCAATTTAGGGATTTCGTTGATCATCAACAAATGTGGGGGCGCCCACAAATTGAACATAAAGATGGTAAAGTAATCATCACTATGTCTGAGCAACAATTCAGAGCAAGACAATTAAGATTACAACGTACTATTCTAAAACGTAATGAACGTTCATGTCCTTGTCAAAGAAGGCAAGAACCTATGAGAAAATATTATAAAAGATAACGTTTTCGTATCTTTTCATATATTTATATATACAAAACGTGGCCGAATAAGCGGTTGAGAGCTGCTAAGGCACTGGCAAAATAGCTGAAAAGCTGTTGAGTTGGGTTTCACAGACGGATGAGTTTAAACCACCACCATCAAGGGTAGAATGCGCAACCCGAAGGTGCTCTGGATACGCTGAAGAACATTAATCATGATCTCCGCAGGCGTTGTTGGTAATCAAACCAACCTGTCGTTAACACTTAGACTGATCATCTTTGTGGACAGTGGGTGAAAAGGGGTCCGTCCAGGGATTGTGGGTAATCATTACTCCCATCATTTTTTTAAGGGTGGTTCGTTCGCGAACCGCCCTTTTTTTATATTTATAATTGATTAACCTAATTAAGTATGAAACTGTTTCTAACGGCTATACTGATATCACTATATAGCTTTTTATCTGCACAACCAACTACAGTGTATGTTGGTAAAGTGACTAATAAAGTGCAGATGGGTCCTCTAACTGGTAATAAAAATCTTGCATTTGGAGTTAAAAACGTAGCTGAAGAGGTTATTTTAGATAAAGGACATGATCTAAATAATGACAGTTCAGCTTTTAGATTAGATCTTGAAATTATATATTTTGATATACAACAAACAGCTACTGGTGTAAGTGTATTCCATAAAACAGAAAACGAAACAATAATTCGTATTAAAGGTATTCTATACACAAACGAAAAGAAACCTAAAGAATATATTGCAACAGGTAAAAGTTCCGAAATATCTACCTCAACTATGATAATCGATGAAGGTGGTGGTTTTAACCAAGCATCAGCCCGTTCTGCTCTTAAAAAAACCATTATTAACGTAATCGAAAAACTACTATGAAAAAACTATTATTAGCATTCTTGCTTTTAATTAGTTATGTAACCACATTCGCCCAAACACCTCAAATTGGACACTTCCAGACTCTTGCTACTGTTAGAAGGGGTGATACATTAGATGTAGCTTGGTATTATAGACCAGGTTCAACTGATGTTCGTACATTCCAGGTTGACTGGCAGTATAAGAAAACATTATTAACTTATTTATCTACTACAGTTGATGCTGCTGTAAATGGAATGACTCCAGCAGTAAGCTATAAGACTTGGGATAACTACAAGTATAATAACTATACAAATGGTACTTACAACTATACTTCAAACACTGATTGGACTGTAGGTCGTAACTACTTAGTATTATCAAGTGGATCAACTATTGGCTCTAACGGCTATATTATCCATAACAAGTATAAGATTAATGCTGTAGCTCCAAACTACGTATCAGATACAATTACTGTAAACTGGGCTCGTATGTTTGATGTTAACGGTGCTACAATCGGTGATAACGTAGCTCAACTTACAAACCAAAAACTAGCTATTAAGTTATTAGGTAACTTAACTTTATCAGGTAAAGTATGGTTAGGACCACAAATGACTTTAAAACCAGTTATTTGGTGTTATCAAGCAAATAATAATGCCTTTATCGATTCAGTAACTGTAAACACAGATGGTACTTATACCTTAGATAATATTGATGAAAATACAAGGTATAAATTAGAGGTTAGATTCCCATCTCCATTAGCTACTATTAGAGACAATGCTGTAACAATAGCGGATGCTGTTAAAACATATGATGAATACACTATTACAGATGTTAACCAAGTATTTAGTAGAAACTACTTAAGAAATGGATTAGCATATTTAATTGCTGATGTTAATAAAACAGGTGCTTTAGATGGTGGTGATGCCTATTCAATTTACGCTTCAGTATCAGGTTTAAAACCAATTGATACAACTAAATTAATCAATGTATTTGCTAAAAACACGTTCGATTCATTAGCATTAGGTGTTAACCAATGGAATGATTGGTCTGGATATATCAATGGTGTAACTCATATCTTTGATAGTGTAGGTACAGTTAACTTAACAGGTGTAGATATTAAATATTTCATCCTAGGTGATGTTGACAGAACACATTCATCTCCAGTATATAATGCAAACGGTGATTTAGTAGCTAGAGCAAATTATATTGGTAACTTAGATATTAGCATTCCAAATGTAACTGCCCCTACTGGTCAAGCAATGTATGCTAACTTTAATATCAATACTAATGGTTTAAAGAATGATGGTTTACAGTTTGAAATGAGATACGATCCAACTAAAGTTAAATTTGAGGAAATCATTTCAAATATTAAAGGACCATGGTTACAATATCTAACACATGATGAGCCAAATGGTATTATTCGCTTTGGTGGAATGAATAACCAAATATTAGGATCATTAGTTGGTAATGCTACTCCATTTAGATTAAAATTCTCTCCAATTGGTAACAATGAAATAATGACTAACGTATATGTTAGAAGTTTAATGGATGCTGCTGATAGAAATGGAGATCATTTTAATATTAATTTACAATCTGATTATGTAGTATTAGCTACAAGACAAGCAGTAATACCAACACCTGAAGGTGAAATTACAGCTACAATTCGTCCAAATCCAACAAGTGGATTATTTGAATTAGTAGTAGTATTCCCTAAAGAAAATATGACTTCATTAGCCACAGTATATGATATTCAGGGTCGTAAAATTAAAGATATAGGTAAAGTACAAAGTGATGCTTATATAACAACAGTAGTTAGACAAGTTGATTTAACATCAGCTGCTAATGGACGTTACTTATTAGTATTAGATAATGAGAACCAAAAACGCTTAGCAAAACAATTCGTTAAAATATAAAAATTAAATTTATGTCAGAAGAACTAGAACAATCAAACGACGGAACTTGGTCGGGTTTAAAGAAAACTATTATTGGTGTTGCAACAACAGCAGTAATGGGTTTAGGTACTTGGGGTATTACTAAAGTTACAGGTGGTGATGATGAACCAGCTCCTGCTGCTGCTCCTGCTCCTGTAATTAACATTACTACAAATAACACTCAGCAACAATCTGCAGGTGGAACTAAAGTAATTGAGCGTGTAGTTGAAAAACCAGCTACTAAACCAGCTGAACCAGCTCCAAAGAAAAAAGAATTTACTGAAGAACCAAAATGGTAATAAAATGAGTCAACAGCCAACAGGTTTTAAAGACCTATTAAATAGTATGATGAAACGCAGATGGTTTATTACTGCGATGGTATTAGGTAGTTTTATCTTAATTATAGCTGGTGTATTTCTATCTATTACAAGCCAAACAGCTGTAGGTCAAGAGTGGAAAGAACTACTATTATTAATGTTAGGTGCCTTTATCGGCTCATATGGTAAGATTATTGACTACTGGTTCTCAGACACTGATAAAGACAAAATGTTAGTACAGAAAATGGACGAGGAAGATGGTACTAGTATGGGTAGTGTAAATGATATAAAAGAATCTAATAAACCAATAGCACCACTAATCCCAGATGCATTCATAACTGCTGCTGCTCACGCACATCAGACTAACTTAATGGAAATGGATCTAAAGAAAGATCAACAAGAACACGATCAAATGATGTCTAAAGATCAACAAGAGCACGAACAGGAAATGGAAAAATTAGAATTCGAATATCAAATGCACCGTCAATGTGACCATGAATGGGGTGATAGTGACTATGACGGTGAATTAGAATGTCAAAAATGTGGTAAAATAAAAGACTAATCTATAAAATTAAAAGTATGAAACAATTCTTTAAAAATCTATTTGATGATTCAAATACAGTTAATGAAAAATCAGTAGTTGGATTTACAGCTTTCTTAATGATGGTAATTACATTAATTGCTGATATCGTAACTGGTATAATGGGCAAAAATATGCCTATTCATGAATTCGTATTTGATGGATTTATGGTAATTGTACTTGGAGCATTTGGAATTGCCTCTGTAGATAAATTTATCAACAAAAGAAAAGGTAACGAATAATGGAAAAAAGATCTAATATAATTAAGGCCATTGTCTTTGTTGTATTATACGTTGTATTATCTTATACTTTAGCTGTTAAATGTACTGCTCAAGTTGTAGGTAAAACTGTAACCGAAGATTATAAGGCATCATTCGAGAAGAAATCAAACATTGATAGCTTACTTGAGTATGATGGCCCTAAAATTCCAATTCAAATACTTAGCTTAGGTATTAGTGAAGAGGTATATGCAATGTATCCTGAATTAAAGGATAAACGTGTTGGATTAGGTGTAACTAATATTGTAGTTGAATTTTTAGAAGAAACTAATCACTTTACCTTTACTGAAGACAAAACTGAAATCAAGAATAGAATGGTAAAGCAATTCCAAGCATCACAATCTGGAATTACTCAAGATAAATTAGATGGTAGAGGTAAAATACGTTTAGCCCACTATTTCGTTTACATTGAGTGCTATGATTTCTCAGTTTCAGAAGATGAAACAGTAAACATGAAAGATGGTGTTAAAAACATAGTTGTAACACGTTTAGGTTTACAAGTTAAATTCGTTAATGCTGAAACAGGAGAATACTTTACTGGTTCAGGTTTAGGTGATGCTAAAACAGTTAGAGAATTAACATTAATGAATGACGATAATTTCTCTGAAGTTAAATTTAATCAATCAACAATAGGTACTTCAACTAAAAAAGCATTGGAAATAGCAGCAGGTAAGATATTACTCCGTATGCATAAAAAAGGTATATTTAAAATGCAATAAAATGGCACGTTCTAAAAAGAAACATTACAACATGAAGAGTATTAAAGCTGGACGTAAAACAGCTGCTCGTATAAAGGCAAATAATATTGTTTTGAAGTCATTAAAGTAAAATCTAATGATTGAGAAAACTAAGAACATACTTAAGTATATTGCTTATTATATGTCTCAGCTGGAGAGCTGAGGCACAGACACTCACTCATCAATTTACAGATCCCTGCACTGGTCAGGTAACTTACTTTTCAGTACCCGCTCAGGGTACTGTTATTTTCTTTCTAGGACAATCAAGATCATTTGTACCTGGTGACGTTCAAAATGGAACATTAGCTACTTGGATTAATCAAGTTTATGCTGATTATCGTAGAGTAGCTCCTTGTGGTCAACAACAAGGACAAGTAACACAAAATCAAATTACAGCTCAAATTGTAAGTAGCACAGTTCAAAGTGTAGTGGGTAGTATTATGAGTCAAGCTCAATCAGCTGCCTCAAGCACTATTACAGGTATTGCTACCTCAGCTTCAACAACAAATGCTTCATCTGCTGGGGGAAGTGATGCTGCAACTAAAAACAATAAAGATGGAGATAACAAGAAAAATGACAACAATACAACGACTTCAGGTGGCGGCTCTAACACTACAGGAAATGGTGGGAACAGCTCTAGTGGTGGTGCTACTGGGGGGAGCAGCAACAGTGGAGGTAGTGAAACAACTAAGCAAACCGATACTAAAACTGAAGAGGCAAAAACAGAAGAGGTAGCAGCTACCACTACAATGAATGTAGATCAACAAAACCAAAATAGTTCTAAAGATGATAATAGTAGTAGTGGAGGAGGGGGAGGTAGTAAAGGTGGTAAAAATGGAGGTAAAGGTGGAACAACTAATCCTCTAATAGTATCATCTGACTTTACAACTGCTCAAAATTTAGATAAAACATTTACTCCTATACTTAATTTAAGTATGTCTCAATCATCAATGACAGGAATGTCTAGTTGGGGATTAACATCAATGATATGGTTTAATTTTAAACAATTTGCATTATCAGGTAAATACACTAAAATTAAATTTAGTCAAAATGGTAAATTAAAATGGATAAATAATTTTAACTTAACTGGTGTTTATTCCTATGGTAATATAATTGGGTTTGTTGGTTATAGTGGAATATTAAACGCTGGTAAATGGGGTGTAACTGGATTTAATACTAGTGTTGCTATGACTAAAATTAATGGTGAAGAAAAAAATACATTTGTATCTCCATCACTAACAGCATTCTATACTAAACCATTCAAATCAGGTAAACGATTAACTATATCACCTGAGTTGTATATTATATCTACTCCATTGTTATACTCAACAGTAGAGAAAGTGACAACAACAGATAGAACATTTAGTGCATTTATAGGTAGTGGATTTGATTATCAGCTAACAAGGCGCTTTAAATTCAATATGAATTACAAAGCAAATTTGTCTACCAACCCAGATTTTCCTATATTGTCATTCTTCCTAATAGGTAGTAAGATTAACTTATGAGGTTATTACTTATCATATTGTGTATATTATTTTCATTTTCGTCATTTGCTCAAATAACAAATGGTGGATTTGAAGTTAATATGGCAGGATGGACTACAGTAGCAGGTAATGTTACTAGATCAACTCAAGTAACAGTAGGAAACTGGACTATAGTACCATCAGGAGCAGGTATGGCTAGAATAGAACCTAATGGAGCAAACAATGCGGCTGCTGTTCAAACAACATTAGGATTAACAGGTAATCAATTATCATCAGTTCCAAGTATTACTAACGTTGGGGCAATGTATCAAGATATTACTTTAACATCAGGACAAAGTTTTACTGTATATTGGAACTATGTTTCTCAAGACTATGCTCCTTATGATGATGGTACCTTTATGTCAGTAACAGGACCATCAACACAACAACTTACAATGCTTGCTCGTACTCAATCTAACGCTCAAGTACCAGCAGTACAAAGTTATGGTAGTACAGGATGGAAAAGTATTACTTACACAGCTACAGCATCAGGTACATTTAGATTAGGATTTGGTTCATTTAACTGGGGAGATGGAGGTGTACATCCTATTTTATTTTTAGATAATGCTATGGGTGGTACAGTAGCACCAGGTATGGCTGTTGTAACTGCTACAACTGCTGCCTCAAACATTACAGGTAACTCTGCTACAACAGGAGGTACTATTACAGGAGATGGTGGTAGTGCTATTACTCAAAGAGGAGTAGTATATAACACATCAGCAACTCCAACTACAGCAAACGGTAAAGTAACATCAGCTGGTACTACAGGTACATTTAGTGTTGAGTTAACTGGTTTAAATGCAGGAACAACTTACTATGTTAGAGCATATGCTATAAATTCTGCTGGTACAGTTTACGGCCCTGAAATAACATTTACTACAACTCAAAACTCAGTTACACTAACAGGCACAGTTTCTAAACCAGCAGGAATAACACCAAGTCTATCATTGTATAAAGTAGTTAGTAATGTAGAAACATTAATTGAAACTAAAAATACTAATGCAGATGGTACTTATAGTTTTAATGTTGATTTAAATTCAACATATAAATTATATCCAACTTTAACTGTGCAAGGTATAACATCAACTGATTTTGATTTAGTATGGGGTGAAGCCCAAAATATTAATACCCCAAATAATACAGCCGCAGGTCTGATAATGACAGGTACTAAACAATGGAAGGCAGCTGATGTTAATGAAAATGGTGTACTTGATTTAGGTGATGCTTATTTAATTGCTGCTCACAATAGTGGATATAGATTAATAAATAAAATATTATGGTTCACTTCTACAAATTATGATCTAATAACTACATCTAATTTCGCTACAATTAACCCAGTAACATCATTTACTATTAATGTTGTAACTAGTAATGTAACACAAAACATTAAATATTGTATATTAGGAGATGTTAACTTATCCCATTCTTCAAATTAAATTTGGTTTGGGCAAAATGTTGTCGTATATTTATTTCAAATAAAAAATGTAATTATGAAGAAAATTATGTTCATCCTCGTAGTAGCAGCTACATTAGTTGCTTGCGGTGGAAACGCTTCAACTGAAGCTGTAAGTGCTGACAGCACAACTGCAACTGTAGACACAACTGCTGTAGTAGCTGATACTACTGCTGTTGCTGATTCTGCAAAGTAAGAAATTAAGCCCAACCTAAAATTTGGTTGGGCTATTTTTCTGCTTTATATTTAGTGTTATGTGGCGTGTAAAACGATTTATAAGACGTTCTAAAAACCTGTTTCGTTGGTTACCAATTATATGGAATGACGAACAATGGGATTATTATTATATTTTTGAAGTATTAAAACACAAATTAATATTTACAGCTGAACATACTCGCAAACATGGTTATCATGTTAACTCTAATTATGATGCTGATAGAATGATGTTGTGTGTTAGATTGATTGATAAAATACAGAATGAGGATTATATGAATATATTAATAGATGATAATAATCTAACTCAAGAAAAGATAGATGCTGCCTTTTATAAACAGAAAAAAGCACGTCAATTATTATTTAAATTACTTGATAAATACATTGAAGGATGGTGGGATTAATTATTATAGTAGTATTTGGGTGGTTGGCTTTTGAAATATGGAGAGCACCACATTTAGATGAAAATGGTAACGTTATTGAACCAACTAAAAAGTTTAAAGACTTATTTAAATAACTATGAATCACGATATTAATAGCGGAGAAGATTATGCTAAATTATTAACTAATACTATTAAACAAGCAGACGGACCTTTACCAGATGAACTAGTAGAGTACTGGTGTGAAAATGTTTGGGAAATGGCTGTTAATAGTTATAATAATTATGTAGCAGGTAAAAAAGATGATTATCTACTTTCAGATGAAGATATAACTGAAGCATATGAGCGTGCTGGAATTAGATATACCCAAGAAATACTTAATGGTATGGTTGATAAAGGAATAGTACAAGCAAATGTAGGTGAAGGTGGAGAAATATTATATTCTTTAACTGAGGAAGGTAAAAAACATAGACTGTGAATAAAGTAGAACTGCTAGGTTATTATGGAAGCGATCTAGTTCATGCTCAATCAGCTTGGACATCAACATCTAGAGACATAACTGAAGAAAAGAAAGCTAGGGTAGGTAAACTACTTAAAATGTTAGCAAGTAAGGGTCATCATACTCCATTTGAAAAATCATCATTACATTTTCTAGTAACAGTAGACCAAGCAACACATATTCATTTAATTAAACATCGTATTGGTGTTTCAGTTAATGGTGAATCTGCTCGCTATAAGGAATTAAAGGAAGATAAATACTATATTCCAAATGATTGGCCTGATATTCCTTGCAGTATGGAACATCTACAGAGAAAAAACTGGGCTGATATATTAGATGAATATACTAGATATGGTAATCAACTATATCACAAGTGCTTAGAAGATCTAACACCAACATTAGGCCGTAAACGTGCTAAGGAATCAGCTCGCTTCTTTAAAACGTTCAACTCTCAAATTACAATGGATATAATGTTTAACTGGCGTTCATTTTATCATTTCCAACAATTAAGAAATAGCGAGCATGCTCAAGTTGAAGTAAGACAACTAGCTCAAGATATGCTAGATTTGGTCAAACAAATTGAAGGTAACCCATTTAAATTAACTATTGAAGCATTTAATCTATGAGTAAACTAGCTGATAAACTTAACCCAGGCCATTACTTGGAATTAATGGATCGTTTACATGTTGCTATATGTACTCTTGAAGAACATTGTACTCAACATCCTTTATCTAAAATTGAACCTAGTATTAGACATAAACTATATAACGCTATAGACTATTTAGTTGAAGCATATCAAGAAGTAGGTAAATTAGATTACGAAAGAAACAAAACATAGCATATTTATCTATGCTATGATCAGACACACTAAACATCAAGGTAGAGACTATATTATAGTAGACGGTTCAATAAAGTTGAATGATGTTTCAGTTCCATTTCAGGTACAAGTTAATATAACTAAAGTTAAAGAAGAAAATCGCCAACAATTACTTAGAGTTGTTTCAGTTGCTTTTAATCGTGTTATTGATTTTAGCAAACCAAAACCACAACCAGTAAAAAAAGCGTGGTATAAATTTTGGTGAAGGCCAAATAATTTTGTAAATTTAAGTTATGAAAACAGTTGTAATTGGGGATACCCATGGACGTTCACTCTGGAAATTAATTGTTAATCAAGAACAAGACGCTGATAGAATTATTTTTATTGGTGATTACTTTGATTCATTTGAAATATCAGGTGTAGAACAAATTCAAAATTTTAAAGAAATAATTGAATATAAGAAAACATCAGGTAAAGAGGTTATTATGTTGGTTGGTAACCATGATCATCATTATTACCCTGAAGTAGGTTATACAGGTACTAGTGGTTATCAATCAGGTATTGCTCCATCTATTAATCAAGTTATAGATGAAAATAGACAACATTTACAAATAGCTTATTCATTTGATGAATTTTTATTTACACACGCTGGTGTAAGTCCTACATTTATGGATGGTGAATTTGGTGAGGAGGGATGGGTTGAAGATAATGTAGTAGAATTATTAAATGATTTATTTAAATATAAACCTAAATCATTTGATTTCAATGGTACTGATCCTTATGGTGACAACACTTATCAAACACCAATTTGGATTAGACCTAAATCATTAATGGCTGTAAATAAAAAACATGATAAGGGATTAAAGAAAAAATACATTCAAGTAGTAGGTCATACTCAAGTTAAAAAATTAGATCTAATTGGTTCTCAAAAATCAGCTGGTGGTAGATATTATTTGATTGATTGTCAAGAAACCACAGGCGAATATTTGGTTATTCAAGATGGAGAACTTAGCGTTGGACAAACAAGATAATTATGAAATGGTATTCAACAGTAAGTACAACAGTAACAGGTTATAATAGTATAAATTTTATTTTTAAATGCAAAAACTAAAATATACATTAGAACGATTTAGATGGGTTAAAGCGTTATTCAGTCCGTTTACACCATTTAAAGTTAGCTGGTATGTAGGTAAAACAACAGTCGGTACTCCATATTTCCTACCTAGAAAATTAGTTAAAGCCACACCTGAATTAGCAACTAAAGCAGCATTAAGAGAAATAAAAGATAGAGAAAATTGGAATAAAGCAAACCCAGATTCCAAGTTTAAACATACTGTAAAACCATTTGATGAGACGTATGCTGAGCAGATGAAAAATAGACATTTTGTACCACTCAAAGTAGGATTTAGTATGAATGGCTTAGGTTGGAAAACAAAATGGACTGATACTGATTTTAGACATGAATGGAACCCAGTAATATCATTTGTATTCTTTGGCTATCAAATAGCAGCTACATTTTATCATCCACACCAAAGTCATTATTGGGAATCATGGTTGTGTTATGAATATGCTAGTGATAAAACTAAATCAAAGCGTGAGCGAATAGCATTCTGTAGGAAAAAATGTCCACAAACATGGACTAGCCATAAGCACAATGAAAAACCAGTTACAACAGATTATTGGAACTTAATACTTAAGAAAAAATATCTGAAATGAAACAAGATAAAGGTAAGTTAATATTAAAGGAACTAATTGATAAGATGTTTGAGATAGCAGGTCATCCTCTTAAATTTGAAGATGTTGAAGGTAGAAAGGATAATTGGTTTCAACAATATACAATGACTGAAGCTCAAAATGAGGAGTGGCGAAATTGGGGTACTAAATTCATAATGAAAAAACGACGTTATAATAAGTTTCTAGCTGATCGTGAAATGAGAATGTTAGATTTATATTGTGGATTAAAAATATCAGATAGTAAATTTGCTAATGAAGAAAAAAAATAAGGAAGTCAAAAAAGAATTCGTTATATTTAGTGAGTATGGATTTTTTACTGGATTAGCGTTTGGAGGTGAGCCACAATGGTCACTTAAAATAAATGAAGCTAAACCGTTTGATCATATGTGTAAATTAGATGCGTTGCAAAGAATATATCGTGGTGAATTATTAATTGAGTTTATATGAAACCAGTTTATCCTAAAGATAATGGTAGTTTAGAGCGTGCTAGAGAAGCATTTCGTAAGAAAATAGCTAATTGGAGATGGGATGATGAAACTGAAGAATGTTCTTATAAACGTAGAGGGCGTAAATCAAAACCAATAGAACGTTTTGAATCTAAACCTAAAACACCAGGTGAAAAGCGAGCTTGGGAAAAACAAAAATTAAATAACAAATACAGTTGGTTATGAGTTATCAAGGTAAACGCCCCGATCAAATCCAATCAAGTGAAAAAATATTATTTTTTGCTTATGTAGGATTATTAATTATAATACTAATAGCAGCTATCATTTAATATTTATAATCACCCCAAACAAAACAAAATGCCCATTATTACTAAAGACCAAGCGCAAGATAAAGCAAGTAGGAAATTAGATAAAGCATTAAAAAAGAAAACAAGACGAAAACCATTACTTGAGGAAACTTGGGATGAATTAAATCAGCGTGGAGCAAGTTTGGCTGAGCAATTTGAATGGATTAAATTTAAAAGAAAGCAATTAGATAAACTAAAATAACTATGACAACTAACGCCGAAATGTATATGAAATGTATGCAGATTGAGTCTATGGTTAGAACAATGGTTATAAAAGGTATTAATGATAATAGCAAATTAGTAGAGGCAGTTGATAATTTATATCATCCTACTAATGAATGGGAAATGGAAATATTTAGTGAAGCAATTATTTATGCTAAACAGAGTGTCCTAAATTAGGTTGGGCAGAATAGTGAGTGTAGATTTAAGTATTAAATAATTAAAATCAAAAGGTTATGTCAAACGAATTAAACACAAACAGCATGATGACAAATCATGCCTACACGCTTGATCAAATCAAAGCAATCGCTCCATCAGTATTTACAACTGATAAAGCACCTCATCTAACAGACAAATACATTCAAACTCCAACATCACGTGTTGTAGAGGATTTGATGAATTTGGGATGGCAAGTAACTAAAGCACAAGAGGTTAAATCACGTAAGTACAAAGGGTTTCAAAAACACATAGTTGTGTTTCGTAACCCAAATATCACTATTAAAGGTAAAGATGGTGATGATGCGTTTCCACAAATCCTACTTACCAATTCACATGATGGTAAAGCAGCATTTAATTTTAGAGTAGGTATCTTTCGATTAGTATGTTCAAACGGATTAGTAATTAGTGATGCAGATTTTAGTAATGTATCAATCAGACATACTAATTATACATTTGAATCATTACAAACCAAAATTGGTGAAATGATTGCTAAATTACCTAACCTGGTTCAGAAGATTAACTTGTTTAAAACAACTGAATTGACTGAAGACCAAATGAAAGATTTCGCTACTAAAGCAATGCAATTGAGAACTAAACAGCGAGTAAACATTATGGATGTACTTAATGCTGATCGTCCTCAAGATCAAGGTAATGATTTGTGGGTTGTATTTAATCGTGTACAAGAGAAATTAGTTGGAGGTTCATATAAAGCAGGTCAGCGCAAGGCTAGATCAGTAAAAAATTTCCAAAAAGATATAGAAATAAACGAACAATTATTTGAACTAGCTGAGTCATACCTTTGATTAAAGTAAGAAATGGGGGTGTCAAAGCCCCCATCTTACCTTTATTGTTATGAAAAATAAACAAGAAATACATCTAGGATTTGGTTCACATCTTAATGTTCAAACATCAAGGAATGTTTCATTATATGAAACGTTAACATTGATAAATGGAGATAAAGATCCAATCACATTAGATATTAAGGTTGAAGCTGACTTTAATACTATACCTGAGCAGTATCATGAGGTATTCTTTAATATGATGGCTTCAAAGTACTATAATAAAGCATCATTTGGTGATAATCCATTCAGCCAATGCTTACCACCAGCAAAGAAAAAATGGTATCAATTTTGGAAGGTAAGGTAATATTTATGACAAAAAATAAATAAAATGGAAATTAAAGACATTCTTAGTGAATTAATCACAGTAGCCACTAATACACTTAATGAACGTGGTAATCCTGAAAATTTTGATTTAGAAGATTTTATTTCAGTAATGGAAGAATATTATTCTGAATTAGATGAAATTGGTGAGTTTTATTTTGAAGATGAATTAGATAATGGATATGATTTTGATGAAGATGAGTAATTGTCAAAGTTAGTATTGTATATTTATCTAAATAAAGGTTATGATTAAAAATAGAAATTACAAACGCTTACTAAGCGATCAGCAAATTAAAGACATTACTATTCAAGTAGCTGAAGATCTTAAAAACTTCCCACTTGAATCAGCAGAACACCTTATGAATTTTTATCTTAATGGTGATGCTGAAGGTTTATTTCAAATGGTTAGCGATTGGATTGAATATGCTGAAGACGCTGTATTAGCAAATCAAAATGACTAAAACATTAATTATACATCCAGATGATCGTAGTACTGATTTTCTAAAAAGTATTTACGTTAACCTTAATGCCACTGTACTTACATCAGGTACTAAGGAACAAGTGAATGAGGAAATAAGTAAACACAATCGTATTATGATGATGGGACATGGTTCACCATTTGGGTTATTTGCTATTCATAAATTTACTAGTGGAAATGGGTTTGTAATTGATCACTCTACAGTTGAATTACTGTGCAATAAGGAAAATGTATTCATTTGGTGTAATGCAGATCAGTTTGTTAGAAACCATAAGTTAAATGGATTATATAGTGGTATGTTTATTAGTGAGGTAGGTGAAGCTAATTATTGTGGTTTACCAAATACATCACAAGATGTAGTTGATGAATCAAATAACACATTTGCTGAATTATTAGGTAGTGTTATTAGTGGATCATTACATGAAGCCTATCAATATACTAAATATTACTATGACCAATTAGCAGAGGTAAATGCTGTAGCTGAATATAACGCTCAAAGACTTTATTTGGCAGAGTAATGATTGTATATTTAAGAATAATAAAAAATAAAAGTTATGAAAATTAGATTAGACAAAGAACTCGAATGGATGAACGGACAACCTGTTACTAAGTATTATGTTTGGGCTGATACTCGATGTGTTGAGGTTGCCTATAGTGAAGAAGAAGCATACCAAAAGTATGAAAATGTCAAAGCAAATTATGTAGGTTCACGTACAGAAACACTTAAGGAAGAAGAAATTTAATCAAATAAAATCAAAGGTTATGACAAAAACACATTACGAATCCCCAATCGGGATAGAGGTTTATCAATTTGATAATAGTGATACAATTCACATTTCAGGAAACGTACCACAAAAGTACACAGTAGTTGACTTTGAAAGCGCTTATGACTTTGAAGAGTATATTCAAGATTATATTAACAGCGATGATATTGAATATGATAGTGAATATAGCCAATTCTTCGCATATGCTAAAACACCTGAGCGTGCTATTGAATATGTAAAGGATATTGAGAAATGGTTTGAAAATATAAGAAGTATTACTAGCGTGAAGGCAAAGTAAATGTATTATATTTATCTAAACAAATAAAATCAAAGGTTATGCCAAAAAAATCAACAGCGTCAAAACCGCTACCCCCAAATTACATTGCAATTGATAATAATCATGAAGACATTATTGCAATTGGCACTAAAGAACAAATAGTTGAAGCAATTCAAGAATATTGCTATGATTCAGGTTGGGATGAAAATGATGTTGAAGATCTCGTTAATGTTTATGAATTAGGTAAAGAAATAAATCTAGTTACTGATAAACAAATTAAAATTGATTTTGATCTCTAAATTAGATGGGTGGGCAAGTTAGCCCACCTATCTTTATCTAAATAAATTAAAAATCAAGGTTATGACAAAACAGCAAACAGTTGAGCTACTGAAACAACAGCTCCCCGGATTCTACAGTGTAGAACAAGTAATCAAAATGATTGATGACATTGAAGACAATTCCCAAACATCACTAGATGAGGATCAACTCGAAGAAATAGCAGATGACATTTATGATGAAATACGCAATACATTACGTCATATGTCTACTAGTGATATAGTTGATACAGACACTGCTGAATTTAGTTTATATGATAAAACAATTGAACTAGACAGTGTTGAGATTGATACAGATTCAATTGCTGATACTGTAATAGAAGAGGTTAAGAAGGTAATGTGGGATAAATTCCTACCAAAAGTAGCAAAACAAGAAGTAGTAACAGCATAATTAAGTGGGTGGGCAGAAATGCCCACCTACATTTATCTAAATAAAGGTTATGGCAATAACAAGACGCCAACAAGCAATTGATCTAATTGAGCAATACGATATTGATAGTGATGCGTTTTTAGAATATCTAATAAGCGATTATTTGGATAGTAGTATGTTATTAGGTGCAGTTAAGTCGTATGTGCAAGATGAATTAGGTGTAGAAGATGAAATTGAATAATCTAAAGCTTGTGGCTCACACATCACATCTCAGAATATGTATATACGATTCAATATGAAAGGCAATATGATATTTTGGGTGTCAGAGAACGTAGCGTATATTCCCATTGATACAGATAACGCAACAGCAGCAATTAATTACATTCATTTAAATTAAAAGGTTATGAAAGATTACACAGCATCAAACGGAATTAAATCGTGTACAGTAGAGGAAGGTAACATAGCAGTTACCAAAGATCTAGATGATTTTGGTGGACCTAATATGTGGCGTTTACACGTAAAGTCAGTAAGTGGATATTGGGAAGATGTTCAATGGATGGGTGTGTATAAGGCACAGCAATTCGTTAAGACTAAATTGCCAGTGTATGATGAGAAACAGAAGCAAACTAAATATAAATTGGCACAGTAATGACATTAAGTAAAGAGGAAATACGCACTATTCATCCACATCGCTACTATGGATTTAAATGTGGGCAATGGGTAACGTATAAAAGGGAAGAGCAATATATGTTTTTGGGGTACAAGGATAAGGAGCAGTGTGTACTTGCGATTGGTTTGACGGGCAACAAAATAATAGTATATTTACACGAAATTAGTTATTAAAATAATAAGTTATGAATAATTATGTAGTAACAGATAAAACAGTGTATCGCACAACACACTGGCGTGTTGAGACAGAAAATGATACATACTTTGTACAATGTCAAGAGGGTGACCTGGATGAAACATGGTATATTGAGAGCGATGAAAATGGACCTATGGATACGGGAACAGAATTGGGACGTGAATTAAAACAAATATGTGAAACGTATGAGGAATTTGATATGGATGGAGGATATGATGGGTGATCCAGGTATAAAATAAATTAATTGTAAACACTTAATAATTGGTATATGGCTGAATTTAGTAAACAATACTGTGAAACACACGATATGGGATTTGACGGTGATTTTGATATTATGGAGGAATACCATAAATTAACACCTGGAAATTATGTTCCGTATATATGTGAGGGATATGGTTTTATAGCAATAGGTAAGTTTGATGACACGGACGAGTCTTGTATGTTGGCTATGCCTGTTGATGATGCATCTTATGGTACTGTTGTGTGGAGACCCTATGAACAAATAATAAAATAAATGTGTAGTAATATGAATAAGTTTAATTTTGGAGCGTTAGGTAAAGCATTGATGTTTACGGGTGGGTTGATGGTTTTAGTACCTACTATAGCTTGGTTGGTTACTAAAGCGAATCCTATTGTGTTATTGGTATTAGCTATTATAGTAATGGTGGTGTTTTTCTATAATATATTTAAAGATTAAGCGCTTTTTTGCGCCAAAACGTAACGTTTTTTTGTTGCGCTTTGAAATACAACGTATAGTAAGTCATATACTGTAGTAATACTACAAGCAATAGTTTTTTACTAACTACATTATGTAGTGTAATAGTATGTGGAATGTAGTGATAGTGGGTGATGAGTAATGTTGTGTTTTATTCCTTTTTTTTCTTCGCCACTCCACCTCTTTTTTTCGACAAAGTATATACTAAATTTTTTAGCATCCACCACTAATTTTTTTAGTTGGTGTACTAATTTTTTTAGTAAATTTTTTTTTGTTTTTTCAAAATTTTTTTCTTAACTTTCGACCAATTTTTGTTTTTTTTTTGACTGGGGGTGGGGAACGTGTGGGGGCGGGGTTTTTTTCTTACATTTAGGTATAATTAAAAGTTATGAAAGTAATTGAAAAAGATTTAGTTGTAAGTGGGATGAAATGTGGAGTTTTTTCTGCGTACGAGGACATCGAACCTGAATTAACTATCACCCTAGACACCCCTAAAATGTCCCGTGTACTCCCCGCCCCGTTTTTTTATGAAAAGCGGTTGTTTTTTTATTTAGTGAACCGCTTTGAGCCGGGGCAAAAAATGGGTTTTTCCAATGGTGGTTTTGAGGTACGTGATGAGGGTGGAGCACTCCGCTCATACGATCTGGATCAGGTGATTATCCATCCTCACGTCATTAAACATCAAAAGACACTAGACAAAATGGCTCGTAAAGCAGAGAAGGAACGAGCTAAGCGCGAGCGCCAGTATAAAAAAGCTGCGCGTGAGGCTAAACCCAAGCACGGTAAGAGGGGTCGTCCGGCTCTTGATCCCGCGGTTAAGGCCGCCAGAGTGGCTGAGGTGATCGCTCGAGCTGAAAGATCAGGAGGCAAGCGCGGGCGCCCTAAATCCACTGAGGTGAAGGTGATGCCGGCACTCAAGCCCTCTGGAGGGCGTAGAGGGCGTCCAGCCCTCACTCCAGAGGCTCTTGCCGCGAAGGCTCAAGCAAAGGCAGCCATAAAGGCGCGTTCAGGAGGAAAGCGGGGAAGGCCAAAATCAGTGCGTAGATAAGTTATGTTTCGGTCAGGATTTTTTCCATTAGATTTAT